>Ga0209507_1000295_pt1 | contig 60164 bp, 49 predicted proteins | sample AD_UKC028_MetaG_FD_184414 | JGI IMG/M metagenome (GOLD analysis project Ga0209507, IMG submission 184414) | Active sludge microbial communities of municipal wastewater-treating anaerobic digesters from USA - AD_UKC028_MetaG (SPAdes) (version 2) | ecosystem: Engineered > Bioreactor > Anaerobic >...
GACGCTTTCGCCCCGCCGGAGCATCGGCACCGCAAGCATCCGGCGAGCCTCGAGTTCTTGCTTGGTTCCTCGTTTTGGCATACCTCAGGCATTAAGCACAGTTAGACCGTAGAAACAAGGGTCAATAGCAGCGGAATAGCCTCGTGAATGCGCCTGGCATGGGCCCCGAAATCTTCCGGTTTAGGGTTGCTTGGAATCCCAATGGTCAGGACCAGATCATTCAGCATTCGCGACACTCCGGTCTCCAAGCGCACGCACTTCGGGCGTGTCTGCCAGTTCCCGAAAGTCCCCAGATGTCTGGCGCAGGATGAACTCGCCGATGATGGGAAACTGGTACCACGAATGCGGCCCGGATTCAAGCGCGATCTCCTCCCCTGCCCTGAAGCACCTGGGTCCTGAATGACCCGGATCCGTCTTTCGAGGCCTTGACCGGCTGCCGGATGTGGTATCCTCGGGCTCTGGACCATCCTTCATGGGGATGACGATGGACCGTCTGGTAGGGATTCTCGGGAAGGGCTTGGGTCTGCTTGGCCTCCTGGCGGCTGGATATGGCTCAGAACCCTGCCCCGAGGGCTACTGCAGCCCGGAGGACCTGGTCGTCGCTCACCAGCTCTACGGGGAGTGCTCGGAAGCCAGCTCGGTCTCGAACTGACACACATCTAGGAGGGCCTAAATGCCGAAGTGGACAGATAGGAAGGCACAAGAACTGCGGAGTTTTCGCCAGCGCCAGGGGCTCAGCCAGTCCGAACTAGGCGACATGGCGGGTACCACCGCGGCTACAATCAGTGCACTCGAAAACAATGAGCGCGAGTTCATACAAGACGGCACCCTCAGTCGCCTCCGAGAGGCGATCGATAGAATAGCGTCAAAGAACACAACGAAAGAACCTCATCAGGTATCCAGAGGATTGCCTGCCGACCACAAGGTGTTTGTTCTCTCAAAGAGGTCAATGAATCGAGTAGTCAGGGCGATTTCAGATGCTGAGGAGAAAGCCGACAGAATGTGGCACACGATTGCTGGAGAAATCCTTGAGAACATGGTGGATACCCACTGGCGGGAGTTCGAATCTGATTTCCTCAAGGACATATTGACAGCGGAAGGCTATCAGAACATCGCCATTACTCAGGCATCAAGAGATGGGGGAATTGACGCTCACTGCACCGACCTGCAAGGACGAAAGGTTCATGTCTCTGCGAAGCTGCGGCAGCAGTCTGTTGGGCCTGGGCCCGTTCGTGAAATCCGCGGAACTGGCGGAGATCTCGCAGTTCTAGTTTGTCCTATGGCAACCAAGCAGGCACTGAACGAAGCGGCAACGCCGCCTCCAGGATTGCCCCCAGTGAGAATCTTATCGGATTTTGACCTAGTACGTGCGTGTCTCAAGGCTGGTCTAATCGCAGACATCGGGATCGTAGATACAGTTATTCCCACAGTCAAAGATTGATTGCTAGACCGAGGAAATATGGTTCAATGCTCGTCCCTGCAACCAGACGGCTGCAGCAGACGCAGCATTTCGAGGCCTCCAGGAATTTCTGGGTCGAGTGGATACCTGTCTTTCGGACGAAGAAGATTCAGGTATGCCGATGGCTTGTCCGGGAAAGAACCATCAGAAAGCCTCGTGAACGCTTTGTAGCAGTATCCATTGGTTGCCACAACCGTGCGGCACCTATCGTACTCCTTTGCGTATTCCTTGACCTGATCTTGGGCGAAGGTGAGGCCCATATCGAAGCCTTTTGTCTCGAGGACCATGACACATCTGGCATCATCCTCCGGGTAAGGTCTGGAGAACAATGCCAAGTCAGCGCGACTGGCTTTTGTCGCAGAGTATTCGATCTTGATCTGTTGTTCGGCCCATCCAAGCGCCAGAAGAAGAGGTACAACAAGAAAAGTCCTAGCTTCGTGCTCACGAACGTCTTTCCAGTCGCAGTGATTCCAATAGTAGTTGGCAAGGCGACGAATTCTACGAAAAGTCGCAGCTAGATCCTCTGCGTCAGCAGACCGCAGACCCTGGCTAATCAGAAAATCGATAATCTCCTCATCTTCAAGGCTCTTCACGGGAGCCGGCTCTGGTTCCGGTTTCGGCGCTTGTGGCGAATTCATGATCACGCTTCTAGCTACTTGAATTAGATGATCTTGCCTTACGCGCTCCATGGTTGTTCGCGTAAGTCCCTTTACATCAATGTTCTCAAGTGGAATATGCCAGTCGACATAGCACCAGGCCCTCAAATCCCAGCCATCAAAATCCCTTGTCCACTCTTTGTCGCCGTCCCCGCAGTAGGCTCCATTTCGCTCCACAACTGTTCCCGCGGCTGCGAACTCCATTCCCTTGCGCAACACCACCAATTCTCCAGGCCGAACCAATTGCATGGTCTTGGAGTGCTCTTCTCCGCCGACAAAGGCCATGCCAAACTTGAAGCACTCAGCTCGATAGTCTCGGCCAAAAGAGCCTGCACCGATCTGCCAGCAATTCGCATTCTCCATGTACCCGCTCCTTCCATCTTTTCAGCCTAACCAGGCGCATCCGGCTCTCTCGCCAGCCCTTCATGTCTCGCAACCACCAGCCCCGCTACATCCAGGCTTTGGGAGCACCAGGCAATCCGACTTACTGTCCCAAATGCCTATCCAGAAGATCAGCCACGCGCTCACCTCATCTTCCGAGGACGGGGGATGCGGAGGGCCTTGGCGATCTGCTCGAAGCCGAACTCGCCCTTGTACTTCTCGATCTCCTCGTCCAGGCCGCGGAGCCGGACCTTCTCCCAGTTGCCGACCTTCTGGTGGTGCTTCCGGATGAACTCCGGCTTGAAGGTGTAGAACTCAGGCTCCCTGGCGCCCGTGGAGCCGTCCCGGTGGCGGAAGAAGGTTCCGATGTTCAGGAAGGCCACCACCAGGAAGTCAAACCCAGCAATGCTCTTCTCCTTCACCGGGAAGCCGCGGTCGCAATCCGTCTGGTACCGGCTCTTCACCTGCACCCGGATGACCTGACCCTTCTGCTTCCTTGGGTCGGGATGGATGCATATTAGGTCGTATCCTTCGTTTCCAGGCGGGGCCTTGTAGGTGAGCACGTTCCGCCGAAGAAGGTGGCCCATCACCAGGTGCTCGGCCGCGAGAGAGACGACGGGAAGGTGGAGCATGATTCACCCCTGCTGACCTGACGAGCGGATGCAGACATGTTCTTCCTCCGCTCGCTCATCGGGCGAAGTTCGTTCTGTACGCCTTGAGGTGCAGCAAGACGTGCTTCGCACCGTCCATTTCCTTCATGGACCACTCCACGGCCAGAAGGCCGTTGCCCGGCGCAAGCCAAAAATCGCACCGGGCGCCGGAGGCGATCTGCACGGGCTGGCCTACCGCGCAGGTGCGAAGCCCCTCGGGTGGCTGGCTGCTCGCGTTGAGGGTGGTGGATACCTGGACCTCGAGGTACCGCTCTGGATGGTTGTACGACTGGACGCTCACGCTTCCGTCAAGGCCCAGCGGGAACTCGAAACGCGCACCCGGCGTGGGTGTGGTGCCAAGATCCACATCCTGCCGAACCACTTCCACATCCACCTGTGAGAAGGAAGCGCCCAGCACAATGTCCTTGCCCAGCAGGCTCCCGTCCTCGGCGATCTTGAAGCCCGCCTCGACCTTCGTTTTAGGATCCCCGCTCGAGGCGCTGCGACCACCCAGACCGGCCTGGACCTTGTTTGAGAAGACCAGCTTGGCCGTACCTGCCACCAACTCGCTGGTGGCGACCGTCAGGCTCTGTCTGGGCTCCTGGCCGAAGCAAGGCGCACCGGGGTTGGGAACGCCCACGGCCTGGACGAGACGCAGATCCGAAAGAGACAGTTCGGCCGAGTCCTGCTCTGCGATGTCGACCCCTGCGGCCTGGGTCGCTTGACCCATCTCCGCCTTGAGCTTGCCGCTCGAACGGTAGCGGATCGCCATCTCGCCCAGACCGGGCCGCGAGGTGGGCGCCATGAAGAAGCAAGGTACAGGCTCTACGGTCACACGCCGGTCGCCATCTTCGTCCAGCGGAAGGCCTCCTTCGGCCCGGCGTCCCAGGGAGGAGGCCGCCGACTGGGGCAGCACGACCAGGTAACGGCCTGGCAGATCGTCCTTGCGCTTGAGGATGGCCTCAACAATGGAATCAGGAGTCGGACAGATTATCAGGAATATGACAACACCCACCACCATCAGCAAGGCCAGGACCACGAGCGGCCAAACCCACTTCGGCGTCTTCTTCTTTCCCATGGCGGTTCCTCCAAACTCGATCCCAGCGCCTACTGCGTCATTTCCCCTTCGAAAGCAGCCCCGACCCCCTGGACTACCAGGTGCGCACTCGCCTGGCCGATGTACACGACATCCGGCTGACACGTGCGAAGGAAACGGTTCACGACGTTGGAAACACCGGCCGAACGAGCCACGGCGGCATCGGTAGCGCGGTAAGGCTCCTCCTCGGAAGCGCACCGGCGCACGACCCATCCCAGGCTGACGAGGTTGAACCAGGTGGTGCTGCGCGGATCGCGCTCGCCCCACACCATGGCCCGATAGACGTCCCGGCAATCACCGGACGCCTCCCCCACCTGGCACTGGATATCCACCATGCTGGCGCCCGAGAGATCCTGAATCTTCTGGGCAACGCAACCACCCTCCGTGCTGTCCGCGCTGATGGCGCGGGCCATCTCCGCGAGCAGCGGCTCCGGACTCTTGCAGTACGCTGGCACGCCAGCGTTGTCGCGGTACTCGAGCAGCAAGTTGGGTCTTGCGATCCCCACGTACCACTCGCCGGCGAAGCCGCTACAGCTAGGCAGCGCCCCCACGGCCAAGAGACCGGCTACGACCCAGCGGATGGCGGGTCTGACGCCTCGAGCCATGGTCCTACCCCCTTTCGCGGACTACCGTGGCAAATCCCCACGAGCTCGGACGCTCCTGTCGGAAGCCCTTCGACCTTGCGCAGCCCATCCCTTCAAGCTGGCGCGTTGAGTTTCCCGGAGCGTCGCACAAGGTTCTCGGGTCTGCAAGTGGTAGGAGCAGACCACCTTCCGCGCTGCACCATGCACGACCTTCTCGCCCATGACGGTGCGGTCGTCTGGTTCCTTTTCGGAGGCCGTGCCCGCTGTCGCAAAGCCGGGTGCCAGACATCCAAGGCCAGACAGAAGGTCCCTTCGGGGGAGGACGGGGCAAGGGCCCAGGCGCTGCTGGGGACCAGAACCCGAAAAGGCTTCCTCAAGGTGAAGGCCAGGAGGGAGGCAGGGCGGGTAGGACCAGGGCCCGAGCAGGTCTCCTCAAGGTTGGGGCAGGGCCAAGCTACCAGCACGGGCCGGGCGGGCCCCGGGGCCCTTCCCCGTGGTGTAATTGACCAATCCATCCTTCCTGTGCGCCCTGCCGTTGCGTTCCTGTCCACGCCTGCTAGACTCGGACTGCCAGCAAATCCTCCACAGGAGGCCGGGGACATGCAGGATAAGAGGATACCTTCGTGGTTGCTGGTCCTGCTCTGCCTGTTGATCATCGGCCTGGCGGCCGCGCTGGTTGTTGTGCTTTCAGGAGATCGACAGAGCGCCGATCCGCCCGTCGACGCTGGTGCTGGGCTACCTATTGTCGCCGTCCCGGCCAATTCGGACGATGCGCCCAGGAACGTGCAGGAGAACGTGCAGGCTCCGGTCGGATCTCGATCGACCAAGGTCGTCACCAAGAAATCCGAGAGCCGAGGCGCAGACCTCGACAGGATCAAGAAACGCCTTGGCATGCTCGAACGGTCCAGGGCAGTCTCGGGAAAGTTCGTGGTGACGAAGGAGCTCGTCGAGGTGGACGAGCGTACCCGGGCGTTCTTCACCGAGGCACTGAAGGAGATCCGGCCCCTGCTCCGGGACTGCTACCGAAGCGCCATGCAGGCGGATCCAGATCTGTTCGGCTACGCCCGGGTAGACATCGGCCTCGTGGCCGACGACGAATACGGCGCCCTGGTCGAGTCGAGCGACGTGGTCGGGGACGAGCGCATCGCTGGCTCAGAGGCGCTGACCGAGTGCCTGCGGGAGACCCTGTACGAACTGCGCTTCCCGCCCCAGGAGGTCAGCGGCCGCATGAAGGTCGGTCTGGCGCTCATCTTCTCCTCGGGCGACGAGACCCACCCGCGGATCCCCGAGTTCCCCGAAGACGCCAAGCAGATGACCTTCTCTCTCGAGGATTGGCTGGTCGGACGGCCGAACGAGTGAGCCCGGCCGGGTCCGCCTACGCTCACTCCAGGAACGCCGTGTAGGTGCAGCTCGCGGCCAGGCCGACGTCGTCCGCGGCCTCCAGGGCAGTCAAGGGCTTGAAGCCCAGCACCAAGAACCGGGTCTCGTTCGCCTCGACCTCCACCGGTCCACTCATGGCCTCGTTCCGCGTGGTGAACTCCCAGTACTGCTGCGTCTCCGGGAAGCCGTTGTCCGCGGAGGAGTACCGATACATTCCACTCGGCACCCGGTACAAGAGGATGTCCGGCCAGTCCTGCTGCACGCTGCCTCCGGCCGCGAGGTTCCAGGTCAGCCCTGCAGCTAACTCGACCTTGACTCCGTGATAGTCGCCCTTGGGGAGGTCCGCCTGCTCCAGGTCCAGAACAGCATCCGAGGCGACCGTGATAGGAGCGAGGTTCTCAGCCACCGTGACCCAGCTTTCTCCAGTCTCACTCAGGGAGATGCGCTGGATGGTGAAGGTGACCGAGTTCACGGTCGGTTCAGCTTCGATCCGGCTGGCCTTGAAGGCCAAGGTGCCCGTACCTCCCGACTCCCCGCAACCACCAAGACCTAGGACCAAACTCACGACCAGCATCGTCTCCATGAAGCTCCGCATGGAACACCTCCTTACCCCGAAGGGAATACTCGATGCCTCAAGAGCACCAATAGAGCTGCAACACCGCAGGGTTGTTCGTTCCAGGGAGATCGACAGTCTGCCGCGGTTCCTTGCGAGACAAGCCGGCAGCCCGGGCCCAAGCCGCACAGATTCCTGCCCCGAATGCATCCCAAATGAACCTGGTCACTGATCCCGCCCCGACCGCAAGCCGACCCACCGACCGAGGCCACGAGAGCGTGCCTGACCCGATGGCTTGCAGAGAAGAGGATACCGAGACCTGAATGAAAAATGCAACCAGGATCCTGCGAAAAGGCTTTTTCCTTCGATCAGTGGGACAGGGCCGAGGAGCCTTCGAGGTGGGAAGGCGGGGGCCTGATTGCCATGCGGGAGGGGGACTGGGACATCCGCGGACCAGCAGGAGGCCCCTTCGGGGGAAGACGGGAAGAGGGCCCAGGGCATTCTTCCTCAAGTTAGGGGCAGGGAGGCTCCGGAGAGGCTCAAAGGCAGCTCCGGGGCCAGGATCAAGACCAAAAAGGCTTTCCCTCAAGGGTGTAATCCGGGGAGCTCTCCTCAAGGGTAAGGCCTGGAGTTGGCCAAACTAGGCGCACCCGCGAGACCGCTTGGCGAACTTGCGTGCCTGCCGATGCCAAAGCCGGGCTGTGGTATCCTCAGCGCGGGAGGATGTCATGCGAGGGATCGCCGTTTGCCTGGGAATCCTCGGAGCAATCGCAGGGGGCTGCGGCAAAGTCGGCCCTGCCACGGTCGCCGAGGCATGTGAGAGGTTCGCGTCCTGCTCCAGCATGGACTGGTCAAATTGCGTCGATGCGCTGGTGGCCGCAGAAGTCGGACAGGATTGCCTAGACGCTCTGGCCTACAGCTCTTGCTTGGATTTAGGCGACAACCATTGGTTCAGGTTGTGCCTTTCCGCATGTGCAGAACAAGGGACGTCGCGATGCCTGACAGAGAACCACGTTTACACATGCGAGAACTACCAAGACCTCGACAACCCTACCCTCGGCCTTGTCTGGGTTTGGCGTAGTTGCGAAGTTTACCCCTGTGTTGTGGCGGGCGAGTATGCGCCTAGTGTCTGTCGGGTCGTCGAGAACACCGCCAGATGCGTGTGCCCGTAGCAAACCCAGATCCCAAGCCCTCCTGAGTCCTCCCTGCGCTTGCCGGCGTCTCCTGAGCCCGCTCGACTTCTCTAGCAGGTCTGCGGTGGGATCCGGGCAGGTCTCCTCAAGGGTGAGGACCTGGGTCGGGAGCGCTACCGATGAGAGCAGCGTCCTCCACCTGAAGCCGAACCTCGAAGAGGGCTTGTCCTCTAAGAGTCGGCCCGGAGGGCCAGGGCGGGAGTTCCTCGGGCGGTCTGAGCCCCCCTACCCCACCACGGCCAGGTTCGGCACGCAGCGCGAGGGTGGCGGACCTCAATGCTGGGATCCCGCACGGACGGAACTCGAGCCCCAGCCCACAACCCATGGCGGGCGCTTCGGGTGTTGATCATCTGGAACATGCCGGCGGAGGGGATCGACCAGGGAACTGGTAGGTGCAAGGTCCCCGGCCTCGCCACCTCGATTGCCCCGTGCCCAGGTCACGGCCTCACAGGCTTCCCCTCGACCCAGGCGAGCGCGACGTCTCGCAGCGGCACGCTGTGGAGTCTCAAGGCGGGATAGCCGATCGTGGCTGCGGCATGGCAGCGGTGCCCCGCGGGGATGCCCAGGAGCTTGGAGAGCCGGTCAAAGCGACGCAGGTGGGCTCCGGCGGCCGCGTCCTGGAGGAGCCCGTTCCAGCAGGTCCCCAGGCCGTGGACTTCGGCTGCCAGGATGACGTAGAGCAGAGCAGCGTCGCAGTCGACTTGAGGCAACGAGGAGATCACCGGAGCGTGCGCGAAGATGGCTGCCGGCGCGTTGTAGGTGATGATGTCCCGCCCGGCATCCCACTCCGCAAGCCGCATGGCGAGGTCAGGCGCCACCCCGAGGGCCTGCTTGGCGGAGTTGTCGAATCGCGAGAACACGCGGACCGCCAACCCGCCAACGAGCTTGTGGATGCGGCGAACGTAGTCGACTGTCGCTGCCCGCACCTCGGACATTGCCTCTTCCCCAACCACGATGGTGAAGCTCCGGGTCCAGCCGACCCGGTGGTGCGGACTGCCCGGAGCGTGGCCCGCGAGGCGGACCACCCTCTCGAGCAGCTCCCGGGGCGGCGGCTCCCTTCTGTAGTTGCGAACCGAACGCCTCTGCGCCAGGAGCGACTCCAACGCCTCAACACCCGCAGGACTCTGGCCTTCGATGCGCCGCAGCCGCTCCGGACCGAAGACGCTATGCACGATGGCGCCGTTCGGACAGCCCGCCACGCACTGGCCGCAAAGGCAACATTCCTCGAGGTGCCGAACGGTCGGCACCTCGCCGCTCGCCGCGGTGAACACCCGCACGGGGCACAGCTTGACGCAGAGCCCGTCCCTCTTGCAGACGTCCGCGCGGATCGAGACGCTCGGGACACCTGCCTCGAGGTCAGTCGCGCTTTTCATCGGTCCTCTCCCGGGAGCTGCGCGGCGAGATGCGGAGCGCGCTCCGGACGCCGGTAGATGCGCGCGAACAGCCAGTCGAAGAACGAGCCCAGTACCTTCTTGAGCAGCCCGAGCCGTGTGGGGTAGTAGTAGTCTGCCTCGAACCAGCCGTGATCTCGGTAGTAGACGAAGTCGCGGTTGTCCTCGCCGAGCGTCTGCATGGTGCACGTGCGGCCCATCCTGAATCCCATGAGCTGGAAGAGCGACGGCGCGGCGTGGAAGGGCTTCGAGAGCTGCGCGTGGAGCCGCCTGCCGTGGCTTGCCAGGGTCCTGGCCATCTTCCGCCGGTCCTTGTCCGTGGCGGGCTCGAGCGCCGTGATGCAGCTCCCCTTCACCACGTTGCAGCCCAGGCAGGTCCCGACGAACTCGAGGTACTTCACGATGTTGCCGCCGCCGATGAAGCCCTGGACGACGAGGCCGGTGAAGGTCTTGCCGTGGAAGCGGGGGCGGTGGAACACGTAGCCCAGCCTGTCGAGGAACGCCTTCATCGTCGAGGAGACCTGGAACGAGTAGTTCGGCGAGGCGAGCACGATGCCGTCGGAGGTCTGCATCTTCTCGAGGAGCAGATCCCGGTCGCCCTTCAGCGGGCAGTGCTCTTCCCCACGCATGAAGCACACCTTGCAGCCGCGGCACAAACCGAGGTCGAAGTCGCTCAGGAAGACGATCTCGGTCTCGACGTCTCCGCGCGCTTCCAGGTCGTCCAGGAGCTGGCGCGTGGCTCGGTAGGTGAGGCCTCGCTCCTTGCGTCCGCTGCCGACGAAGGCGGTGACCTTCTTCTTCCGGGTCTCTCCCTCTGCGACGCGAGCAGCGCCGCGGGCGCGCGCCCGGTTCAGCCGCAGGACGGTGAGTGACAGCACCGCGATCCAGAGCACGGCCGCGCCGAGGCTGATCCGCTCCCAGACGCCCAGCCACGGGGTGGGAAGGTTCTCGGCCACCCGGGGACCGTCGAGCCCGGTCAGGACGCCGGTCGCGACGAGGATCGCCGCGATCGCGATGGAGAAGCGCCGGAAGCGCTTCCCGAACGCCGCGGCCCCGAAGCCGAGCGCGAGCAGGTAGATGAGGACCGTCACCACCGAGAGCGCGATGTGCATGGCGTCGGTCAGCGCGAACTCGGCCCCGCGGAGGTGCATCGGGGCGAAGGGCCAGGCCAGGCCGGTTAGCCCGTAGGCTACCATCAGGGCGCCGACCGCCCGCAGCGGGCGGTTCCCCCGGGCCACCGTCCAGACGCCCCAGCCGAAGGCGGTCACGAGCAGGCTGTAGGGGATGCACAGCATGAGCCAGAGCGTCCTCGTCGGCGCGCCGATCGCGGACAGCTCGCTGATCGTCTGGGAGGCGGAGCGGTAGCTCTCCCAGGAGATCGGCACGACGACGTTCATGACGAGGTAGAGCAGCGAGGAGAGCAGGCCGGACAGGAGCAAGAGCTTCTGAACCGTCGTGAACGCTCCCCGTCCGTCCTCGGTTTGCGCGATCATGGTCCGTTCCTTTCTCGATGCGTCAGGGCGTCACTGGCCCGGCGCCTCAGGGGTTCATGCAGCTCTGGATCCAGCGGGCCAAGAACGGCGACTCGGCTTCGAGGGTGACCCCCTCGAGGCGCACCAGCTCCTCGACCAGGCTGGCCTCCACCCTCGTGCCCGCCGAGAGGATCACCCGCACCCGCGTCTCCTTCTGGCTCAAGGTCCGGCACCGCGTTGCCAGCTCAGAGAGCGCAGGCCGGTCGAGGAGGCCCTGGAAGAAGACCGTGGTGCCCTGCTCACCCGTCCGGAGGTCGATTCGATGCGTCATTCTCCGCTCCTGTTCTCGAAGGCTGGACTAAGCAACCGGGATGCCAAACGTGTAGCTCTGCGTTTACAGCATGTTACGCACTCGCATGCAGGTACTCGCCAAATGTTGCTAGCGGCCCGCTGTCAGCGGCGCTAGGCTGGGATCCAAAGGAGATCGATATGGGAGCATCGTCGCTCGAACTGGCCTTGGCAGTTTCCGCCAGGCCGGTGTCGGTGGACACCCTCGTCGAGTGGGGCCTGGCGCGACCGAGCGAGCTGCTCGCCTGGCTCGACGAGGCGCGCGCGCGGAAGGTTGTCCTGGAGGATGCCTCCTCCGGGCCGGGCCACTTCCGCCTTTACGACGAGGCGCGTGCGCGCGCGCTGGCCAGCGCGACCGCGGACGACTTCCGTGTCCTCGTGCGCCAGCCCGCGCTCGTCCCCGAGCTGCTCGACGCCGCCCGGCGCGAGGCCTCGCACCACGGCACGCGGATGGCCGCCGAGCTCTACCGCGCCGTGTTCGAGGCGGTGCCGCCCGAGGCCTTCCCCGGGGGACCGGGGGGTTACGTCGCCGCCCTGGTGGAGGGCCTGCGCTTGTACCGCAGCCTCTACGTGGTGCTGGGCGACGCCCTGGAGCGCGCGATCGGCCTGGCCACCGAGCGCGGCGATCTCGCCTCCCAGGCGCGGCTGCTCGCCGCGCGCGCGCTGGGCGTGGTGCACGGGGTGTTCCCAGGCGACGCCCAGGCGCTGCTCGCCCGGGCCCGCGAGGCTGGCGAGGCGGTCGGCGGCGCCGTGCGCGCGGACGTGCTCGGCTACACGGCGGTGAGCCTGGTGTTCTCCGGCCGCCTGCGAGAGGGCATCGCCGCCTTCGAGACCCTGCTGGGCGATGTGCCCGAAGACTCGCTCTCCTCGGAGGGCTCTCCGCTCATCGATCTGGACACCGCCACGCCCGGCGCCGGGTTGGTCATCCTGGCCGTGGCCTACTCGCAGGTCGGCCAGCACCCGCGGGCCCTCGAGCTCCTGCACCGGCTGCTCGCCCTGGGCGAGCGGCTGGCCAACCCTGCCCTGGTCGGGGAGGCCAAGCTTTTCGTGGGGCTCCTGCACGCGATGCGCGGGGAGCACGAGGCCGCCCTCGGGTTCGTGGAGGCCGCCTACTCCCAGTTCAGCTCCGGCCACGACAACCCCGGATACGGCTACTTCGCCGGCCTCGCGCTCGCGCTGGTGCGCGCCTCTCAGGGTCGCCTCGCCGAGGCCCGCGCCGCCTTCGACGACGCAGCTCTGGAGTGGAGGCGCGCCGGCTGCCCGCCCGTCGGCATGGAGATGTACGGGATCTTCGAGCGGCTCGAGGCCGAAGGAGGGCCGCCCCTCACCGAGATCGATCTGCTGGCGGAGGCCGAGCGAGCGGTTCGACTGCCGCTCCCGCACGTGGCCGGGCTCGGCCACCGCTTCCTCGGCCTGCGGATGGCGCGCGTGGCGAAGTCCGGCGAGGAGCTGGCAGCCGCGGCAGAACGCCTGGAGACAGCGATCGGGCTCCTGCGCGAGGCGGGCACTCTCTATGACCTCGCGCGGGTCTGCACCGAGGCCGCCGCGCTCGCCGAACAACGCGGCCTGCCCGACGAGGCGCGCCGCCTGCGCTCCGAGGCCGCGAAGATCTGCCCCGCCCCGCGCAGCGTGGCGCCGCGCGATGCGTCCCGGCTCCGCTCGGTGGTGCTCGGCCTCGGGCGCCTGCCGCTCAGGGGGCACGGTGAGGGCCTGTGGGGGCAGATCGCCGCTCGCCTCTGCGAGGGGCTCGGCGCCGAACGCTGCGCCCTGGTGGAGCTCGGGCCGGAGCCCCGGCTGCTCGCCGCGCGCGGCGGCACACGGGAATGGCAGGAGGACATCCTCGGCCGTACCCGGGATGCACTCGTAGCGCCCCAGGTGACCCAGCCCGCGAACGGTGAGGGCCAGCTCGTGCTGGTGCCGTTCGCCGCGCCCGATCTGGAGCGTCGGGGGATGGTCGCCCTGGGGAACACCTACACGGCGCCCGCCGTGGGCGCGAGCGACGGCGAGCTGCTCGAGGCGCTGGGGGTGCAGCTCGGGGTGCTGTTCGGCAACGTCACGCTGTGGCAGGAGCTCGCGCGGGCGCGGGAGCGGCTCGAGCAGGAAAACCGCTACTTCCGCGAAAGCGTCCCGGCGGCCACGGCGGGCTCGCAGATGGTCGCGCACTCGACGGCCATGCGCGAGGTGATGGGGCTCGTCGCCCGGGTGGCGCCCGCGACCACGCCGGTGCTGATCACCGGGGAGACCGGGGTGGGCAAGGAGCTGGTGGCCCACGAGATCCACCAGCAGAGCCAGCGACGCAGCGGGCCGTTCATCGCAGTGCACATCGCCTCGCTGGCGCCCGGGCTGGTGGCAAGCGGGCTATTCGGCCACGAGCGCGGCGCGTTCACCGGGGCGACCGAGCAGGCCAAGGGCCGCTTCGAGCTCGCCGACGGCGGCACGCTGCTACTCGACGAAGTGGGCGAGCTGTCGCTGGAGGACCAGGTCAAGCTCCTGCGGGTGCTGCAGGAGGGCACCTTCGAGCGGGTCGGCGGCGCTCGGCCCCTGCGGTCGGATTTCCGCCTGGTGGCCGCGACCAACCGCGACCTGCAGGCCGAGGTGCGCGCTGGCCGCTTCCGCGAGGACCTCTACTTCCGGCTGGCCGTGTTCCCCATCCGGGTGCCGCCGCTGCGGGAGAGGCGCGAGGAGATCCCCACGCTCGCGCTCTACTTCATGGAGCGCCTGGCGCGACAGCGCGGCGTGCGCTTCGAGGGGATCGGCGAGGCGGACATGGAGCGCCTCGGCGCCTGGGACTGGCCCGGCAACGTGCGCGAGCTCGCGCACGTCATCGAGCGGGCCGCGCTCCTGTCCGAGCCGCCCAGGCTCCGCATCCCGCCCCTCGAGGGCGGGCTCACCCGCGCGCCGCAGGCCTCGTCCCGGGCCGGTGAGCCCGAGGGCGAGCCATCTGGCCCCCGGTCCGCCGGAGGCGCCTGGGTGACGCTCGCCGAGGCCGAACGCCGCTACGTCGGCCGGGTGCTCGAGCACACCGGCGGGCGGGTGACCGGCGCGGGCGGCGCGGCCGAGATCCTCGGCCTCAAGCCCTCCACCCTCAACTTCCGGATCCGCAAGCTCGGCCTCTCCGACCTGCTCGACAGGGTCCGCTCACGCAAGCCTCCTCGACCACGCGCCGGCTGAGTCGAACTGCCCGGGTGCATCTCCAGGGCGTCGGGCTGCTCACAACCCGTTGCGAGTCCCCAAGGACCGCTGACGACCCATGGCGATCCGGACCGTGACTCGCTAGAATTCGTTGCGCTTTGCGCATGGCACGTCGCCTGCAACGGAGAGGTTTCGAGCCGCCGCGGAGAGGACCGCGGAAGCACCGGTTGCGGAGACGCCTGGCAACTTTCAAGGAAGGACCAGAACCATGCTGAAGCTCCTCAAGGCTGAAAACGGAATGAACATCATCGGGCAGGGAGCCCGGATCATCCTCTTCACGGTACCGGCGGTTGTGGGCGCCGTGATGGCCCAGCTCTATGTGCCCGAGCTGGTCCAGATACCGCTTCCGGGGAGCATCTCGATCCCGCTCGGGATCGCGCTCCTCGTGCCGGGCGTCGCGCTGTGGCTCGCCGCCATGGCGCAACTCCTGCTCGGGTTCTCCCGCGGGAAGCTGGTCACCGAGTGCGCCTACAGCGTCTGCCGGAACCCCATCTACTCGAGCTTCGTATTCTTCATCCTTCCAGGGATCTCGCTGGCGAGCGGGACCTGGGTCTACCTCGCGGTGGCCGGGGTCCTCGGCCTCGGCGTGGTGATTTTCATTCGCAAGGAGGAGCGGGACCTGCTGCGGGTGTTCGGAGACGAATACCAGCGTTACACCCTGCGTGTGCGCCGGCTCCTACCCCTGGGACCGCGCAGGGCCAACGCCAGGGAAGAATCCAAGGTGCCGACTGCGGGCGGTGCAAAGGTCGGCGAATCGAAAGGACGGTGAGACATGCCTTCGGAACTTCGGCTCCATGCAGTACACGCTGGCGGAATGAAGATGACCGTCGGCAATGGTCAACATGAGTTGGTCGCCGACTACCCCTTGCAGACGGGAGTGGCAGCCGCAGGCCTGAAGCCGATGGAGCTCCTCCTGGCCTCCCTCGCCACCTGCGCTGGCAGCGTGGTGGCCTTGCTCCTCGACCGCATGAAGCAGCCGGTGGCGCGGCTCGAGGTCGACGTGCGCGGCTCTCGACGCGACGAACACCCGACGGTGTTCACTGAGATCTCGCTCGAGTTCGCAATCCACGGCGCGGGCGTGGATCCCTCCGCGGTCGAGAAGGCGATCGCGCAGGCGGACGAGAAGCTGTGCCCGGTCTGGGCCATGCTCAAGCCCGGCACCTCCATCACGACCTCGTACCGCACCAGCGAGGGGTGAAACTGGGCCGGGCTGGCCCGACACGGGCCCTCAGGCCAATCCCAGCTTCAGGAGCAACCAGGGCTCGGCCAGGCCGAGCGCAAGACCCACCACCAGCCAAGCGCCAGCCACCCTCACCCACCACACGCCCCAGACCACGTACCACAACGGCCAGAGCGGGAAGCTCTGCCCACCCCGGGCCGGGTCGAACTTCTCCCGTAGGTCGCGCGGAACGGCGTCTTTGGCCAGCGCGAAGGCGGCCTGGGGAGAGGTCGGCATGGGCAGCGCGAGCACGCGGAGCACGCGCACCGCCCTCGGGAGCGACAGGAGCACGAGGAGCGAAGCCAAGGGCAGGGAGCGCGCCACGGCCAGGCCCAGCACGCACAGGTACAGGAGGACGATCAGGGCGCCCATGAGCCGCTTGCCGCCGCGTTCCCCCAGAAGCACCGGCAGAGTCCCCACCCGGCGCTCGGCGTCCTTCTCCCGCTTGTCCAGGTGCTTCCCCACCACCACCGCCATGACCGCCAGGCCGTAGGGCACCGAGGCGAGCCAGACCGAGCCTGGCAGAGCGCCCGCGAGCGCGTAGTACGAGCCGCTCACCATGAGCGGGCCCCAGATGGCGAAGATGGCGAGCTCCCCGAGCCCGTGGTGCTTGAGCTTGAAGGGCGGGGCCACGTAGAAGACCGAAACCGCCAACCCGCCCGCGGCGAAGGCCAGCACGGGCCAGCCCTTCCACCAGGTGAGCGCCAGGGCAATGCCGAGGTCCAGCAGGTTGAACACGAAGATGGCGACCCAGAGCCCGCGCACACTGATCATTCCGGACAGGATGGGGTGCGGGGCGTAGGCGGCGCGAGGATACTCGGGGGTGTCCACGCCGTGACGCACGTCGAAGTAGTCGTTCACCATGTTGTTCGAGGCGTGCGCCAGGACCAGGCCAACCACCACCAGGCCGAAGGCCCAGGGGTCGAAGGCCCCGGCCAAGGCGGCGAGCAGCCCGCCGATCCCGGCCGACAGCACGGTCATGGAGAAGACGCAGGCCCGGGTGATGACGAGCCACTTGCTCACAGGTCCGAGCGGCTGGCTGACCTCGGGATTACAGGTGCGTAGAATCTGGATCCACTGAGCCATCGGCGCATGCTGCCAGGACGGTCAGAAGGATTCAAGGTCCGGCGTTGCCTTCTTAATCACCCAGTGGGAGACTACCTTCCGGGGGCATGGACATGCGCTGGAAGAGGCAAATCGCAGGGATGATGCTCGTCGTGGCGCTGGTCGCTGCAGCGCAAGGTTGCGGCCAGGATCCCGACTGCGCAGCCGCCGCCGAGAAGCTCGAGGCCTGCGGGCTTGGAGACTTCAACACCTACTACGATCTCGAGAGCGGCACCTGCGAGGAGACCGACGCCTGCATCGCCGACTGCGTGAACACCCGGAGCTGCTCCGCGCTCGAGAGCACCATCGCGACCGGCATGTGGTACCGCATCCTGTGCGCCGAAGTGTGCCCACAGTTCGTATTGTTTTCCGGACCACGTTGAGGTTCTGCCCCAACTCCCCTCGACCTTCTGGACGATCTGGCGGCTCGGGACGGCGTCCGGGCCGCAAGGGGCGAGCAGGAACTGGGCCGAAGAGAGCTTCTTCCTCAAGGGTGGGAGCTGGAGAGGTCGCCTCAAGGGGTTCGGCAGGCGGGCCGTTCAGGTTGGCTGGATGCGCGGCTGGGGGCGATCTCCTGCCCTACTCCCGACCCCGCCCCGATGCGCTGATCGACGGCGGCTCCTCGACCCACACCAATTTCTCGATCCTAGAATCGGCCGCAGTCCGGCGATTCCACCGGAATCGGAAGGTAGTGGCCGTCGGCCTGCTCAGCTCCTTCACCACCTCCCGCGGGACCTTGATGATCCCCAGGACCTCGAGCCCATGGTCGAAGAAGACCGCCACCAAGAAGTCGAAGCCGGAACCCATCCGCTTGAAGTCGAAAGAGGTTGGCTGTTCCAAAGAATTGACGATCCGGCTCTTCACCTGGTACCGGAGTCCCCGCTTCCCCTTCGCGTCGACATCCTTCTCCACCCGGTTCTTGCTCCGCTTCAGTCCGAGCTTCTTCGAGACGAGCCACTCGGCGTAGTCCGCCTGGAGCGCCCCCTCGGACCTCAGGATCTCGAGCTCCTTGAGGCCTTCCCGGGCCGCCAGGTAAGCCCTCACGAAGTGCTGGGCTACCTCGTAGTCCCGCCTGGCCTTGGAGTCGTTCAGAACAAGCCTGCGCATGGTTCGCATCCCTTCAGAGGCTCGGACGACCAGAAAAGCCTACCTGGGAGAGCGAATTCGGACAAGGAGCCCGTGGATGGAGAGTTGAAAGGTCAGCTCCGGGGACAGGGACCTGCCCCTATAGCATGTCCTTCAAGGGCAGGATCCGAGCAGGACTCCTCAAGGTGAAGGCCTGGAAGGAGACGGGGGCGAGCAGGACCAGGACCAAAGAGACCTTCTTCCTCGAAGGTGGGGCTGGGAGCCCCTGGAGAGGCGGAGGGACAGCTCCGGGGGGCAAGATCCAGGCCCAAGAGGCTATCCTTCAAGGGTCGAATTCGGGCAGGTTCTCTCAAGGGTGAAGGCCTGGGCCGGAAGCGCGATCGAGGAGGGCGGGCCGAGCCAGGGCCTACCGTCCTGCCGAGCAAGAACCCCCCACCGCGCCGCCCGGGCCAAGGGGGGGACTCGAAACCCGAACGACGCGATAGGGGGCACTGCGACCTATACCTGTACCCCACGCGATGCACAAGGCCGCAGTCGCGAAGATGGGTCCCGTCAAACCACCGGGCGAGCCCACGGTACAGGGATCGTTCACAAGCCCGGTGCGACGTTGAAGGCCAGCGTCTCCGGAACGAACCTGAAATCCGCGTAGGCCAGCTCGTCCTCGTTCGGCGGGTGCCAGACAGCCATGCCACTGGTCGGAAGCCTGCGCTCGCCCACGTTCTGCCAGCCTGCGATGGGTGTGGTCCACCGGCAGCGGGTTGCTCTGGCCGCGTCCCTGGGGTCCGAGTAGAACCGATCGGTCGTCTCGAAGTCGACCGGCGCTCCGCGCTCGTCGACGAACACCCGCGCCCGCACCGTGCGCCCGTGGTCGGTGATCGACACGTCGAAGGAGCTGGCGTCGACCTCGGACCAACGCACCTCGGGTACGAGCAGCATCGTAGGAGCGATCATGATGCCGTCGTTGAGGTAGGTCACCAGCTCGCCGATGTCGTAGGCCTCGCCGGTCCCGTCGCCGACCGTGATGAGGTCGACCCCGCGGATGAGCATCCGGCCGCGGCCGTCCAGGTAGGTGTCCCGACCGAGCACAGGCACGACTCCGAAGAAACGAAGCTGGATGTAGAAGATCCTGGCGACGGCGAGCCGGGTGTTGTACTGCCAGGCCTCGCACCTCATCCACGCTTCCTCGCGAGAGCGCCGGAAGCGGCCAGTGAATCCGAGCCGGAAAGACCAGTCCCGCGACCGCCCGGTGACGCCCATGAACCGCAGGTACCGACGCGCGGCCTCCGGCAGCGGCTCAAGGTCGCCTTCGGTGACTGGAGAAAGGTCGACGGCAGGCCCAGGGCTGGAAGGCAGCCCCAACTCGCCCAGCTCCCTCATGAACTTCCTTCGCAAGGTCCGAAGTCCTTTCTGACGGCAGCAGCCGACTGGTGCTCTGATAGTTCGCGCGCAAGGGCAGCTCCACAGAGGATACCAGAATCCACCACGGACCAAGGGATGGTCAGGTTTTCCTTGTGGCCCCTGGCCTGGCAACCGGATCCTCCTCGAGGTGGGAGGGCAGAACCAGGGGCCAAGCAGAGCGGGGACCGGGAGCGGGAAGGCCAAGGCCTGGACGCCCCTTCGGGGGGAGGACGGGGGTCACTCTGCCCCGGGCTTCGCCGGCTGAAAGGTGTACTTGAAGACCGTGACGGTCGAGACGGCACGACCCGCCTCGAGCCGCGGCGCGAAGCGCCAGGAACGGATGGCAGCAGCGACCGTGTCCTCGAACGCACGATCCGATTCGAGGAACGAGTGCGCCACGACCCTTCCGTCAGCTCCGATACGCACCTCGACCACCACCTTGCCGACCACGCCCACCTCCCGGGCGAAGGCCGGGTACTCGGGATCGTGCCCCGCGATGCGCCTCACCGCGGTCTCCTCGGGTCGTTCGACGATCGGGCGGTCGGCGTCCTGCGCCTCCGCGATGCGCAGAAGCCTTGAATCGAGCCGCGCCCCCTGGCTCTCAGCGGCCCGGGGATCGATCCGGAAGCGGACCAACCCTCCCAAGGGGAGGAAGGCCACGCTGGCCACCCCGAGGTGGTTCAGGTCCTGAGTGGCCAGCAGAATGTGCCGCACTTTCGCTACGGCGCCGATCTCGGACAGCTCGGCCTCCAGGCCGGCAGAGAGGAGCGCGCAGCAGATCTCGTGCTCTTCGAACTGCCGCGCGGCCTGCCCCGGGGCGATCGCAATCACCTCGGCCGAGGCAGTCAGCCCCTGCGCCTGGTAACCGCCCCTCTTTATCGCCTCGACCAGAACCCGGGCGCTCTTCTGGTCCTCGGGATCCGGGCGTGCGAGGACTGCGATCTTCAACCCGCCCGGGCAGCGCGCCTTGAGGTTGTGCTCCCAGGTCAGAACGTTGAAGAGGCTCTTGAGGACAGCATCGTCCCAAAGTGGTCGAGCATCGCTCGCGAGGAGCGCTCCGACGAACCAGAGGGCTTCGAGCAGGAGGCCCACGCGGATCAGTCCGTGGCTTTCGCCAGCCCGGCCAGGAGCGACCTGAGCGCCTTGTGGAAGAACGCCTTCCGCTCGGCTGCGCCATCCGCTTCGGCGCGGGCCTCGGCCTCATCGGCCTCGAGTGCATGGAGCTCCGCGACGGGGCCCTCCCGCCGCGCTTCCAGCTCGCTCTTGTCCTGCATGGCCTTGATCAGGCGAATGTGGGCCTGGTGCTCGGCGATCTGGATGTCGTGCCAGGACTCGAGGGTGAAGGCGTCTCCGAGCTGGGCCTGCGCGAGCTCCCGGGCGTGCTGGCGGTCGTTGGCCACGATGAGCTGGCGCCTGGGACGGTCGGGATGGTGCTCGCTGGAGCTGACCAGGTAGTACATCCGTTCTCTCCGCGCGCCTCAGGGCGCCCTGGGAGCCTCTTGGGCTCAACTTTGGATACGCCAGCCGGCGGGGGATGGAATCAGGAATCGTGCCAATTCGTCGGCGCCAGCACCGGACCTGCGACTCCCCGAGGCCGGCTCGAGCCCGGCAGAATTTGCTGGTCACTCAAATCGTTGGCAGGAATCCAGGCAGACATCGTGAGAGGGGGACGGATCCCATCCAGTCCAAGCGCCGCGACGCGGCGTTCGCGCACGCTCTCCGCACGTTGGGATTCGCACGCCGCACACAAAGGGACAATGGACAGCTCAACTCCTGTTCGATCTGGCCGCGACCTGGGAAACAAGAACGCCAGCAGGTCGCCAGCCCTGCGCAGGGGGATCGCTCGCCTGTGCGAATGCGGCCCTGCGGACTAGTCCGCGGATGCCCTCAGGGCTCGACCTCTCCTGTTTGGGGCCACCAGGTTCGATGCTGTAGCCATCTCACGGCGCGGCGGGTAGAATGGCACCGGCCGACGGTCCGGTCTGCGGATCGCGAAGTACGCAAGCATCTCCCGGGGGTCCAAGGGATGGAAGGGAATGACAAGAGGCGGGATTCCGGAATCCTGGCGCGCGTCGCCCTGATCTACGCCGGCTTCTCCGGCCTGTGGATCCTGGCCTCGGACCGGGTGCTGCAGGCCCTGGTCGGGGGCCCGCTGGAGGCGTCGTGGTACCAGAGCGCGAAGGGGCTCCTCTTCGTCATGGCCAGCTCGCTGGTGCTCCTGCTGCTTCTCAGGCGCGAACTCCGGGCTCGCCGGACAGCGGAGTCGTCCGCGGGGGCAGCCAGACACCAGCGGGAGTGCACCGAGCAAGAGCTGCACACCACACAGGCCGTCTTTCGGTCGCTGTTCGAACACAGCCTCGATGGCCTGCTCATCACCTCGCCAGACGGACGCATCCATGCCGCCAACCCGGCGGCTGGCCGGATCTTCGGTCGGTCCGAGGAGGAGTTGTGCGCGGTGGGCAGGGCCGGAGTCGTGGACATCGCCGACCCACGGCTCGCGGCTCTCCTGAGCGAGCGCACGGCCAGGGGAGCGGCCTTCGGGATCATCACGATGTTGCGAAAGGACGGCACCCACTTCGAAGGGGAAGTCGCCTCGTCCTCTTTCGATTCGCCCGACGGTCCGCTGACGAGCATGATCGTCCGCGACATCACCGAGCGTCGCCGCGCCGAGGAGGCGCTGCGGGAAAGCGAGGCACGTTTCCGAGCCTACGTCGAGCAGGCGGCCGAGGCGCTGTTCGTCCACGACTTCTACGGCCGGTTTCTGGACGTCAACCAGCAGGCGTGCGCCAGCCTCGGGTACAGCCGCAAGGAGTTGCTGGGCATGACGGTCTTCGACCTGGAGTCTGACTTCGATCTCCCTCGGGCCCAGGCTTCCTGGTCGCAGATCCAACCCGGTCAACCGTTCACGCTCCTGGGCCACCACAGGCGCAAGAATGGGACGTCCTTCCCTGTGGAGGTCCAGTTCGGTTGTTTCGACGTCTACGGGGAGCGCCGTTACCTGGGCCTGGTCCGCGACATCAGCGAACGCAAGCGGGCGGAGCAGGAGCTGGTCCGGTTCAGCCAGCAGCTCGAAAGGCTGACGTTGGTCGTGCAGGATCTCTCCCGCGCGAGGAGTCCGGAGACAATCGCGGACATCGTCCGGCACGCCGCCAGGGAGCTGGTCGGCTCGGACGGCGCGACGTTCGTCCTGCGCGAGGGCGATCAGTGTCACTACGTGGCCGAAGATGCCATCGCGCCCCTATGGAAGGGCAGGCGCTTCCCTATCTCCAGCTGCATCTCCGGCTGGACCATGCTCAACCGCCAGCCCGTGGTGATCGAGGACGTTTCCTCCGACCCGCGGATCCCACGCGACATCTACGAGCCGTCCTTCGTCTCCAGCCTGGCGATGGTGCCGATCCGGCTCGAGGAGCCGCTCGGTGCCATCGGCACCTACTGGGCTCGCCAGCACCGTCCCTCGGAGAACGACCTGCGTCTGCTTCAGGCCTTGGCCGACTCGACCTCCGTCGCCCTGGAGAACGTCCGCAACATCGAGGAGCTGAAGCAGTCCGAAGAGCGCTACCGCACCCTGGTCGAGAACCTCGAGGACGTCGTGTTCACGCTCGACACCGAGGGGCGGGTCCAGTACGCGAGTCCCTCGATCGCCAGGTTCGGTTACACGCTGGAGGATCTACGCGGCCGAAGTTTCGTCGAGTTCGTCCACACGGAGGACACCGGCGGGCTGCTGGCGAGCCTGGACCGCACCCTGGCAGGGCAGTTCGAGCCCTATGTGTTCCGGGTGCGCGATCGAGCCGGGGGCCTGCGCACAGTCCGCACGGCGAGCCGGGTGGTCCTCCGCGACGGTCGTCCGGTAGGCGTCGCCGGCGTCCTCATCGATCTGACCGAGTTGCGCCGCACCGAGGAGCTGCTACGCTCGGCCCAGAAGATGGAGGCGATCGGGCGGCTTGCGGGAGGTGTCGCGCACGACTTCAACAACCTGCTGTCAGTGATCCTGAGCTACACCGGCTTTGCCGCCGAGTCGTTGCGGGAGGAGGATCCCCTGCGCGAGGACCTCGAGGAGATCCGCAAGGCCGGAGAGCGGGCCGTCGGGCTCACTCGGCAGCTGTTGGCGTTCAGCCGCAGGCAGGTACTCCAGCCAACCGTGCTCGAGGTGAACGCCGTCGTCACAAATTTGGAGAAGATGCTGCGGCGCCTGGTCGGCGAGGACATCGAGATCGTCCTGTCCCTGGAGCCCGATCTGGGATGCGTGCTGGCTGACGCAGGGCAGATCGAGCAGGTCCTCATGAACCTGGTCGTCAACTCCCGTGACGCCATGCCGACGGGCGGGGCGATCACCATCCAGACATGTGAGGCCGAGCTCTTCGAGGAGGGTCCGGTCCGGTACCGCGAGGTCGCGCAAGGGTCCCATCTGATGCTGGCGGTCCGAGACACGGGCGATGGCATGGACGAGGCAACTCTGCAGCGCCTGTTCGAACCCTTCTTCACCACCAAGGAGAAAGGCAAAGGGACTGGACTCGGTCTGTCTACCGTGTACGGGATCGTCAGGCAGAGCGGTGGCCAAGTACTCGTGGAATCCGCAGTGAGACGAGGGACGACGGTCCGCGTTTTCCTGCCGCGCGTCCAGGACGCACCTGCACCCGTGTCACCGCAACCGGCCCAGGCGGTGCTTGCGCACGGGGACGAGACGGTCTTGGTGGTAGAGGACGAGGACGCCGTTCGCAAGCTGACGGCGCGAATACTTCGCGCGGCGGGCTACCAGGTGCTTACTGCGGCGAACGGGGGCGAGGCGCTGCTGCTCTGCGAAAGACGCCCGGGCGCGATCGATCTCCTGTTGACGGACGTGATCATGCCACAAATGAGTGGGCTGCAGCTCGCCGACAGACTGCTGGAGGTGCAGCCAGGCATGCGGATTCTATACATGTCAGGATACACGGACGACGCACTCGAGCACCACGGCCTCCACGACGCCGGGGCGCGCATCATCGGCAAGCCATTCGAAGCTGGCGAGCTGTGCCGACGGGTGAGGGAGGCATTGGAGACCAGGACTGCTACTGAAGGCCGCGGGAACACACCACCACGATAGGGCGCCACGGCCCCTCTCCCTCGAAGTGCAGAGGCCGCCGGACTGATCCGGGGCCCAGGCCGGTCTCCTCAGAATGTGCAGCAGGGAGCCTCCGGGGATGCCAAGGGAAAAAACGCAGGAAACTTGCTCGAGCCCCGTGGTCTGCGACAATTGCCATGCTGAGACGCAGACCACGCCAGAGCATCTCCATGGCCCGGGCCCTTCAACCTTGGAGGCTTGGGTTGGATCCCGACTCCGATGAACGCGCAGCGTTGGTGGAATCCCTCTGGTTCGAGGACAGGGACGATTCTGGTGCCGAGCAGGCCGCGCGCCGCAGCAAGGCCGCCCGCATCGCGCGCCGACGTGGCCTGCTGACCTTTCGCAGGGTGGCCCGCACCCTGGTCGCCGCAGTCAGCCGGCCCGGCTACAAGCTGGAATCGGTGGTTCCCTTGATCGAGGAAGATCCAGCTCTCGCCTGCAACTTGCTTCGCCTGGCTTGGGCTGGTCGAGGCGATGAGGAGACCGGGGTTGCTTCCATCAGGGAGGCCGCCGACCGGGTGGGCCCCGCAGCGCTGCGCGACATGGTGCTGTCGTCGGCGTTGGCCGGGGCCTTCTGGAAGTCGCGCCCTGCCAGGCAGGTGCGCGACCACTGCGCCTGCACCGCCAGCCTTGCCCGGCTCCTGGCCAGGGAGCTCGCCTCCGGGTATACCGAGCCCGCTTACCTGGCAGGCCTCCTGCACGACACGGGCAAGCTCTTCCTGCTCCAGTCTGGCTCCGCCCGCTATGCCCACCTCCTCTCCCGTCAGGCCGACCGGGTCGACAGCATGCATCTGACCGAACGAGAGCTACTCGGTTTCGACCACGCGAACCTGGCCGCGGCCATCCTGGAGCACTGGCGCATCCCCGCCCCAGTGCCTCAGGTGGTGCGCTGGCACCACCGGCCGGCTCAGTCCCTGAGCCAGGAGCACCTGGGCCGCCTCGTGGCGATCCTGAGGCTGGCTGACTCCCTCGAGCGCATCATTCGCTTCGAGACCACTGCCTTCGAGCAGCGCCTGGACGCGCTCGCGACCAGCGGAGACGCCCAGTACCTCGGGTTGGAACGGGCCTTCCTGCGCGAGCTCTGGACTCCCATGTACATGACCTGGAACGAATCACGGCGGCTGCTCGGCTGACCGTCCGGATCCCCGACCCAGTCACACGTCGTAGAGGATGGGGTCGCGCGTGCGCAGGAACGCGGCGATTGCCTGCTGATCCTCCGCGGCCAGGCCCAGGAACTGGATGCCCACCCCGGGCGACACGTCCTCGGTGAAGCGCGAGTACTCCCGGGTCCAGCGCACCACGCCCCGGGCGGTGATTCGCCGCCCGGGCAGGGTCAGGTGCAGGTCGAGCTCGGTGCCCACCCGGAGGTCGTCGTAGGTGGCCAGGAACAGCCCGCCCTCGGACAGGTTCTCGGTCAGGCCCATGTAGAAGTTGCTCTCCGTCTCCATGGAGACGTCGACCGCCACCGGCAGGCGCGGTCGGGCGCGCAGGTCGTTTGCCGCCCGATGCCTCTGGGAGGCCAGGCGACGCGCCTCGGACTCCCGTTGCTGGCGCTGGATGGCCTCCTGCAGCGCGGCCACCTCCCGCTCGGCCTGGCTCCGCTCCAGCCGGGCCGCCTGCCCGGCCAGCTCGGTGCGCTGGCTCTCGAGCTTGGCGCGCCGCTCGAGGATCCCGGCGCGCTCCATGCCCACGCGCTGAGCGCGCACCTGGAGCTCGTTCTTGCGCCGCTGCAGCTCGGCCTCCTCCATGGCCAGCTTGCGGATCTCCCGCTCGAGGCCGGCGGCTTCCTTCTCCACCGCCCGCTCCGTCTCGGCCAGGGCGGCACTCGCCTGTTCAAGCTCGGCAGCCTGCTTGGCGAGCAGGTCCCCGCCGTCCAGCAGCTCCGCGGTCCACGGCTGGTTCCTCGGATCCGCGGCCATCTGCGACTCGGATGACATGGGAACCTCCCCGACAGTCCAGCCCGGAGGGCCGCCTGTCAGAACCTGGCCATCAAGCGGGCGGAGACCCCGGGGAACACCACCACACGGCGGTCTCCCACGGGCTCCGCGATCGGCTCACCACCCACGAACTGCCTGGCCGTGGAGTCGTCCAGGCCGAACACCGAGGCCGAGGCCACCACCTCGAGCGCCAGGTGGTCGATGATCCCGACCGTGAAGCCCAGCCCCCCTCCCCCGCCTACCTCGGTGCTGTCCGGGAGCACCAGGACGTCGCAGGCGCCCTCGAGGAACAGGGAGAAGTCCCCGCGCTTCACCAGGAGGAACTTGAGGTTGGGCCGCAGGAGCAGGGTGCGGTCCCTGCCGAGGGCGAAGTCGAAGCCGATCTCGGCCGGCAGGTCGAAGGGCGCCCAGCGGACGGTGACCTCGGTGAGCCAGAGGTCGTCGTGGGCCAGATCATCGGGGCGCAGCGACATGAGCCAGCGCTCCCCGGCGCCGAAGTGGATGGCGTAGGCGCCCGTCTCCACCCGCGTGGCCTGGGCGGCCTCCGCCTCCACCTGCGCCTTCAGGAGCGCGAGTGTGTCCGGGTCCACCTCCCCGGCCGCGTCACCCGCGGGTTCCTCGATCGTGGCCGCGACCGGAACAGGCTCCACTGCCGCAGCAGTCCCCGGCCACAGCTCGAAGCCCTCCTCCTCTTCGGCCTGCGCCGCAAGGCTACAGCAGGCCAGGACCAGAACCACACCCAGGATGACGCGTTGCATGGCCGCTCCCGATCGCCAGGGTTTGGCCTGACCAATTACAACTCCCGTGCCAAGTGGTTGCCCCTGGAATTTCGAGGTGTTGGGCCCGAGACCCGGGTGCCACGGACCGGGCGCCCCGGGGTCCCGACTCACCCCCGGGTGACTCTTGACCCAGCATGCTCATCGATAGGGAGTTTCCTGTCGACTCATGCTACGGTGGCGCAGCCGGTTCTGGTGGGCGCGCCAGGCCAGGGTGGGGCCTCGCGCGAGGGATTCGGGGGATGCATGAAGACGGAACCATTGATCGTCCTGGCCGTCGACGACGACCCAGACTACCTGAGACTACTGCGGGCCGGTCTCCGGGAGGCGCTGCCCGAGGCCGAGCTCGCCATGGCCACGGACGGCCTGCAGGGGCTCGCGCTGGCACGGGACCTGGACCCCGACGTGGTCCTGCTCGATCTGGTCATGCCTGGGATCGACGGGTACGAGGTGTGCCGGCGGCTCAAGGCTGAGGACCGACTCCGGGACATCCCGGTGCTGGTCCTGTCGGCCGCACAGGCCGACCGGACCAGCCGCCTCGCGGCCCTCGCGGCCGGAGCCGAGGCCTTCCTTTCCAAGCCATGCGAGGAGCCCGAGCTGGTGGCCCAGATCCGTGCCATGGCCAAGATCAAGGCGGCCAATCAACTGCGGCAGCTGGAGACGGCGCAGCTCGAGGCCATGGTGGCCCAGCGCACCCGGGAGCTCACACAGGAGCTCAACGAGCGGAGGCACATCGAGGAGAAGCTGCGGCTGGCCCACGAACGGCTGCGGGGGTTCGTCGACGCCAACATCGTGGGCGTCGTGATCGCCAGCCCGACCGGAGAGATCCTCGAGGCCAACGACTACTACCTGCGCCTGCTCGGCTACACCCGCGAGGAGCTCGAGCGGGGGCAGGTCGACTGGCGTGCGCTCACTCCGCCCGAGTGGCTGCCCGCGGACGAACGCGCGATTGACGAACTGCGCGAGCGCGGCACCTGCACACCCTACGAGAAGGAGTACCTGCGCCGGGATGGCACGAGGGTACCTGTGTTCCTCGCCGACGCGATGCTGCCTGACTCCGGCGAGCAGATCGCAGCCTTCGCCCTGGATCTAACCGATAAGAAGAAGGCAGAGGATGCACTGAGAAAGCTCTCCGCGCGCCACGAGGCCATCCTCCTGGAGATTCCAGACATCCTCATGGAGGTGGACGCGGACAAGGTCTACACCTGGGCCAATCCGGCCGGTCTCGAGTTCTTCGGCCCTGACGTCCTGGGTCAGGAGGCCGCCCGCTACTTCGTGCGTAAGCAGGACACCTACGCGAAGGTTCGGTCTCTGTTCAACGGCGACGCGGCCACCTTCTACGTGGAAAGCTGGCAGCGCCGGAAGGACGGCCAGGAGCGGCTCCTGGGCTGGTGGTGCCGGGCCTTGAAGGACGCGGACGGCCAGGTAGTTGGAGCGCTTTCGACCGCGCGCGACCTCACCGACGCCAGGCGGGACGAGGAGGCACTCCGGGAGAGCGAGGACAGGTTCAGGCAGGTCTTCGAGGCGGCCAACGTGGGGAAGTCGATGACCCTGCCTGGCGGGGAGGTCCACGTCAACAAGGCCTTCGCCGATATGCTCGGCTACTCCCTCGAAGAGCTCCGCGGCAAGACATGGCAAGCGCTGACCCCCGCGGAGGATGTCCCCGCCACCCGGCAGGTGATCGACGAGCTCCTTTCGGGTCGGAGGGACTCCGCCCGGTTCACCAAGCGGTACCTCCGCAAGGATAGCTCCCCGTTGTGGGCGGACGTCAGCGTCGCGTTGCGCAGGGACGCCGCGGGCCAGCCACTCCACTTCATCACCACAGTCGTGGACATCTCCGAACGCGTCCGGACGGAGCGGGCCTTGCAGGAGAGCGAGCGAAAGCTCGGCGAGGCCAAGCGGATGGCTGGGCTGGGCCACTGGTTCTGGGACATCAAGACCGGCGCGGTCGAGTGGTCGGAGGAGGTGTATCGGATCTTCCGGCTCGATCCAGGTACCTTCAGGCCCCATATCGACTCCATCCAGGCGCTCTCGCCCTGGCCCGGGGATCACGAGCGCGATCAGGAGCTGATCCGACGTGCAACGGAAAACCGGGAGAAGGGCACCTACGAGCAGCGGTTCCTCCGCCCGGACGGGAGCATCGGCCACTACCAATCAACCTTCCAGGGCCACTACGACCCCAGCGGCGAACTGGTCGCCATCGTCGGGACGGTGATGGACATCACCGAGCGCAAGCAGGCGGAGCTGGCCCTCCAGGAGAGCGAGCGCCAGCTCCACCTGATCGCCGGCAACGCACGCGACATGATCTGGCTGATGGATCTCGGCTTCCGCATCACCTGGATCTCGCCCTCCGTGACCCGGCTGCGCGGCTACACCCTGGAGGAGCTGGCGGGGTTGAGCCTGGAACAGCAGCTCACGCCGCGCTCCCTGGTGGGCGCCCTAGAGCTTTCGGCCGCGGAGCTCACCTCGGACCGGTTGGCCGACCCGGGCGCGGATATTACGGTCAACGTGGAGCTCGAGTTCCCCCGCAAGGACGGATCCGCGTTCTGGGCGGAGTCGGTCATCACCCTGCTGCGTGACGAGGCGGGCATGCCGACTGGCTTCCTGGGCGTGGGTCGTGACATCAGCGACCGAAAGCGGGCCCAGGCGGCGCTGGCGGTCGAGCGGGACAACCTGCGCGCCTTCCTGGACGCGGCGCCTGCGGCGATCCTGGTGCTCGACGAGCGCGAGGAGGTGCGCAACGCCAACCCGGCCGCGGAGCGGCTGTTCGACCGGTCCCTGTCGGGCGCGGACAGGCGGCACTGCGGGGATTTCATCGGCTGCGCCCATCGGGGGGACGATCCGAGGGGCTGCGGCGAGGGACCGACTTGCCCGGAATGCCAGCTCTACGGCGTCGTCAGGGAAGCGCTGGCAGGCCACGGGGTCCGCGATCGCGAGCTCACGGCCGAAATCGTGACCGGGGTTGGGAGCATGCCCCGTCGACTCGTCTGCAACGCGGCGCCCATCACTCTCTCGGGCAAGCGTGGCGCGATTCTGGCCTTGCACGACATCACCGAGCTCCGCCGGGCCGAGCAGGAACGCGAACGGCTGCAGGCGAGCCTGGCCCAGGCCGATCGCCTCTCCAGCATGGGCATGCTGGCGGCCGGGGTGGCGCACGAGATCAACAACCCGCTCTCCTACGTGCTCTACAACCTGGAGTCCCTGGCCGCCGACCTGCCCGGGCTCACCGAGGGCATGCGGAGGTGCCACGCGGAGCTCACCGCCTGCGCAGGCGCCGAGGCCGTGGCCCGGGCGCTGGGCGCCGGGCAGGAGATCTTCTCCCCGGCAGCCCTGGAGGACACGCTCGATCGCCTGCGCGAAGCCGTGTCCGGCGCGCAGCGCATCAAGCACATAGCTCGTAGCCTGGGCACGTTCTCGCGCGTGGAGCAGCCCGAGGTAAAGCCCGTCGACGTGAAGGAGAGCGTCGAGCACGCGCTCACCATGGCCTCGAATGAGATCAAGTACCGGGCGCGCGTGGTCCGGGACTTCGCGGATGTGCCCCCGGTGCTGGCTACCGAGGGCAAGCTGGCGCAGGTGTTCCTCAACCTGTTCATCAATGCCGCCCACGCCATCCCCGAGGGCCGGGTGGAGCAGAACGAGATCCGGGTGCGCACCTGGGCCGAGGACGGCCAGGTGTGCGTCGAGGTTCGCGACACGGGACGCGGCATCGCACCCGAGCACCAGGCCAAGATCTTCGAGCCGTTCTTCACCACCAAGGGGGTTGGGGCCGGCTCGGGCCTGGGGCTCTCGATCTGCAAGAGCCTCGTCACCAGCTTCGGCGGCGAGATCTTGTTCACCAGCGAGCTCGGCAAGGGCACTCGTTTCACGATCAAGCTGCCGCGCCTGCCGGGCGACTGGGAGACAGGAGGCGCGGAGGCGTCGGAGCAGGCGCCCTCGCGCCCCGGGGTCCGCGGGCGGATCCTGGTGGTGGACGACGAGGTCGGCATCCGCGCGTCACTGAACCGCTTGCTCGGACGCGAGCACGAGGTGGTCACGGCCTCGTCCGGCGAGGAGGCCCAGGCCCTGCTGACGACGGACCGGCGCTTCGATCTGGTGTTTTGCGATCTCATGATGCCCCGAATGTCCGGGATGGAGCTCCACGCCTGGCTCACCGAGCAGGATCCGGCGCTGGCCGGGCAGGTGGTCTTCATCACCGGTGGCGCCTTCACTCCCGGTGCCGCTGAGTATCTGGCCCGGGTGGGCAACCTGCGGGTGGAAAAGCCGTTCGACAACGTGAGCCTGCGGAGGATGGCCGGCGAGCTGGTCCTGGCCGCCAGGGCCAAGCGCAAGTAGTGACACCCGGCAGAGCGTGGCCCCGCGCTCCGGGCGGACGCGGGCCCCCGGGGGAGGCCCGGTGGAGAAAACCGGCGGAGATCGCTCTGGGTTCGGGCGGAGGAAGGCGGGCTAATCCACCGGATCCTGAGGGGCTTCCAGAACGCCCAGGTCGCTCGCGTCGAACGGCACCGCGGCCTCGAGAGCCTCGAGGAGCTCGACGGCCTCGTCCTGACCGCTCTCGGCGAACTCGAACGTTCGATCGTAGGCCTGCCAGCCGATGTCGCGCAGGCCGTCCCCGTCCGCGTCGGTATCGCAGGCGTCGCCGAAGCCGTCGGCGTCCAGATCTGCCTGGTCCGGATTCGCGTCCAGGCGGCAGGTGTCCTGGCCGTCGGCCACTCCGTCCCCGTCGGAGTCCATGTCCAGGTAGTCCGAGGTCCCGTCCAGATCGGTGTCCACTGGTTGCTCCGGCTGTTCCCCGGCCTCCTCCACGTCCAGGACGCCATCGCCATCCGAGTCGTCGTCGAGCGCGTCCAGCACACCGTCCCCATCCGTATCGGCCAGGGTGCCCTGCTCGGTGCGCAGCTCGACCCCATCGGGGATACCATCCCTATCGGAGTCCCGCGAATCGCTGTCCAACCCGGCCGAGTCCTCCCAGGTGTCGGCCAATCCGTCGAGGTCCCTGTCGTTGAAGTTGGCCGCGATCTCCAGCGTCCGCACCGTCTCGACCTGGCCGTCCGAGAGCCGCACCCGCACCACGTGCAGGCCCGCCTGGCGCCAGTTCGGGGTCCAGGCGAGGAGACCGGACGAGACGTCCAGCGTGGCGCCCAACGGCAGGCCGGATGCGAGGAACGCCAGTGGGTCGCCGTCCGCGTCCCGGCCCGCGAGTTGGATCTCCAGGCGCTGGCCCTCAATCGCCCGCACGGCGAAAGCCGGGAAGGCGGTGAAGGCGGGAGGATCGTTGACTGGCTGGATCCGGAGGATCACCCGTGCGGCGCCGGAGTGGTGCTGGCCGTCGTGGACCGAGTAGGTGAAGCTGTCCTGGCCGTGGAAATCAGCCTCGGGCGTGTAGCGCAGGGAGCCGTCCCGGTCCAGCGCCAGGGTGCCGTGGATCGGGGCCTGGTCCAGGATGGTGCTCAGGATCCCCCCCTCGGGGTCGACGTCGTTGGCCAGGACGCCCTGGCTGGCGGGGAGCTCGAGCACGGAGTCCTCGAGACCCGCGAAGTCGTCCCCCACCGCCACCGGCGCCTCGTTCACGTCCAGCACCTCGACGACGAAGCTCTCTTCGATCCACAGTCCGCCCCAGTCCGTGGCGCGGATGGTCAGGACGTAGGCAGGCCCGGTCTCGTGGTCGAGAGCCACGGTCGTGCGCACCTCGTTGCCCGCGAGGGTGAAAGGCACTGGCGGGCCCACCAGGGTGAAGTTGAACAGAATCGAATGGTCTGGGTCGTCCACGTAGAGCCGGCCCACGAGGGAGCCGGGAGTCCGGCCTTCGGCTACCCAGGGTGGGCTCAGCGACAGACCGGTCGGGGCCTCGTTCCGGTCCTGGACCTCGACCATGAACGCTTGCTCGACCCACAGCCCGGTCGCGTCGGTCGCGCGGACCCGGAACATCAGGAACGGGTGCTGTTCGAAGTCGATCTCGGAGGCAGTGTGAAGCTCAGTGCCCTCGACGGCGACCAGGGCGTTGTCCCAGTCTTCCTCGCCAGGCACCAGCTCGAACACGTGGCTGTCGCCCGGGTCCGGATCGATGGCCTGGAGCGATCCGACCAGGCCGCCGGCCGGAACGTTCTCCTCGACGAGCGCGGGGGAGAACTGGATGCCCGTGGGCGGGCGGTTGCCGGCCACCGAGGCCATGGCCGAGCCTGGCAGGCCATACATGGCCCAGGCCAGGCACATCGCAACCCCCGTCAGCGTCGCCCCGGGCAGGCTGAACCTCGCTCGAGCACACATGGGGACCTCCTCCATCTCTGAACGTGAAAGCACCTCGCGATGCCGTTGCACGCTTTGAGCCAAGGCGCCGGAGACGCCGGGCGGCTGGAATTTCGGTGGCTTGGACCTCGTCGGCGTGGAGGCTCGAGGGCCTGAGTATCTGACCGGCAGGGTCCTGGCCGACCCATGGCGCGGGCACGACCCACCGCCAAGAGGCAGGGCCTTCGCCCTCGACGGGTGCCAGCGCGCGTGGTACATAGCCTCGAAGGCAGGACGCTCATGCCAACCGGCACGGCAAGCCCAGGCACCCCGATGGACGAGCTCGCGCGCGCGCGACAGGAGACCGCCGCCTTGCGCGCGGAGCTCGAGCGGTACCGCACCCTGTTCCTCAACCAGGGCGAGGGCATCGGGCTGGTGGACCTCGAGGAGCGCTTCGTGCTGGCGAACCCCGCCGCGGAGCGCATCTTCGGGGTCCCGCCCGGGGGGCTGACCGGCCGCCGGGCGACCGAGTTCATGGAGCCGGCCGAGCGGGCGAAGATGGCCCGCGAGACCGCGGCCCGCGTCCAGGGCCGCACCAGCACCTACCTGCTCGCCATCCGTCGGACCGACGGTGAGGCGCGCACCCTGCAGCTCACCGCGGTGCCCGCGCTCGACGCCGCCGGCCAGGTGGCAGGCGCCTACGGCATCTTCGAGGACGTCACCGAGCACCTGCGGGCTGAGCGCAACGTGGCCGAGCACCGCGAGACCCTGCAGGCCGTGCTCGAGACCACCGCCGACGGCATCCTGGTGGTGAACGCGGCCCGCGTCATCACCTTCCTGAACGAGCGGCTGATCCGGATGTGGCGGTTGGGGCCCGAGGTCCTGGAGGCGCTGGATCTGCCGGGCTTGAGGGCGCAGATCCTCTCCCAGCTCGAGCCGAGCCAGGCCGTGACCTACGTCGAAGCCATCGAGGAGCTGTACCGCTCCGGCCGCGAGGACAGTCGCCTGCTCTCCTGCCAGGACGGCCGGCTGATCGAGCTCCACTCCCGCGCGCTCGTATCCAACGGGCAGAACCTGGGGCGGGTCTGGAGCTTCCGCGACATCACCGTGCGGGTGCGCGGGGAGCAGGCGCTCCAGCACCAGATCGCCAAGCTGGCCGCGGTGCTCGATCACCTGTCCGAGGGCGTGCTGATCCTGGACCGCGCGGGCCTGGTGGCCGAGGCCGATCTCGCCTTCTGCGAGCTCACCGGCATACCCCGCGCGGAGCTCCTGGGGCGACCGCTCGAGGTGCTACCGTCCTCGCAGCTCGTGGAGGCCATGCAGGGCGCCCGCGGGCAGCTCGTCCGCGCGAGTCCGCACGAGCCGCTGGTCGAGCAGTTCCAGCTCGGCGAGCGTACCCTCTTGCCACGCGCCAGCGTGGTGTGGCGCGGACCGGCCCTCGACGGCCTGCTGTTCAGCCTCCAGGACGTGACCGCGTTCGTCCGCGCGCGGCAGATCGCCGAGGAGGCCAACCGGGCCAAGGGCCTGCTGCTGGCCAACCTGAGCCACGAGATCCGCACCCCGCTGAACGGGCTCCTGGGCATGCTGGACCTCGCGCGCAGCGCGAGCCAGGATCCGGGCCAGCGCGAGCACCTGGAGCTCGCGTGGCGCTCGGGGGGCGTGCTGCTCGATCAGATCAACCAGCTGCTCGACTTCTCCCGATTGGAGGCCGGGCGCATGGAGCTGGTCCGGGTACCGTTCGAACTGCCCGGGCTGCTCGAGGAGCTGGCCGCGCCCTACCGCGAGAGGGCCCAGGCCAGGGAGCTCTCCTTCGAGCTCGCGCTCTCGCCAGACATCCCTCGCAGGGTGCACGGCGATCCGGTCCGACTGCGCCAGGTGCTCGCCAACCTGCTGGACAACGCGCTCAAGTTCACCGAGCGCGGCGGCCTGGCGCTGCGGGCCGAGGTCCTGGATGCCGCGCGGGGCTCCTGGGGCCTGCGCTTCAGCGTGTGGGATTCAGGGATAGGCATCCCGCCTGAGGCCCTGGGGAAGATCTTCCAGCCCTTCGTCCAGATCGATCCCAGCTCCACGCGCCGCCGCGGCGGCACGGGCCTGGGGCTGTCCATCTCGGCCGGGCTCGTGCGCAGCATGGGCGGGAGGATCGCGGTCGACTCCAGGCCGGGCTTCGGGAGTACTTTCTGGGTCGAACTCTCGTTTGGAGACACCGACGGCCCGGCGACAGCGCGTGGGGTCCTGCCCGCCCTCGACCGCGTGGCCCTCGGTCGCCGCACCGGCGACGACCGCGGCCTCATCGCGGAGCTGGCCGGGGTCATGCGGGCCGAGGCGGACCGGCTGCTCGAGGAGCTGTCCGCGGCCCTGGCCGCGGGCGACCGCGCCGCGGCCATCCGAGCGCTCCACTCGCTGGGCGGGGCCGCCGGCAACCTGGGCGGGCTCGCCCTGGCCGACGCGGCCAGGCGCGCGCTCGAGGCGCTGCGCGGGGGCGGGCAGCTCGCGCCGGAGGAGATCCGCACCCGGCTCGACGACGAATGCGCGCGGCTCCTCGCGGCGCTGGAGGGCGTAGCATGAAGGTGCTGATCGCGGAGGACGACCTCGTCAGCCGGCGCATGCTGGAGGCGCTCCTCTCGCGCTGGGGCTTCCAGCCGGTGCTGGCCACGGACGGCCAGCAGGCGCTCGACCTGCTCGGCCAGCCCGGCGGCCCGCTGCTGGCCATCCTCGACTGGATGATGCCGGTCCTGGACGGGGTCGAGGTCTGCCGGCGGGTCCGCGCCGCCGCGGGCCAGGACTACACCTACCTGATCGTGCTCACGGCCAGGGGCGAGCGGGCGGACCTGCTCGAGGGTTTGGCCGCCGGGGCGGACGACTACCTCACCAAGCCCTTCGACCCGGACGAGCTGCGCTCCCGCCTGCGGGTCGGTGAGCGGGTGCTCGCCCTCCAGGCGGGTCTGGCCGCGAAGGTGCGCGAGCTCGAGGGCGCCCTCCGGCACGTGAAGCAGCTCCAGGGCCTGCTGCCGGTGTGCATGCACTGCAAGAAGGTGCGTGACGAGAGCCAGATCTGGCACCGGGTCGAGGCCTACATCGAGGAGCACTCGCAGGCGCGCGTCACCCACGCCCTGTGCGACGAGTGCCTGGCGCGCTTCTACCCCGCGGGCGAGGGCGAGGGCGAGGACGGCGCGGGCTGAAGGCCCAGGGCGGCCCCGTCCACCTCGACCAGCGCCGCGTCGATCCGCCCGGCCGCGAGCTCGGCCAGGAAGAGATCGAGCAGGTGGGGCTCGAACTGCGTGCCGCGGCAGCGCAGCAGCTCCGCGCGGATCCACTCCGGCTCCCGGGCGGTGCGGTACACGCGGTTCGCGCGCATGGCCTCGTAGGCGTCCACCACGTGCACCAGCCGGGCCAGCAGGTTGATCTGGTCCCCGGCCAGGCCGTCGGGGTAGCCCGTGCCGTCGTGGTTCTCGTGGTGCTGGCGGATGACCGCCACCACGTCCGCCGCGAGCCCGAGCGGCTCCACGATCGAGGCGCCCGTGCCCGGGTGGCGCCGGATGACCTCGAACTCCTCAGCGCTCAACCTGGCCGGCTTCAGCAGCACGGCGTCCACCACCCCGATCTTGCCCACGTCGTGGAGTAGCCCCCCGACCCGCAGGGCCTCGAGCGTCTGGGGCGGCAGCTTGAGCGCCCGGCCCAGCGCCACCGCCAGCCCGGCCACCCGCTCGGAGTGGTTGCGGGTGTAGCGATCCCGCGCGTCCATGGCGCGGGCCAGCGCGAGCACCGCCCGGGTGGCCTGCTGCCGGACCGCCTCGGCCAGGCCGTTGCGGAGCCCCTCGCCGGCGTTGGGGCCGGCCGCCTGCCAGGCCTCCAGCGCCTCGCGGATCGCGGCGCGCAGCGTCTCCACGGTCCAGGGCTTGGTCAGGAAGGCCCGCACCAGGCGCCGGTTCACGGCGTCGGCCGCGAGCTGGATGTCACCGCTGGCGGTCATCATGATGCCCAGGGTGCGCGGCCAGTTCTGGCGCACCAGCGCCAGCAGCTCAAGGCCCGTCATGCCGGGCATCATGTGGTCGCTGACCACGACCGCCACGGGGTGATCGTGCAGGAAGGCGATGGCCTCGCCCGCACTCTCCGCGGTCACCACCTCGGCCGGGATGCACTTCAGGCAGCGCCGAATGGCGGTCAGGATGCCGATCTCGTCGTCCACCACCAGCACGGTGGGGCGCCCGGTCTGCTGCGTGTCCAGTCCCTTGTCCGTGGCCTCGACGCTTTCCATCGCTTCCTCCTCACCCCTCCCCCGCCATGCCACACTCAACCCTCGGTAGCGGCAGCCAGAGCCGGAACAGCGTCCCCTCGCCGGGCGCGGAGCGCATCTCGACCCGGCCGTCGTGGCGCTCCATCGTGCGCCGCACCACCGCCATCCCCAGGCCGGTGCCCACCCCGCGGGGCTTGGTGGTGAAGAACGGCTCGAACATTCGCCGCTGCACCTCGGGCGGCATGCCGCACCCATTGTCCTCGACTTCGATGAAGATGGCATCGTCCCGCACACCCGTGCGCACCTGGATTCGTCCGCCCGCCTCCACGGCCTGGGCCGCGTTGGATAGTAGATTGAGCAGCGCCTGGCCGAGCTGTGAGGGGAAGCAAGGGATGCTGGGGACCTTGCCCAGCTCCTTCTCCAGGCGGGCCTTGTGCTTGATCTGGTTCCACACGATGCTCAGCGCGCCCTCGACCACCTGGTTGACGCTGGTCAGCTCCTTGGTCTCGCGGTCCTCGCGGCTGAGCGACTTGAGATCCTGGACGATGCGCAGCACCCGGGCCAGGCCCTCCTGAGTCTCCTTCACGCAGCGCGGCAGATCCTCCAGCATGAACTCGAGGTCGAGCTCTCCGAGCCGCTCCAGGCCCCGCGCCCGGGTGGCGTCCTCGCCGGCCAGGAGCTTCAGCACGGGCAGGAGCTCTCCCGCGAAGTCCCGCAGGCTGTTCAAGTTGGCGGCGATGAAGGACAGGGGGTTGTTGATCTCGTGCGCCACGCCCGCGGCCATCTCCCCCAGCGTCACCAGCTTGTCGCAGCGCAGCGCCATGCGCTCGAGCTCCATCTGGCGCTCGGCGGCCCGGCGCCGCTCGAGCGTCCGGCCCACCTCGCCCGCCAGGAGCAGCCCGAGCTCCACCTCCTCGGGCTGGAAGGTACGGGCCTCGTCGCGCCGGCCGAGGCAGACCACCCCCAGCACACCCTGACTGCCGCGCATGGGGAAGCAGAGACCGACCGCAGGGGTCTGGGTGCGCCGCTGCCCGGCCAGGCGGGGATCGTCGCTCGACTCCCCGAGGATGAGCTGGGGTCGGTCGTGCTCGGCCACCCAGCCGCTGACCCGTTCGCCGATGCGCACCCGCTGCCCCGCGGCCCCGCGCTCCTCGAGACCATGGGAGGCCACCAGCTCCAGGTGCTCGCCGTCGGGCTCGACCAGCATCAGGCTGCCAGTGTCCGCCTGCAGGTGCCGGAGCATGAGCTGCAGCAGGTAGTCGAGGAGATCGGCGACTGGCACGCCGGACGCCAGTCCGTGCTGCAGCTCGACCATGGCCTGCAGACCTGGATCCGGGAAACGCACCCGCTGCAACCGTGCCAGGTGCAGGGCCAGGCGCAGCACCTCCTCGAGGGCCTGCTCCGTCATGGGCTTGGGCAGTGCGAGCGCCGCTCCCTCTCTCAACGCGTCCGCGGCCCCGGTGCGAGCTGCCTCGGCCAGCAGGCACACCACCGGCACCGACGGCCAGGCCGCCCGCAGACCCGTCAGCTCCTCCAGCGCGCAGCCGTGGGGCGCACCGAGCTCGACCAGGACGAGGCGCGCGGAGGCCTCGCCCCCTGAGGCCACGGCCTGTGTGGGGCTCGCCAGGGTCCGGCAGACAAGCTGGCGCTCGCGCAGCGAGCCCTCCAGGCTCCGCGCCAGCGCCGGATCCCGGGTGAGCCCCAGGATCCAGCCCGTACTGTCTGTCGCCCGTGAGTCGTCCTGCGCCATGTCTTCGCCCTCGCCCCCCCTGGGTCTACTCCCGGACGCCGCCCTCGAGCCGGTGTCGCTTGACCATGCGCCGGAAGTTGCTGCGGTCCATGCCCGCCCGCCGGGCCGCCTCCGAGATGCAGCCATCGCACGCTGCCAGCAGCTCCTCGGTGTAGCGCCGCTCGAACTCGCCCACCGCCGCGGTCTTGGCTTCGCGGTACGCCAGGCCGGGCAGACAGCTCGGAGCCGGGCGTAGCGCGGGCAGCGCCGCGTGCACCGCGGGCGGTAGATCCGCCACACCGAGTTCGCTGCCCCGGCCGAGCACCACCGCGCGCTCGATCACGTTCTCCAGCTCGCGCACGTTCCCCGGCCACGGGTAACGCTCGAGCAGCTCGAGCGCGGCCGGGTGGATGCCGGCCATGGATTTGCCGTTGCGCAGGTTGTACTTGTGCAGGAAGTGCCCTGCCAGGATGGGGATGTCCCCGCCACGCTCCCGTAGCGGTGGGAGGTCGATGGCGATCACGTTCAGCCGGTAGTACAGGTCGTCGCGAAAAAGCCCCTGCTGCCGGGCGCGAGAGAGATCCGCGTTGGTGGCCGCGATGACCCGCACCTGCACCTTGCGGGTCTCGGTGCTGCCCACCCGTTTCATCTCGCCCTCCTGCAGCACCCGCAGCAGCTTCACCTGGGTAGGGGGTGGGACCTCGCCGATCTCGTCCAGGAAGATCGAGCCGCCGTCGGCCACCTCGAACAGGCCACGCTTGGCGACGATGGCGCCGGTGAAGGCGCCCTTCTCGTGGCCGAACAGCTCACTCTCCAGCAGCGTGTCGGTGAGCGCCGAGCAGTTGACGGCCACGAAGGGCCGGGCCGCGCGCGGGCTGCGGTGATGGATGGCGCGCGCCACCAGCTCCTTGCCAGTGCCGCTCTCGCCCTGGACCAGGACCGTGGAGGCCGAGTAGGCCACCCCCTCGATGAGCTCGAACACGCGCTTCATGCGGACGCTCGAGCCGACCAGGCCCTCGAACGAGTCGCGCACCTCCATGCGGCTCTCGAGCTGGCGGTTGCGCTGGATGAGCCGGCGGTGCTCGGCGGCCTTGAGCACGGTGAGCGCGGCGGCCTCGATGTTGGTGAAGGGCTTGGTCAAGAAGTCGTACGCCCCGCACTTGACCGCCTCGACCGCGGTCTCCACGCTTGCGTAGGCGGTCATCATGACCACCTCGGTGGGCAGGTCCCGGCGGCGGATCTCCTGGAGGAGATCCAGGCCCGATACCTTCGGCATGCGCAGATCCAGGACGGTCACCTCGGGCGTCCAGGCCTCAACCTGCGTGAGTGCGTCGGACGGTTCGGCCAGGGTGCGCACCTCGCAGGGGTGGGCCGCCAGGATCTTCCGCCAGGCCTGCAGCATGAAGGGCTCGTCGTCCACCACCAGGACCCGCAGGGGGGACTCCGCGCCGCCGTTCCGCTCCGCGCTCATGGCGCCTCCTCGGGGCCGTCGCCGGCCAGCGGCAGCCGGACGGTGACCACCGTTCCCTGGCCCACCAGGCTGCGCACGTCGATGGCCCCGCCGTGCTCCTGGATGATGCCGTAGCAGATGCTCAGGCCCAGGCCCGTGCCCTCGCCCGGCTCCTTGGTCGTGTAGAAGGGCTCGAAGAGGTTGGTCAGGCGGTCGGCGGGGATTCCAACGCCCGCGTCGCTGACCTCCAGCACGGCCTGGTCCCCATCCCGGCGGAGGCCCACGCATACGGTCTGACCGGCGCGAGAGGCGTGCTGGGCGTTGTTCACCAGGTTCACCACGACCTGCTGGAGCAACCCCGCCTGCCCGAGCACCACCGGCGCCGGGCCGTCGGACTCCACGCGCACCTCCACCTCGCGGGCCCTGGGGTGCAGGCGCGCCAGGAAAAGCGCCTGCTCCACCACCTCGTCCAGGCAGACGCGCGCGCGTGTGGTGGCCGGCACCCGCCGGGCGAAGCACAGCAGGCTATCCACCACGCCCTTGCAGCGCAGCGCGCACTCGTGCACCAGGTCCACGGTCTCCCGGGCGGCGCCGGGCACGCCTTCGTCGCGCTGGAGCACCTGGATGAAGGCCAGGATGCCGCCCAGGGGGTTGTTGATCTCGTGCGCGATGCCGCCGGCCATGCGCCCTAGCGCGGCCATCTTCTGGGCCTGGATGAGCGCGTTGGTCCGCTCGACGACCTGGCGCTCGAGCTCGCGGTTCATCGCCTCGAGCTTCTGGTTCAGCAACTCGAGCTCGGCTGCGTAGCGCCTGTTGGAGGCTTCGAGCTCCACCCGCTCCATGCACTCGGACAGGACGGCCTTGAGCTGAGCGTCGCTCCAGGGCTTGAACAGGAAGCGGGCAACCTCGGCCTCGTTCACCGCGCGCTCGATGGCCAGGGAGTCCAGCACGCCGGTGAGCATGATGCGCTGGACATCCGGCCGGCGCCGGCGCACTTCCTGAAGCAGCTCGACGCCGTTCATCTCGGGCATCATGAAGTCGGAGACCACCACGGCCACCCGCTCGGTCTCCAGCAGGCCGAGCGCCTCCTGGCCGGACGTGGCCAACAGGATGCGGAAGTTGCTCTTGCGCAGCGCGCTGCGTAGCGCTGACAGGATGGCCGGCTCGTCGTCGACGAACAGGACCGCCTCCTGGTCTCCGGGCGCACGGGCGGAATCGATCAGGACCCTCATGAAGCGACCTCCTGGTCCGGCGCGATGGGCAGCTCGACTCGCAACCGCAGCCCGCCGCCCGGCAGCTCCCCCGCCTCCAGCCACCCACCGAGCTGCGCTGCCGTGTCCCGAGCCATCCATAGCCGCAAGCGCGGCTCCTCGGGCAATGCCGGAGCTGACCCGGGTTCGAACACGCTTTCCAGCTCGTCCGCTGCGAGGTCGGCACCCGGCGCCTCCAGCCCGAGCCACACCCGCCCCGCGGCCTGGCCGGTGCTGACCGCCAGGCGCGCCGCGGCACGCCGCAGCACCTGCCCGAACAGCTCGAGCAGGAGCTGGCGTACGGCCAAGGCGGACAGGCGCAGGGGTGGCAATGGGTCCAGCCGCGCCTCGATCTCCAGCAGGCGCAGCCCCGAGCCCTGCAGCAGGAGCAGGATGCGCTGGGTCTCCTGGTTGAGATCCACCGGGGCCGGATGGCCGGACAGATCCACGTCCTCGGCGAAGGCCCGCAGCGCGTCGACCGCCAGGGTGATGCGCTCGAGCCCGGTGCGGGTCTCCTCGAACAGAGGCCCGACCTCGTCCAGGACCTCGGGCAGCCGCTCCTGGCGCGCCAGCGCCTCGAGCTCGAGGAGCCGCTGCTCCCCACCGAGCGCGACCGCTCCGGGGTCGTGCCGCGTGCGTCCGTGCAGCACCCGGCCGGCCAGACGCCTGAGGGAACGCGTGTGCTGCTCCAGCGTCCCGAGGTTGGCGCTGACGAAGGACAGAGGGTTGTTGATCTCGTGGGCCAAGCCCGCGGCCACCTGGCCGAGCAGCTCCATTCGCTCGAGGCTTGCCGCCTGGGCGCGCGCGTGCCAGGCCGGGGCCTCGCGGCAGTCGCCCGCGCTCCACGGCTCGCCCGTCTCGCGCGCGGCTCGGGAACGCAGATCAACGACCCTCTCCAGCTCCCGCGCCAGCCGATGCAGCTCGTCCCGGGCCCGGCGCCCATCTCCGGCCTCGATCGCCCGCCGGATCACCAGGCCGAGCAGGCCCGCGAGATCACCCAGCCGTGCCCCGTCCGAGATACCCTCGCCCTTCCCAGTCCGGTCGTAGAGGGCCAGCACGCCCAGCACCTCGCCGCTGTACGGGATGGCCGCAAGGAGCACATTGGCGAGCGGTGTGGCCCGCGGCTCGTCCATGGTCGAGTCGCTTCGCGAGTCTCCATGCGGATCGTCGAGCTCGATCACCGCGCGGCGCTGGAAGCACCACCAGGTGAGCCCGTGGCCTGCCTCGAGGAACGCGGGTGCGTCGGCGCGGAGCCCTCGGGCGGCGCGCCGTACCAGCGCGTCACGGGAAGTCTCGTACAGGAAGACGGCCCCCGCGGCGGCCCCGAACCGGACGCAGGTTTGCTCCAGGACCTCGGTCAGGCTCACCTCCAGCGGCCGGTCGAGCCCCACGAGGCTGACCAGAGCGAGCAGCGCCTCCCGCTCCTCGGTCCAAGCCTGGGCCCGGCGGGCCTCGCGCCGCGCCTCGCGGCGCAGGCTCAGCTGCCGCAGGCCGCGATCCACGCTGACGAGTAGCTCCCCGGGTGAGGTCGGCCTGGCCAGGTGATCGGCGGCGCCCGCCCGCAGGGCCGCGCGCCGGACCGCCAGATCGCAGACCGAGGTGGCCAGCACGCACAGGTCCAGCTCCGGACGGGCAAGCTCACGGACCAGCGACCGGCCCCGCTCATCGCGCAGCCCGTCCTCGACCAGGACCAGATCGATGGGCGCGCAGGCCAGGGCGCGGGCGGCGTCCGCTGCGCCGCTGGCCAGGCGAACTGTGTGCCCGTCCTCGGCCAGGGTCGCCTGGGCCAGCGTCCGGAAGGCCTCGTCTCGGTCGATGATCAGGCAGCTCGCCACGGGCACCGCCCTCCTCAGCGCAGCAGCTTGTCCTCGTCCAGGACGATGGCACCGCTCTCGTCCCGCTCCACCCTCAGCAGGCCCGGGTGCTCCTCCTCGAGCTGGTCGATGAACGTGCGCTGCTTGCGGACCGTGTCCATCAGCACCTGGTTCTCCCGCTTGAGCTCGATGAAGGAGACGATCTGCTGGATGGCGGCCCGGAGCTCCACGTCGTTCCAGGGTTTGGTGAAGAAGCGCAGCACCTCCCCGTCGTTGATGGCGCCGATGGCCATGTCCAGGTTGGCGTGCCCGGTCAGGATGATGCGCACCACCCGGGGGTAGAGCATCTTCACCAGGCGCAGGAAGGTGAGCCCGTCCATGGACGGCATCAGGTGGTCCGAGACGAGGATGTCCACCTCCTGGTTCTTGAGCGCGTCCAGCGCCTCGTCGGGGCCCTGGGCCAGCAGCACCTTGTAGGGCTCGGTACGCAGGGTGCGCCGGAGGGCCGAGAGCACGTTGGGCTCGTCGTCGACGAAGAGCACGGTGGCGTTTTTCATCCGCTCCTCCTGGATCACGGTTTGGTGTCTGGCCGACCCAGCCAATGCCAGTAACGTACCAACCCTTGACCCACCCCCCACGTCCACGGAATTCTCGAATGGTTCCGTCCTACTGGCCGCACACCCAGGCCCCTCGGCCTCCATATGACCCGGGCTCGCTCGTAGCACTCCCGGGTCCCCTGAACCCCATCCACAGCCAGAAAGAACGGTTTGCCCGGGGTCCATCGTACCCCAGCCTGGGTCGAAATGCACCCAGGCTGGCGGGCCCCCAAAAGAACCATTCAGGAATATGTTGTTGGCTCTGGAGACAGGTCCGGGGTGGGCGCGCTCATTCGGTGTCGGCGAGCATCTCGGAGGACTCCTCGTCCCCGAAGGGCAACAGGGCGGGCAAGGACTCGTAGGCCAGGATCACCTTCACGTCGTGGGCGTAGGGGCCCCTGGGGTGATCGGTGAGATAGCGCGCGTAGGCCATCCGCGCCGGCCGCTCCTTGCCCTTCCACTGGTAGATAGAGCCCGCCAGCAGCCACAGCTCCGACTTCGAGCCGGTACGCTTGGCTCCGCGTTCGAGCACCTTGAGGGCCGCGTCCTCCTGGCCCTGCTCGAAGAGCGCCAGCGCCAGCCCGTAGTAGCCTGCAGCGTGGCGCTGCTCGAGGTGCACCGCACGGCCGAAGGCCACGGCGGCCGCGTCGAACCGGCCCGAGCCGTACTTCTGCCAGCCGGACTTCATCAGGGTTCGGTAGGCCGGCGACAGCGGCCTGGCGAGGGCCTTCGCTACCCTGTGCCGGACGGGGCCGGCATGTTTGTCGAGGTTCTTCACGGGTACGAGCGCCGGCACGAACGAGTTCGGTTCCGGCCGGGCTGGCGCTTCGGGGCCCTCCGGCTCGGCGGTCACGGCCGTCGCCACCTGGGTCGGCAGCGCCACGAGGCCCGGCGCGGCCGACCGTGCCGGGGTGGGCGCCGGCCCGGTGGCCGGGGAGGAGCCGGGTCCCAGGGCGTAAGCGAGGCAGCCGAGCACCACACCCGCCAGGCCGCCTGCGCACCAGCCGCGCCAGGAGCAGGGCCAGGCGCGGGCGCGGTCGCGGGGCGGGGCCGACATGCACGCGAGCAGGCCGGGGACGATCTCGTCCGCGTCGCAGCAATCCAGGGGGAACGCGCGGCTGAGCTCCATGGCTTGTCCCTCCGATACGGACCCACACTCAATCGTCCCGGCTCGCATGCTTGGGCCGGACCCGCCTCACCGCCAGGACCTCCGAGTTGGCTTGCCGGATGTCCACCTCGAAGCGGCTCTCGTCCATGTCGGCCGGCGGCGCGCGGAAGGTGATCGTGTAAATCCCGTCGAGGGACGAGATCTTCACCACCTTGTCCCTGCAGTCGATGCCCTGCTCGGCCAGCACCAGCTCGGCCACGTCCCGGGCGAGATCCGGGCTATGCATCGGCTCGCCCGCCACCTCGCCGGGCGTGGCCGCGGGGAGCTGCTCCGCAGGCGGCCCGGCCTCGGCTCCCACCGTGGCGCAGCCCTGGGTGAAGAGGACCAGGAGGCAGCCGAACAGGACGCCGCGCGGATTCATGAGGACCTCCTTCGAATGGAACCGGCCGTCGAACTTGCATGCCCCGTTCCAGGCGCGCGGGCGCGGCCTATCCCCCGGGGGGGCCAGCGGATCGCTCTTCGGGCCCGAGGCGCAGGCCAGAGCCGTGAGCTGCCTCCCCGGAGGTCGAGGTGGACCCATGGGTGCGCGCGCACCCCGAGGCAGATGCCAAGCATGACCCGCAACCCGCCGCAGGCGTTCGGCATGCCGCGTGGCATACCCCTTGCTGCCTGCTCGGGGAGGAGGTGCTCACATGGCACTCGCGAACCGCGCGCTCCCGAGGATGGCGCCGCCCGCCGACCGGCTGGTGCTGCTGGTCGACGACGATCTGGTCCTGCTGGCCGGCCTGCACGCCTGGCTGCGGGACAACCAGTCGGGCTTCGCGGTGCTCTCCACCGGCGACAGCGCCCAGGCCCTCCAGCTCATCCGCCGGCACCGGCCGGACCTGGTGGTGAGCGACGTGCGCATGCCCGGGATGGACGGGCTCGAGCTGCTGCTCGCCTGCAGGCGGAGCTGCCCCGGGACCCGGTTCATCCTGACCAGCGGATTCGGGCCTCCGGCCCTGGACGTGATCTGCCTGGATGGGGTCCGGTTCCTCGGGAAGCCAGTGGATCTGCCCCGACTCGAGGACCTCATCTCCCTTACCCTGGGAGAGAAACCAAAGGCAACCGAGGCTGGCCATCTGGAAGGCATCTCGGTGGCGGGTTTCGTCCAGCTCCTCGCCATGGAGCGCCTGACCGCCTGCCTGGCGCTCCAGGCCCCTGACGGCTCCGCGGGCGCGCTCTACTTCCAGGAAGGTGAGCTCTGCCACGCGCTCGCGGGGGAACACAACGGCGAGCAGGCCGCGCTCCTCTTGCTCGGCCTGGCCACCGCGGACATGGTGCTGCGCCGCGGGGAGGATGCGCCCTGCACCACCATCCGCCGGCCGCTCCACTTCCTGCTCATGGAGTCCGCCCGCCTGAGCGACGAGCGGAGAACCCCGACGATCGACGGGCGCCGGCCGGGGAGCTGATGGCTCGCGATCTGTCCACGGCGGACCAGGGAGGCCTGCCTGCGGGTCACCGATCTCCGAGCCCGGCCCGCACGGCCGCGAGCAGGGCGCCGACGTCGAACGGCTTGGCCAGGATGTGCTCGTCGGGCCCCAGCCCCGCGAGCAGCCCGTCCGCCGGGCCGGCCGGCAGGAGCTGCCCGGTCATGAACACCACCCGGGCGTCCGGCCGGCACACGCGCAGCGCCCGGGCCAGCGCCGGACCGCTGAGCCTGGGCATGGCGATGTCGGTCAGCACCAGGTCGCAGGCCCCGGGGTCCGCCCCCAGCAGCTCGAGCGCCTCCTGGCCGTCCGCCGCCTCGAGCACCCGGAGCCCGGCCCGCTCCAGGACGGACCGGGCCACCTGGCGCACCGCGGGCTCGTCGTCCACGACGAGCACCCGGGCCGGCCGCAGGTCCGCGGGCCGCGGGAGCGCCGGACGCGCCGCGGGCCGCCTCTCCCGGGCGGGGGCCGGGCCTCCGGCCAGCGGCAGGCCCAGGCGCACCTCGGTGCCCCGCCCGGGGGCGCTGCCGAGCTCGACGAGACCGCCCGCCCGCTCGAGGGTCTCGCGGACCGTGGCGAGCCCGAGCCCGCTGCCCTTGTCGGGCGCCTTGGTGGTGAAGTAGGGCTCGAAGGCCCGGGCGCGCACCTCGGGCGTCATGCCCTCGCCCGTGTCCCGCACCGTGATGACGGCGAACTCGCCCGGCCGGGCCCGCGGCCAGCCGCGGAGCTCCTCCGCCTCGAAGCAGCGCGCCCCCACCTCGAGGGTGAGCAGCCCCCCCAGGGGCATGGCGTCCCGGGAGTTCACCACCAGGTTGGCCAGCGCGAGCTCGAGCTCGTCGGGATCGATGAGCACCTCGCCGACCGGCTCCTCCGCCTGGACGCGCAGCTCGATGCCCTCCCCGGCCAGCCGCGCGAGCATGCGGGCCAGCTCCTGGATCAGGGCCACCGGCTCGGTCCGGAATCGCCCCGGCGCGCGCGGGCGGTCGATCCCCAGCAGCTTGCGGGTGAGCGCGCTGGCGCGATCGGCCGCCCGGCGGATCTCCCGGAGGGACTCGCGCAGGTCGACCTCCGGGCCGAGGTCCTCCAGCCCGAGCTCGGAGAACGACAGCACCACGCTGAGCAGGTTGTTGAGGTCATGCACCATGCCGCCCCGCAGGCGGCCGAGGGCCTCGACCCGCCCGGCCCAGGTGAGCCGGGTCCGCAGCGCCCGGAGCTCGGCCCGGGCGGCCAGCACCTCGGCCTGCAGGCGGTGCTTCTCCAGGGCCAGGGTGAGGGGCTCGGCCAGATCGGTCAGGGCCGCGACGGCCGCCCGGCTGATGCCGCGGGGCTCCCGGCTGACCGCGAAGATCATCCCCAGCAGCTCTCCCCCCCGCCTGAGCGGCTGGGCCGCCAGGGAGCGGAAGCCCGACGCGTGCAGCGGGTGGCGCGGCAGGCGCGCGAGCACCTCGTCCTCGAGCAGGTCGTCCACCACCAGGGTCTGCTGGCGGTCGAGGATGTGGGCGGCGTAGGTCTCCTGCCAGGGCCTGTCCCCGAAACGGGCGACCAGCTCCGGCCCGGCGCCCTGGTGGGCGGCCAGGGTGAGCTTCTTCGTGCTGGACTCGAAGATGTAGATGCCGCCCTGCGCGAGCCCGGCCTCGGCGAGGGCCGCCCGCAGCGCCTCCTGCAGGAGCTCCTCGCGGCTGCCCTCCTCGGAGAGCGCCGCGTGCACGGCCGCCCTGCCCGCTCCGCCGATGCTGGTCCCAGGGAGCACCCGTCCTCCCGTGTCTCTGCGGTCCCGTCCGCACCCGAAAACGATGGAGCCCATGGTACCAGCCCGCACCCTGTCCTGCAAGGAACGGCCGCGGCCCCGGGGGTGCTCGGCCGGCTCCGGTGCGAGCCACTCGCCACCTTGCCCCCCGTGTGCGAATCGCTCCGGGCAGTCTTCCCCTGCCCTTCACCCTCAAGGAACTGCCCTGAGCGATTCACACACGCAGGATAGGCCAACGCCGGACACGGCCGCGGCATGAATGCCGCGGCCACGATGCCCCTGCGGGGCAAGCCCCCCTTCGGGGGCCAGGGAACGGCCTGAGGGCGTAGGGCAAGTGAGGAGGGCGGTCCAGGTTGTCTTCTGCCTTCCGCCACCTCTTTAAAGAATGTCCTGAGCGATCCACGCACGCGGGATCGGCCAACGCCAGGTTTCCAAGCGCCGAGGTGCGGGCCTGGGGCTTGGCGGCCCGGGGGGATCCTGGTAGGTTGGGTTGCGTTGGAATCCTCTTCACGGAGGATGGGGACATGCGGGATCCGGGGTTGCGTGGTGTCGGCTTGGCAGCAGGATGCAGGTGGCACCTGTCAGCCGGGTTCCCTGGCGAGAGGAGCGGAATTCATGTTCACGCGAAGAGTGACCCATGAGGCGATGACGCTCTGGCTCGCGGCGCTGGCGCTCTCCGGGGCGGGCCTGGCCGGGTGTGGCTCGGAGGGTGGCGAGGAGATGCCCGAGGTCAGGATTCTGTCGCCCGCCGACGGCGCCGAGCTCTGCGCGGACCGGCCCTTCTTCGCTGCCGCCCACGTCTGGTACCCGAGCGACCTCACGCAGGCCGTGGAGTCGAGCGCCATCGCCTGGTCCAGCGAAGGCCAGCCGCTAGGGACCGGGCAGCTGGTTCGCGTGTCTGTCCCGGCGGGCGCCCATGTGCTCACCGTGGCCCTGGACGCCCCTGACGTCCAGGACTCCGTGGCGATCGTCGCGAGCGCCTGCGCCAGCAGCCCGCCGCTCGCCATGATCGTCACGCCCCCGAAGGACTTGCTGGTTCCCGACCACCTGACCTTCGACGGTTTCGACGAGGCGACACATAGGTACTGGGGCGAGGTCCTCCTGGAGGCCGAGGCCGCGGACGCGGAGGACGGCGCCATCCAGGAGGACCGGTACGTCTGGACCACCGATCTCACCTCGATCCAGCCCGCGCTGCTCGGCACGGGCAGTTCTCTCACCGTGCGGCTCTACTCGGACGAATGCAGCGGCATCACCCACCACATCTCGTTGCAGGTCACGGATTCAGAGGGCAATACCTCCGCGGTGGTCACCCGTGCGATCCAGTTCCGCATGATCTGCTAGTCGGGACCCCTCCCCGTCCGCGGTCGGCTGGCACCCGCGAAGGGGGGGCTAGCCGCCGACGGAGGCCTTGAATCCGCCATAGACCATGCGTTTCATGTCGAATGGCATTTCCATCGGCGTGCCGCTGCCGGCCATTTCCCGCATGACCTTTGCGTTGACGCGGTCGCGATGCTTGCGCGACTTGAACACGATGAAGGAGAACACCACCGTCTCGCCGGCCTTCAACTTCATCATTCGCGTGAACGGCGTCCCCCACTTCGTCTTGAGATCGTCACCGATACTCTCGATGTAGTCCAGCGCTCCGTGCTTCCTCCAGGCTTTTTCCCCGATTCGAGCCATGCGGAGATAGGCCTTGAGATTCTTCTTCGGCACGGGCAAAACGAATCCATCGACGTATTTCATGTGGGCCTCCTTCAGCCGGCACATTGGTACCTGGAAGGCTAGCCGTGATTACACGGGTCCGTGTGGCAGCGACACCGGGCTGCGGCCCCTTCGTCAGCAAGCCCTCGCCCTGCCTCGTGCAGCTGACGGTATTGGCCGAACGGATACGGCAGATCCTCCGTGTGTGAATCTCCAAGGGCAGTTCTTCGAGGGGTCCTGCCTCAAACCCCCTACGGGGGCTGCTACGCGTCGCTCGAGGGCCTCGCTCGCTTCGCTGCCCGACACCCGACACTCGCCACCTTGCCCTCAGGGTGCGAATCGCTCCGGGCATTCTCCGGGGAGGTGACCCCATGCTTGAAGGCGTTGGCTCGGGCGTTGGCTCGGGCCTTGGCCCTGTCCCATTCGGCTCTGGCGGCAAGGCTGCGCCTCCCAACCCCGGCCTTGAACTCGCCCTCCCATGGTGGCACGATGAATCCGACAACTCCGGCACGTCGACTCGAGGGATGGAAGTGACCCGATGACCCTTCGGTTCCCTGCGGCAACGACCTTCTCCGGGAGAGAAAGATGACCTCCACACGCCTCGTCCTCACTGCGGCTCTTGGAGCCCTCCTCGCCCTCCCCTTCTCTGCCTGCGGGAGAAGCGGCCCGGAGAACTCGGGAAGCGGAAGCCTCCTGCGGGTCGAGTCCGAGCCAGCCGGAGCGAACTGCCCCCAGGGCGGCCTGGCCGTGCTCACGGGCCTCGACCAGGACGAGGACGGCATCCTGGACGACGGAGAGGTCGCCTCGACCAGCTACGTCTGCAACGGGTTGGGACAAGACGGCCACTCGACCCTGATCTCCACGGACGAGGAGGCCCCGGGCGAGAACTGCCAGGAGGGCGGATTCGTCGTCAGAAGCGGCCTGGACCTGGATGACGACGGGAGCCTCGATCCTGAAGAGGTCACCTCCACCGAGTACCTGTGCAACGGTCAGACGGGTCAGGACGGTCAAGACGGTCAGGACGGCCACTCCACCCTGATCGACACCGCGGACGAGCCGCCCGGCCCGAACTGCCCAGCGGGGGGCTTGCTCGTCTCCAGCGGCCTGGACCTGGACGACAATGGGTTCCTGGAGCCCGAGGAGATCACCGCCACGGAGTACGTCTGCAACGGCGAGGACGGCCAGGACGGCCTCGGGAGCCTGGTCTCGGTCATGGACGAGGCCGCGGGTGCGAACTGCCCCTCCGGTGGTCAGGCGGTCCGTTCAGGCGTGGACTCTAACCGGGACGGGCTACTCCAGCCCGAGGAAGTAACCGCGACCGACTACGTGTGCAACGGAGCCACTGGCGCCGACGGCCAGCCCGGACTCACGTCCCTCGTTCGCCAGGAGGACGCGGCTCCCGGCGACTGCCCCTTCGAGGGACGGGTCGTGATGACCGGGCTCGACGAGGACCGGGACGGGTACCTGGACGACGCCGAGGTCATGGCGACGAGCTACGTCTGCAACGGAGAGCCAGGGACGCCGTAGCATGCAAGTCTGTTCGAGGTTCTGGATGAACCGGCCGGGGGCAACTGCCCTTACGGCGGAACTCAGGTTCAGACGGGCCTGGACATGAGCGAGGATGGTGTCCTCGACCCGGACGAGGTGACTTCGACGCGTTTCATCTGCAATGGCGGGAACATGGTTGCGCGGGTGAGCAACGCACAGTGGGGTGGCGTGTGCCAGCGGGGCGGCGTGAAGGTCGAGCTCGGATCGGACGATAATGCCAACGGCATACTCGACGACCCCGAGGTGGACCAGACCCAGTACGTCTGCAACTTGTTCTTCGTCCAGATCGACTTGGGAGGTGCCCACTCCTGCGCACTGATCTCGGACGGTACCGCCCGCTGCTGGGGACACAACGTCGAGGGTGAGTTGGGTGATGGCACCAGGAATGGCCACGAGTCACCCTGGGTCGTGAGCGGATTGTCGCAGGCAGTTGAGATCTCGGGCGGTGGTGGCCATACCTGCGCCCGGCTCACGGACGGGACAGTGCGCTGTTGGGGGTCGAACGCCCTGGGTGAGCTCGGTGACGGGACCACGATTGATCGATTGACCTCGGTGGTGGTAAGCGGCTTGAATCAGGTAGTCGGTATCAGTGCGGGCGACACTCACACCTGTGCCGTGCTCGCAGATGGAACTGCGCGCTGCTGGGGATACAATCAGAGCGGCCAGCTCGGCGATGGAACCGGAATCAGCAGTTCGACACCTGTCCAGGTAAGTGGCCTCTCCGATGTGTCTGTGATCTCGGCGGGTAGCTACCACACTTGCGCAGTGCGTACAGACGGGAACCCGCTCTGCTGGGGGACGAACACGCATGGCCAGCTCGGCGACGGCACCAACAACCTGCGTCTTACGCCCGTGCCGGTTAGCGGCTTGACGGGTGTATCTGGGATCTCCACATCCTGGGGATTCACCTGCGCCAACCTCATCGATGGCCACGCGCAATGTTGGGGCGACAACCCATACGGCCAGCTCGGCGACGGAACCACCGTCGGTAGTTTGGTGCCAATAGCGGTCGCCGGATTGACACGGGTGGCCACCATTTCGGTAGGTAGCAATCACACGTGCGCTTTACGCACGTCTGGTGAGGTACGATGCTGGGGACAGAACCTCTATGGACAACTTGGCGACGGGAGTAGGGACAACAGCTTGACCCCAGTAGTTGCGACAGGCCTAGAGACTGCGACAGAGCTTTCCTCTGGTTCACTGCACAACTGCGTCCTCACACCTGAACGATACCTCTGCTGGGGAAACAACATTGCGGGTCAGCTAGGTGACGGAACCCAGATTGACCGCTGGGTCCCGACACCAGGCTTGTGGGACATCGCGCCCTGACTGGTAGGAGAACCCTCCAGGCCGTCACATCAGCAGCTCGCCATCTGGCCGGGGTTCTTGAGCACCCGGCTGGTCTCCAGGAGGTGCGTGGCGCGGTCTTCGGCGTCGTCGAGGGCCTCCTGGGCCCGGTCCCGCTCCTCGTACATGGCGTCGGCCTGGTCGCTCGGCTGATCTCGGACCTTCTCTTGAACACGGCCCCAGGGTTGCAGGTGGCCGGCACCTGGACGGCGCGGAGGACCTCACGATGGCTGATGCAGGCCGCGCCGGCGCAGGCGCGACCACAACCCGGCCAGGAGCACCAGCGACAGGACGGGCAGTGCGCTCCCGGACGACGTCGCGCACCCGCCGCTGCCCGGGTCGCTGACCTCGATCGGCTCGGAGGCCGGTCCGACGTTGCCCCCCAGGTCGATGGCCTGGAGCTGGAGGAGCACGTCCATCGCCTCCTGCTCGTTGTTGGCCCCGTCGTACCAGTTCAGGACGAACCTGCCATCCGCGCCGCCGCGCTGATCGTAGGGGAAGGCGAATCTGAGGATGGGGTTGCCGCCGATCTGCGTGCACCGGTATCCCATGGATTCCACCGGCGTCCGGTCGTCCACCGGCGGCTGGAACCGGAGGATCATGAACCCCATGTCCTCGTCCTCGGTCCACTCGCAGCCGAAGAGGTTGCAGTCCTCTCCCTTGCCGCGGTGGACCTTCTCGACCGTGATGGCGGTGATCTGTCCGGGTGGCGACGTGTCCAGTTGCTGCTCCTCTGGATCGAGCTGGTGCTCGGGGGGGTAGGCCCTGAAGGCCTGGGCGTCCCCGGGCAGGCCAAGGAATGCCGAGGCCGAGAGGATGCATGCGGGCCACAGCCAGGCGGTGTTCATGAGCGTCCCTCCCGAGGGCCATTGTCAGTCGCAATGGAGCCATCGGTCAATCCCCAGGGTTGCAGGTCCCCGGCTTGCAGGTGCCTGGCAGGTTCGAAGTCAGGAGACCAAGGTGTTGGCAGACCCTGCGTGTGTGGATCTCTCCGGGCAGTTCCTCGAGGGAGGGCCAGGCCGGCTCGACCTCCTGCCTGACGCCACCTCTTCAAGGAATGCCCTGAGCGATTCACACACGCGGGACCAGCAAACGCCCCCACCACTTCGTCCGCTCGTCGGCAAACGTGATCCTACCGTAGGGGCAGACCCACGTGTCTGCCCCAGACCTTGGTCATCCGTGGATCGGGGCGGACGCATGGGTCCGCCCCTACGGGGCACCGGGCCCATTCGCAGAAGGCCCGAAGTGGGGGGACACGCGGGCTCGGCCAACGTGTGCCGCTTGCAGGTGCCTCCCGTGAAGGCTGCCGGCACCCGCCCGGGTCGCCACGCCGCCTAGTCGCCGAGCTTGAACGGGAGCCTGGGCACGCTGCGCGCCTCGCGGGCCATGGGAAACTTCATCGCCAAGATGACGTAGCCAAAGCACGTCTCCGCGTAGGTCCCCTTGTGCTCCCTGGACAGGACCTCGAGGGCTCTCACTCTCCCGTCGGGATGGATGGTGAAGGTGACCTCCATGGTACCCACGACGCTGGGATCGCGCTCGGCCTGCTGTTCGATGCAGCCCTTCAGCGCCGGGAGAACCCTCGCCAGGATCTCGTACACCACGGCGTCGGGCAGCCTCCAGGGAAAGAGCTCGCCCGGTTCGGCCTCGGGCGGCGGCGCGCCCGCCTTCTTCCTGGCCGCCTCCAGGTGGGGGTTGTTCACAGGGTAGTCGGACAGGAACCTACGCCAGGCTTCGAACTGCGAGGACGCCGAGTCCTTCACGGCCTCGAGCTCCGCGTAGGCCTCCTCCAGCCCCGCCGCCCGCATGCGCATGAGCTCCTGCAGCGCTGCCTCCTCCTCCGCCCTGTGCTTCGCCTCGGCCTCCTGCGCGAGTCCGGCCTCGAGCCGCTCGACGGCCTCCTGCGCCAGGTCCGCGTGGGGGTTGTCCCTGGGAAAGTCCGCCAGGAAGGCCAGGTACTCCTCGAGCTGCTCCCTGGGACCCAGCCTCTTCACCTCCCCGGCCAGGGTCGTCCAGGCCTTCTCCAGCCCCTTCCGATAGGCCTCCTGGTCCACGATTCCCAGGGCCAACACGTTCTCGCCCGCGAGGCGGCGAAGCGTGGCCAGGCGCGGATCCTTCCGGGTTGCATCCGGGCCCGGTGCGCGCGCGAGCAGCGCGAACTTTTGCCTGGCGAGGTCGACCTCGCCCAGCCTGAAGTGGCACCAGCCGCGCTTGTAGACGGAGTACGGGTAAACCGGCGAGTCCTTGTGCTCGCCCACCTTCATGTAAGCCAGCAGGGCCTTCTCGGGTTCGGCCTGGTCGAAGTAGTACTCGCCGAAGGCCAGGAAGGCGTCGGGCAGGTACGGGCTCTTCGGGTGGGAGGCAATCAGCTCCTTGAAGACCGTGAGGCTCTCCTTGAGGCTCCCAGCGTCCCAGAGCGTTTCACCAAGGTAGAGCAGGGCCAGGTCGCGGTCGGGGAAGTCGGGGAAATCCCGGGCCAGCTTCTTGAGCACCTCGATGGCATGGCTGCGCCATTGGCCCTCGGTCTTTCGCAGCTTCTTCCGCTCGGCAGCGACTTCGGCCTGCAGCTTCTCGTTGGATGGATCCTTCGCCAGCCTCTCGTCCAGCGCCTGGCCCAGCTCGAAGAACGCCTGGGCCTCCCCGAGTTGGCCCTGCACCTCTATGAAAAGGGACAGGGCGAACTCCCTTCTGTCCGGCGCGGGGCCAATGTACGCTCCGAGCTGTCGAGCCAACCACGACCGGATAGCGGTCCGCCCCTCTCGATCGAGCTCCTGGTGATGCCTGCGCATCTCCCGGTAGCCCAGGCAGGGTTTGCCGCTCTGGATGTCGGGGCCTGCACTGCAGTCGGTCCGGGTCGGGGACGGGTCCTGGGCCATGCTGGGCGAGGAGCCAAGCGCGAGGCCCACGCAGAGCAGGGCCGCTGCCAGAAGGGCATTGCGCATCCCGATCCTCCTGAAGGCGATCCGGAGGTCATGGTAACGCCGGGCAGTGGGAGGAGACAAGGCGCGCCCCCAGGGACCGCCCGGAGCGATCCACACACGCGGGCTCGGCCAACGCCCCCGGGCTCCGGCGCCCAAATGTAACAAGCTGTAACCACCTCATCGAAGGGGTTGAAATCCTGGCGCGTCCGGGCGGATGATCCCTGCATGCACATCGCGAAGACGGGGTGGTGGGTGATGGCGCTCGTCCTCCTGTGGACGGGGGCCGAGGGCGCGCGTGCGAGCTGTCCGGGTCCCCTCTGCTGCCAGTCGACCTTCGGGGACTCGAGCACGGCCATCGTCCAGGCCGAGGTGGTCGAGGTCGGGCCCGGCCACGTGGCGATCCAGCTCCTGCCCGGGAAGATCTACTGCACGGGCGGGGTGGAGTGCTCGCCCGCGGACTTCCCGGTGGACTTCGTCTGGGGCGACGAGGCCTGCCCGGACATCATCCTGGGGTCCGAGTCGATCGCGGTGGGCGACCGCGGGCTCTTCGGGGTGGACCTCGGGACCGGCTGCCTGGTGCGCTTCCTCGAGGTGACGGCGGAGGGGGTGGCCTGCAACGAATACGAGCCGGTGACGTTCGTCCTGGAGCAGTACCTGAGTCCGAACTGCATCGACGCCACCCACGCCGCGGGATACTACGAGTGCGACGACACGCTCGGGTCCTGCGCGGGGTGCGCCCAGGCTGGACAGGGCGGAGGGCTCCTGCTGGCGATGGTGGTGGGGATGGGTATGGTGAGGAGGAAGCGGCCTCGAGCGTAGCTGGCCGGCCCACACGGACCTGGAAGGGGAGACCCGAAAACGATGAGGATCGCGAATCTCGTCCAGGCGCTCCTCGCGTTCGCTGCGCTCGGGTGCGAGAACCCATCTCCGGGAGAAGTGGGGAGCATCGAGATGCGCGCCGGGTGGCCATGCGATGTACCGGAAGATTGTGATTCTTATGAGATCGTCTTCTCCGAGGACAACTCCGCCGAGTTTCATGGCCGCGGAGGCATGTCCTGGATGCAGGGCGACTTCTCTGGAGAGCTGCGCCCAGAGGAGGGCGAGCTGCTGAGGGGCTTCATCCGCGCGATTGGCTACAGGACGCTGGAGCACATCCCTCCGAGCACGGCCGACTACCTGCGGGTGACAATCAAGATAGAGATCGATGGTGAGGAGATCGTCCAGATCACCGACAACGTCGATGTTCAACCCGAGCTCTGGGGTCTGGAGCGGGCCATCGAAGGGGCCGCGCTGAAGGTGAGCTGGACTCCGAGGTGAGCTGTACCCAAGGGTATGCAGGCGGCTGGCACCTGTCAGCCGGGGCCATCAGCTACAAATCCACACGGAGTAGGACTTGGCGCCCAAGAAGACCATTGAAGACGCGAGAAGGGCCGCGATCAGACGCGGAGGTGAGTGTCTTTCCAATGAATACCTGAATTCCTGGACCAAGCTCCAGTGGAAGTGCGAGAAAGGGCATCGGTGGGAAGCAACATTTGATGGGATCCAAGCAGGGCATTGGTGCCCAGAATGCGGAAAGGAAAACTGCCGAACGAGGCTGCGCAAGTATACGCGCGCGGACATGGTCAGACTGGCCAGGGATCACGATGGCGAGTTTCTCTCGGAGGAGTTCACCGATACGAGGCGGAAGTACCGGTGGCGCTGCAAGGAAGGGCACACCTGGGAAGCTCTTCCCTTCCACGTCATTCATGGCCATTGGTGCCCCAGGTGTGCTGGCGTCGGTCGCGGTTCGATCGAGGAGATGCGTGAGCTCGCTCGGCAGAAGGGCGGCGAGTGCCTTTCGAACGCCTATAGGAACTCGACGACGAAGCTTCGCTGGCGGTGCGGCGAAGGCCATGAGTGGGAAGCTCTCCCCGGCCCAATCAAGCGTGGCACCTGGTGCCCCGTGTGCGGCATCAAGAAACGCGCCGATTCGCGGCGTGCCAGCATCGACGAGATCCGGGCAATCGCTCTCAGGCGAGGCGGCGACTGCCTCTCGAATGAGTACGTCGGACCTCACAAGCTCCTCCTGTGGCGTTGCAGTGAAGGGCACGAGTGGAAAGCATCCACAGCGAACGTCAAAGCGGGCAAATGGTGCCCGACCTGCCACTCCTACCTGGGCGAGCGGGTATGCCGGATCGCGTTCGAGGACATCTTCGGACGCCGATTCCCCAGAGCGCACCCGAACTGGCTGCTTTCGAAGGATGGCACTCGCCTTGAGTTGGACGGTTACTGCGAGCCCTTGTCTCTGGCCTTCGAGCATCAGGGCCGGCAGCATTACGAGAGAGTCGCCTACTTCCAGAAGGCCGAAGACTACTCGCATCGGCAGAAGCTCGATCGACGAAAGAGGACGCTCTGCCGTGATTACGGAGTCAGCCTGGTCGAGATCCCGGACGCGATCCACGAGATCGGGCTGGACAACCTGACAAGCCACATCATCCAGAAGTGCCAGGAGCTTGGCATTCCAGTCGATGAAAGGCGGATCTCCAGGAATCCGCCCGACTTCGACAAGGCCTACGTCAACGCCTTCGCGGACGCTCTCGAAGACCTGCGCCGTCTCTGCCGGCTGAATAGCGGCCAACTGCTATCTGCAAAGTACCTCGGTGCTCACACCAAGCTCGAGTTCCAGTGCGCCAAGGGTCATCGCTGGAAGGCAAAGCCCATCAAGATCAGAAATGGGACCTGGTGCCCATTCTGTAGCGGACGCGGCACCACGATCGAGGACCTCCGCGCGATTGCCAGAAGCCGCGACGGAGAATGTCTATCGCCTTCTTTCCTTGGAAAGAACAAGAAGCACCGATGGCGATGCGCACAGGGCCACGAATGGGAGGCGATCCCACAGAGCATCATCAGGCAGCAGAGTTGGTGTCCCTACTGCTTCGGCCTCAACAAGACCATAGCGGACATGCAGCGACTGGCGCAGGCCAAGGAAGGTGAATGTCTGTCGAAGCGGTACGTGAATTCGCATACCAAGCTTCGCTGGCGATGTTCACAAGGGCACGAATGGTCTGCTGCGCCGACCAGCGTGGTCTCTGGGCATTGGTGCCCGATTTGCGGCCACGAGCGCACCTCGAAAGCTCGTCGCAAGAAAGGAAGCCCCGTGGGCAGGTGCCAGCCACCCGAGTCAGCGTGACCAGCCAGCGTCTAGCGCCTTCTCCGCCTCGCCAGCCTCGCCAACACCGCAACCGCCAGCACCACCCCGCCGCCCTGGCCGGCGTGGGCGCAGCCTTCCTCATCGTCACAAGGCAGGTCCCAGCCCGCCTCGACGTGGTTCGCGTGGCAGGCCGGGTCCAGGAGGTTCTCCAGCACGAACTCCACTGGCACCGGCCGACCGTCACACGAAACGGCCGCAGCCTCCACCGGGAGAACCTTCGAGAGGCAGAGGTCCCACCCATCGATCCAAATCACCGCCCGGAGCCCTGCCTGGAGGGCGTCGCAACCCTTGCACGCGATCAGACAATCCACCTGGCGGCAGGGGACCTCGAGGGGGAACTCCGCCGGCGGGCACGCAGCGCCATCGTCGCAGTAGACCGCGGTCTCGAGCAGACGGACCCGCACCTGCCCGGGCTCGACCGCCACCACCTCCACCTGCGCCACCCTGGACCCGTGGTGGAACTGGCCGCAGCAGGACGGCAGGACGCACCCTGCGCTCGCCTCCCGGGGCGAGATGAGGACGGACAGGACGAGGAGGTCGCCGAGCACCCCCAGCAGGAAGACCGCCAGGGATGCCTTGCGCGCGCTGCTCGCCCAGAAGGGCAACCCCGGATCCCGCACGTCCCCGACCTCCGTGAAGAGGATTCTCGACGAGGGAAAGCTACCAGAAGGAACGCCTGAAACCAAGGGGCGCGCACGGTCCGCAGGCGCCAGACTTCGCAGGGGCGGACGCATGGGTCTCATGATTGATCGGATCTCTTTTCCTTTGGCTGAGCGGCGAGCCAGCCGAGCTCGAGCAAGAGAAGCTTGTCGAATCCGCGCCCCAGGGTGAGCCATCCGGGTGGTCCGTTGTTTTTGATGTGGCC
>Ga0209507_1000296_pt1 | contig 60127 bp, 43 predicted proteins | sample AD_UKC028_MetaG_FD_184414 | JGI IMG/M metagenome (GOLD analysis project Ga0209507, IMG submission 184414) | Active sludge microbial communities of municipal wastewater-treating anaerobic digesters from USA - AD_UKC028_MetaG (SPAdes) (version 2) | ecosystem: Engineered > Bioreactor > Anaerobic >...
CGACCACCGAACGCTTGAACTCTTCACTGTACCGTTTCCGCTGCTGCGGCCCTTCCGGCTTCTCTTGCATCATGTTGCCTTTCTCTCAGACCCAAGATCCGGTGTCCACTTTTTCGGGGGAAGGGCTGGGCTAGCAAACCCGGCTTCCCTCGCCGCTTCGCTGGTGCGGTAGCCCTGCCGGATCAACTCGGCAGCTATGCGACACTTCATCTCCCGCATCCAATCCCTGGGACACTGGCTGTGCTGTGCTTTAAATAGCCGCTGAAACTGCCGCAGGGACACGCCGCAGCGAGCGGCCAACCCGTCGAGGTCGAACTTGAGCTCAACGGCCAGCCGCTCCAGGTCTGCCAGGGTGAAGAGCCGGCTCATGGGGTGGAGAGGGCTAACAGCGAAGACGCGAAGGCGCGAAGCCTGTACAAAGGGTCAACCTATAGATCGGTTCATTTTCTGGGTCATCACCCACCCGAGCTGTTCGGGGGTGCGCCGGCCCGTCTGCCAGCGCCACAGGTCAATGAGCAGTTGGCGGGCAAAAGCGATGATGGCTCGTTTGCGGGCGCGAGCATGGGCTTTGGGATTCAACAGGACGGACTTCCACTTCTTCACCAGATAGTAGTTGGGCTGGTAGAGGAGCAGCCGCCAGGCCAGCTCGACCAGGTCGGTGCGCAAGCGCCGGTTGCCCGCCTTGGTGAGGCTCAGGTCGGCCGAGCTTTGGCCGGAGGCGCTCACTCCACCGGTCAGCCGGCGTAGCTGCCCGCCTGGCGGCGGTTCTTAAACCGGTCCCAAGCCGCTACCTCCGTCTCGACGGCGTGATAGGTCAAGCGCCCCATCCCCTTGGGCAGCCCCTTGGGGGCTTGGGCTTCCAGCTGCCCGGTCAACTGCCGAACCGCCTGGTCCACCGTCACAATCAGGTCGCGAAACACTGGGAGCCGTTCCACCAGCCATGGGGCCAATTCCGGCTCCAGGCGCTTCCAGCGGTCCGCCTTCCACCAGTGGTTGCTTTCCCGCCGGCCATGGAGAAGCATCAGGCTGCGGCCCTGGGCCGCCAAGCTCAGACGCTGCTCCCGCAGTTGCTGCCGTTGGCGTTTGTGCGCGCGCTTCTGCTCCTCCGCCTCGGTGGGCACTCGCACCACCGCCAGGGCCCGGTCGTTGCCGGCCACATAGCGGTCCAGCCGGGTGGCCAGCTCCAAGGCGTCGGTCCGGTCATTGGCCACGCCGTGGCGCCGTTCGTCCAGAGAGGTCGGGCAGACCACGTAATTGCGCACCCCCAGGGCGGTCAACTGGCGGTGCAGCCAAAAACCAGTCGGCCCCGCCTCGTAGCAACTGATAACCTCTTTGGCCAGCGCCACCTGCTTCTTCGCCCACGCCAGAAAATCGGCCGGCTTAAAGGTCTGCGGCGGCTGCGGCTTGGCTCCGTCAATCATGCGCCCCACCACAATACTGGCCGCGTGGACATCCAAGGCCAGTTTGATCTGCTGATACTGAGGTCCCGTTGTGGCTTTGCTTGCGACTTGCGCTCCGCAGGCTTGAGCGTTAGACCTTCGTTTGTGAGTATTCATGTGCTGGTGGACGTAGCAACTTGGTTGCGCGTCCGCCAGCATTCATGCCATCTATCACTCATTGCCCGCGGCGCTCAAGAGGAGCAGCAGGAGCAGACAGCGCGCATGGTGAAACATGGGGCTTGTTTTGCCCCAGTGATGGGGCAAATGCAACCGGTTTCGGCTGCGCAGGCGGGCCGGTTGAGACCGGCGCGGTGGGGACACCGCGCCCTACCCGGCTCGGGCAACACGCCCCGGACTACTCAGCGGGCGGAGCTGCGGTCGGCCAGTGCGACAAGGAGAACTGCGGCCAGCGCCGCGCCGACGGACAACTTGGCAAGGACGGACGTCTTCATAGGCGGCTGAAAGTTGAATCTGGGCTTCTGGAGAGAGAATGGTAACAGGACAGAGGGGGATGTCAACTCTGAATTCACTCTGAATTCCGGGGAGTTCATGCCGGCAATCGAGGGAACTGGGTTCCAGCGGCGGGGCTGGACAGATACAGCGGGGACGAAGTGTCCAACAACAGGACACGCTGCTTGCCCGCACGGGGTAGCCACCGCCAAGCCACCAGTAAGCCACCGGTAAGCCTGAAAAGGAGGATCGAGGATTGAGGATTGAGGATGGTTGATGGTGGGAGCTGGCCAGCGGAAGGACGACAGAAAGGACGGAGCAAACCGAAAAGCGGCGACTCGCAACAGATTACGAGCCGAGCCTATCAGAGCCTCCTCACGTCGGCTGCTACGAGGCAGGAAATGCGCCGCCGGCGGGTTGGGATTCGAACGGGATTAGGGGGATTGGAAGGCGCGGTAGAAGCGGGTGGGGCTGGTGGCGGCTTCCGAGTCGGTGTAGAAGAGGACGTTGGTGGGGGTGGTGTTGGTGAAAACGGGCGACCAGTCCGGCGGGGTCGCGGCGGGGCTGGTGGCGGCCTCGATTACCAGCGTGCCGGGCTGGAGGTTGTCGAGCAACATTTGGAAGGTGTCATTGGTCAGTCTGAAGTCGGTGATTACCAGCGGGAAGGCGTACTTGATTGTGGCAAAATCATCGCGGCTCCCGGCGCCAAGCGATCGGCCCGTGACGATCACGTTGCCGCTGTGGTCCACGGTCACTTTGCGGGCTTGGTCTTCGGAGCTCCCAGGCCCGTTGTAGCGGTTGGTCCAGAGCGGCACGCCCGCGCTCGAATACTTGATGGTCGCGTAACTCAAGCCGTCGGGATCGGCCCCAGTGCCAGTCGAACGCCCCGTAACGATCACGTTGTCGCTGCCATCCACCGCCACATCGTAGGCGTAGTCTTCGCCGTTGCCCGGCCCGTGGTAGCGGTTGGTCCAGAGCGGCACGCCCGCGCTCGAATACTTGATGGTCGCGTAACTCAAGCCGTCGGGATCGGCCCCAGTGCCAGTCGAACACCCCGTTACGATCACGTTGTTGCCGGCGTCCACCCCCACGGCGTAGGGCTTGTCCTGATAGTTCCCCGGCCCGTTGTAGCGGTTGGTCCAGAGCGGCATGCCCGCGCTCGAGTATTTGATGGTCGCATAATCATAGGAGCTTCCGTCGCCAAGCGAATAGCCCGTCACAATCACATTGCTGCTGCCATCCACCGCCACGGCGACGGCTTGGCTGTCGTCGTTTACCGGCCCGTGGTAACGGTTGGTCCAGAGCGGGACGCCCGCGCTCGAATACTTGATCGTCGCATAAGCGGAAGGGCGAGGCCAGACGGTCGTCGTCCTCGATGCCCCTGTCACGATCACATTGTTGCTGCCGTCCACCGCCACGGCCAGGGCACCGTCATAGTCGTTCGCCGGCCCGTTGTAGCGGTTGGTCCAGAGCGGTACGCCCTCGCCCGAATACTTGATCGTCGCGTAATCGGAAGCGCTACCGCTGCCAGTGGAAACCCCTGTCACAATCACGTTGTTGCTGCCGTCCACCGCCACGGCTTGGGCGCCGTCAGTGAAGTTCCCCGGCCCGTTGTAGCGGTTGGTCCAGAGCGGCACGCCCTCGCTCGAGTACTTAATCGTCGCGTAGTCGGAAACGCCTCCGCTGCCCCTGGAATTCCCGGTGACGATCACGTTGTCGCTGCCGTCCGGCGCCACATCGCGGGCGTGGTCTTCGCCGTTGCCCGGGCCATTGTAGCGGTTGGTCCAGAGCGGCACACCCGCGCTCGAATACTTGATCGTCACGTAACCAGGATTGCTTGCGCCCTCGCTGACATCCGAAGTGCCTGTCACGACCACGTTGTTGCTGCCGTCCACCGCCACGGCGGAGGCGTAATCGTCGAAATTCCCCGGTCCGTTGTAGCGCTGGACCCAGGCTTGGACGGCGGTTTCGGCGCGGGCCAGGGAGGGGCACAGGAGGAAGATCAACAGTGGCCAGGTCAGAGCGGGCTTCTGAACGGTTGCGGGCATACGCGCGGGGTCCGTTTGCACTAGCGTTGCGGCGATTATGGCAGGGTCGGGTGGCGTGTCGAGCGAAAAGGGAGGGCCGCACGCAAAGGCGCCATACAAGGGGTCAGCCATTATACAAACCAAACCATAGATCGGTTCATTTTCTGGGTCGCTGACCCGCCCAGCGTTCCGGCAGGTTGGGCACATGCCTCGCCAACTACGCATTCAATATCCCGGCGCCGTGTAACACGTTATGTCCCGGGGCAACCGGCGGTGGCTACGTGCACCTCAATCCGGTCCGGGCCCGGATGCTCCCGCCCCGGGAGCAGTTTGGGCGGGTATATGGCCGCCCCCGAGCCTCGACCTGGATGGGTGCGGGTGGACCGGTTGCTGGCTGAGCGCGGAAGCGAAGAAAACACGTAAGCCCCAGGAAAAGACTAGTGGCCGTTCCGCCACGCGTGCGCTTACCTTCTCCCGTCAATCAGCGCGGCGGTGTCGCGTCCGATTGGCCGGCCAAAAACATCCCGAAGGGATGTGAAATGGCACCCGGTCTTCCCGGGCCTTTCTCGGTGAGGAAGGAAGGATGGCAAACGCGCCCGTGCGCGTCGATAGCGGTTCAGTTGAACCACGGGTTGGTGCTGGGGGCCGGGCGGTTAATGGGTAAGGACGGATTCGAATCTGTCCCCATGAAGAAAGGCAGAACAAATGAGAAATTGTTGGTTATCGGCTCAAGCCCGGTGCTTGGAGCGGGCTCGGGTTTCTGCACTGTTTCTGCCTCACTTCTGCCTCAGTCCGGGAGGTGATCAGAGGGCAAGATTCAATTCCAGGTCACAAGAAGTCATCAGAAGTCACAATTTGTCATCTGTGCGTGCGGAGCGCGCAGCGGAGAATTGAAATTCGGTAAAGGTTTGGTAAAGTTTTGGTAAAGTTTGGCGCCCCTGAGGCTGGGCGCCCGGTGGTGCCAGTCTCCGAATCTGCTGAGGCAGCCCTCGGCTCTGCAAAGCCCTCATTCCCCCCACCGGGGTGTGAGGTTTGGCGTGGTGGCAAGACTGGTCAAGCGGGAAGTTAATGAGACGCGACTGGACAGCACGCAGAAACCGATCTGCGCCCGAATATTTGCTGGCCCGAAAAAAGTGGTGGCGCAAGGAGGGCCATTTCTGCCATATTCCCCCGCTTAAATCTATGAGACATCACAAATATTGCTTTTGGTTTGTTTTATTGTTTGTGGCGCTACTGGCATCCACAGGCGTTTACGCAAGTGAGGCTGATATAAAAATCCCGCCGCTGGACACGGTGAAATTCAACGGGCTGGCCGGGATCACCGGCACCGCGCTGATGTATATCGGACTCGTGATCTGTCTCGTCGGCGCCGTGTTCGGCATCGTGCAGTACAGCCAGACCAAGGCCCTCCCGGTGCACGAGTCCATGCGCAACGTGTCCAACATGATCTGGGAGACCTGCAAGACCTACCTGTTCACCCAGGGCAAGTTCCTCGCCATTCTCTGGGGGTTGATAGCCGCCTGCATGATTTACTACTTCGGCTTCCTCTCGCACATGAGCGCCTTCAATGTGATCGTCATTCTGCTGGCGTCGGTGCTGGGTATCCTTGGTTCGTACGGCGTCGCCTGGTTTGGCATCCGCATCAACACGGTGGCCAACTCCCGCGCCGCCTTCTCCGCGCTCAAAGGCAACCCCTTCGCCACCTTGGGCATTCCCCTCCGTTCCGGCATGAGCGTTGGCCTGTTACTGGTGGCCGTCGAGCTGTTCTTCATGATCTGCATCCTGGTTTTCCTGCCTCGCGATCTCGTCGGCCCGTGCTTCATCGGGTTCGCGATCGGCGAGTCCCTGGGCGCGTCGGTGCTGCGTATCTGCGGCGGCATCTTCACCAAGATCGCCGACATCGGCTCCGACTTGATGAAGATCGTCTTCAAGCTGCCCGAAGACGACCCCAAGAACCCCGGCGTGATCGCGGATTGCACCGGCGACAACGCCGGCGACTCGGTCGGGCCGACGGCCGACGGCTTCGAAACCTACGGCGTGACCGGCGTGGCGCTGATTGCGTTTCTCGCCCTGGCGCTGGCGGCGACGCCCGGCATCGTGGCGACTCTCATCGTCTGGATCTTCGCCATGCGTGCGCTGATGATCGCGACTTCGCTGGCCTCCTACTTTGCCAACCAGGCCTTCAGCAAGGCCAAGTACGGCAGCCAAAAGGACTTCGACTTTGAAGCCCCGCTCACGCACCTGGTCTGGATCACCTCGGCGGTCTCGATCGGCGTCACTTTCATCGCGAGCAAACTGCTTCTGGGCGACTTCACGGACGCCGAGGGCAAGGCGCTTCCCGATCTCTGGTGGGTGCTCTCGATCATCATCAGTTGCGGCACGGTGGCGGGCGCGCTGATTCCCGAGTTCACCAAGGTTTTTGTTAGCACGACGTCGCGGCACGTGAAGGAAGTTACCAACTGTTCGAAACACGGCGGCGCCTCGCTCAACATTCTGTCGGGCTTCGTGGCGGGCAATTTCTCCGCCTTCTGGATGGGCCTGTGCATCCTGCTGCTGATGTTCGTGGCCTATTACTTCTCTCAGAACGCCGCGCTGCTGTCCATCATGCCCAAGCAATTCGCCTTCGCCGCGCCCATCTTCGCGTTCGGGTTGGTGGCTTTCGGCTTCCTGGGGATGGGGCCGGTGACCATCGCCGTGGACAGCTACGGCCCGGTGACCGACAACGCCCAGTCTGTCTATGAACTGAGCCAGATCGAAGGACGCAAGGGCATCAAGGCGGAGATCAAGAAAGATTTCGGCTTTGACGCAGACTTTGAGAACGCCAAGTACCAGCTTGAAAAGGGAGACGGCGCGGGCAACACCTTCAAGGCCACCGCGAAACCCGTGCTCATCGGCACCGCGGTTGTCGGTGCGACGACGATGGTGTTCGGCATCATCATCCTCCTGCAGCACATGTTCGAGGCCAACCCCGCCTCCGGCGTCTTCAAGCCGGTGGTGGAAGCGCTGAGCATTGTGCAGCCCGAGATCATCCTCGGCCTCATTATGGGCGGCGCGGTGATCTACTGGTTCACCGGCGCTTCCTGCCAGGCCGTTGTCACGGGGGCCTACCGTGCGGTGGTCTACATCAAAGAGCACATGAAGCTTGACGCTTCGACCGCGTCCGAGAAGGACAGCAAGGAGGTTGTCCGCATCTGCACTGTGTATGCGCAAAAGGGCATGTGGAACATCTTCATTGTCATCTTCTGCCTGGCGCTGGCCCTGCCGTTCTTTAACCCCTACTTCTTCATCGGCTACCTTATTGCCATCGCGTTCTTCGGGCTGTTCCAAGCCATCTTCATGGCCAACGCCGGCGGCGCCTGGGACAATGCCAAGAAGATCGTCGAAGTGGACCTCCGCCAGAAGGGCACCGACCTCCACGCCGCCACCGTCGTCGGTGACACCGTGGGCGATCCCTTCAAAGACACGTCCTCCGTGGCGATGAACCCGGTCATCAAGTTTACCACCCTTTTCGGTCTGCTGGCGGTGGAGATTGCAGTGACCATGTCGAGCCAAAGCCTCAAGACCGGCATCGGCGCATTCTTCTTCCTCGTGGCGCTGATCTTCGTTTACCGGTCCTTCTACTCCATGCGCATTCCCGAAGAGAAGTAAACGGCTCACAGAGCCTCTGACTTGCGCGCCCGTTGGGAGAAACACCCGACGGGCGTTTGCTTTTCAGTCAGGACTTCGGCTGCGCGACCTTGTGGCCGATTAGCTTCATGGACTGGCAGGAGCCAGTGCCAGGTCGGGATATGGTCCCATCCCGGCTCAGCCAGCGCCTTCGGGCTTGGCCTGGGCATACTCTGCAATCGCTGCCAGGAACTGCCCCCCGAAGTTGCTTGCCCGCTTTGCGCCCACACGGGATATCCCGGCCAACTCCTCCTCGGTCTGCGGGCAGGTCCGCGCCATTTCGCGGAGAGCCGCATCGTGCAAGATGATGTAGGCGGGGACACTGCGTTCCTCCGCCAATCGTCGGCGCACCGCCCGCAGCCGCTCAAATAACTCAGTGTCGTAAGGCCCATCATCCGCGGCGGAGCCGCGTCTGGGCTTTGCTGGCGCTGCGTCCGGTCTATCGAAGGAGGTCGCTGCAAAGATCTGGCGCGGCTGGGTCTCCAGGTGGCCGGCGATCACCGCCAGGAACACCCGCCCGAACTCCTGGAGCTTCCTCGCGCTCATGCCGCTGATGCGCCCCAGCTTCCGCTCGTTATCCGGGTAGTCTCGCGCCATCTGCCGCAACGAGACATCCGAGAACAGGATATGCGGTGGCACGCCCCGTTCATCCGCAAGCTGCTTGCGCAGCCGCACCAGCCGCTCGAACAGCAACTCGTCGCAGGCGATCTCTCCCACCCGGGCCGTTTCGGGCCCGGGCGTGGCGACCGGACGGGTCAACTTGACGGGCTTGCGCTGCTTCAACACCGCCAGGCCCTCATCGGTGAGGCCCAGTACGCCGAACTTGTCCAGCGCCGCCTCGCGCACCAGCCCCAGCCGGATCAACTCCCGCCCGATCGCCTTCCATTCCGGCCGGCTGTGTTCCCGGCCTATGCCGTAAGTCGAGAGCCGCTCATGGCCCCACTTCCGGATGGCTTCGGTTTCGGCACCCGTCAGCACCTCGACGATCTGGTTGATCCCGAACTCAAACCCATTCTGCTGCCGAATGCGGTAGATGCACGAAAGGAACTTCTGCGCCGCCAGGGTTCCGTCATACGTGTCGCGCGGCGACAGGCAATTGTCGCATCCCCCGCAACTTTCCCCGACCGGCTTCTCGCCGAAATATCCCAGCAGCTCCCCGCGCCGGCAGCCGCCCGACTCGGCGTAATGGACCATCTGCCGCAACTGCTCGTGCGCAATGTTCCGCTCTTTCGGGTCGGGTTTCTCGTCAATGAACCGCCGCAGCTTTATTACGTCGCCGGCGCTGAACAACAGCACACACTCGCTCGGCAGTCCGTCCCGCCCGGCGCGGCCCGTTTCCTGGTAGTATCCCTCGATATTCTTCGGCAAATCGTAGTGCACCACGAAACGCACGTTTGGCTTGTTGATGCCCATGCCGAACGCGATCGTCGCGCAGATCACCCGCACCTCGTCCCGCAGGAAAAGCTCCTGATGCTCCGTGCGCTCCTTGGTGGTTAACCCGGCGTGGTAAGGCCGGGCCTTCACCCCGCGCTCCTCGAGCCGGCGCGCGACGCTCTCGGAGGTCTTGCGCGATTGGCAATAGACAATGCCGCTTTCACCGGGCCGCCCGCGCAGAAACCCCAGCACCTGCTGCAATGGCTTTTGCTTCGCGATAACCCGGTAGGTCAGGTTCGGGCGGTTGAAGCTGGCCACGTAGCAGCCCGGCTCGCGCAGCTTGAGCAGGGTGACGATGTCCTTGCGCACGCGTTCCGTTGCCGTCGCTGTAAGCGCCATCATCGGCACCGCGGGGAACAACTGGCGCAACCCGGCAAGCTGGCGGTATTCGGGCCGGAAATCATGCCCCCACTCGCTGATGCAATGCGCCTCGTCAACGGCCAGCAGGTTCACCCCCCACTGCCGCAAATCGGCCAGGCACCCGGACAGCATGAGCCGCTCCGGCGCGACGTAGAGCAGCCGGTACTGCCCGGCATGCAGCCCGCACAGGCGGGCCCGCGATTCCCCTGCCGCCAGCGACGAGTTGAGGAACGTTGCCGGCACCCCGCTCGCCTGCAGCGCGTCCACCTGGTCCTTCATCAGCGCGATCAGCGGCGACACCACCACCGTCAGCCCCGGCCGCGCCATCGCCGGCAACTGAAAGCAGAGCGACTTCCCGCCACCCGTCGGCAACAGCGCAAACACGTCCTTGCCCGCCAACACATCGCGGATGATCTCCTCCTGCAACGGGCGGAAGGACCTGAAGCCGAAGTACTCCTTCAGCAGCGGCAGCAGTTGCGGGGCACTGAATTCCACCGGACGAGTGTATAACAGACGGGAGCACTAATGCACGCGACAAACCCGCGCAGCCTTCCGCCGGAGCAAGACTCGAACAACCAAATCAGTCCGAGAGAGACTTGGCAAACCGCTATGACGCTGCCTTGGAAGCCGCCGGCTACTTCGACTCCTTGGACTCCCCGGGAGAGTCCTTCTTCTCCGGTTCGCCTTTGGCTTCGGGGGCCTGCCGGGCGGCTTTCAGGATGTCCTCCGCGGGAAGAATGATTGTGGTCATGTTATCGCGGTAGTTGCGGCCACTGCCGGCCTTCGCGTTGATGGCGCGCATGACCATCACCCCGACGATGTTGCCGTCGAGGGCAAAGGCCGGCGAGCCGAGCGTAGTGGAGGTCATCGTGCTATCAGGGATGTAGAACGTGCGGGGTCTCTGCAGGACGGCGCTGACACGCTCGACCGAGGCCGCGTAGGCGCGGCCCGCGGCGCTGTTGAGGCGGTTGAGGGTGACCACCTGGTCGAGCAACTGGGCCGGGGAAGACTTGGCGAAATCCACCGCGGCCATCGGGCTGGCGGGCTTGGTCTTGGGGCGGATGAACGCCAGGTCTAGGTCCTTGTCCCGCAGCACAATCTCCGCCGGCAGCTCCGTGCCGTCCTCCAGCAGGATCTTCAAATCCGTCACCTCGGTCTCCAGCTTGTACTGGGAGGATTGCTCGGCCAACATGCGCTGGTACATCTCGCTCGGGTCGCACGCCGAGAGCGCCAGCACGGTCAAGCCCGAGCCATCCACTACCGTGCCGGTGATCTCCTGCCGGTTCTCGCTCGATTTGCCGGCGCCCGAGTAGGACATCTTCAGCACCACCTGCACCGTGACGACCGCATGCTGGTTCTTCTTGAAAATATCGCGGCCCTTCTGGGCGAGTTCATCAGCGCGGCCGGGAAAACCCGGGCCGGCCAGCACGAGCAACAAGGCGGCAAGGAGCAGCTTGGATAGGCAACGCATACGAATCATGTATTTAGAGGTCAATTCTTCCAGTTCGGTTCAATTTCCAGGTAGGCGGTGTGGATGCCGCGAAGCACTTTTATCACGACCACCTTCTCTTTGCTGGCGGCGACCCGTTCCAGCTCGCGCCGCAGCGCATCCAGCTTGTCCACCGTTCGGCCGTCCACTTCGAGGATCAAATCGCCCTCCATGAGCGAGCCCAGTTCAGCCCAACTGCCGCCTTTGACGTTCTCCACCAGCGCGCCTTGCTGGTCGCCGGCCCATTGCTGCTCGACCGCGTCGAAGAACGACACGTCGCGGGCGGTGAACTCAAAATCGTCGTTGCGGTATTTCTTCATCTCGCGCTGCAGGTGCGGCGAGCGGGCCAGTTCCACCGGGATCTTCAACTCCGTCTTGTCGCGCAATACGGTCAGCTCCGCCGTCTTGCCAATGTCGTATTGCCGGATCAGGGAAGACAGCTCGTCCTCATACTCGGAGTCGGAGGCCGACAGCTTGCCGCCGTCCACCGCGGTAATGAAGTCCCCGGGTTTGAGCCCCGCCTTCGCCGCGGTGGTGCCTGGGTAAACGCGCGTGATGTAGAAGCCCTTCAACGCCGGTTGCCCAAGCTGCCTGGCGACCTCACGGCTGATGACCTGCGTTTCGACCGGCAGCCAGGCCTTGGTGACTTCCAGGCCGGGGTCCTTCAGTTCCTCGAGGCCGACCCGCACCACGGCCAGGTAGCGCGCGGCCTTCCGCTCGAAGGTGACCATGGCCGGCACGGGCTCCGTCCGGCCCTCGGTCAGCCGGCGCGTAGCGGCCACAAGGTCCGCCGTGTTCTTCACCGGCTGGTGGTTAACTTCGACGATGGCGTCATCGGGCTGGAGCGAGGGCTTGGCGCTGCCCGCCGGACCTCCCGGGCGCACGGAAGTCACCAGCACACCGTCCTGAGCCGGCCGTTTCATTTCCTTGGCCAGCAGGCGCGAGAAATTCCGCACCGTGAGCCCCCACGCCTTCAGTTCCTGCTCCCGGGGATATACCTCTCCGCGCTCGATCGGGATTGGGCGCAGGGTGACTTTCTTGCCGTCGCGCTCAACGACCGCCTTAACCTCACGGCCGATGGGCAGGGCGGTCGTCCGCAGCATGAAGTCCGGCAGTTGCTCCTCGAAGCGGACGTCGGTTGGGGCGTCATCCAGGCGCAGGAGCAGGTCGCCGGGTTTGAACCCCGCTTTTTCAGCCGGCGAGCCCGCCTGCACGCCGCTAATGAGAACCCCGTGCCGGGCTTGAGAGCGTTTGAAGCGCGGCTGCACGTCCACGCCCAGCCAGCTCCGCCGGACTTCGCCATTGGCCATGATCTGCTCGGCGACACCGCGGGCCAGGTTGCCGGGAATGGCGCCGCCCAGGCCGTAGCTGATTTCGTTGATGCCGATGATCTCGCCGCGCAGGTTCACCAGCGGGCCGCCGGAGTTGCCGCCGTAAATCGCCGCATCGTGCCCGATCCAGCGGACCAGTGAGCCGACATCTTCGCCATCCAGTTGAAGACGTCGCGACGAACCGCGGTGCCGGGGCATGGTCATCTCCGGGTTGCTGATGATGCCCAGCGTCACGGACTGGGAGAGCGCCATGGGGCTGCCCATCGCCAGCACATATTCGCCCACCTGGATCTTCGCGGAATCCCCGAAGGCGGCCGTCGTGAATTCGACTGGTTGGTCCGGCTTGAGTTTGACGACCGCAATATCCGTCAGCGGGTCCGTGCCGACCAGTTCCGCCTCGATTTCCTCCCGGTTCCACAGTGTGCAGAAGATGCGGGCGGCGTGGCCGGCCACATGGTGGTTGGTGATCAGATAGCCGTCGCGGGTGATGATCGCCCCGCTGCCGACCACTTGCGTCTTGGTCTCGCGCCCCTCGCTGTAATCCGTGGATACAACACGAATCCGCACCAGGGCCGGTTTGACCTTGGCAATGGCCGAACCAATCTGCGGCCGCAACTCCGCCGGCGCGATGCGCTCTTTGGCGCCGGCATGGCCGGTGCTGGAGACGAGGAACGCGCAGGCAACCAAAGCCGGTCCCCGGCGGGAGAGAAGCGAATTACGACCAAACATTTCAGTTCTTTTAGAGCAAATCTACCTGCATGCAAGAACCAAAGCTAGGGACGCGCGCGAAGACGCGCGGGGTTTTGGAGTGCGTCGGCAGAGCGTCAACGGCGACGGCGCTTTCCGCACGCGTTATTCTCACCCTTGACTTCCCGGCGAGAGCGCAGTGAAACTGCCGCCGTGAGCCTTGAACAAGCCTTGCGTCCTATGAACCAGCCTCTCACCCCTTGGCGGCGAGCCGGCCGCCTCTCTTGCGTCTTAAGTCTGTTGCTGGCGGCCAGCGCCTTCGGCGCGGCGGGCAGCCGGCTGGACGTGAGCGACATCACCAAGCCCGACTTCTTCCCCATCCTGCCCTGGAGCCCGTATCACGGCTGGTGGAAGCCTTTCGTCCTGCAGCGCACCAACGGCCTCGAGAGCATCGCGGACTGCCAGTTCAACATGGCGGGCTTCGTCTGGCCCGAGGACCTGCGCCGCTGCGAGAAGCTCGGCCTGGGCGCCATCCTGCTGCCGGCCGCCGAAGACGTGATCTCGCCCGGCTACCGGCGCGAGTGGAAGAAGCTGTCGGACGAGGAGATTGACCGCCGCGTCCGGGAGATCGTCCGTGCCGCGGGCCGCAACCGCGCGGTCAAGGGCTACTATATCATGGACGAACCCGGGGTGACGGATTTCCCGGCCCTGGGCAAGGCGGTGGCGGCGGTGAAAAAGCATGCCCCGGGCAAGCTGGCCTACATCAACCTGTTCCCCAATTACGCCACCCTCGGCGCGCCCAACATGTCCCAGCTCGGCACCCCCAACTACACCGAATACCTGGAGCGCTTCGTCGCCGAGGTCCAGCCCCAGGTGATCAGCTACGACAATTACATGGTGCAATACTCGGAGGACCTGAAAGACCCGGCCAAGGCGGCGAGCTACTACCGGAACCTGCTCGAGGTGCGGCGCGTGGCGCTGGCGCACGGCTTGCCCTACCTGAACATCGTGAGTGCCAACCAGATCCGGCCCGTTACTCCCATTCCCTCGCCCGCCAACCTGCAGTTCCAGGCCTACACCACGCTGGCCGCCGGCTACCGCGGCGTGACTTGGTACAACTACTTCGGGCCGGGCTACAAATACACACCGATTGACCCGGCCGGGCGGAAGACACTGACCTGGGTCTATTTGCGGGACGTAAACTCGCAAGTGGCGGCGCTGGCGCCTGTTATGAGCCGGCTGACTTCGACCGGTGTCTTTTTCACCGCGCCCGCGCCAGTGAACGGCTTGCCGCTGCTGCCGGGTGGACTGGTGGAAGCTGTCTCCTGCCCCACGCCGGTGATGATTGGAGAATTCCGGCACGCCAACGGGGACGACTACATTATGGTCGTCAACCTCAGCCTGGAGCGATCAGCCAGGTTCACTTTCCAGACCACGCAGCCGCGGAAGACCATCCAGATCGTCTCCTCCGTGGACGGCTCCCTGTCTCCCTTCGACCAGAAGGACGGCCTCTGGCTCACCGCCGGCCAGGGCGCGCTGCTGGCGTTGGGGAGATAACTTCCCGAACTGTCGGCTCACGCTTTGCCCCTGTAACCCCTCGCCCGCGCTAAAGGCCATTTTCTCCCCCCCTCGGAGTCAGACCGCAGTGGTCGGCGGAAAGCACACTTCCACGGTCTTCCGGATGGTCACACCGCGGCTGGTGCTCAGGTTTGCCCAGGCCCAGTTGTGGTGTTCGCGCACGAGCCGGGCTTCAAGCACGGGATTGTCGGCCGTGGTGTGCGCATCGGCCACGACGATCACAGCGAAGTCCTTGCTGGCGGCGCTGCGGAGGGTTGAGTCCACGCAAAACTCCGTGGCGAAGCCCATCAGCAGGAGCGTCGTGATGCCTCGGGAGCGAAGCTCAGATTCGAGCGCGGTGCCGTAGAAGGCATCGCAGGTCGTCTTGCGGATTACGGGATCGGTGGCGCGAACCTCGAGCTCCGGGTGGAGCTTCCAGCCTTCGGTGAAAGGCACTACGTCTTCCCCACCCGGCTGGCCATCGTGCTGGATGAAGAAGATCGGCACATTTACGCTACGCGCCTTGCGGATGACACTGTTGATTCTCTGCACGACCGCATCGGCCTCCCACGGCGGCGGGAGGGCATGGAACAGGCCGTGCTGAACGTCGATGACCAGCACCGCGGTGTCAGCAGGCACGGAGGTCATAGATCCTTCTAAGGGTCTGCTCAAAGCACGGCAGGCGTCTCACCTGCCGTTCTTCGAGGCAGGCGAGACGCCTGCCCTACTCTAACTCCGCCGCTCGCGGATGGCCGCGAGGATGTCTGCGACGACTTCTGCCTTTGGCCTGGCGCCGAGGCTGCCCTTGCCGTGGACGCGGACGCTGACGGCGTTGGCGGCCATATCGCGCGGGCCGATGACCAGCATGGTGTGGACCTTGGCCAGCTCGGCTTGCTGGATCTTGCCGTTGATCTTGTCGTTGGAGTAGTCGCCCTCGGCGCGGACCAGGTTGGCGCGCAGTTCCCGCACGAGGGCTTTGGCGTAGGCGACCAGCGGCTCCTCCTCGCCGATAGTCAGGATGCGTACCTGCTCGGGCGCGAGCCACAGCGGGAAGTTGCCGGCGTAATGCTCGATGAGGAAGCCGATGAACCGCTCATGAGTGCCCAGCGGGGCGCGGTGGATGCAGAGCGGGGTTTTCTCGGTGTTGTCCTTGTCCCGGTACACCAGGCCGAACTTGCGCGGGACGGCGAAGTCCACCTGGTTGGTCGCCAGGGTGAACTCGCGGCCAATGACGCTCCAGACCTGCACGTCAATTTTCGGCCCGTAGAAGGCGGCTTCGTTGGCCACCTCGAGGTAATTGATGCCGGAGTCCTTCAAGACCTGACGAACCATGTCCTCGGTTTGCTTCCACAGCGCGGGTTCGTTGACATATTTCTTCCCCATGCCTTCGGGCGCGGAAGTGCTGAAGCGCATGACATACTTTTCGATGCCGAAGATCTTGAAGTATTTGAGGTACATCTCGTTCACGGCGTTGAACTCCTCCGCAAACTTCTCCGGCTGGCAGTAGATGTGCGAGTCGTTCATGTTGAGCGAGCGCACGCGCATGAGGCCGAACAGCTCGCCGGACTGCTCGTAGCGGTAACAGGTGCCGTATTCGGCCAGGCGCAAGGGCAGGTCGCGGTAGCTGCGCGGCTCCGCTGCAAAGATGCGGTGGTGGTGCGGGCAGTTCATGGCCTTCAGATAATACTTCTCCGCCGCCGGCGCGTCTGTGCTCTCCTTGAGCTCCATGGGCGGATACATCGAGTCGGCGTAGAGCAGCGGCAGGTGCCCGGAGGTTAGATACATCTTCTCCTTGGCAATGTGCGGTGTCTTGACCCGCACGTAGCCGGCCTGGAACTCGGTTTCCTTGGCCAGCTTCTCCAGTTCTTCGACGATTGCGCCGCCCTTGGGCAGCCAGAGGGGCAAGCCGGGGCCGGTGAACTCGGCGTCAATGGTGTAGAGGCCCATCTCGGCGCCGATCTTGCGGTGGTCGCGGCGCTTGGCCTCCTCGACCATCTTGAAGTACTCCTCAAGCTGGGTCTTGTTCTTGAAGGCGGTGCCGTAGATGCGCTGGAGCTGCGGGTTCTTCTCGTCACCCTTGTAGTAAGCGCTGGCCACGGTGGTGAGCTTGAAGGCGCCGATGTTGCCGGTGCGCATCACGTGCGGGCCGGCGCACAGGTCAATGAAGTCGCCGGTCTTGTAGTAGCTGATGGGCTCGCCGTCGGGGATTTCAGCGAGGTTGCCGAGCTTAAACTTGCTCGGGTTGCCCGGCCGCTCGCTCAGCCCGCCCAGCCGGCCGCTCTCCGAATCCTTGATCGCCTGCTCGCGGGAGACGACGACCTTCTCAAAGAGGTGGTTGGCCTTGACCTCCTTCTTCATCTCGGCCTCGATGGCGGGGAAATCCTCCGGCGTGATGCGGTGCTGGAGCTCCACGTCGTAGTAGAAGCCGTTCTCGACGGCGGGGCCGGCGGCGAACTGGGCATCGGGCCACAGCCGCAGGATGGCCGTGGCCATCACGTGGGCGCAGGAGTGGCGCAGCCGTTCCAGGTCGGTCATCTTATTGCGGTCGTCGAGCGTTTTCCGATCGTCTTGCATAGGGATAAATTAACCACAGATGGACACAGATGAACACAGATACTTGCAGGGGTGTTCAGAGGACGATGCGCTCCCATTCGAGGCGCGGGTGCTTGAAGTTCAAGATCAGTCCCACCCTGAGCTTTGTGATGCGCAGGTAATTGAGCATCTGGCCACGCTCGGCGTCGGTGATCCGGTCAATGACCTTGGTATCCACGATGACTTGGTCGTAGGCAATCAGGTCGGGGACGAAAAGCCCCACGCGCTCTTGCTTGTAGAGCACCTCGAACTGGCGTTGCTGGGTGAAGCCGATGCCCCGCAAGCGGAACTCGACCACCAGGGCATTTTCGTAGCATTTCTCATTCAGCCCGTGCCCCAGCGCGTTCAGCACTTCAAACGCGCACCCAATGATCGTGTGAGTCTCCTGCTTGAGCAGAAACTCCATGTTGTTCGCTCGCTGTAAGTCCGGTTGTTTCTGATCTGTGTTCATCTGTGTCCATCTGTGGTTACATCTCCTTCGCTGCCAGAGCCAGCTTGCGGCGGAAGTCTTCGCGGTTGCGGGCGTCGTAGAATTCGGCGGGGTTGAAGTCGTCGGTGAGGACGCGGCCGCGCTCGGGCGACGGATCCACCAGGCTGGCATAGGTGGCTTCCGCCTCGCGCAGGACATAGGGATGCACGTTTGACAGGTCGGGCGCATGAACAAGAGCCAGATCAGAACGGTTGCCGGCGACGAAGAAGATGGCGCCGTCCCCCGTGGCGTGCGCCCGCACGGAGGGAAACACGGCTTTCAGGGTGTTGTTCAGAGAGGCGGCGAAGAAGTCGCGGCCGGCTTCCAGGCTGCCAAAGCTGTTGATGACGAGCGTCCCGCCGGGGCGCAGCACGCGCCGGATGGCGGCGAAGGCCTGCCGCGTGAACAGGTGCGAGGGGGACGAGTCGCCCAGGAAGGCGTCGAGGATGACGGTGTCATAGTGTTTGCGGCAGCGGTTCAGGAAGTGGCGCCCGTCGTCGAGCGTCAGGTGGATTTGGTTGGTTTGGAGGTCGAAGAAGCGCACCGCCACCGGCACGACGGCGGGGTTGATTTCCACCACGTCCACGCGCGCGCCCTGGCGGGCGAACTCCATCGGCACGATGCCAACGCCCAGGCCGATGCAGAGGGCGTCGGCGATGTTGGTGGTGTAGGCTCGCGCCAGGCCCGACAGGGCGTAGGTGAAATGGGAGACGCTCAGCTTTCGTTCCGGGTCGTAGGTATTCTGGACGAGACTGTCGTTGAGGTACAAGCGGTAGTTGGCCCCGCGGGCGTCCACCACCTGGAGCAGGCCGAAGTGCGAGTTGCCCCGGAACAGCTCGGTCGCATGGGCGTAGCTGTGCGCCGGCGCAAGGTAACCCCGCCCGCCGATCGCCAAACCGAGACCCAGGAGCAGGATTACCGCCGCCGCTCCCACGCGGCGGGCGAAGAGGAAGTAGCCCGCGCAAACCAGCATCAGTGCCAGCGCGGTGAAGTACATCGTCAGCGAGTTGGGCAGCAGCGGAATCAGGAGGTAGCCGATGAGCAGCGTGCCGCCCAGGCTCCCCAGGGTGCCGATGGAGGTAAGCCGGCCAACGTTGCCGCCCACGCCGGCGACCGACGAAGTAATGACGCGCACCAGATAGGGGCCAGTCATCGCCAGCAGCGCCAACGGGACAAAGAACAGGATCGCCGACGCCAGCAGGGAACCGACGGCGAGGTTGAAATCGAGCCCCCAATAAGCGACGGGCTCGCAGAGGCGCACCGTCAGGACCAGGTAGATCGCCGCGCCCAGGATGGCCCAGTAAAGCCGCGCCAGGCGCTGCGACCGGTCGGCCAGCCGCCCGCCCGCATAATAGCCGCTGGCCAGCGCCACGAGCGTTACCGCGATCTGCGCCGTCCAAACGAAATGCGAGAGCCCGACAAATGGCGAGAGCATCTTGGCGCCCAGAATCTCCACGATCATGATCGCCGCGCCCGTGACCGCCGCGGTGAAGTACAGATAGCGGCGCAAGGGGCGCGAGAGGGCGGGCTCGAGCGCGGGGGCAGCTTTCTTTTTCACGGCCGAGGTTTTACGCGACGCCGAGGGCGGGGGCAATGCTTAATGCCCGCACGGCCAGGTATTGGCAACCGCTGGCCTTGTCAGCGGCCTGGCTCAGGGCGTCCGCTCCTCGGTGTGCAAGCGGTAGAGGTAGCGAATGACCTCGATCGAAACGGTTGACTGCCCGGCGTGGCTCGCGTGCACGGCACGGCTCTTCTCCTTGCGGATGAGGGCGAGTTCGCCCGCGTCGAGCCAGTAGCCGCCGCAGTTGGGACAGTGATCTACCTGGACACGGCGTTTGGCGCTGAAGAAATGGCGGTGGAGCTTCACGTCCTCGCAGCGGGGACATTCGCGCTTGCGGGCCGGGTCCGGGACCACGCCCGGAGCGCGCGGGACGTTGAGCAAAGGCTCTCCGGCGGCCTCACTTTCCTGATCCACCTTCTGCAGCTCGAAGGCGTCAAACCAAATGCCACCACAACCGCCCTGGCAGGCATCAACCGCGAGCTTGCCTACATGCAGCTCAATTAACTCATTGAAGCAGGCTGGACATTTCATAGCGTGATATTCCCACACAGTATTTCGCACACCGCCCTCCGATGCTCAAGCGGCTATCGCCCCGGCACACGGGCCGGCCCAACGCAATCGGCAACGGGCGATTATGCTCAAAGTGGGGATTTTCCCCAACCCGGACCGCGGACGACCAGGCCGGGTTTGGCGCCGGTGTGCTCGCTGTCCTTGAGGACCTGGACGCCGTTGACGAATACGTCGCGCACGCCGGTGGCAAATTGCTGCGGCTGCTCGAAAGTAGCATGGTCCTGAATCGCGGCTGGGTCGAAGATAACAATGTCGGCGAAGCAACCGGGCGAGAGTGACCCGCGGTGGTCCAGCTTGAGGTTGGCGGCGGGCAGGGCGCTCAGGCGATGAATGGCAGCTTCGAGGGGGATCAGTTTTTCGTCGCGGACATACTTGCCGAGCAGCCGGGCGACGTTGCCGTAGGCGCGCGGATGCGGGTTGGACAGGAGGAAGACCCCCTCGGGCGCGAATGAGCCTTCGTCCGAGCCGAAGCTCACCCAGGGCAGCTTGAGCTGCCGGCGCACATTGTCCTCGGACATGATGAAGTAGATGGCATCCACGCGGCCTTTGTCTTCGGCGACGAGGTCCATGGCGGCTTCTTCGGGCGAGGTGCCGCGCATAGTTGCGACCTCGGCCAGCGTCTTGCCGGTGAAGGGCTTGAGCTTGTCAGTCTTGAAGCCGGCGAGGATGATCTTGTCCGGGGAGCCCGCGGCCACGAAGAAGTTTTCCCAGTCGTCCGCGGGGGCGGCCATTTCGAGTTTCAGCCGCTGGCGCGTGGCGGGGTCCCGGAGGCGTTTGACCCATTCCTCCGACCCGCCTTCCTGAACCCAGGGCGGCATCGAGGCGTCCAAACCCGTGCCGGCGGCGGTGTAGTTGTACATGTCCGCGGTGATGGCGAGCCCTTCCGCGCGGGCGGCTTCGATTTTCTGGATCAGTGCGCCGAGCTTGTGCCAGTTGTGCTGGCCGGCGACTTTGAGGTGATAGATTTCGGCTGGGATATGGGCCTCCCGGGCGATGCGGATCAGCTCGTCGGCGGCTTCGAGCAGTTGGGTGCTCTCGCTGCGAAGGTGGGAGATGTAGAGGCCGTTGAATTCCGCGGCGACCTGGCACAGGGCGATCAGCTCTTCGGTGCTCGCGTAACAGGCCGGGGCGTAGATCAGGGAGGAGGAAACCCCCAACGCACCTTCGGCCATTGCCTCGCGGACCAGTTGCCGCATGCGCCCCATTTCCTCCGGGGTGGGCGGCCGGTCGGTGTAGCCGATTTCGTGCACGCGCACCGTGGTAGCCCCGACGAAGGAAGCTACATTGCAGGAGATGCCACGCTTTACGAGATGCTCCAGGTATTCGCCCAGGGTAGTCCATTCGATGTCGTACTTTATGTCCCCCTGTCGCTCGCGAAGCTGCCGCTTCATCGTGCTGGTGAGCGGTCCCATGGATGAGCCTTCCCCGAGCACTTCCAGCGTGACACCCTGACGGATGTCGCTCTGGGAACGGCCATCTTCAATGAGCGAGCGGTTGGCCCAACTGAGCATGTTAATGAACCCCGGGGCGACGGCCAGGCCCTGGGCGTCCAGCTCGGCGCGGGCGCGGGTGTTGGGAAGCGGGCCGATGGCCGCGATGGTCCGGCCTTTGACCGCCAGGTCGCCCGCGAATGGCGGCCCGCCGCTGCCGTCGTAGATCGTGCCGTTGCGGATGATCAGGTCGTATTCTACGCTCATGGCCGGGCTTGGCTTTACTTGGGCCGCGGGCGGTTTTTGTGTTTCTCGTAGAGCCGGGTGTGGCGGCTTTCGAGGCTGACTTCCTTGCCCGCAACCCACAGGCGTTTCACGTGGCTCCGGATGTCGAGGATGTCGCCGTCGGCGGCGAACAGGGTTGCGTCCTTGCCGGTTTCGAGAGAGCCGAGGCGATCGGCGACGCCGGCAAGTTGGGCAGGGTAAAGTGTCAGCCCTTTGAGAGCTTCGGCCTCAGGCAGACCGAAGGCGACGGCCTGAGCCGCGGAGTAGGGGAGATTTCGGATGAGCGCGGCGTCGAAGCTGTCCGAGCCGAGGCTGAAGGCGACTTGCACGCCAGCCTGGTGTAAGACGGTGGGCGCCCGGAAATGAACGTCATACGAGTCGGTGCCCCGGGCCGGCTGGGTAAAGGTGTGTTCATAGACCACGGGGACTTTCCTGGCGGCCAGAAGTTCGGCGGCCATCCAGGCATCGCGGCCGCCGGCCAGGATGATCTTGTGTTGGTTGGTGTCGGCCCATTGAACGGCTGCCCGGATTTGGCGGATCTCGTCGGCATGAATGGCGATGGGGAGTTCACCGCGCACGAACGGGACCATGGCTTCCCAGGCGGGAATCGTTTCCGGGGCCGGGGCCTGGCCTTTGGCCGCCGCCTCTTTCGCTTTGGCATAGGCCTTCGCTTCTTCGAAGAAGTCCCCGATGGCCCGCAGGCGCTCGCTGCGCTCTTTGGCCTGATCCTCGAGGGACTTCCACCTGGCCTTATCCTGCGCCTTGTCCTTCGGCGTGGTGTTCAGCTCCATAGCCGGCCAGAACAGGTGGAGCGCGATAGGCTTCCTGATCACCATCTGCTCGGTGGTCCAGCCGGCGACGGCGAGCAGCGCGGACTGGCCGGAGATGATGTGGCCGTGTGGCACGGGCTCGAAGCAGGCAATGCCGTTGGCGCGGGTGACCGGGATGAGTTCCGAGTCGGGATTGACCGCGATCCATGATTCGACGTCGGGTGTGAAGTCGTCGCCCACCTCGGTCGTGTCCTGGGTGGAGCGTACCCCGCTGATTTCTGTCAGGCCAAGAACGGCGTTTAACGCGATGATCCCCGGGTAAAGGTGGTGGCCGGGGAGGTCAATGGGGCCCGCCCCGTCGGCGGATACAGTTTTTCCGACGGCAGCGATCTTGCCGTTGCGGATGAGGACCTGGCCCGGGCGAAAAGTCTCACCCGAAATGGTGTGCACGGTGGCGCCGGTGAGGAGCAGCGTTTCCGCGGCGGCGTTCAGGGAGGCGGCTGAAATAGCGCCCGCCAGGAGCAAAAGATGAAACGCTGGCGCAATTGAGATCTGACTATGGGAATTGGCACGTCGCATATGAGATTATTCCTCCTGCAGGCAACGGCGGTCGTCGCCGTCGTATTGGTGCTCAAGGGCAACGCGGAAGAATGAGTTGCCGCCATCATCACCGGTCCCGCCACTGCGGTCCCCGCTCCCGGACAGCTTCGCGATTTGCCTTGCCTTGGCGAGCAGCGCGGCGCGTTCCGCCTTGAGGCTGGCGGCGCGCTCGGCATTGAGCGAGCGGTCGAAGTATTTCCTCCCTTCAATCCAGGTTTGGAGGCAGACGGTGCGGGAATCGAGGGGCGACCTCGACCAAATCGCAACGTCCGCGTCTTTGCCCGGCTCCAGCGAACCGACGCGCGAGTCAATTCGAAGCTGGCGGGCAGGGTTGATCGTCACAAACTTGAGCGCGTCGATTTCGCTCGTACCGCCATACTTGACCGCTTTCGCGGCCTCCGTGTAGAGCCGGCGGGCGAGGTCGGACGAGTCCGAACTGAACGAGACGAGCGCGCCGCGGTCGTGCGTCAGGCTGCCGTTGTAGGGAATCGCGTCGTAGACCTCGAATTTGTAGGCCCACCAATCGGAGAACGTGGAGGTGGCCGCGCCATGTTGGGCAATCTCATCAGCCACTTTGTAGCTTTCGAGGCCATGCTCGAAGCTGCCGATCTTGACGCCAAAACTCTCCATCAGCCGGATGAGCATGAGCATCTCGTCCTGGCGATAGGCGTGACAATAAATCCAGCGCCGGCCCTGGAGGACTTCGCCAAGGGCTTCCAGTTCGAGGTCGCGCCTTGGGGCCGCGGTGGGTTGACGTGAGGCTTTTTCCACGCTGGCCAGGTAATCGCGGGCGGCGGTGAAGCGGTTGGCGATGAAGGTGCGCACTCCCATGCGGGTTTGAGGGAATCGCTTCACGTATTTGTCGCCCCAGTTGGCCTGTTTGACGTTTTCGCCCAGGGCAAACTTGATGCCGGGCGGGGCCGCCTCGAAAACAAGGCCATCCGGGCCGGCGCCGTCCCGCAGCTTGATCACGCAGCTCTGGCCGCCGATGGGATTGGCTGAGCCGTGAAACAAGTTCACGGTGGTAACACCGCCGGCCAGTTGCTGATGAAGATTGTCCGTATCGGAATTCACCACATCGCTGATGCGGACCATGGCCGAGGAGGGGAGCGTTGATTCATTCACCGCGCCGAGAACCGCCGTGTGGCTGTGGGCGTCAATGAGGCCCGGAGTGACGTGAAGGCCGCGGCCATCAATTGTGAGCAGCGGGCCGTCGTTATCTGCTCGGGTCGAGAGGCCCCGACCGACCGCTTTGACCTTGCCGCCGGCGAGCAAGACATCGGCGTCTTCCAGACGTCCATCCGGCCCACTGGTCCACACTGTCGCATGCTCGATCAGAACCGCCTTGGGTTCCGCGAGCGGCCCGCGCCCGGCCAGCGGCGAGCGTGCCACCCGGGCCTGCTGCAGCTCCCGCAGTTGCTGTTGCTTCCTCTCGGTAGCCTTCGGCGCTGGTTTCTGCCCGTTGGTTGTCTCCGGCCCGGCTTTGGCCGTTCTGGATTCCTCCCCCGGGACACGGTGAAATCTGCCGTCAATCCAAACCTCGCGAACCTTTGCCTCGGGGTCGAAGTAGCTGCCGCCCTGGATCACGGTCAGGTTGGCCAGCTTGCCGGGCTCGATCGTGCCAAGCTGGCCTTCGACGCCACACAACCTGGCGGGCACGGTGGTCAGGGCGGCCAGGGCGTTGGTTTCACTGAGGCCGCGGTTCAGGGCCATCCGCAGGTTCTGGCGGAACTTCTTGGGGTCGCTGAGTCCATATGTGGTCAGCGCCACTTCCAGCCCCTGCTGGCTCAGCAACGCCGGATTCCCGGGCGCCCAATCCCACGCGCGCAGCTGATCGAGCGTGACTTGCTCCCAATCGCCCTCGTCGGGCAGTTTCGGCAGGGCCGGGTAGTCCAGCGGCACGATGAACGCCGCGCCAGTGGCTTTGGCGAGATCGGGCCGTCGCCACTCCTGTCCGCTGGACAAAAGGCAGTAGTTGAGGTCAAGCTCGCGAGCAACTCGGGCGGCGCGATCCACCATCAAGGCACTACCGGGCTCGAAGACAACGCGCATCTGCCGCTCAGCGGCGGGGGCAAGGGCCTCGAGCGATGGATTGAACTCGGGACGCTTGCGGCCTTGCGGATGTTGCTGGTAGCCCTTCCGACTAAACGCGTAATGGCGGGCATCAAAGATACTCTGCCGTACTGCGGCGATCGCGCCCATGAGCGACGCAGGGAACGGGTTCTCGTCGCGGGAATGGGTTTCAAAGGCGATGTGCTGGAAGACGTCGGGCTTGATGACGCTTTGGTTGGGATTCTCCTCGGACAGCGCAACCAGGGCGCTGGTGCCGCGAACTATTCCCCTGGCCGGGGCAATAACACAGGCGGTGAAACCCAAGGCGCGCAATGGCGCCAGGGCCTTGTCCCTGGGCGAATAGTCCCGCACGGCCCGGCGTTCGGGTGTGATTCGGGCCACCGCGTAGCCGGGGCCTGGATTGCCCAAATCCGTTTGGCCGCCCGGCACCCCGTAATACTTGAGGCCGCCGGCGGTAAGACTGGCCGCGGAAACGGGCTCAACGAACGAGGTGGCAACCGGCGGATTGCTGGCGGCGAGCACAACGTATGGGTCAATGAAGCCGGCGTAAATCGTCGTGCCTTGCATGTCCCAGATGCGCGCGTCGGCTGGCGGTGCCACCTCCTTGCCCACTGCGCCGATGAAACCGTCGCGAATTAAGATGGTGCCGCCCTCCAGAACCTCCCCCGGCTTCGAAATAACTTTGCCGCCGACCAAGGCATGGACGCCGAGCGGCAAAGGGCGGAAGCCGGGTGGAAGGAGATCACTGGCGGCCAGCGAGCTGACCCATAGACTGGACAGAAACACCCAGGGAAGAACTGCCTGGAGCATCAAGTGCGACGATCGAAATGACGTGCTCATCTGCGGGCGGGAGTATGGAAACAGCCCGCACGAATGACAAGGCTGGCGGACAGGCGGGCTGAGAACGTGGACAGGGCGCCGGGCCGAGAACGGGACGCGGCCCCGCCCAAGACCGAGGCCTTCCAGTGAAATCTAGTTTGACATAGACTGATTATGAGTATAAGTATTCTTATAAGCGCACATTGCCATGCAAACGACCGTCTCAGACCCCCGAGTATGGGGGCGGTGGAGAGAGGCCAAGCGGCTGGCGCTGTTGGCGACCTTTGAAGATTCGGCTACGGGCACGCGGATCAAGGAGTTTTGCCAGGACCTGTCGCGAAGGCTTGGCCAGCACTGCCAGATTGTCGAGCATGTTTGGCCGTTCAGCATGCTCCGGCTGCGCGAATTGCGGGAAATTGCCGCGGAGGAAGCCGCCACCGTGGACCTGATCGTCATGGCAGTGCATAACGCCGAGAGCCTGCCTGACGAAGTGAAGGGCTGGATGGACCTCTGGTCGCGGCCATCGGCGATTCGCAAGCCAGTGCTCCTGGTCCTGCTGGATTCCGTGCTGGAAGAAGCCCCAGGACCAATTGAGATTTATCTGCAGGACCTGGCCAACCGGGGCGGGATGGAATTTCTGGCGGAATCGCGAGCTGAATCCTAGCCGCGCAAGCCGCAGCCGGGGAGGTCCGATTGGGGGGGTGTGCAGATATTGCCGGGCGCAGCGCAAGAAACATGGAGATTCCCCGTCGAATCATTTGTTGCACGCGTACGGTTTGAGGTTATGTTCACCACATGGATTGGCAGCAGTTGGTGTCGCTGGTTGTCGTTGCTTCCGCAACGGTCCTGTTGGGCGGGAGCAGACTTCGGCGGCGCAAGTTCAGTTTTGAGCGGGATACGCATTGCGGTTGTGCCTCTGTTCGGGAGTCTTCCCCCCAAAGTTCCATAGTGTTTCGCGCGCGCAAAGGGGCGCGTCCCGAGGTGCTGGTAAAGATGAGGTGAGAACGCTCTTGTGCCCGCGCCAGGGTTGAGATATAAGGTCTTACGCTGAACATGGCCATGTGCAAAGTCAGTTCTTCGGTACATTTCGTGACCCGCTCTGTGGCGGGCAACCTGGTGGAATCGCCGGGGGCGCACTGGGTGCCAAATACGGATGTGTATGAGACAGACAGCGGGTTGGTGGTGAAGGTGGAGTTGGCGGGCATGCGCAGCGAGCATCTCGAAATCACCGTGGAAGGGAGACGGATGCGGATTGCGGGCAACCGTCCGGATGGGTGCCGGGCCGCGAAGTGCAGCTTTTTGGTAATGGAGATTAATTACGGTCCGTTCGAGAGTTTGCTGGAGTTGCCGGCGGCTTATGACTTGAGCCAGGCCAAAGCGGCATACCTGAACGGTTTTTTGCGGATTGATGTGCCGTTGGTTCAACGGCATGCGAAGAACACCAAGGTTCTCGTTGCCGACGGGAATTAAGCCCCCCGCTGAATTTTTTGGAGGGTGGCGGCATCTAAAGTGCTAGACGGCGTGACCATGACCTCGCCCGATACCGAATTCATCAGCATTCTGGGAGCTTCCGGGGGCCCGGAGGCGCCCGCGCGCGTTTCTTCCAGCTCCTTGCCGGAAGTGCTGCCGGTTTTGGGCTTGTCGGACATTGTCATTTTCCCGGGGATGGTGGCGCCGCTGCTGGTGGAGACGGCTCAGAGCACCAAGCTGATTGACGATGTCGTGGGCGGGAACCGCCTGCTGGGAGTCGCCTTGCAGCGCAACGCGGAGGCCGAGAATCCCCTGCCGCACGAAATGCACGACGTGGGATGCGCGGCGCGGGTGTTGAAGATGCTCAAGTTTCCGGACAACACGGTGCGCGTGCTGGTGGAGGGGCTTTGGCGCATCAAGCTCAAGGAGTACCCAACCACCGAGCCGTACTTGTGCGCGAAGTTCACGCTGCTCAAGGACTTGAAAGAAGACTCGATGGAACTGACGGCGATGATGCGCAACGCGCAGGGCCAGTTCCAGGAGATCATAAAGCTGTCCCCAGCCTTGTCCGAGCAGATCAAGATCGCAGCGCTCAACACGGATGATCCAAGCCACTTCGCGGACCTGGTCGCAGTCAACCTCAACCTGAGCCTGGAAGAACGGCAGAAGCTGCTCGAGACCAGCTCGGTCAAAGACCGGCTGACACGGCTGCTACCGATGCTGAACCGCGAGCATGAGGTGCTGACGCTCAGCTCGAAGATTCAGAGCGAGGTGGCCACTTCGATCTCCAAGACGCAGCGCGATTTCTTCCTGCGGGAGCAGATGCGGGCGATCCAGCGCGAGCTGGGCGAGTCCGATCCCAACGCGAGCGAAATCCGCCTGCTGCGGGAACGCATCGAGCATACCCCGCTGCCGGACGAGGCGAAGCACGTGGCCACGCAGGAATTGGATCGGCTCCAGCAAATGCCGCCGGCGGCCGCGGAGTACGGCGTCAGCCGCCATTACCTGGATTGGATTCTCAGCCTGCCTTGGATGAAGGAGACGGAAGACAAGCTCGACCTGGCGGAGGCGGAGCGAATCCTCAATGCGCAGCATTTCGGGCTGAAGAAGGTCAAAGACCGGCTGCTGGAATTTCTAGCGGTGATCAAGCGCCGCAAGCAGATCAAGGGGCCCATTCTATGCCTGGTGGGGCCGCCCGGTGTGGGCAAGACCTCCCTGGGCCGGAGCGTGGCGGACGCCCTGGGGCGGAAGTTCGCGCGCATTTCGCTGGGCGGGATGCGGGATGAAGCCGAGATCCGCGGCCATCGGCGCACCTACGTTGGATCGCTGCCCGGGCGGATCATTCAGACGTTGAAGCGAGTGGACAGCCGTAATCCGGTCATCATGCTGGATGAGCTGGACAAGGTGGGCGCGGATTTCCGAGGCGACCCGGCGGCGGCGTTGCTGGAGGTGCTGGACCCGGCGCAGAACAACACCTTTACCGATCACTACCTGGATTTGCCGTTCGACCTGTCGCGCGTCTTGTTTCTTACGACCGCCAACTGGCTGGAACCGGTGCACCCGGCGCTGCGGGATCGGCTGGAGGTGATCGAGCTTCCCAGCTACACGGAGTCCGAGAAGCTGCAGATTGCCAAACGTTACCTCGTGCCGCGCCAGATGGAGGAACACGGCTTGACCAAGAAGGATGTGAGGATCCCGGACGCCACCTTGCGGCGCGTCATCCATGACTACACGCGCGAGGCAGGGGTGCGGCAGTTGGAACGGGAGATTGCGGCGCTGACGCGCAAAGCCACGCGCCGCATTGTCAGCAACGGCCATGCCGCCAAGCCGCTGGTCATGGCGCCGGAGGCGCTTAGGGACTACCTGGGCGCGGCGAAATTCGCCAGCGAGACGGCGGAAGCGATCAAGGAATTCGGGATTGCCACCGGCTTGGCCTGGACGCCGGTGGGCGGTGAGATTCTGTTTATCGAGGCGACGCGGATGCCGGGCAAGGGCAACCTGTTGCTCACCGGGTCGCTGGGAGAAGTGATGAAGGAGAGCGCGCAGACAGCGGTGAGCTATTTGCGCAGCCAGGCGAAGTCGCTCGGGGTTGACCTGGCAAACTACGCCAATTACGACCTGCACATCCACGTGCCCGCGGGGGCTACCCCCAAGGACGGACCTAGCGCCGGGGTGACGGTCGTGGCGGCGATGGCATCGCTTTTGACGCGGCGGCGGGTGCGGTCGGACGTGGCGATGACCGGAGAGATCAGCTTGCGCGGGCGGGTGATGCGGGTGGGCGGTATCAAGGAAAAGGTGCTTGCGGCGGCGCGCTTCGGCCTCAAGCAAGTGATCCTGCCGGAGCAGAACCGGGCGGATTGGAGTGAAGTGCCGGAGGAAGTCCGCCGCAAGATGACGGTGCATTTCATTCGGCACATTTCCGAGCTCCTGCCACTGGCCTTGCGCGATAAATGAGGCGGCCTCACGATCACGCAGCCCCCGACGGCAGCCGGCGCCCTATGGGTTCCGGAAATTGCGTGCTGCTGCTCCGATCCTGCCTGCTGCTGGCAATCTGTGCGTCGGCCTCGCTTGGCCAAAGGCATTCCGATTCCCGCCCCGCTCAGTTGGATCCGGCCCGCGGCGACCAGGAGGGGCGGGCGTTGGTGGCCGAGTTACTGGCCCAAACGCCCGAGCGGAGCGTTACCAACACCGGCTCAGTGCGAATCCGCGACGCCGCGGGCAAGCAACGGGAAATCCCTGCGCGTTTCGAGGTCTTTGCGACGCCAACCAACTGGGTGAGCGTATATGAGACTCTGCCTTCACCGGACGTGTCGGGCGGAATCCGGCTGACGGTAATTCACGCGGGTCAGCAGCCCAACCGGTACGAGCTGTTCGAGCCAACGGCCGCCGGCAGCGCTGGTGCTGTCGCCAGAAAGTTGGCTCCGCATGAGACCATGATTCCCTTCGCCGGCTCGGATTTCTGGGTGGCCGACCTGGGCCTCGAGTTTTTGCACTGGCCGCACCAGCGTGTGCTGAGGTACGAAATGCGCCACAGCAAGTCCTGCAAGGTTCTGGAGAGCATCAACCCACAGCCCGCGCCGGACGGCTATGCGCGGGTGGTGTCGTGGATCATGACCGAGAGCCCGCACGGGATCGTTCATGCGGACGCGTATGACGCCCAGGGAGCACTGCTCAAGCGATTCGATCCCAAGAACCTGGAGAAAGTTCAGGGGGAGTATCAGGTTGAGGAGATGGAAATTCGGAATCGGAAGACCGGGTCCCAGACATGGATCAAGTTTAACCTGGGGCGGGATTGAGGGCAGCCCTTGCTGGCTACCCCCGGCCACTATTCCCCGTGACAACCGCAGTGGGGTGCTGTCTAATGACCTGTGAACAGTTGCGTGAGCGAGCCGCTGGCAGAACGTGCGCGTCCGGACGAGCCGCAGGCCGGGCTGGGATCGCCGGAATTCGCGGAACTGTACACCGAGCACAGCCGCCCCATCTACTACTTGTGCCTGCGCCTGCTCGGCGATCCGGACAAAGCTGAGGACGCCACCCACGACGTGTTTCTCAGAGCCTTCCGCAAGCTGGGCCAGTTCCGCGGGGAATCCTCCTGGCGCACCTGGCTTTACCGGATTGCGATCAATCATTGCCGCAATCTCCAGGCCACGTGGCACGAGCGGCACATGCTGAGCAACGCCGACGAGGCTGTTTGGGAAACCACACCCGCCCAAACTGATTCCCCCCTGCGGGTGTTGGAAACCAGGGAGTTGGGCGAACGCATTCAGGAGACGCTGGATGGGCTGCCCACGGAATATCGGCTTCTGCTGCTGCTGGTGGCCGACGAACAATTGAGCTATGAACAGGTTGGCGCGCTTACCGATCAGTCCGCCGACGCGGTGCGCGGCAAGCTGCATCGCGCCCGCAAGGCTTTTACCGTCCTGTTCCGGCAAACCGAGTAAGGTCGAATGATGAAACGCCAGTCCAAACTCACTTCACAGGAACAGCTTGCGGCCCAGCAGCAGCAGAAGGAGTCGTCATCCGCGCAAGAGTTCGGCAGCGTCGAAGAAATGCTGCGGCACGACGCGCTGCACACGCCGGTGCCGCCGGCCATCGCCCGCCGCCTGGAAGAATCCGCCCGCGACCTGCCCCCTCCCTCGGGTCGCGCCTGGTGGCGCCGCTTTTTCGGCGGGTAAGCGTTTTTTGCTATGAACTTCCAGACCGAGATTGAGACCCTCATCCGCGCCCGTTACCCGATCCTCTATATCATCACCAGTGAGGAGATGCGGGTGCAGAAGATCCTGCTGGAGATAGCCGCGCGGCGGAAGAAGAAGGTGTTTGAGTGGACTTGCAGCACCGGGATCGTGCCCGCGGGCGCCTCCATCCAGTCCCAGAAAGGCCGCATTTCTGCCACCAAAGAGCCGTTGGTTGCCCTGGACCTGGTGATTGATCAGGTCGAGCCCGCCATCTTCCTGTTCAAGGACTTTCATCCATTTCTCGCCCCCAAGGAGTTTGCCGTTATTCGCCGCCTTAAAGACCTCGCGCTGCACCTCAAGAACAGCCGCAAGACCATCGTGCTCATCTCGCCGGTCATGCAGATCCCGGCGGAACTCGACAAGGAGATCACGGTGGTGGTCGTCCCCCAGCCGGGCAAAGAAGAGCTGGCGGAGCAACTGGACCAGGCCATCGAGGACTTGCGGGCATCGCAGCAAGTGGAGGTGGACCTGGATGGAGCAAGCCGCGAACGGCTGCTGCAGGCGGCGTTGGGCCTGACGCTGGGCGAAGCGGAAAACGTGTTTGCCAAGATCATCGTCAAGAACCAGCGGCTGAGCGGGGACGCCGTCAGCGAAGTCATCGCTGAGAAGCAGCAGATCATCCGCAAAAGCGGGCTGCTGGAGTATTACGAGGCCGAAGAGGACTTCAGCAGCGTGGGCGGTCTGGGCGTGTTGAAGGACTGGGTGAACAAGCGGGCGGTGGCGTTCACGGCCGAGGCGCAGGCGTTCGGCCTGCCGGCCCCCAAGGGAGTGTTGCTCCTCGGCGTGCAAGGTTGCGGCAAGAGCCTGTGCGCCAAGGCGGTCTCACGCCTCTGGCAACTGCCGCTGCTGCGCTTCGACATGGGCCGCATGTTCGGCAGCCTGGTCGGCTCGTCGGAGGAGAACGTTCGCCGGGCCATCGCCGTCGCGGAATCCATCGCCCCCGCGGTGCTTTGGGTGGACGAGATTGACAAGGCGTTCAGCGGTTCCCAAAGCTCGGCGGTGGTGGATGGCGGCACCACGGCGCGGGTCTTTGGCACGTTTCTGACCTGGCTTTCGGAGAAGAGCGCGCCGGTGTTCGTGGTGGCCACTGCCAACGATGTTTCCCAACTGCCGCCCGAACTGCTGCGCAAAGGACGGCTGGATGAGATCTTCTACGTAGACCTGCCGCAACGCGACGAGCGGACCGAGATCTTCCGCATCCACCTGGCCAAGCGCAATCGCAACCCCGACGACTTCGATCTCCGGGCGCTCGCGGCGGCCAGTCGGGAGTTCAGCGGCGCCGAGATTGAAGAGGCGATTATCAGCGCGCTCTACGATGCGTTCTATGCGCAGCAGGAACTGGCCACCGCGCACGTGCTGGCCGCCCTCGGCCAAACGGTGCCCCTGGCCAAAACGATGGCCGAGAAGATCGCTGCCCAGCGCAGTTGGGCCGTCGGGCGCGCCCGCAACGCCAGCGCGGCGGACCTCGCCCCGGGCGTGCCGGAGCCGCTACCGCAATAGCAGCCGCTGGAGCGGATCACGGAATTGTCGAGCGCGGACGCCCCTCCTGACCGTGACCAAGCTGCCGGAGTTCCCTTCGTCGCAGCAGGAGCCGCGCGTTCAGGAGCGGGCCATCCTGGCGTCTGCCCCGAACCACATCGGGAGTATAATTGCGGCGATGGCAAAGGCCTACCCCGCGGTGATGCCCGCGAGAGAAAGCGAATGGAATGGAAAATGATTGGTCAAGTGGTTGGCTGTTTGTTAGAAACGTTCGCGAGCAAGGGCAGTTCCGGTATGAGCCGATTTGTTAATCTCGAATTGGGCGGCGAGTCCGATGACCAGTCGCGGCAGCAAAAGGCGCTGGTCAAGGACGAGGCTCACTATCGCGCCGAGGCGCAGGCGGCGTTCGAGAACGGGGAATTTGAGCTAGCGCTGCGGCTGTATGGGAAGGTGCTGGAGTTCAATCCCCACAATGCCGCGGCGTGGGGCGGGCAGGTGCGGATGCTCATCGAGTTGGGCCAGTACCGCGAGGCTGGGCTTTGGGCCGACAAGGCCCTGGAACGGTTTCCCCGGGACGCGGAATTGCTCGCGGCCAAAGGCGTGGCGCTGGGCCGCAGCGGTGATTTGCAAGGGGCGCTGGCGTTTTCGGATTCGGCGGTCGAAGAGCACGGCGACACCCCCTACGTGTGGCTGGCGCGGGGAGACGTGTTGCTGGCGTGCAGGGAGTCGCGGGCGGATTACTGTTTCCAGAAGGCCCTGCAGGCGGCGCCGCGGGATTGGTTCGTGGCCTGGCTGGGGGCGCGGATTCGCAGCTTCTACAGACAATTTGCGCTGGCGCTCAAGCTGTTGCAGCAGGCCGTGGAACTCAATGCCACTCATTTTCTGGTGTGGCTGGAGATGGGCCGCTGCCAGCAGGCGCTCGGGCTGGCAGGTCCGGCCCGGCACTCCTTCGAGCAGGCGCGGCAACTCAATCCAATCTGTCACGAGGCACGACTGGCCTTAACCAGCCTCGCCGCCATGGGCGTTGGGCCCCGCTTGCGTGGCTGGTGGCGGCGTTTATTCAACCAATGAGCACGGCAAACCTGGACCGGCTGTTTGCGGCAGCCAGCGAATTCGACGCGTCGGACCTCCACCTCGTGGCGGGGGTGCCGCCTGCTTTCCGCGTCAACGGGGAGATCATCCTCGCCGAAGAGGACGCGCTGACGGAGCAGGACGTGACGGAGATCGCCTGGGGCTTGCTCAACGAGCAGCAGCGAAGGAAGTTCGACGACGAATGGGAGCTGTGCATTTCGTTGCTGCATCGCGCCGCCGGGCGGGTGCGCGCCACGTTCTATCGGCGCAACGGACATCCCGAACTGAGCTTCCGCTTCTGCGGCGATCGCATCGCCACGCGCGAGGAGTTGGGGCTGCCCGAGAAGATCGACGACCTGGCGCGCAAGTCGAACGGGCTGGTCCTGGTCACCGGCCCCACAGGCGCCGGCAAGACGACGACGCTCAATTACATGGTGGACCTGATCAACAGCGAACGCCGGTGCAAGATCGTCACCATCGAGGACCCGATCGAGTTCGTGCACGAGAACAAGCGAGCCATTGTCGTGCAGCAGGAGGTGCTCAGCGACGTGCGCTCCTTCAACCGGGCGCTGATCCACGTGCTGCGGCAGGACCCGGACGTGCTGGTGGTCGGCGAGATGCGGGATTACGAGGCGATCTCGACGGCGCTGACCGCGGCCGAGACCGGACACCTGGTGCTGGCGACGATGCACTCGCCCAACGTCTCCCACGCGCTGGAGCGAATCGTGGGCGTGTTCGAGGGCAGCGCCCAGCGGCAGATCATCCTTCAACTGTCCAACGCCTTGCAGGGCATTATCGCGCAGGAGTTGCTGCCGGCTGCCGACCGCACACGGCGGGTGCTCGCCTACGAGCTGATCGTGGCCAACGGCGCCGTGCGAAACCTGATCCGGGAGAGCCAGATCCACCAGTTGGAGAACACCATCCAGACCGGGCGCAAGGAGGGCATGACGCTGATGGACAACTGCCTCTACGACCTCTATTGCAAGTGCCTGATTACCTACGACACGGCCGTCAGCCGCGCCCGGCACCCCGATTGCATCATTCCGAAGCAGAATTGAGGCATTTTCCGCCAATTCGCGCATGCGGTTTGGCGCTGGGGCTTGTCCAAACCGGATAATGGGCGCTCATACCTTCAAGTCCGCGTTCGATCTCATCGCTCTGGTGCTCGCCGCCGGCGCGCTCGGGTGGTTCCTGTTCCGGTGCCTCAAGCGCAGCGAAGACCCGGCGCGGCTCGTCTTCAAGTGGGTCCTGACGGCGCTGGTGGTGGCGTTCATTATCAAGGTGGTAGGGCCAATGGCCGCGGCAGGCGGGTTGCAGGCCATCCTCTTCCTTCCATTGGCGGGGATGTGTGCGGTCGCGTTGATCATCATGTGGCGGCACAGCATTGCGGGCCTGATCGCCAAGCCATTTTCCAGCCTCTATGATGGCGGCGCCGTGGAACCGATCCCGCGGCCCGCGTATTCCATCGCCCAGTCCCTCCAGAAGAAGGGCAAATACCTGGAGGCCGTCCTGGAGATTCACAAGCAGCTCGAACGTTTCCCCACCGATGTCGAAGGCCAACTGCTGCTGGCGCAGATCCACGCGGAAGATCTGAAGGATATGCCTGCGGCGGAACTGACCATCCAGCGCTTTTGCGACCAGCCCGGCCACGCGCCGCAAAATGTCGCCTTTGCCCTCTACTCGCTGGCGGATTGGCACCTCCAGATCACCCAGGATCGCGAGGGGGCCCGGCGGGACCTCGAGAAGATCATCGCGCTGTTTCCGCAATCAGAATTCGCCCTGGGCGCGGCCCACCGCATTGCCCATTTGGGCAGCACCGAAATGCTGCTTGCGCCGCACGACCGCAGGAAGTTCACCGTGACCGAAGGGGTGCGTAATCTGGGTCTGGTGCCCGACGGAGAACAGCCGCAGCCGACGGAGCCGGACCCTGGGAAGGTGGCCGCCGAGTGCGTCAAGCACCTGGAGCAGCACCCGCTCGACACCGAGGCGCGGGAGACGCTGGCGGTCATCTACGCCGACCATTACGCGCGGCTCGATCTGGCCGCCGGCGAATTGGAACAGATGATTGGGCAGCCCAACCAGCCGGGCAAGCGCGTCGTGCACTGGCTCAACTTGCTGGCGGACCTGCAGATCCGTAATGGGGCCGGACTGGAAGCGGTTCGGCAGACCCTCCAGCGCATCGTGGATCGCGACCCGAACGCCGCCGCCGCCGAGATCGCCCGCAACCGGATCGCTCGGCTCAAGCTGGAAATGAAGCCAAAAGAAAAGAGCCAAGCCATTAAGCTCGGCTCTTACGAACAGAATATCGGCCTGAAGCGAGGCTTACCGCGACGCTAGCTCAATCGCGATTTGCTTCTGGAGTTCCTGCGTGAGGTTCAGATCCGTGCCCCCGCTCTTGGAGCGCACCTGAACCTTGACCGAGGTGACTTTCGAATCTACCGCCTCGACTCGCACCCAGACTTTTCGGGCGTTCACCTTGCCTTCGATGGCCCTCACCGAATTTGTGCCGGGGCTGATAACGGTTTCCCGCTCGACCGCGCCATTGCGCTTCATCACGTCGACCGCGGCGTTATATACCTGGTCTACCGACCGTTCATAACGGCTCTCGAATTTGTCTTTTCCGGGGGACAACGCGAACGCATGCCGGTCGTTCACTGTCTTCACGCAGCCCCCCACCAACACGAGCGCCCCGAGCAGAACTAGAGAGATCTTTGTTTTCATTACTGCTATGCAACCACATTCCCCCCAACCGTCAAGTCCGGATTTGGTTTTTCGCGCGGCCCCTCAATCCTCAGCGAGTTGCTGAACCAACCCACCCGGCGATGAAATTGGCAGGGGCCTGCACCCCGCAGCCTCACGCCCCTCCCAAGCCTGAGGCGCCCTAACCCCAAGCCGGCGACGGCGTTTGGACGGTGCCAATCCGGCGGGACTACGGTGTGGTTCCCATGGGGGTCGGGCCCCATGGGAACCACACCGGGCTATAACGGGTGTCACAGCGTTGTCACACCGGGGTGGCCATTGGGCCCAGGATTAGGGTGCGTTATTCATGGATTGCGGCACCGAGGATTCAGGCACCGCCCGCGGCTGAGGCGTCAGGCCAACCGCAACGCGGCATTCGCACCGCCTCGACATCCCCGGAGTTACATGCGATTCTGTGCCTGTGGTATCGGTAAAGTACGAACGACTGCGCGCGCTCCTGCGTTCCTATGGCTCCTGTCTGGTCGCCTACTCCGGCGGCGTGGACTCGGTCTTTCTTGCCTATGCCGCGCATGAGGAGCTTGGCGACAAGTCTCTCGCCGCCATAGCCGATTCGCCCAGCCTTCCCCGCCGCGAATTCGAGCAGGCCCTGGCCGTCGCCCGCCAGTTCCGGTTCCCGGTCCGGGTCGTCCGCAGCCGTGAATTCCAGAATCCCAGCTACCTGGCCAACCCCGACAACCGGTGTTACTTCTGCAAGCACGAGCTGTTCACCGAGCTCGCGCCGCTGGCCAAAGCCGAGGGGATGGCCGTAATCGCTTATGGTGAAAACGCCAGTGACATTGGCGATTACCGGCCCGGCGCCCAGGCGGCGGCCCAGTTCCGGGCGCGCGCCCCTCTGAAAGAGGTTGGCCTCACCAAAGCGGATATTCGCGCCCTCTCCGCCCAGCTTGGCCTGCCTACTGCCGACAAACCCCAGATGGCCTGCCTCAGTTCGCGGGTCCCCTACGGCGAGCCCGTCAGCCCGGAGAAGCTCCAGATGATCGAGCAGGCCGAGAATGTCCTGCGCGACCTGGGCTTCCACGACGTGCGGGTTAGGCACCACGAATTGCGCGGTACGGGCAAAGGCGAGTCCGCGCGTCCGCCACTGCACCTGGCGCGCATCGAGGTCGGCCAGGCGGAAATGCGCAAGTTCCTGGAGAACGGGACTTCAGCCAAAGTGGCCGAGGTGCTAAGGCAACTCGGCTACGCCCACATCACCCTCGACCTCCAAGGCTACCGTCGTGGGAGCGCCAATGAGATCTTCAGCGCGCCGATTCCACACTCCGCAAGGATCACCGATAAGGCTTAGCCACTGAACGGCAGGACATGCGGTTTCGGGCTTCCTTTGGATTTCAGGGTAAAAGGCTCTGGCTGGACTGCAATCCGGGGCCCAGAGAGGCAGTTTCGGCCACCCAAAGGTGCCACGGCGGCGCGAAAATTGCTGCTTGGAACACCGCAACTTTGGGCTAAAGTTCTTGTTGAAGAAAGAAGCAGTTCCGCCTTATGCCACAATTCTCTTACAAAGCGCGGCGCCGGACGGGGGAAGTCGTCGAGGGCGTGCTGGAGGTTGCCGATCGCTCGGCGGCCCTGGTTCAGATCGAGCGCCTGGGGCTTTTTCCGGTCGCGGTAGATGCGGCCAAGGCCGGCGCGATTGCGGCGGCGGCTGAACGCCAGCCCGGGCGCAAGACAGATTGGCGCGCGATCCTGCCGCCCACCCTGCGGGCGGCCATGTCCAAGAAGCGCAAACCGAAGCTCCAGGAACTCGGCACCTTCACGCAGCAGTTGGCCAACCTGCTTAGCTCCGGCATGCCGCTGACGGTCGCCCTGAACAGCATGACGCACCTCGAGTCCAAAGGCATCCCGGCGGACGTCAGCCGGGAACTGAAACAGGACGTGATGGAGGGGCGGAGCCTGTCCGATGCCATGGCCAAGCAGCCCCGGATATTCTCCGATCTGTATGTCAACATGGTGCGGGCGGGCGAATCCAGCGGCGCGCTGGTGGAGGTGCTGCGGCGCATGGCCGACCATTTCGAACGGTTCGCCCAGGTGCAGTCGAAGTTCACCTCGGCGCTGGTGTACCCGGCCTTCGTCTCGGTGGTGGGGATCGGCATCATGTTCTTCTTCATGAGCTACATGCTGCCGAAGTTCATGACCATCTTCGAGGGGATGAACGTTCCTTTGCCGCCGATGACCCAGCTCCTCGTCAGGATCAGCCATTTATTCTCGGGCTACTGGTGGCTCATGCTCGCGGTGGTCATTGCCGCGGTGATCATCTTCAAGCGCTTCCAGGCGACTGAAGAAGGCCGCCGCAAGATTGACCACTGGCGCATGAACGCCCCAGTCTTCGGCAAGGTGGTCAAACTCAATATCTTCGGCCAGTTCTCGCGCACCCTCTCCACCCTGCTCGAAAACGGCGTCCCAGTCCTCACCGCCCTGAAGATCACCGAGCAGATCATTCCCAACTCCATCGTGAAGGAAGCCATCGCCAAAACCCGCGAGGAGGTCACCGACGGCAAGACCATCGCCCAGCCGCTCGCGCGCAGCAAAATCTTCCCCCAGCTCATGGTGGACCTGGTCAAGATCGGCGAGGACACCGGCGATGTGCCGGGCGCGCTCAAGAACGTCGCCGACACTTACGAAAACGAACTCAGCATCGCCTTGCGGGTGATGACCAACATGATCGAGCCGGTGCTGATCATCGTCATGGCTCTCGGCGTGGGATTTCTCCTCCTGAGCGTGCTTTCGGCGATGTTTGCGATCACGGCCAACATTGCCCGCTGATTGGATGAGCCTGAAGTCGAGAGTTCGGGGTGCAAGGTCGCCGGCCTTCACGCTCATCGAGATCATGATCGTGGTGGGCATCATGGGCATCGTGATGACCATGGGGGTGCCGATTGTCTATAAGGTCTGGCGCAAGGCCCCGATGCGCAAGGCGGTGGCCGACGTGGTGGAAATCTGCAGCAATGCCCGCGCCCGCGCGATCATGCAGGGGTCCCCGACCGAGGTGGTCTTCTATCCGAAAGTGAACCGAGTCGGGATAGCCGGCTTCGGCGGCTCGCCGCGCCAGGCCGCGCAGGATGGCGAGATCGCGGTGGTGAACACGCCGCCGGCTTCAGGTTCCGGCACTTCCGCCACGCTGCCGGAAGAGGTGATCATTTACTTGCTGGACATCAACATGTCCGGCGTGGAGTACCGTGACGCAGAGGAGGCGAGGGTGAAGTTCTTCCCGAACGGCGTCGCCGACGAAATGCGCATGATTCTGTTCGACACGCGCGACTATGTGGGCATCGAACTGGAGACAACCACGGGCCTGGTGAACGTCGTGCCTGATCCGCTTCGGGAGTGGAGCCGGCGATGAACAGCTGCTTTAGAACCGAGACATGCCCCGAGCCGGGCGGCGAGGCGAGGCCCGCAACTCCCGCCGCGTTGATCCCAGCCCGGCGCCTCCGGTCCGCCTTCACCCTGCTGGAGGTTATGATCGCCGCCGGCATATTCTTCATGGCCATCTTCGCCATCCTGGCGATGGTTTCCAGCATGCTGCGCAATGCCCGCAGCCTGCGCCTGGTCGAGCTGGATGCCGGCATGGTCGCCGCGCAAGTCGGCAACACCAACAAGCTGGAGGAAGGCTCGCAATCGGGCGACTTCGGCAAGCTGTACCCGGGTTACTCGTGGGAGGCTGAGACCTACGAGGCGGCCACCAACGGCCTTTGGCAGGTGGACATCGTGGTGCGCCAGCGCGGCGCAGCGAAGCCGGTGGATCAGATGAGCATCTTCCTGTTCCGGCCCGAGTCCCAGTCCCGCATTGGCCCCGTGAGGCCCCGCTGATGAAACTCTGGTTCCCAGTCCGTTGCCTGCCCTCCACCAGGAGGGACCGGTCGAGCCGCGCCCAGTCCCGGAAAAGCGCCTTTACTCTGGTGGAGATCATGATCGCCATTGGGATCTTCGCCCTGGTGCTGGCTGCGATCTATTCGAGCTGGACGGCGATCTTGCGCGCTTCCAAGACGGGGCTCGCCGTAGCCGCCTCGGCGCAGCGGGCGCGCATCACCATTCGCGTGCTGGAGGATTCGCTCGGCTCCGCCCAGTCCTTCGCGGCCAACCTGCCTTTGTACTACTTTGACGCCAAAAACGGGCCTGATGCCTCGCTGAGCTTTGTCGCGCGCTTGTCCAAGTCCTTCCCGCGCAGCGGCAAGTTCGGAGACCTGGATGTCCGCCGCGTTACCTTCTCCGTCGAAGCGTCGCCGGATGGCGGCAACCAATTGGTTCTGCGGCAGAACCCGCTGGTGATGGACCTTGACCGGGATGAGAAGGAATACCCGCTGGTGCTGGCCAAGAACGTCAAGGGCTTCGAAATGCAGTTCTGGGCCACAGATAAGAACCCGCCGGATTGGGTGGACGAATGGGAGGAGCAGAAGACCAACCAACTGCCCGCGCTGGTCATGCTTACCTTGCGGCTGGCGGACAACCCTCACTCCTCGCGGGTCACCGAGGAAATCACCCGGATCATCAGCCTGCCGTCGGTGACCGTGCAGCCCAATTGGCAGGTATCCAGCAGCCCGCCCGGCGCCCCGGCCCGCTCTGACCTCCCCCCTGTGCAAGGTGGCACCCCAGCAGTTGGTGGTCGTGAGGGTCCACGCACCGCGCCTGTCAGACGGCCATGAGAATCGCTCCCATCATTTGCTGGGGCGATGGTGCCCTGGACGCGGGTTTTGACCCCCGCGCCGCGCGTTGCGCTTCGAGTGCGCTCCCTATCCCCCGCTACCGCTTCGGTCCGCAGGCCGGCATCGCCCTGGTGATTGTCATGATCTCCGTCACGGTCCTGACGATTCTGGCGGCGGGTTTTGCCTATTCCATGAAGGTGGAGACCAAGCTGGCCCGGAACTCCAACTGCGAAGCGGAGCTGGAATGGCTGGGGCGTTCTGGTGTCGAATATGCCCGCTGGGTCCTGGGCAACTCGCTGCTGAACCCCATGCAACCCTATGATTCCCGCGACCAGCCCTGGGCAACCGGCTATGGCCTTCTCGGCCCCACCAACAATCCCATCGGCGAAGTCCAGAAGACCCTGACGCTCGGGCGCGGCACGATCACCTGGAGCATCACCGACCTCGAAAGCAGATTCAACATCAACTCCCCCGAGCCTGTCTTGCAACAGATCCTGCCCCAGGCCCTCAACCTGATGGGCGTCGCTCCCGGCGAGGCCACCCCGATCGTAAACTCCATCTTCGACTGGATTGACCGCGACGACCAGACCCACCCCGAGGGCGCCGAGGTCCGGGACTACCAGGCGTTCGACCCTCCTTACCTCGCCAAAGACGGCCCGATTGACGACCTTGCCGAACTCCTCCTCATCAGAGGCATTACTCCGGAGATCTACTACGGCCTGGCTTCGACCAACTACCAGCCTTCCTACTACAGCCAGCAGAGGAATCGCTTTGGCCGGTATTCCGACGCCCCGCCTCCCATCGCCGTCGGCCTGACCAATCTCTTCACGCCCCTTTCCAGCGGCAAGGTCAACATCAACACCGCTTCGCCGGAGGTGCTCCAACTCATCCCGGGCGTGGACAACCTAATCGCCGAAGCGATCGTCTCCGGCCGGTCGGGTGAGGACGACGGTAGTGGCTTAATGGGCCCCTACCGCAATGTGGACCAGGTCCGCCGTGTTCCCAACATCCCCCTCGAAATGGTCAGGCAGCTCCAGCCTTTCTGCGATGTGCGCAGCAAGACTTTCCAGGTGCAGGTGGACGCCGAAGTCGCCGGCTACAAGCGCACCTTCTTCGCCATCCTGGGCCGCGAGAATCAAAACAGGGTCCAAATACTCAGCTTCTACTGGAAGTAGCCGATGGTGGCCCTCGGCCGGAGCCGGCGTCCGGCCTGCCTCTGTGATCCCACTGCCTTACCTCTCCGGTGTTTCAGGGGCGTATCTCTGGGGTATCCCGCTTGGAAACAAATGCCTCCTCGGGGCCTTCCAAGGGACGCCCTCATCGCCGTTCCAAAGCAGCAATCCCTGGTCACTTGCCTTAGGACATTTCATTCGACAATTGGATGGAGTTGAACTATAAATATCAGCCGGGCGTGGACGGGAAGCGCCCCTGGGCTGAGGAGCGCCCGGGACAGGGCAATCAAGGCCCAATCATGGAGTAATCATGCTCCAATCATGCTCCAATGATGCTAGCAACACCGGGACAACACGCCGGCAACCCAATCCAATCCCGCGCGCCTGCATGCATACGCGCTGCTGTGGCGGGCAGCCTGCCCTTTCTCTCTGTTCGTGAGGGCGGGGCTGTGATTAACTCTCCGCTGTGAGGCGCACCTGCGCGCAACGGATCATCTTCATCACCGGCACCGACACGGGCGTCGGAAAAACGCTATTGACGGGACTGCTCTTGCACCACTTGCGCCAGAGCGGCTGTCACGCGCTGGCGATGAAACCCTTCTGCTCCGGCAGCGGAGCCGACACGGCCTTTCTGCGCGCGATTCAGGAAAATGAACTTACGCCCGGTGAGATCACGCCTTACTTTTATGCCGAGCCGCTGGCCCCTTTGGTGGCCGCGCGAAGGCATCGTCGAACCGTTCGCCTGCCGGAAGTCTTGCGCTGCATTCGGCGCATGACCAGCCGCTGCGACTGTCTCCTGGTGGAGGGAATCGGGGGGTTGCTTGTGCCTCTGGGGGAGGGCTTTACCGTGAGGGACTTGATCGCCCGGCTCGGCTGTGAAGTCATCGTCGTCTCCGCCAATCGTTTGGGTACCATCAACCATACCCTCCTGACTGCGGCTGCCTTGGAAGATGTTGGAATCAAGCGATACACGACCGTTCTGATGACCTCGCGAAGAGGGGGCTTCTCCAGCCGTTCCAACCGCCGGATCCTGGCCGATTTGCTCGCCCCCAACCCTGTTGCCGCCCTTGGTTACCTGGGGCGGAACCCGGGCCGGTTTGTAGCCCTGAAAAAAAAGTCAAAAAAAATCAAAAAAACACTTGCACGAATATTGGCGTTGGGTATTGTCACGCCCCTGCGTTCTTTGTGAGACCGGATTTTTGGCGGCTGGAAGAAAGTGGAAAATAGTTTTTGACAGCCGCGCTGACACTGGTAAATTGATGGAAGTTGCGACTGTGCAACCCCGGCAAAAAAAAGATAAAAAAAGTCTTTGACAGCCGGCGCAGCCTGAATAGAATGGCTGCGAATTTAACAAAGGTCTGAGAGGCCGAGTTAAGATTGATTAAATCGGCACTCAGGTTTTTTGTCCCCCAGATCCGGGGAAAAAGTGGGCTGTAAGAGTGCCCAGCCGGAGAGGCGGGATAGAGATTTACGGGTGGCAACACCCGCTGCTCATTGAAAATTGAATTGTGCGATAAGTTAAGAGCCCCTTCAGGCGAGTCATGTTAGTAAGACTCGTTTGGAGAGTTTTAAAGAATTAAGACCGTCCGGTCTCACGACCGGACATAAGTCAAATCAACTAACGTTTTTTAACGGAGAGTTTGATTCTGGCTCAGAACGAACGCTGGCGGCGTGGATAAGACATGCAAGTCGAGCGCCGATTACGGGGTAGCAATATTCCGTAGTTGGAGCGGCGCAAGGGTGCGTAATACGTGGGTAATCTGCCATGAAGTTTGGAATAACTCGCTGAAAGGCGAGCTAATGCCGGATGTGAAAACTGGGAGGCATCTCCTGGTTTTTAAAGCTGGGGACCGTAAGGCCTGGCGCTTCATGATGAACCCGCGGCCTATCAGCTAGTTGGTGAGGTAACGGCCCACCAAGGCTAAGACGGGTAGCTGGTCTGAGAGGACGACCAGCCACACTGGAACTGAGACACGGTCCAGACACCTACGGGTGGCAGCAGTCGAGAATTTTTCACAATGGGCGCAAGCCTGATGGAGCGACGCCGCGTGGGGGATGAATGGCTTCGGCCCGTAAACCCCTGTCATTTGCGATCAACCGTTATTATTTAAAAGATGATAACCTGATAGTAGCGAAAGAGGAAGGGACGGCTAACTCTGTGCCAGCAGCCGCGGTAATACAGAGGTCCCAAGCGTTGTTCGGATTTACTGGGCGTAAAGGGTGCGTAGGTGGCGGGGTAAGTCGGATGTGAAATCTCCGAGCTCAACTCGGAAAATGCATTGGAAACTACCTTGCTCGAGGGTTGGAGGGGGGACTGGAATACTTGGTGTAGCAGTGAAATGCGTAGATATCAAGTGGAACACCAGTGGCGAAGGCGAGTCCCTGGACAACTCCTGACACTGAGGCACGAAAGCTAGGGGAGCAAACAGGATTAGATACCCTGGTAGTCCTAGCTGTAAACGGTGCACGTTTGCTGTAAAAGGATTCGACCCCTTTTGTGGCGTAGCCAACGCGTTAAACGTGCCGCCTGGGAAGTACGGTCGCAAGATTAAAACTCAAAGAAATTGACGGGGGCCTGCACAAGCGGTGGAGTATGTGGCTCAATTCGATGCAACGCGAAGAACCTTACCTGGCCTTGACATGTACGTAGTAGAAGGGTGAAAGCCTGACGAGATAGCAATATCAGCGTACACAGGTGCTGCATGGCTGTCGTCAGCTCGTGTCGTGAGATGTTGGGTTAAGTCCCGCAACGAGCGCAACCCCTGTGTCCTGTTGCCACCCGGCCGAGAGGCTGGAGCACTCTGGACAGACTGCCTCGCTTAAACGAGGAGGAAGGTGGGGATGACGTCAAGTCAGTATGGCCCTTACGGCCAGGGCTGCACACGTACTACAATGCCCGGCACAAAGGGAAGCGAGACCGTCAGGTGGAGCAAATCCCCAAAAACCGGGCCCAGTTCAGATCGTCGTCTGCAACTCGACGGCGTGAAGTTGGAATCGCTAGTAATGGCGCATCAGCTACGGCGCCGTGAATACGTTCCCAGGCCTTGTACACACCGCCCGTCACATCATGAAAGCCGTTTGTACCCGAAGTCGCTGTGCTAACCGCAAGGAAGCAGGCGCCGAAGGTATGGATGGTGATTGGGATGAAGTCGTAACAAGGTAGCCGTAGGGGAACCTGCGGCTGGATCACCTCCTTTCTAAGGAGATACATGGGTGCGGGGTAAAAACCGCACGCCTAGGTCGGTCAGTCCCGCCCTGCGGGATTGATGCGGGCTCGGCGCTTATCGCACAACTCAGTTTTCCAATGAGCAGTCGCTCTTTGGCAAGTGGCAGAGATTCGAACGCGCGAATTTACGATTTGTGATTTGCGAAGGCCGCGCGCGGGACCCGTGCGCGCGTAAATCCCAAATCGTAAAGCGCCAATCCCCTGGGGCTGTAGCTCAGTTGGTAGAGCGGTAGCTTTGCAAGCTATAGGTCAGGAGTTCGAATCTCCTCAGCTCCACCAGCCTTCGCTCGCAGCGAAGCCCGAGCGAGGCTGCCGCGCCGGAGCGAAGCAAAGGCGGGCGGTTGAGCGCATACCGGTTACAGTGCTGCGAGCTACGGCTCGGCCAGCCAGTAATTATGGGCGTGTAGCTCAGTTGGTTAGAGCATGCGCTTGATAAGCGCAGGGTCACTGGTTCAACTCCAGTCACGCCCACCACTTCGAGGCGCGCGGCGCGGCCGAAGGCCACTTGCATAACGAATTTGTCGATCTGAATCGTCCGGGGCTGCACCCCCGGGCGCCCGCAGGCCGGCTGGTGTTCTTTGACAACTGCACATAGGTAGATAACTAGGGCAAATTACAGTTCGCTGAGTTCTTGTTGTTCCCTGTCGAGGGGAGCAGCGAGGTAACTTTGTGATCAAGCTACTAAGGGCTTATGGTGAATGCCTTGGTGCCAAGAGGCGATGAAGGACGTAGTAAGTTGCGATAAGCCACGGGGAGCCGCAAGCAGGCTTTGATCCGTGGATCTCCGAATGGGACAACCCAGCCCGTGTAACAGCGGGCTATCGACCGGATGAATTCATAGTCCGGCGAGGCGAAACGGGGTGAAGTGAAACATCTCAGTAACCCCAGGAAAAGAAAACGAAATGATTCCGTCAGTAGTGGCGAGCGAAAGCGGAACAGCCTAAACCGGGAGGACTTGTCTTCCCGGGGTTGCGGGACCTTAATGTGGGAGGTAGAGAGCTAGTGTAACGATCTGGAAAGTTCGGCCATAGACCGTGACAGCCGGGTGCGCGAAAGCTCAAAGCCCCCTAGAGGTATCCCAAGTAATGCGGTGCACGTGAAACTCTGCATGAATCTGTCCGGACCACCGGATAAGGCTAAATACTCCTTGGCAACCGATAGTGAACTAGTACCGCGAGGGAAAGGTGAAAAGAACCGCTGCTAGCGGAGTGAAATAGTACCTGAAACCATATGCCTACAATGTGTAGGAGCCGGCTCCATTCGGCCTCTGGCTGGATGAGAGTGAACCTAGTGACTGGTTATGACAGAGGATAGCTCCGGATTTCCGCTATCCACTCTCAACCATCAACTATTTAACGCTTGATTCGACGGGAGTCGAATGGAGCCGGTGACTGCCTGCCTTTTGCATAATGAGTCTGCGAGTTATTGTCCGTGGCCAGCCTAAGCCGTTTTGCGGCGGAGGCGAAGGGAAACCGAGTGCCAACAGCGCGACCAAGTCGCGGGCAATAGACCCGAAGCGGAGGTGATCTACTCTTGAGCAGGTTGAAGTTTGGGTAACACCAAATGAAGGACCGAACTCGTGGATGTTGAAAAATCCTGAGATGACTTGAGAGTAGGAGCGAAAGACTAATCAAACCCCGTGATAGCTGGTTCTCTCCGAAATCGCTTGAGGGCGAGTGTTGTGGAAGTACTCCATGGAGGTAGAGCACTGAATGGCTTAGGGACCCCACCAGGTTACCAAAACCAATCAAACTCCGAATGCCATGGATCTCAGTATCACAGCAATCAGGCAGTGGGCGATAAGGTTCATTGCCGAGAGGATAACAGTCCAGACCATCAGCTAAGGTGCCCAAATGTGATTAAGTGGAAAGGATGTGACGTTGCTTAGACAGTGAGGATGTTGGCTTAGAGGCAGCCATCATTTAAACAGTGCGTAACAGCTGACTCATCGAGCGATGTCGCGCCGAAAATGATTGGCGATTAAATCACATACCGAAGCTATGGATTCGCGAGATTTTCGAATCTCGCGAGTGGTAGGAGAGCGTAATCAGTGCTGCGAAGCCGGACGGAAATGGACGGTGGAGCGCTGATTAGTGAGAATGCAGACACGAGTAGCGATAAACCAGGTAAGAATCCTGGTCGCCGTAAACCCAAGGTTTCCTGGGCCAGGTTCGTCCTCCCAGGGTTAGCCGGGAGCTAACGCGAGGCCGTAAGGCGTAGCGGATGCACAGCAGGTTAAATATTCCTGCGCCGGGTAAGAATTAGCTATGAGATGACGCAACGGAACACATCGGCTAGGCAATCGAATGCTGAGCTTAGGCTTCGGCCGAAGCGCACCGGTGGAGAAGTTGCCGAGAAAAGTTTCATAGTATGTCTTATTCGCCCGTACCGTAAACCGACACAGGTGGGTGAGTGTAAGCGCACTCAGGCGCGCGAGAGAAACCTCTCTAAGGAACTCGGCACATTAGCCCCGTAACTTCGGGAGAAGGGGTGCCCAATAAGGTTGCAGCAATGTGGCCTTTGCGGGTCTCAGTAAATTGCGTTTAGCGACTGTTTAACAAAAGCACAGCACTCTGCAAAGTCGTCAAGACGACGTATAGGGTGTGACACGTGACCAATGCTGAAAGATTAAGAGATCTTGTTAGCCGCAAGGCAAAGCTCGGTCTTTAAGTCCCAGTGAATGTCGGCCGTAACTATAACGGTCCTAAGGTAGCGAAATTCCTTGTCGGGTAAGTTCCGACCTGCACGAATCGTGTAACGACTGAACGACTGTCTCGGAGAGGATCTCGGCGAAACTGTAACGGCGGTGAAGATGCCGCCTGCCCGCAGTAGGACGGAAAGACCCTATGCACCTTTACTGTAAGCTCGTATTGTGTCTTGACTAATCATGCGTAGCGTAGGTGGGAGACTTCGAAGCGGGGGCCTCGGTTCCCGTGGAGTCGCAATGTGAAACACCACTCTTGGCTAATTAGGATTCTAACTTCATGCTGTCATCCAGATGAGGGACAGTGCGTGCGGGTCAGTTTGACTGGGGCGGTTTCCTCCCAAAGAGTAACGGAGGAGCGCTAAGCTTGGCTCAGCATGGTTGGCAACTATGCGTCGAGCGTATGGGTAGAAGCCAGGTTAACTGTGAGACCAACAAGTCGAGCAGGTGCGAAAGCAGGCCCAAATGATCCGACGGTTTAATGTGGAATTGCCGTCGCTCAACGGACAAAAGGTACGCTAGGGATAACAGGCTGATCGAGTCCAAGAGTTCATATCGACGACTCGGTTTGGCACCTCGATGTCGACTCGTCGCATCCTGGGGCTGGAGAAGGTCCCAAGGGTCCGGCTGTTCGCCGGTTAAAGCGGCACGCGAGTTGGGTTCAGAACGTCGTGAGACAGTTCGGTCTTTATCCACTGTGGGCGCAGGAAACTTGAGGGGTTCCAACCTTAGTACGAGAGGACCGGGTTGGACGCACTTCTGGTGTGGCAATTGTCGCGTCAGCGGCATCGTTGCGTAGCCATGTGCGGAAGAGATAAGCGCTGAATGCATCTAAGTGCCAAGCTCCTCCCAAGATAATGTTTCCCGGACCGCAAGGTCCCTAAAGACCCCCGGAAGACCACCGGGTTGATAGGTTAGGCGTGCAAGCGGAGCAATCCGTTTAGCGGACTAATACTAATCGGTCGTGCGGCTTGATCGCTTCTTTCCCTTCCCTGAAGGGCAAGAGCGATTTCAACTCGCGAATTGTAATCCTTGTTTTCTCCTGTGTGCAGTTTTCAGAGAATACCCGTCAGGCGGCGGGCATGTGCTCTTTGATTTTTGAGTGGTTAGTGGTGTATGGATGGCGGCAGCCATGGGTTGCCTGTCACCGAACCCTTGCCGCTCTGACGCTTTTTGGTGGCCTTGAAGCTGTGGTCCGACCCGTTCCCATTCCGAACACGGCCGTCAAACACAGTCTTGCCGATGGTAGTGGTTTTATAGATTCCGCGAGAGTAGGTCGCCGCCAGTTTTTATCTAGAAGGCCGGAACTCCTGTTCCGGCCTTTTTGCTTGGGTGCGAAGAAGTTGGCGCTCACCTCCTGGCCAGGTTGTGCTGGTGAGCCAGTGCGCGCTGGATGGCATCCAGTATTTCGTCGAGGCGTTTGCCGAGGTCCTCGGCAAGAAACCGGAGCACGAAGTAGCCGTGTTCCTGCAGCGCGACATCCTTGCGCCGGTCCCGCCGGTAAGCCTGGGCATCCGCCAGGTGCTGCCCCCCGTCCAGTTCGATTACCAGCCGGGCGGCTTCGCACAGCAAATCAACTTCCATCCTCCCCTTCGCATCGAAGGGGATTGGGAGTTCCGCGTTGAGCTGGAAGCAGTCGGCGGTCGCCTCGAGCGTTTGCAGGCGCCGAAAGAGAAACGCTTCCGTTGCGCTTCGAGCCCGAGCCACGCCCTCTATCCCGGGCTTTGGTGCCTGGGCCGCATGGAGGAACAAGTTCGCCAGGGGGACATCCACGCCATCGCGCACCAGCCGCTGAACACTCGCGGCGTACTCCCGCTTCCACTCCGGATCTATTGGCAGCGGCACCTCCGCGGGCCAGCCGGGAACGGCGCTGCCCGGCAGCAATAGCGTGTACCCGGCGGCTTCGTAACCTGTGCAGCGTCGGTCGAACATGCGTGCCAGCATTGGCACGTTCAAGTCTGCGTAATCATACACCTGCACCTCGCGCTTGCCTTCGTGCAGCCGGTGCAGCCGCCCCACATACTGCGCGATGGTCCCCCGCCACGAGATCGGCAACGTCAGAAAGAGCGTGTCCAGCCGCGGTTCATCAAAGCCCTCGCCGATATACCGCCCTGTTGCCAGCAACACACAGCCGTCTTCCGCTGGCACTTGGGCGAGCGAAGCCATCGCCGCCCGAATAGCCTTTCTTCCCATGCCCCCTTGCAGGGTGATGACGTGCGGGATCGTCTTCGCCAGTTCCTCGGCCAAGAGTCGCAGATGCTCCGTCCGCTCGGTCAGCACCAGCGGAAACCGACCCGCTTTGACCGCAGCGATTACGTCGGCGCAGATCATTTGGTTGCGGGTGGGCGTCTGCATTAGCGCCGCGGTCAGCTTCTGGAACTCGACGCGCGAATCTGCCGCCGAAATTTCCGTGGCGCGAAAGTTCGTCGGGCGCACCACGACATGATGAGCGAACGGCCGAAGAGCCGCCTGCTGCCGGGCGCTGACACGGTAGCGCACCGGTCCGCATTGCATGAAAATGATCGGTTGATGGCCGTCCTTGCGCGTGATAGAGGCGGAGAGGCCGGTCACGTAGCGCGCCTTGGCGCGACGGGCGACCAGTTCAAAGCTGCTTGCCGGGATGTGGTGGCACTCATCTACCACCAGGTGGCCGTAGGATCCGACACAGTCATGCACGAGACCCTTCCGAACCAGGCTTTGCATGAGGGCCACGTCAATGCGACCGGTGAGGTTCTTCCGACCACCTCCAAGCCGTCCGATAGATTTGGCCGGCACGTCGAGAAAAGACGCCAGCCGTTCCACCCATTGTTCCAGCAGTTGCTGGCGGTGCACGAGAACCAGGCTGTTGACGCCGCGGCGCGCGATAAGCCAGGCTGCAAGAACGGTTTTGCCAAAGGCTGTAGTGGCGGCCAGGACCCCAATATCGTGAGCCGCCATGGCGTTCGCCGCCAACTGCTGTTCCGGCCGCAACTCACCGTGGAAACACACATCGAGTGGTGTGCCGCCAAAGCGTTCGTCGCGCAGGGCCGCTTCGATGCCCAGAGAGTAGAGCAGATCTTGCGTCTCCCCCAGGCAGCCCCGGGGCAGTTCCAGATGCTTCGGCCCGTCCTCGGCGCAATGGATGATGCGCGGTTTGCCGAAGGTGGGCAGCCGCATGCTTTGCGCCCGGTAGAATTCAGGATTTTGGAACGCAGCCAATCGCAGCAGTCGGTTGTGCAGCCCCGGCGGAAGACGCTCTTTGGCGATGTAGATCTGATCGCCGAGCACCAGTTCAAGGGTCATGGGCAAAGGCCCGACTATGGGCGGTTCCTTCCGCCGACGTGACGGCGGAGCGGTCCACGGAAGATCATCCTCCTCCTCGAAGGCCAGGCGCACGCCGGTGATGCGCCCCCGGCGCTCAGCGTCGCGTGCCAGGGATTCTGGTTGTGCGCGGCTGATCTTCTTGGCGGAGGAAAGAACCGCCCATTGGTCTTTGTAGGGCTGGAGGTGCTCGTCCAGGAAAACGCTATTGCCCGCTGCCCGCGGCTTCTTCTGCAGCGGCAGCGCAATCAGATTGCCGAAGCCGCCCTTGGGCAGCGTGTCCTGGTTGGGGAACAGCCGGTCGTAAGAGGCGAGGCCGATTTCCGGGCGGCCTTCCATGGTCTCGGTGAGAAGGTGTGAGCCCACATTCCTTGCCGTGCTTGCAGGAAGCGCCTCGGCAAAGAAGAACCAGAAGTGGCCTCCTTTGCCTGAGCGGGAGCGTTCCAACGCAACGGGCAGCCCCAGCCGCTCACAAGTCTCCTGCAAGGCCCTGGCATCTTCCTGCCAGGCTTCACCGTCGAGATCAATGGCGAGCACGGAACAGGTTTCGTCCGCGAGCATGGGGTAAAGGCCCATGACAAACTCCCGACCCCGCTCGTCCTGTCCTGAGAGATGTTGGCGAATCACCTCGTCGGTTACCTGCATGAGGTACCGATTTGAACAGTCTCCGCATTTCACGCGAGGCTTGTTGCACAAACCGCGGACCCAATCGTTGGCACAAACCGGCTGGTAGCCCGCTCGGCCGGTCTTTCGGCTCTCGAACCGTCGGGCATAAACATCCTCGCGCCCATGGAACAAAGACCGAAACAGGTTGATTTTGGCGGCGGAGGACGACTGGTTTGTGACTACGGCTTCCGCATCCATCAGGCTGTGAATCTGCTGGTTACGCAGGCGGCAGGCGCAGCGCCGAATCCAGCGGCTGCACGTCGGCCAGTTGCTTGCCGGTGGCGCCGCCGCCTAGTTCGGCGAGGCGTTCGCCGGCCGGGCGCACGCGCGTCTGGAAACTCGCCGCGGCGGCGTTGAACGCGCTGTTCGCGCTCTCGAGCCCCGCACGGATCTTCTCGAAGTGCTCGGTGAACTTGACCACGCGCGCGTAGAATTCCTGGGCCGTCTCGGCGATCTTCTGCGCGTTCTCCGTCTGCGCATGTTGCTGCCAGCTTACGCTCACCGATCGCAGCAACGCGATTAGCGACGCTGGTGTGGCGAGCAAAATGCGCTTTTGCGCCGCCCACACGATCAATTCCCGGTCGCCCTCCAGTGCGGCGCTGAACAACGATTCGGCCGGGAGGAACAGCACCACGTAATCGAGCGCGTTGGGAAACTGGCTCGGGTAATCTCGGTCTGCCAGCGCCTTGATGGTCGCCTTGAGTTTCGCCGCGTGCGTCGTCAGCGATTCCGCGCGTTTTGTGGCGTCGGCGCTCTCCAGCGCGCTCAGGAAATCCAGCTCGGGGACTTTGGCGTCCACGATGATGAACCGCTCGCCTGGCAACCGCACGACAAGGTCGGGTTTGGCGTCGCCTTCTTTGGTCTGCTCGCTGAAGTCGCAGTGCGTGCTCATGCCCGCCGCCTCGACGACTCGCCGTAGCGTTTCCTCGCCCCAGCGCCCGCGGGCCTGGCTGGACTTGAGCACCATGCGGAATTGCTGCGTCTCCTGTGCCAGGGCCTGGCTCTGCTGCGACAGCGCTTCGAGCTGCTTCTTCACCTCGCCCAGCGTGCCGGCCTGCGTGGATTCCGCCTGTTGCAGCCGCTTCTGGTAAGTCTCCAACTGCTGCTTCAGCGGCTCGACCAGTGTCTTGATTGCCTCCTGCCGCTGTGCCAAGTCGCCCTTTGCTGTCTCCTGCAGCTTGGAAACCGTTTCTGTGACGCGTTCGATGAACTGGGGCTGCAGCTCGCGCAGCGTGTCCAGGCTCAGGGCTTTGAAGGCAGTCCGCAAGTCCGCCAGCGCCTTTTCCTGCGCTTCCCTGGCATCGCGCAGGGCCTTCTCGTGCAGCGCGCGCTGGTCGGCGATGAGTTTCTCGGCGGCCGACCGGCTCGCTTCAGCGGCGGCCTGCCCGCTGGTGGCCACGGTCAACTGCTCCCGCGCTTTGGCAAGCTCCCCTTCGCGCTGGCCTAACTGCTGCCGCAGCTCGTTGGCCAACCGGTCATCCGGCGCGATAGCCTGACCTCGGCGGTAGAGCCAGCCGATCAGGAAACCGAGCGCGGCTCCTGCCACCGCTCCAATTAGCAGGGCAACTGTGGGGGACATGTGACGCCTGGTGTCACCGATTGGCAGTCGCCCAGCTAATAGTGGGCGATGACCTCAATCTCCACGCTGGCGCCTTTGGGCAACGCGGCCACCTGGATGGTCGAGCGGGCTGGAAAGTCCGCCGTGAGGTACTTTGCGTAAACCTCGTTCATTCCGGCGAAGTCCGCCAGGTTGGTGAGGAACACGGTGCTCTTGACGACATTGGCGAAGGTCAGCTTCTGGTCGTCGAGGATGGCCTGGACGTTTTGGAGAGCGCGTTCGGCCTGCGCCTTAATATCGCCGGTGACGAGGTTGCCGGTGGCGGGATCAAGGGGAATTTGCCCGGCGCAGAACAGCAGGTCGCCGATACGCACGGCGTGGTTGTAGGGCCCGACAGCGGGAGCGGACTTGGCTGGTTTGATGACAGTCTTCTTTAGCATGGCAGTCCGATGTTATCGAGTAACCACGACGGGTCAAGCGGCGGCGGTTGGCCGGGTGCGGCCGGGGAACGGCGCAGCTTGTCAGAGGTACTTGCGCAGGATCGGCTCCAACTCCCTGACGGTCCCGGCGGGCCAGCATTTGCGGTCGGTCATGATTGCGTTTTTGAGCGCGTTGTGGCAGGGCCAGCTTGGCTCGAAGGGGATCTGGGGCATCACCCTGGCAATGATCGCCTTGGCCACCGCGGCATTCTTCATCAGGTTGGCGATCACCATGTCCACCGTGACGTGCGCTTCGTCCAATTTCCAGCAGTCATAGTCGGTGATCATTGCCATCGTGGCGTAGGCAATTTCTGCTTCCCGGGCGCACTTGGCCTCGCCGAGGTTGGTCATGCCGATGACATCGTAGCCGAGCTTGCGGTTGGTGAACGACTCGGCACGGGTGCTGAAGGCGGGTCCTTCCATATTGACGTAAGTCCCGCCGTTGTGGACGCGGGCCTTGAGCGCTCGTGCGGCTTTGAGCAGGAGCAGGCGCAACTCCTCGCAGACCGGCTCGGCGAACGCGATATGCCCAACAATGCCGCGACCGAAATAGGTGTGCGCGAAGGACTGCTTGGCTCGGTCAACAAACTGGTCGGGCAACACGATGTCACAGGGCCGGTACTTGGCCTGGAGCGAACCGACGGCGCTAACACTAATGATCCAGGCCACGCCGAGCTTTTTCATGGCCCAGAGGTTGGCCCGGTGGTTCAGTTCGCTGGGCAGAATGCGGTGCCCCCGCCCATGCCGGGGCAGGAACACCACGTCACGCCCGGCCAGTTTGCCCGTGAGAAACGCGTCTGAGGGCGGTCCGAAGGGGGTCCGGACCTTGACCCACTTCTGGCTGGTGAAGCCCTCGATCTGGTAGAGCCCGCTGCCGCCGATGATGCCGACACGATGTTGAGACATGCGCAGGGTTATAGCGGGTGGCGGGGGAAATGGAAACCGGGAAAAATACCTGTCCCGTTGAAGGCGGATTGCAGGGGCGGGTCGAGGCAATGCTGATGTCTTTTCCCCATAGGGGCGCAACTTTGTTGCTGCGGGAGCTCAGGGGTTATGCCTTGAACCAGAGCTCGCTCGCGATACTCTTCGCGCCGTGAATACAAAGCACGCACAGTGTGCGTTAACGGCCCTGCTTCGGATAGGTGTGGCGGCAAGTGCTCCGGCCTTTAGCGTTACGGGGCGATTGTCGCTAATTCCAATGGTCAGTGGACTGATGTCTCTGGCTTTGGCTGCGCTTGCCGTTGCGGCCGAGCCAGCGGGGACCAACCTCGTGCCCGTAGCCGACGGCGTTGTCCAACCGCGCCGCCCACTTGGTGCCGCCATCGCCGACGCCATGGTCTTCCTCAAGAAAGCCGATCGCGGTTATGTCCCCGGCAAACTCGACGGTCCCCTCGCCGGTTATTTCACCAGCGCCCACGTTCTCACGGACGGCTCGCCCTCCAGCCGCAAGTTCTGCTTCCCCGCACGCCAGCACGCCTACTTCATTAACACTTTCCTCCTGTATAGCCGCTACTCTGGAGAGGCTGAGTGGCTCCAGCGCGCTCGCGATCTGGCCGACTGGAACTTGGCCCATTCCACCCCGGCAGACGCTCGCTACGCCAACATCCCTTGGTCAGTTTACACCGATGGCAAGCCCGGCGGCTCCCAGGACAAAGACTCTCTCGAACCCGACAAGGCGGCCTTCATCGGCACCGCTTACCTCAACCTCTTCGAAGTCACCAAGGACCCGAAATACCTCAACGGCGCCAAAGCCATCGCCAGAACCCTCGCCGCGCGCCAAGGCGACGACGGCTCCTGGCCCTTCCGGGTGCTGCCGCAAGACGGCGTTGTTCGCCAGCAATCCGGCGGCGCGCCGGTATTCTACGTTGAGTTCTTTGAACGCATCCTCCGCCACGACAAGGACCCAGCCTGGCAGACTGCCCACACTCGCGCTCTCAAGCTGATGATTGATCGCAACGTCGAACTGAACCGCTGGGGCACCTACCACGAGGATATCCGCGAACGGCCTGAAACTCACCTCTCGGCTGAGCCGATGTCCTTCACTGCCGCCTGGTTTTTCCGCCAGGGCAAAGACCGGCCCGAGTACATCGCCATGGGCCGGAAGGTCCTCGGCCGCATGGAGGAGAAGCTCGTCCACACCGAAGGTCACCCAGCCGCCCCCGCACCCGCCGTTTCCGAACAGTCCACTTTCCAGCACATGATGCCCGGCCACACCTCTCGCTACTGCGCCGCCCTTGCCCGCCTCTACGTTGCCACAGGCGACCCCGAGGCCAGGCGCAAAGCCCTCTCTGGCTTCAACGCCCTCACTTACATGCAGTCCAAAGCCGGGCTGTTCCGCACCATGTTCCAACTCGTCAACGAGCGTCGTCCTAACCCGAAACGCGAGGACTGGTACTCCCAGCATCTTTATACCGTGTGCCACGTCCTTGAAGCCATGCCCCTGCTCCCGGAAATTGACTCGCGGAGGAAATAGCCGGGGCAAGCCCAAGGATCGAGGTTGTCATGCGCGCAAGCATGACTTTCGGGTTCGCGCAGGGCCAAACGGGGTGCGAGCAGCCAGTTAAACTGCCGCAACCTCGAAACCACAATCGCGCGGTGGGCTTCTATGAGCCTCTGGCCTTGCGTGGCTAGTCCGGGTAGCCGTTTGGATGCCGCTGGTGCCAGTCCCAGGCGGTGGCGACGATGTCTTCGAGGCTGGGGTGTTTGGGTTTCCAGCCTAATTCACGCACGGCCTTCTCCGCGGCGGCCACCAGGCGTGGCGGATCGCCGGGGCGGCGCGGTTTTTCGATGGCGGGAATAGGTTTGCCTGTGACCTGTTCGCACATCCGAACTACTTCGCGGACGGAGTAGCCGTCGCCGTTGCCCAGGTTGTAGAAGCCCTGGCGGCCGGGCGCCAGGCCGAGCATGTGGGCCTGCGCCAGGTCGAGGATGTGAATGTAGTCCCGAATGCAGGTGCCGTCGGGTGTGGGGTAATCGGTGCCGTAAATCTCGCAGTGGGGCTTCCGACCCAGGGGGACTTGCAGGACGTTCGGGATCAGGTGGGTCTCGGTGCGGTGATGTTCGCCGAAGTTCTTGCTGGCGCCGGCGGCGTTGAAGTAGCGGAAGGCGACGAATTCCAGCCCGTAAATCCGTTGATACCACTGGAGCACCTTCTCAAACATCAGCTTCGATTCGCCGTAGGGATTTATGGGGCGCTGGGGCAGGTCTTCGGTCATTGGGATGCGCTCGGGCGGGCCGTAGGTGGCACAGGTGGAACTGAAGACGAATTTCTTGATGCCGCATTCGATGGCGGCATCGAGAAGTTTCAGGCCGTTGGCGACGTTGTTGTGGAAGTACTTCTTCGGGTTGGTCATGGATTCGCCGACCAGCGCGTTGGCGGCGAAGTGCATGATGGCGTCGGGACGAGCGTCCTTGAGGGCGTTGAGGATGTGGTTCTGCTCTTCCGGACGACCCAGGACGAAGCGCGCTCGCTGGTCCACTGCCGAACGGTGACCTTCACTGAGATCGTCATAAACGGTCACCTGGCAGCCGGCGTCGAGCAACGCTTCGGTGCAATTCGAACCGATATAGCCGGCGCCGCCGGTGACGAAGATTTTCATGTCGGCCAAGCTAGACGCCGTGGGAAAATGACTCAACGGAAAAAGGTCCTTGGAAAGCGGTGTCGCGCTGCGCTTGCCACCGCAGTCCAAAACGGGGGTGGGTTTGCGGGGCGATCTTGGAGTGCGCCGGCAGAGCGAAGCGGCGACGGCGCTTTGCGGTTAAATCAGGCTCGAAAGCGGTGTCGCGCTGTGCTTGCCACCGCAGTCCAAAATCTACATTCTCTGATGCATGCTCGCCGCGCAAATCCCCTGGCCACATGCGCCAGAGCATCGGCTCTCGGTGCGCGGCACTTACTTCGTCACGGCCGGAACTTGTCTGCGGCAGCATCATTTCGCGGGCAGGGCGCGGTTGGCCGTGCTGCATCGGGGCCTGCTGAAAGTAGCCAGCGAGTTCGGCTGGCGGTTGGAAGCCTGGGCGGTTTTCTCGAATCATTACCATTTCATCGCCCACTCGCCTGAGACAGCGGATACCGCGAAGAACCTGTCCCGCATGCTCGGTTTTCTGCACGAGAAAACGGCAAAGTGGATCAATAAGCTCGACGCCGCCAGAGGCCGCAAAGTCTGGCACAATTACTGGGATACCCGGCTGACGTATGAGCGCTCCTATTTGGCGCGGCTGAACTACGTGCATCAGAATCCGGTGAAACACCTCCTTGTGCCGGTGGCGAATCAATACCCGTGGTGCTCGGCGCGGTGGTTTGAGCGCACTGCTATGCCTGCGCAGGTTAAGACCATCTATCGCTTCAAGACTGACCAGTTGCAGTTGGGGGATGATTTCGAGGTGTCGTCGGACTGGTAGGGAGCGGCGTTTTTGAACCGGGCGTTTGGGAGGGGTGGAAAGCGGTGTCGCGCTGCGCTTGCCACCGCAGTCCAAAACGGGGGTGGGTTTGCGGGGCGATCTTGGAGTGCGCCGGCAGAGCGAAGCGGCGACGGCGCTTTATGGTGCACAACACCGTCGGTTACTTCCGCGTAGCCGCGGGCCTCAGTCCGCGCTAATCTTCTCCCATGACTTCTGCCAGTGTGGTTGCATCAGTCGCTCTGCTGCTGATCCTGGCCCGGTGGGCGGCCCAGCTATGGCTGGGGCGGTTGAACCGGCGCCACGTGCTGGCGCATGCCGGCGCGGTGCCGGAGGCGTTCAAGGGGATTATGGACGAAGCTACTTACGCCAAGTCGGTGCAATACACGCTGGCCAAGGGCCGGTTCGATCAAGTCGAGAGCACCTGGAGCACTGTGGTGCTGGTGGCCGTGCTGTACAGCGCGGTGCTGCCATGGGGCTTTGCGGCGTTTACGCAGTGGCTGGGCGGATCGGCGTGGGCGATGGCCGCATTTCTGCTGGTCACGGGCGTGGCGCTATCGCTGCCGGGGCTGCCGTTGGATTGGCATGACCAGTTTCGGTTGGAGGAGCGCTTCGGGTTCAACACGACCACGCCGAAGCTCTGGTGGCTGGACCGGCTCAAAGGGCTGCTGTTGGCGATCGTGCTGGGCTATCCCTTGCTGGTGCTGGTATTGAAGCTGGTGGAATGGACCGGGGCATTGTGGTGGTTGTGGGCATGGGGCGCGCTGCTGGGGTTTCAGTTGCTGCTGATGGTGCTGGCGCCGGTGCTGATCCTGCCGCTGTTCAACAAGTTCACTCCGCTGTCCGAAGGCAACTTGCGCGAGCGCCTGCTCAAACTGGCGGAGCGGACCCGCTTCCGCGCCCGCAGCATCCAGGTGATGGACGGCAGCAAACGTTCCCGCCATTCGAATGCCTTTTTCACGGGCTTCGGCGGGTTCCGGAAGATCGTATTGTTCGACACGCTGATTCAGCAACTGGCTGAGCCGGAACTGGAGGCCGTGCTGGCGCACGAGATCGGGCACTTCAAGAAGAAGCATATTCCCAAAATGCTGCTCCTGTCGGCGGCGGGGTCGCTGGCGGCGTTCTGGTTCATCTCGCTGCTTGCCCGGCAAGACGGGTTCTACCGAAGTTTCGGATTCGAGCCGGGGAGTATTGTGCCGGCGCTGTTGTTGTTCGGGCTGTTGTCGGGCGTGGTGACTTTTTGGGTGCGCCCGGCAGGGCGCACTGACTAGTTGGTTAGAGTCCAATGCACACCCGGCAAGGGGAAGTGCTAGCCGAACAGCAAGGGTGCCCGTCGCGAGGCGGGATCTGAAGGAAGCTGTGAGCAAAA
>Ga0209507_1000297_pt1 | contig 60109 bp, 53 predicted proteins | sample AD_UKC028_MetaG_FD_184414 | JGI IMG/M metagenome (GOLD analysis project Ga0209507, IMG submission 184414) | Active sludge microbial communities of municipal wastewater-treating anaerobic digesters from USA - AD_UKC028_MetaG (SPAdes) (version 2) | ecosystem: Engineered > Bioreactor > Anaerobic >...
CACGACAGGACGGATGGCCAGCAGCATCGCCAGGCTCATGACCCCGATGCCCAGCACGCCGCTATATTGCATCCAGACCGTGCGCCAGCGAAAAAAATGATCCAGGCTGGACCAGTCCGTCTGATCGGCGAGCCACCAAAGACCGGTGAGAACCAACAGGTAAATCCAGAAGGTGCGTTTCAGGGTTTTCATTGTTCACTCCCAATAACAGGACGCGCTGTCAAGCGGAAACGTTGATGTTTCGCCACTGTACCCTTGGTGTCCGTAAATGCGGGTTAGCGTTGGGTAAAGAAAGGTAAAGACGGGCAAAAACCGGTAAATGTGCTTGGTTGTTGGGCGTGGATCGCTATGATAGCCGACAGGAAAGGCAAGCAAGGCGGTTGGCGGCGATGACCCAAGTGTTGTTGGTGGATGACGACGTTGAGTTGGGCGAGATGCTGACGGAATACCTCGAACGCGAGGGTTTCGGGGCGATGGCCGTGCCGGACGGCGAAGTCGGCGTGCGCCATGCGCTGTCAGGCGAGTACGGCATCGTGGTGCTGGACGTGATGATGCCGCGCCTGAACGGCATCGAAGCCTTGCGCCGCATCCGCGCCCAGGACAGCCGCATTCCGGTGCTGATGCTGACGGCCAAAGGGGACGACGTGGATCGCATCGTCGGACTGGAACTCGGTGCGGACGACTACGTGCCCAAACCCTGCACCCCGCGCGAACTGGTCGCACGCATCCGGGCCATCCTGCGGCGCACCCAGTCGCGGGAACCGGCCAGTCCACCGTCCGGCCCGCTGACCGTGGGGCCACTGACGCTGTGGCCGGAAAAGCGCAGCGCGGAGTGGAACCGTGCGCCGCTCGAACTGACCAGCACTGAATTCAACCTGCTGGAGATGCTGGTCCGCAATGCGGGGCGGGTGGTGAGCAAGCAGGAGTTCTCGGAACAGGGTTTGGGCCGCCCGCTGGCGCGCTACGACCGCAGCATCGATGTTCACCTGAGCAGCATCCGGCACAAGCTGGGACTGGACGACGAAGGGCGCTCGCCGATTCAGACCGTGCGCGGCGTCGGCTACCAGTATGTCCGGGAGTGACCGCCGTGGGCCGACTGTTCTGGAAATTCTTTTTCGCGTTCTGGCTGGCGCTGCTCGCAGCCAGTGGGGGTGTGGGCGCGGCAGTCTGGCTGCATCAGCAGACGCTCGACGAACGCAGCCAGTTGGCGAGTGGGCCGCGCGCCGCGTTTCTGGTGAATGCAACGGCGGCGACGCTCCGGCATGGCGGCATCGCGGCTTTGCAGAGCTTGCTGGAAGAGTGGCGCGACCGGGGCGGCGCGCATGTGTACGTCGTCGATGACGCTGGGCGCGAACTGCTGGATCGCGTGGTTCCCGCTGAAGCGCTGGCGCAGGCTCGTCGGCTGGCGCAAGAGGATCGGGAATCGCGCATCGCCCGACTGGAGACAGCGGGTGGGCGACCCTATCTGTTTTTCATTCCTGCTGAAAGCGAGGTGGCACAGCGCCATCCCCCGCCGCCGTCGCCGCTACTGCCGATCAGTATTAGCATTCTGGCCAGTCTCGGCTTCAGCGCGCTGCTGGCCTGGTATCTGGCCAAACCGATCCGCCATCTGCGTGGCGCGTTCGACGCTGTGGCGGCGGGGAAACTTGACACGCGGATCGGACCGCGCATGGGGCGTCGGCGCGACGAAATCGCCGATCTGGGACTGGATTTCGACCGTATGACCCGGCAACTGCAAATCCTGGTCGGCTCCCAGCGGCGCTTGCTGCACGATGTCTCGCACGAACTCCGCTCGCCGCTGGCGCGGTTACAGGCCGCGATCGGTCTGGCGCGCCAGCAGCCGGAGAAGCGGGATGCCTCACTGGATCGAATCGAGCGCGAATCCGGACGGCTCGACGAGCTGGTCGGCGAACTGCTGACCCTGTCGCGGCTGGAAGCCGGTATGAGCGGTGTACCCGATGATGACGTGGATCTGGTGGATCTGATAGCCGGCATCGTCGATGACGCACGCTTTGAGGCGGAAGCGAGCAGGCGTCAGGTTCAGTTTTCCGGTGAGGGTGAGGCTACTGTTAAGGTTCGCGCGGAATTGCTGCACCGCGCCTTTGAGAACGTGATCCGTAATGCGGTGAAATATACCCACGAAGGCACTACGGTTGAAGTACGGGTCGAACGGCGAACCGCTCCCGGCCGGCTGATCGTAACCGTTGCAGATCGGGGTCCCGGCGTGCCCGAAAGCGACTTGTCGGCCATCTTCGAGCCGTTTTTTCGCAGCGGTTCCAGCGCTGCGACGCCCGGCTTCGGTCTCGGTTTGGCCATCGCCCGCCGGGCTGTCGAGGCGCATGGCGGCAGTATTCGTGCGCTGGATCACCCAGGTGGCGGATTGCAGATCGAGATCGTTCTGCCCATCAGCGAACGGATCATCCGCTTCTCAGCCGCCGGTATGATTCATGTGCCGTAAAATGACCGGCTGGCCATTCAGTTGAAAGTCGTGGCCGCGTGGCTTAATTGCCATCGCATTGATGATTGTCTGTTTCAGTCGCTCAAGATCGCCGGGATGGGCGCGCAAAACATGACGTAAATCGACGGAATGTTCTTGTCCCAGACAGAGTAACAACCGTCCTTCGGCAGACACGCGCACACGATTGCAAGTACCGCAAAAGTTATGGCTGTGCGGCGAGATAAAACCGATGCGGCTATCGGTCTCTGGAATGCGGTAGTAACGAGATGGACCGCCAGTTTTTTCCGTAGTCGGCGTCAGGGCAAACACCTGTTTCAGATCATTGCGGATAGCTTCGCTGGAATAATGCGCCTCGGCTCGGTCATGGTCGCCGATGACGCCCAATGGCATTTCTTCGATGAAGCTGATATCCAGCCCGTGGTTAATAGCAAATCGAACCAAGCTAATAACTTCGTCGTGATTGCGATGCTTCAGGATGACTGAGTTCAATTTGATCCGCTGAAAGCCGGCGGCGCGAGCGGCATGAATGCCGCGCAGCACGGTCGCCAGATGGCCAACCCGCGTGATCCGGCGAAACCGTTCCGGGTCCAGACTGTCCAGGCTGATGTTGATCCGCGCCACGTCTGCGGCTCGGAGGTCAGTAGCCATCGTCTCCAGTTGCGAGCCGTTGGTGGTCAGCGTCAATTCCATCAATCCATGCTCATACAGCCGGCCTAGTTCCCTGAACAGCCATAGCACATTGCACCGCACCAGCGGTTCGCCGCCGGTGATACGGATTCTGCGCACGCCCAGCTCGACAAATGCCTGGCCCAGCGTCGCTACCTCCTCCAGCGTCAGGACACGAGCGCGCGGCAGGAAAGTCATGCGCTCGCTCATGCAGTACACGCAGCGAAAGTCGCAACGGTCGGTTACGGAAAAGCGGACGTAGTTCACCCGTCGGCCAAATCGGTCGATCAGCGAAGTGGGTGGAGAGGGGGTTTCACCGGACGGAACAGACACGCGGGGATACCTCGGCTGGATTCGTGAAGTGGGCGGGAAACAGGGTTCGAACATACCAGAATCGCCTTCAGCACGTTCCGGTTTGAAGGGATACCTCTCTGGAGGTAGCTAAAACCGTCTAAAAAGCCTCTTAGAGCGATTTTGGTGACCTTCCTGTCCTTTGGGGTGCGTGTTCTCGGTAAAACGGCTTAAAACGCCCTTACAGGCTGTTTTTGAGAGTGTCGGGTTTGAGGGTTGGTGCGAGCGCTGGTTGCGGGATCGGGTTCGGAGTTGTGGAAGGTCAGACCTCCCTCCTGGAAAACCGTCTTTTGGAAAGGTGGGGTTGTTGCGGTGTGGGGTCGAGGTTGCTGGGGGATGAATATGGTCTTGTCGGGTTCGGTTGTTGATGGGGGGTTGTGGATAACTGTCGGATTCGGCCGCGTAACGACGTTTTTTGTTTAAAAATGTTTAAAAACGTTTAGGACTGCGATTTCCCTTTTAAATTGAAGGCTTGCAGAACCAAATGTCCCCGTTTATGGGATGAAATGTCCCCGTTTATGGGATGAAATGTCCCCGTTTATGGGATGGCTGCGAAATGAAATGTCCCCGTTTATGGGATAAGTCGGTTCGAAATGTCCCCGTTTATGGGATGGGAAACGCCATTTTGGCTATTTTTTGACCAATACTTTTATTAATGTTATGAAAATAAATAATTTTATTCAATTGTTGTAAAAATACGACTCTGAAAATAAATATATTTTTTATCCACAGCCTTTTTCAACACGGGGTCAAATTTCCAAATGTCCCCGTTTATGGGATGAAAACTGACTTTCAGGGAAAATTTTGAAGAATAACCATTATTAATCAATATATTATATGAATTCCTGCCAAGAGGATCTGACGAGTGTGAGTACGCTAGCCTTACCCGTGGCGATCACGGATTTCACGATCTTCGGCGAGTAAAATAACCGGGAGGACGCTGCTGAAATGTCCCCGTTTATGGGATGAAAATGTCCCCATGTTTGAGCTGGACTATGGGGACATTTGTGCTAGTCTTCGAACCAGAATAAAGCCGACTAACCAACTAACAACAGCAGTCATGACCGACCTGACTGATCAGAATCTCAAGAAACATGTTGCTGCCGTTCATATCAACAACCGGCTGACGCTCACTCAGCGCAAGGCCTCGAATGTACTGTTGTACAACGCCTACGAGAACCTGCTGACAGCGCGGGTGCATCGCATTCGGGTCAAGGATCTCGCTGAGGCTATTGGTTTCAATACCAATAACCTGGAGCCGCTTAAGGAGGCGCTCAAGACCCTGGCGCGAACGGTGCTGGAGTGGAATATCCTGGACGAAAACGGCGCCCACGAAGAATGGGGCGCCACCACTTTATTGGCGCAGGCAGTCATTAAGCATGGCTACTGCATTTATGCCTATAGCCCTGACCTCTGCGAAAAGCTTTATCGCCCGGAAATCTACGCACTGCTTAACCTCAGCATCCAGCGCAAGTTCAGCAGCGGCTATGCCTTGGCCCTCTACGAGAACTGTCTGCGTTACCGGCGGATCGGCACGACGGGCTGGATCAACCTGGATAACCTCAAGCGATTGATGGGTATCAACGAAACCGACGCCTACTATCAGGATTTTCGCAAATTCAACGATAAGGTCGTCAAACCGGCAACGCGGCAAGTCAATGAAACCTCGGATTTGTTCCTGGATATCGAGTACCAGCGTAGCAGCCGTAAGGTTGCCGCTGTGCGCTTCCGGGTCAGCGACAATCCGCAGATGCTGCTGTTCGCTCAACGACAGGCCGCGCTGGCCGCAGCCATGGAGGGGGAAAAGACGGAAACGCCACTGGCGGGAGAACCCGCTGGAGCCAGTTCGGCTAGCGAACCCGAAGAACGGCTGGAACGGTTGCGTGAAAAACTACAAGTACTCGGCTTGAATGCCCGGCAGATTCGCCGGGCGCTCGCCAGCCATGATCCAGCTTATCTGGAGGGTAATATTGCCATCGTCGAACGCGATTTAACAGCGGGCAAGGTGCAGAATCTACCGGCCTATCTACTGGCGGCGTTACGCAATGACTACCGCCCGGCAACCACGCAAACTTCGGCAATTCCGGTCAATACGCTGGATGCGCCTCCCGTCGTTGAACCGCCCGGCGAATTGCCGGAAGCGCGGATGGAGCGTCTGCGCCTCCAGTTTCAGGCGGAGTGCTTGCAAGCAGCGCTGGATCGCCTGACGCCGGACGAACGGCAGGCGTTGGAACAGGAGTATGTGATGCATCTGGAGCAGAGCCAGGGATTTGAAATGCGGCTGATTCTTGGACGATATCGCAAGAACGGCCTTGGCAGCCGGATGGTAGAGAGCCATTTTCGGGCTTTTGCCCGCACCCGACTGGCGACGGAATTGGACGAGGCGAAATTTGCTGCCTATGCTTCCCGGCATAACGCCGGGCCGACATGAGTAAACGGCGTCTTGATATTCCGGATTTGAGAGGTAAAGCGCATGAGTCGGGTGGGAACGGAATCGTCGACCGGCAGATGGGCGAAGTGGCTGGCGCAAGGCAGCGCTCGAAGATTCCGAGGGCTGGCGCTCGGTCTGGCTTTGGCAAGCGGTGGGATGCCCCTCGGTCTGGCGGAGGTCGAGGTCCCGGTAGCGTCTCCACCCTTCCGAATCGTGCTCTTGGCCAGCATAGCGCTGGTATTGCTGGGATTAGCGGCGGGAACCTTCACGTTGCTGATCGTCCGGGAACGCCGATATCAAGCGGCCTGGGAACGGTCGCGTATCCACATCGCCGAGATGAACAACCGCCGGCAGCAATTGGAAACTGAACTCGAACGCCAAAAGAGCCTGATCGAAGCCTTGCACGATACCGAGCAGCGTTTTCAAAGGCTGATTCAACAATTGCCCGTCGGTATTTTCATGACCGACCCGCACGGCGAATGCCGTTATGTTAACGATCGTTGGTGCTGGCTGGCGGGTATGACTGCCGAACAGGCAGCCGGGTCCGGTTGGATCCGGGCCTTGCATCCCGATGACCGCGATCAGGTTTTGCAAGCGTGGCGACAGTCCGGCGAGCAGGCTGAATTCGTTGCCCAGCACCGATTCCGCACCCCCTCGGGTCGCGAGACTTGGTTGAATATCCGGGTGGTTCCACTACGGGATCGCGTCGGGCGGATCACTGGCCATTTGGGCGCCCACACCGATATCGGCGATCTCAAACGCACTGAAGAAACTTTGCGCGCCAGCGAGGCCCGCTTCCGTAACTATTTTGAATTGCCGCTGATCGGTATTGCGCTGAATGGCGCTGATAAGCGCTGGTGGGAAGTGAATGACCGGTTGTGCGAAATGCTGGGCTATCGGCGCGCCCAACTGCTGCGCATGAGTTGGGCTGAAATGACGCATCCTGACGATTTGGCGGTCGAAGAGGCACAATTTGAACGAATCATGAGTCGCCGGATTGACGGTTATTCGCTCGATAAACGCTTTATCTGTCAGGATGGCGCGTTGTTATACACCAGTGTGTCGACCCGTTGCGTGCGACAGGCGAATGGCGTAGTGGATTATTTTGTGACGGTCGTTCAGGACATCACTGAACGCCAGCGGGCGGCAGAGCACATCGAGCACCTTGCTTACTATGACACGCTGACTGGCTTACCCAATCGAGCGTTGTTAGCCGACCGCTTGCAGCAGGCGTTGTTGCGGGCCAGTCGCGAGCATACTCTGGCGGGAATGATGCTGGTGGATCTCGATCGTTTCAAGCTGATCAATGACGCGCTGGGCCACAAGATCGGCGACCGTTTGTTGGGAGATGTCGCCATGCGATTACAGCAATGCGTCCGCCAATGCGACACGATTTCCCGGCAGGGTGGCGATGAGTTCACTGTTTTGTTGCCTGACCTGAGCATCAGCGATGATGCGACACGTATCGCGCAGCGGATGTTGGATGCCTTGGTTGAACCTTTTCGCCTGGATGGACGTGAGCTGAATATGACCTGTAGCATCGGCATCAGCCTGTACCCTCGCGATGGATGCAATGGAGAGCTACTGCTGAAAAATGCCGACATCGCGCTGTATCGCGCCAAGGACCGGGGACGGAATAATTACCAGTTCTACCAGTCTGGAGCCACTCGACTGTCTCGTGAACGACTACATCTGGAAACGGATCTGCGGCACGCCATGGATCGGCGGCAACTGGAAGTGTATTACCAGCCGAAGTGGGATTTCCACGCGGGCGCGATCACCGGCGCTGAAGCGCTGGTTCGGTGGAATCATCCCGAACTGGGTCTGTTGTCGCCCGTCCGGTTTATTTCTATTGCTGAGGAGAGCGGACTGGTGCTGCCCATCGGCGAATGGATTTTGCGTACCGCGGTGGACGAAGTTGGCAATCTGCACCAGAGTGGTTTTCCCGGCCTGCGGATTGCAGTTAATCTGTCAACCCGGCAATTCCGGCAGGCTGATCTCAAAGATCAGGTGCGTGAAGCATTGGTCGCCAGCGGGTTTGATCCAGCTTGTCTGGAACTGGAGCTGACCGAGGGCATCCTGATGCACAACAACGAGGAAAACATGACAGCGCTGCGGGCGTTCAAAGCAATGGGTTTACGCATCGCCATTGATGATTTTGGCACCGGCTATTCGTCGCTGAGTTATTTGCAACGGTTTCCGGTGGATGTACTCAAGATCGACCGCGCCTTCGTCATGGATCTGCCGGCCAATACCAGCAGCGCTGCGATTGTGGATGCCATTGTGACGCTGGCGCATGGACTGGGGCTGGAAGTGGTGGCGGAAGGCGTGGAAACTCTTGAACAGTTGGCGTTTCTGCAAGCCCATGGTTGCGATGAAGGCCAGGGTTATTATTTTGGCAAACCGATGCCGTTAAGCGAGTTTCGGTTACTGCTCGATCAGGATCGAGCTAGAACGGCAGTAGCAGCGGCACAACCAGCAGCGTGAGCGCCATGATTACTAGCAGCAGCGGTACTCCGACCCGTATGAAATCAATGAAGCGGTAGCCGCCTGGGGCCAGCACCAGGGTATTGACCGGCGAGGACACCGGGGTGGTGAAGGCCGCCGAGGCCGCCACCGCCACTGTCATCGCAAAGGGATAGGGCGAGACGCCGATCTGCTGAGCGGCGACGATGGCGACCGGTGCGACCAGCAGCGCTGTAGCTGTGTTGGAAATGAACATGCCGATCAGCGCCGCCAGCAGGAAAACGCCAGCCAGCAGCGCCAGCGGTCCGAATCCTCCCAGTCCAGCGACCAGTCCGTCAGCAATCAGCGTGACGCCGCCGGTTTGCTCCATCGCTCTGGCTAAGGGCAGCAGGCCAGCGATGATTACCAGGGTCGGCCAGTTAATTGAACGATAGGCGTCTTCCATGCGCAGACAGCGAAACAGGCCCATGGCCAGCGCCGCCAGCAGCACCGCCGCCACGTTATCGACGATGCCGAAGGCCATCGTCAGCACCATGATGAGCAGGATCGCCAGGGCGAACGGCGCTTGCCGGTAGGCTGGAGCGACTTCGCTCAGTTCCGCCGGCAGATTGAGCACCAGGAAATGTCGCTGATCACTCTGCAACAGGCTGATGCTTTTCCAGGTGCCGGCGACCAGCAGCGTATCGCCAAACGCCAATTTTTCTTCACTCAGATTGCTGGGCAATGGCTGGCTGCGCCGGCGGATGCCCAAGACGCTCAGGCCGTGTTGGGTGCGGAATGCGGCCTGACGCAAAGTCTGGCCGATCAGTTCGGATTCCGGGGGCAGCAGCACTTCCACCAGCCCCAGTTCCTGGGTCAGACTGCGTTGCTCGCTTTCCGCAATCAGCAGCCGGGTCAGGTGTTCCGCCGCGCAGAGCGTTTTTACCGCCTCGTCCGAACCCACCACATACAGCGCGTCGGCGGGCCGAAAGACCGTCGTGGACAGGGCGGGCGATACGGTCTCGGTGAAGCGCTCCGTCTGGCCGACGCCCACGATGGTGACGTCGTACCGGGTGCGCAGTTGGGCGTCGGCAACCGTTTGACCGATCAGCGGTGAGTTCGGGTCCAGCCGCAGGCGATGCAGTTGTCCCGCTAAATTGTAGCTTTCGGCCAGTTCCAGCAAGGTGTGCCGTCGCCCGGCAGTGCCGGTTTTCGGGGGGTGAACAGGCAGCAGACGGGAGCCGATCACCCCCATGTAGACAACGCCCAGGGTGAGCGCCAACAGGCCGATGGGGGTGATGCTGAAGAAGCCGAACGGTTGCAGGCCGGCGTTGCGCAGCGCCTCGTTGACCACCAGGTTAGGTGGCGTGGCGATCAGGGTCAGCAGACCGCTGAACAGGGCGGCAAAGGCCATCGGCATCATCAGCCGACCGGGGCTGATGCCCAGGCGAGCGGTGATGCCCAGCACGACGGGGATAAAAATCGCCACGACCCCGGTGGAACTCATGAAAGCGCCCAGTCCAGCGACCGCCAGCATCAGCAGAATGAGCAACCGGCTTTCGCTGGCGCCGGCCAGCCGGGTCAGCCACACGCCGACCTGATAGGCGACGCCGGTGCGGACCAGACCTTCGCCGACCACGAACAGCCCGGCGATCAGCAGGACCAGGGGGTCGCCGAAGCCGGCCACGGCTTGATTAACGGGCAGAATGTCGCCCAGAATCAGCGCTAGAATGATCAGCAGGGCGACGATGTCGGGCCGCAGCCGGTCGCTGGCGAACAGGATGACGGCGGCGGCCAGCAGGCCGAAGACGAACAGGGCATCGGGAGTCATCGGTTGCGAAATTCTGGTGAGTGAGAAGACAGAGTGAAACTTTAACTCAAAGGGAGGGAGTGGGTCATGCGAACGCTGAGGGAAGCCGGAGGTTTTGACAGGAGCGAACGACTGCGATGATTGCACTGCTTCGGCATCCCGCCCGCCTGCTGGTTGTTGGCTTTGCCGCCGCTGTGGTCGTTGGCGGTGGATTGCTGGCCTTGCCCATCGCCAGTCAGGGAACACCACTCGCGTTCCTCGATGCGCTGTTCATGGCGGTCAGCGCCGTATGCGTGACCGGCCTGGCCGTGGTGGACCCTGGCGGTACGTTCAGCAGTTTTGGTCTGGCAGTGTTGCTGATCCTGGTACAAATCGGTGGTTTGGGCATTGCAACCCTGTCTACGACGCTGCTGTTGCTGGCGGGTCAGAACGTATCGTTCTCCAGCCAGGATGCGGTGCAAGAGAGCTTTACCTTGAGTCATCGCGTCAGTCTGGACTCCCTGTTGCGACAGGTGTTGATATGGACATTGGCGATAGAGGCGCTGGGGGCGGGTTTGCTATTGCTGACCGAAAGTCAGCGGTTGCCGTTCGGTCAGGCAGTGTGGTTTTCAGTGTTTCATGCGGTCACCGCTTTTTGCAACGCGGGTTTTGCCCTGCGTCCTGATAATCTGATGGGAGATCGCGCCAACGCCGGCGTCATATTCCCGATTGCGTTGCTGGTGATTCTTGGCGGCCTGGGATTCACCGTGCTGGCGGAACTGGTTCGCTGGCGCGTTCGTCGCTGGCGGGGACAGCGGACCGCGCTCAGTCTGCACGCCAAGGTGGCTTTGACCATGACCGGGGTTCTGCTCCTGGTCGGAATGATCGGGTTTGCGGCGCTGGAATGGAACAATCTCTTGCGGGACATGGGCTTCGGCGAAATGTTGCTGGTTAGCGGGTTTGCCGCGGTGACGCCGCGCACTGCCGGGTTCAATACCATCGATTATGGTCAGGCGACGGCTGCGACCTTGTATTTCACCATGGTGCTGATGTTGATCGGCGGTTGTCCCGGCTCAACCGCAGGGGGTGTTAAGGCGACTACATTGGGGGTATTGCTGGCGCTGGCGCGTTCCCGTTACTTGGGCGAGCGCGGCGTTCGGCTGTTCAACCGCAGCGTGCCGGAGACCAACTTGGCCAAAGCCGCCTGGGTGGTGGCGCTGGCGCTGGTTGTCGCCACACTGGGGATAATCCTGCTGTTGGCGGTGCAAATCGAAGGGCCGTTCCGCTCGCATTCCGGCGAGTGGTCGCTGGGTTTATTATTTGAGGCGGTTTCGGCGCTGGGAACCGTCGGTTTGTCCACGGGCATCACGCCGCAATTGAATGAGGGCGGCAAAATCCTGATCATGGCACTGATGTTCGTCGGGCGACTAGGGCCACTCACCATCGCCCTCGCCATCGCCCGGCAGAAACCGCGTCCGGCGGTGTCCTATGCGGAAGAGCAAGTGATGATCGGTTAATCGGCGCAACAAGAGGAGAGGGCCATGCGCGTTGCTGTGTTGGGATTGTCGGATTTCGGCTTTCATCTGGCGTGCACGCTGAGTGAGCTCGGCGACGAAGTGATGGCGGTGGATCGGGATGAGGAGCGGGTGCAAAACATCATGCGCCATGTCGGCAAGGCCATCGTCACTGATGTTGCCGACCGCGAGGCGCTCAAGGATTTGGGCATCCGGCACATGGACGTCGTGGCGGTGGATGTCGGCGAACGGTTCGAGACCAGCGTATTGCTCACACATTATTTGCGGGAACTGGGCGTGGCGCGGGTGCTGGTCAAGGTGGCCAATGAGGACCAGGGACGGATTTTGAGTCTGATCGGGGCTAACGACATTGTTCAGCCGGAACGGGAAATTGCGGTCAAGACAGCGCATCTGGTGCATTACTCCCGCGCCAGATTGCTGGACGCCATGCCGCTGGGCGGCGGCTATTTTGCGGTCAGCGTCCAGACGCCGGCCAGTTTTGCGGGGCGCGCTGTGGCTGATTTGGGGTTGCTCGACCGTTATCAGGTGCAGTTGATGGCTATTAAGCCGGCATCTGAATCTGTTGCGCCTTTTCTGCCTGATCCAACGTATCTGTTGTCGCAGGATGACGTGCTGGTGGTGATGGGCGAAGAGATGAAACTGATCGAGTTGCATCAGAAATTGAAATGATGCGGGTGGGGAAAAACGATGCATGCGCCATGATGGTTCTATGAAATTTTCCGTTGCGCGTTCAAGGTCGGGCCAGCATGGCTCAATCGCTGCCGGAGATCGTTCAGCCTTTACGATGGGGAATCGCCAGCGGTCAGGCTCGCCAGTCGGGGTCGATTTGCCCATCGACGATGCCGATCCGCCGGTCGGCGGCGCTGGCGAAGGAAGGATCATGGGTGACGACGATGACCGTTTTGCCCATCGCTCGCGTCAGATCATGCAGGATTTGCCGAACGTTCGCTGAGGCGTGACTGTCCAGATTGCCGGTCGGTTCATCGGCCAGAATGATAGGCGGCTCATTGGCCAGAGCACGGGCGATGGCCACGCGCTGGCGCTGCCCGCCGGAAAGTTGATGGGGATGTTTGTGGCCGTGTTCGCTGAGTCCAAACTGATCGAGTAATTGTTGGGCGCGTTGCTGTGCCGCTTCCTCGCTGAGCGCTCCCAACCGGCGCATGGGCAGTTGTACGTTATCCAACACGGTGAATTCGGCCAGCAGAAAATGGAACTGGAAGACAAAGCCCAGATGGCGCAGACGGGTCGCCGCCAATTCATCCTCGCCATAACCGGAGGTGTCCCGCCCCTCCAGCAGCACCCGACCCGATGTTGGGGTATCCAACAGACCGAGCAGATACAGCAGTGAGGATTTGCCGGAGCCGGACGGTCCCATAATGGCGAGAAACTCACCGCGCTCAACCTTCAGGTCGATGTCCCGCACCAGCGTGACCGGCGCTTCGCCGGGCAAAATACGTCCCAGCCGCTCCGCCGCCAGCACCGGATTCATGCCATTCCCCGCAAAATCATGACCGGCTGTACGCGCCCCGCCTTGCGCGCCGGCAAATAGGCCGCGCCTACTGCGGAAATCAGGGCGAAACTGGCCGCCAGCAAATATTGTTCCCAGCCCCAGTAGATCGGCAGATGGACGATATCCGTCGCGCCGGGCGGCTTGATTTCGACCTGGGTCAGCAGCCACATCAGCCCAATGCCGAACGTGACGCCCATCAGGCTGCCGAGGATGCCGAGAATCAGCCCCTCCGCGAGGAAGATGTGGCGAATATCGCGGGCATGGAAACCCATGGATATGAGAATGGCGATGTCGTGGATTTTCTCCATGACGATGGTGGAGATGGTGTTGTAGATGCCGAAAGACGCCACGACCAGGATCGCCGAAACTACGCTGTACATGATCAGATTGCGTACCAGTAGTACGCTCATGATGTCTTCCGCCGCTTCCTGCCAGGACACCGCCTTGTAGCCGCCTTGCTGTTCGATGACGGCGGCGACTTCACGGGCGGCGTAGGGATCATCCAGTTGCAGAATGAAGCGATTGACCCGGTTGGCCCGATCCAGCAGTCCCTGCGCCCGTTTGAGCAGGACGAAGGTTTGGGACTCGTCGTAATTGGCGTTGCCGGTGCGAAAAACGCCGACCACTTTCAGCGTGCGCACTTCACCGCCGGGTGAGGACGCATTCACTACGCTGCCCATTTCCAGGCCGAATTTTTTCGCCAGTCCATCACCGATCACGATGCCATTGGGATTCGCCGCCAGCGCGTCCAGTGAGCCATGAATCAGCTTCTCCTCGATGGTGGACACGCCTTTCATCTTGTCCGGGACCATGCCGTTGAGGGTCACGCCTTCGATGCGCCCGGCGAACGTCAGCACCACCGATCCCACCAGTACCGGCGCGGCGCGCAGTCCCGGCAGGGATTCAATAAAGGCCAGTTTTTGAATATGGCCGCGAATGCCGCGCACCTCGGTCAACGGCTTGACCCGCCGAATTTCTACCGCGCCATTCGGCCATTGTTGCCAGGCCGGCTGTTTCTCAGGGTTACGGTATTCATCGGAGACCGTGATATGCGGGCTGTTATCGATCAGCCGCTTGATGAAATCCTGCTCGGAGCCGCGCATTAATGAGGATACCGCGAGAAAGAACGCGACGCCCAGCGCGATGCCGACCAGGGAAACCAGCGTCGGACGGCGGCGGCTGACCAGTTGCGTCACGGCAATGGCTAGTTGGATGGACATGAGGGATCGGATTAATGGATGGGTGGTTCAAGGCGTGGTGGAGGCGTTGGCGGTTTGAACCGTCGGGAATCCGGCGGTTCAATGCAGGTTATGGCGTTTTTCATCAGTTGCCCCAGCGCTAACACAGGCGTATGCTCAAACTTCCTAAAAACATTACGCCGTTCCCCGCCCGGTCAGGCGGTCTTTTTGTTTGTGCCTCGCTATTCACCAATGGGGAGGTGTCGGGTCAACCGTAAGGTCCCGGCGGTCGTAATGCCGTAGGAGCGCCTCCCCGCCTGCTTGACGGGATCATCCTAAATGATTACGGAGATAGCATCATGACCGCTCAAGTCATTCCCTTCACCTTCCAGCAGCATTCCATTCGCACAACGCTCATCGAGGGCGAACCGTGGTTTTGCCTGATTGATGTGTGTGCTGTATTGGAAATCCAAAACAATCGTCGTGTGGCGGCTGAAATGCTGGATGAAAAGGGGGTACGCAAAATATACGTCCTTACGCAAGGCGGTGAACAGCAAGTTATTTTTGTCAATGAACCCAACCTGTACCGGGTCATTTTCCGCAGCAACAAGCCGGAAGCGAAAACCTTTCAGGATTGGGTGTTCAACGACGTGTTGCCGGCGCTGCGTCGCCAGGGTCGCTATGAGACGCCCGGCGCTCGCCCTGAGCCTTTCTTGGTCATGACTCAATCCGAATGCGCCGCTTTCTTCGAGCGTTGCATCACGCGAGCGATTCGGGCGGCGATTGGCGCGCCACGCGCTCGGCGGGTGAAATTCAGCGATGCGGAAAAAGTCGATATGCTGCGACTGCGGGAGCAGGGGGTGGGTGTGGCGGAAATTGCCCGGCGCTTGAATCGTTCCGCCGGGTCAGTGGGCAATTTTTTGTTACAATACCGGCGCAATGTCTCCAGATCGAGCATCAACTGAAACCTAATTCAATCGCACTTTTTTATAAAATTTATCAATCAATGAGTTGAAATGTCTAACTTTAATTTGAGACAATAAACTTATTAAGCATTAGCGTTAGATAATGTTGCTCAGGTGGGTTACCCAAGCGGCGAGATTCTTCCGTTACTGATGGGTTGGGATTCTGGATAGCTTGAACGGTTTATTTTGAGTAAGCCTTCGTCTGTGTGATTGAATTTAGACTGATGAGGGGATGCTATACAGAATTTTGTAGGTGATAGGCAGAATTCTGTCTAGTCCAATATTGACTCTTTCTGTCTACCCAACAGTTAGGCATAAACGATGGAAAAGTTGTTTCAAGAGCAGGTTGAGCGAGTTGACCGTCTTATGAAGATCGTTGAGGCAAGCGACCCTTACAAGGTAATGAGTGGCTTGTTATTTTATGACGTGCTGATTTTACATGCCAATCAATGTGGCATTTAAAGGACTGGATTCTTAACGATCCATACTTTGGCGCTGGGGACATAGCAGCACTAAGCCGCGAAATTCATTCAATGCGCTGCTTACTGGTATGTTCAGATATAGCTAATGGTACCAAGCACCTTTCATTGAATCGCCCGAAGATTGGAAGTAAGCTCTCGGATAGAATTGGGTTTCATCTGGATACTGCAAAAGGAGTGTTTCAAGAGTTTTATTATATATCCTGTGACAACCCAGCGGATGAATTTCATGAAATGGAAATCCGAACACTCCTCCGGTACTGTAGGGATTCTTGGGAGGACATTATTAGCCGTTATTATTTATCTCAAGCTGATGCATGGCTAGACTAACAAGCAAAATCAGGAAAGAATCCTTCTACTTCGTAGTATATTTTTCCTATGTTTGCTGCATGGAGAAATAGATTAAGATATGAAAATTTTACAAGCTGTATTGTGGCTGATCCTGTGTGGTTGGTCATTCTCAGTCTTAGCTCGTGGCTATCCTAATTATGGTGGAACCAGTTTAGAACCATTTGAGCAATTACTTGTCACTATCGTAATTCTTATCGGTTCAGTATTCGCTTATGGATTCCTGTCATCATCTATCAGTGAATGGAAACAAAGGCAAGCCATGACCGCAGAACAAAAAGCTAGCGTTCAAAGAGACTCATTGGCTTGGGCGCTTATCGGTTATCTAATTGTGGCGTTTTTCTTAAGCGCACCGGTGTTTTTCGCTATCAAGTGGCTCGGTAGTCGGGATTTGTTGATTCAGACTTGGTATTGGGTATGGACCGCAGCATTCGTTGGGCTGACCTTCATACGAAGAACTTAGCCGTGTGTAGGTTGGTTTGCCGTCTTTTTGGCAACACAACATTCAATTAACCTGTCTAACTGGCGCTTGACCTGACCCGCCTACGGCGGGCAGGTGAAGATGGTCGTTAGGCAAGGATTTATAATTTGCAGATGGAAGATACTGATGGATTTTGAGTGGGATGAGGCAAAAGCATCTACGAATCAGAAAAAACATGGTATCTCCTTTACTGAAGCCAGTGAAGTGTTTAATGATGAGTTCTCTTCTTGTGTTTCTGATCCAGATCATTCCTACGAAGAAGAGCGGTATTTGCTTTTTGGTGTTTCATCAAAAAGCAATTATCTCGTGGTATCTTTCACTGAAAGAGAGGATTCTATTCGCATTATTTCGGCAAGACGCATGACTAATCAGGAGCGTAAAGCCTATGAACGATGAAGATACATTACGACCTGAATATCCCGCAGACCTTATCAAGTCCGGGGTGCGTGGAAAATATGTCAAACGCTATCGGGAAGGAACAAATATTGTTGTTATTTCCCCTGAGTTGCATAAGCTTTTCCCCGATTCAGATTCCGTCAATAAAGCACTACGCGAGTACGCAAAAGAGCATGAAATATCAGCCTAACTGGCTGCTGCACCGGAGACCGCGCCACAGCCGGTGTTGGCATTTGAACGCTCATCGCGTGGCACGGCCCCGGTGAGCAAGGGCGTTAGGCAAGAAACTTTTACTTTGCAAACAGGAGCTAAGAAATATGAAAGCTGAATTCACTGCCATTGTGAAAAAAGACGGCGACTGGTGGCTAGGCTGGGTTGAAGAAATACCCGGCACTAATGCTCAAGAAAGAACAAAAGAAGAATTGCTGGTTAGCTTAAAAGAAGCTGTCATTGACATTCTAGAATTGAGAATTGCAGAGTCTCGTAGACAAGCCGAAAGGGATTTTGAGGAAATTCCATTAGTTATATGAAAAGAAGCAAGCTCATTCAACAAAGAATGGATGTGTTTTGCTGAGAGAAGGCAGCAGGCACTCGATTTGGAAAAACGCAAATAACGGAGAAATGACAGCAGTGCCGCGTCATAGTGAAATTAAGGATTTTATGGCACAAAAATTTGTAAAGACCTCAAAATCGATCTGCCATAAGAAGCCGATAAATCGCTTCAACCACCCTTGTACTTTGCTGAGGCAAAACGGCGACTGAACTTTGTAGGTGGGGTTGCCGTCTTCTTGGCAACCTAACATTTCAATCAACTGGCCTAACTGGCTGCTGCACCGGAGACCGCGCCATTGACGGGCGTTGGTGATGTCAAGGACTGCAAGGCGCGGCCCCAGTGAGCAAATTCGTTAGGCAATAAGCCGATAAAGATAAACTATAAAATTGAAGAGTTATACTTATGTTCTCTCGATATTTAGGAAAGATTAGCGGCGCAAAACCCGCCTAACTGGCTGTTGCACCGAGAACGATAGCAGGTGAATATTGAAACTGAGATATTCGAAAAGTCGTGATGAGACAACTCGACCCTATTTGGAATTATTTGTTATGAGAAACTACACAGCAATTGTTGAGCGTTGCCAAGACACTGGGCTTTATGTCGGTTTTATCCCTGGATTCCAAGGAGCGCACACGCAAGCGGAAACCTTGGATGAACTCAATCAAAACCTTCGAGAAGTAGTTGAAATGCTGCTTGAGGATGGTGATCCCATACTAGAGGCTGAATTCATCGGTACTCAAAGCGTTGTTGTAGCTTAAATATGGGACATTCACCTATTCTTAAGCCTCGTGAACTTGTTGTATTGCTTGAAGCATTGGGATTTGCTGAAGTTCGACAGCGAGGCGCTCATAAGCAGTTTCGCTATCCTGATGGCAGGTGTACCACAGTGCCATTTCATGCGGGCGCGATGTGTCACCCATTTTGCTTCGACAAATTGCAAAAGATGTTGGCTTAACGGTTGACGAACTTCTTAATGCTAAAGCCTCACTGGGCGTTGCACCGAACGCCATTGCCTGTCGTGGACAATTCCATCAATAAGGCAAACTCCGCACCCGCCGACCTTCCCGCAACCCGTTTGCCGGACGAATCACCAACACATCGGCTTCCGCCAAACCGGAGATAATCTCGATTTTCGCCTCACCGGCGACGCCCGTTTCAACGGACTGGCGATGTAACCGCCCGTCACGCACCGTCCAAACCTGACCCTTCACTACCGCCGTCGCCGGCGCCAGCAAAGCATTCTCGCGCTGCTCGACGATGATATTCACCTCGGCGGTCATGCCGATCCGCAGCGGAATCTCGTCGTCGGCGAAACGAATGCGCACCCGGTAACTGCGCGTGACCGGATTGCCTTTCGGGGTGATGTCCTCAATCATTCCCTCCAGTACCCGATCTGGCAAAGCGGGGGCGCGAATCAGCACCCGTTGTCCAGGATGGACCAGCAGAATGTCCTCCTCATCCACCTCAGCCTCAATCCGCAACGGCGCACAACAGGAAAAGTAGAACACCGGCTGATTGGCCGGGATCAACTGGCCCACTTCGCCGTCGCGTTGCAAAATTTGTCCGTCAGCCGGCGCGTTCAGCGTCATGTAAGAACGCAGGGTCCGCGCCCGCGCCAGAGCCGCTTCCGCCGCCTGCCACTCGGAGCGCGACCGATCCCGTTCCAGCACCGTCCCCAATCCCCGATCCAGCAGCGTCTGGGCGCGATCCAGTTGAGTCTTGGCGAAACGGGCGCGCGCTTCCAGTTCGTCCACCGATTTGCGCAAGTCCTCATCTTCCAGCCGAGCCAGGGTCTGACCTTCACGCACCGCTTGACCTTCATCGACATGAAGTTCCATCAACCGTCCAGCCGTGCGCGGCGCGATGGGTAGCATGACGGTTGGCTCCACCGCGCCGGTGGCGTAGATCGCCCGCACCGCCGGCCCGCGCGTCGGGTGAGCGGTTTCTACCGTGATCGGCCCGAACAGCCGCCATGCTAAAAAGCCGCCGACTCCCAGCAGGGCCAGCGCAAGCATCGTCCAAAAAAATCCATGTCGTTTCATGGAAACATGATAACCGGTCTATCGGCCCTCGCGCATGAACCGGGAAGTCGTGAAGATTTTGTCGTTATCGCTATCCCATTCAGCGAGCGGCTAAATTTTCCGCTCAAAGGGCGTCAGCGCCCGATGGGTCAAGCGATAAAGCTGAGCCGGGCGGTGCGCGCCAGTGCGGAACTGGCCGGGAATCGGCTCAATGATGTCCTGCTCCATGATCTTGTGCCGGAATGAGGCTTTATCGAGTCGAGTTCCCTGGGTTTGCTGATAGATGCCGTGCAGGTCATTCAGGGTAAAGATCTCGGGCAACAGGAATGCGGGCAATGAGGAGTAGGTCGCCTTGCTGCGCAACCGTTCAATCGCCTTGGCGACGATCTGGTCGTGATCGAAGGGCAACTTGGGTAAGTCCTCCACCGGCAGAGTTTCCGCAACCTGGCTGTGATCCAGCAGGGAAGCGGGAATCAGCGCGTAGTAGGCGACGCTGATCGACCAGCCCCGGGTATCGCGGTCTTTCCCGGAGAAGGTGTAAAGCTGCTCCAGATAGGGCGCGTCAAAGCCGAGCTTGGCGCGGATGACCCGCCGGGCCGCATCCTCGGTATCGACATCTTCCTGAACATGCACAAACCCGCCGGGCAGCGCTAACTCACCTTGTTCAGGCGGTTCCTTGCGCCGCGCCAGGATCAGACACAGGCGCTCATGCAGAATGGTGAACAATGTAGTATCGACCATCGCCAGCGGTTGCGGAAAAGTGGTTTCCACGTCCCAGTCTCCTGAATACCGTTGTGCTTCAATGTTATAAGAAAATAACAATGATTCTATAGAAAAGTGCCTGTGGAGTCGATTGGCATTTTAAATGTTATTTGCAAAATACAAATAAATAGATTAAGCTTCTGGCCTATGGAGTCGGGCGACGCTCGATTCCTGAACATCACCTGGAATTTGCGACTCACGAACAGGAGAACACCATGGGAACTGCACGCTGGAATCATGACGACTGGAGCGACTACGCTGCTGCTACGTCGCGTAAAAATACCGATGCCGTCTTCACTTCACGGTCGATGGCACCGGAACTCAACCCGTTCGGCGTCGTTGCGCGGGAGTCGCGGGATTCCGACCTGAATCCCGAAGCGACCGCGGTCATCGTCGGGCTGGATGTCACCGGCTCGATGGGCATGATCGCTGACGCCCTGGCCCGTGAGGGGTTGGGGACGCTGGTCGAGGAAATCCTGGCCCGCCGGCCGGTGCCGGACCCCCACATCCTATGCATGGGGATCGGCGACGTCCTCTATGACCAAGCACCGCTGCAAGTGACTCAGTTTGAAGCGGACATCCGCATCGCCCGGCAACTGGAACAACTCTGGCTGGAGAAGGGTGGGGGCGGCAACGCCTGCGAATCCTACAACCTGCCGTGGTACTTCGCCGCCTTGCACACGCGGATTGATTGCTTCGAGAAACGGGGCCGCAAAGGCTATCTATTCACCGTCGGCGATGAGGAGCCGCCGCCGGGTTTATCCGCCAAAGCCATCGCCCGGGTGATGGGCGACCGGGTGCAACGCAATTTCAGTTCCCCGGAATTGCTGACGATGGTCAGCCGCATGTACCACGTCTTCCATGTGATCGTCGAGGAAGGTTCGCACGCCCGCCACGATCCGCATGGAGTGCGGAGTTCGTGGAACGAGTTGTTGGGCCAGCGGGTGATCGGCCTGGCGGACCATACCAAACTGGCTGAGGTAATCGTGTCCGCTATCGAGATCAATGAGGGCCGGGACCGTGATGCCGTGGCCGGTAGTTGGTCGCGGGAAACCGCCAGTGTCGTGCAACGGGCGATGCAGGCGCTGGAACCGACCGGCCGACCCGGCGCACGTGGAGTGCGATTTTAGAGATGTAGCGAGTAGGGAGATAGCGAGAATTCGCTACTCGCTACTCACTGGTTGTTAAACAGGAGAAATCCCGATGCGTTTGGAAAAAACCGCCCAGGTGGTGATCGGCGCGCAATTCGGCGACGAGGGCAAGGGACGACTGATTGATCATTATGCCGCGTCAGCCGGTAGCGACAGCCTCGTGATCCGCTTCAACGGCGGTGCGCAGGCAGGGCATACCGTGGTGACGCCGGAAGGCCGGCGGCATGTGTTCAGCCACGTTGGCAGCGGCGTGTTCGCCGGGGCCGCTACCTTTCTGTCACGGTTCTTCGTGGCTAACCCGATCCTGTTCCTGAAAGAATTGAATGCGCTGGCGGAACTGGGCGTGACGCCGACCGTGCTGATCGATCCGGCCAGCCCGGCGACTACGCCCTACGATATGATGATCAATCAGATTATTGAGCGGGAACGGGGCGATGGCCGGCATGGCAGTTGCGGGATCGGTTTCGGCGAGACGCTGGAGCGTCATCTGCATCCGGTTTACGCGCTGACGGTGGACGAACTGGCCGATGCGGCGCTGGCCGACCGGCTGGCGGCGATCCGCCGCGACTATGCGCCGGCCCGGCTGGCCCGACTGGGATGCGGCGCTGCCTACCGTCGGGAGGCGGAACTGTTTCAATCAGACGCCATTCTGGAACGCTATGTCGTGGATGTCCGCCGCTTTCTAGGCGCAGTGACCGTGATCGACGCCCAGGTGGCCATCCAAGGTCGGCGGATCCTGTTCGAGGGCGCTCAAGGATTATTAATCGACCAGGAACGTGGATTTTTCCCCTATGTGACCCGCTCCCATACCGGTTTGCGCAATGTGTTGACGCTGGCGGGCGAGTGGGGTCTGGAGCGGCTGGAGGTGACCTATGCGACCCGCGCCTATCTGACCCGACATGGGGCCGGCCCGTTGCCGGGAGAATTGGCGGAGAAGCCGTATCCAGACGTGACCGACCCGACCAATGTACCGAACGATTATCAGGGTGCGCTGCGGTTCGCTTGGCTGGATTTGGACTTTCTCAGGCGCGCTATCACCGCTGATTTAAACGATGCGCGGCAATGCCCGGAGATATCGATTCATCCCCGGCTGGCGATGGCCTGTCTGGATCAATTGGGCGACGGGCCAGCGATTTATTGCCAGGGTGGACGGCGCTGTCAGGCTCGATTGGAGTCGTTTATCGCAGCGGTCAGGCAGGCGACGGCCATGAACGAGGTCTGGCTGGGCTGGGGGCCGGATCGGGATTCGATGAACCGATGAGCGGTTATTTGTGATAAACGCTGCAAGCGACGCCCGGTGGCGCTTTTTCCTCGCGAATGTAAAGGTTTGCTGATGCACCCGTTGGTCAGAGGACAGTGTGACCGTCACGATTTAGCCGACCAGAGTGCTTTGGCAGTGTTCGCAGACCGTGAGGATGGAAACCGTTGAACGGAAGGTGATGACTGCGTTGCAGGAGGGACAGGATGTGGTTTTCATAAGTTGTTATACCATCACCTTGCAGCCTGAATCCTAGTGTCCAAGCAAGCGAGTAAACCGCGCCGCCAAGGCGGTGAGTCCCAGAGCGACCGCCAGCAGGACCGCCGAAATGACCAAGCTGTTGAGCAGCGCCGGCGCTACCGTCAGCAGGAGACCCAGTTCCAGCATCATGACGCCCGATAACAGTTTAAGCAGCCGCCCCTCCCATTCCGTGAGCTTACGAGCGGCCAGAGTGTGCACGAAGACGAACACGATCAACGCCAAGGGTAATACGTAGATCAGGTTGTAGAAAGCCAGATAGCCATAGCGAGCGCCAGGCGACAAATCGCTCAAGGTGAGCAGGCGCGTATACACCATCGGAAAGCCGGCGGTGCAGAGCAGTTCGTAGAAATTGGCCGCGATGGCCAGCAGGATAGTTGCGCCCAACATAGCCGGCAGATTCTCCGCATTCAGGACCACCCGCGCCCGCCGATAAATATCAGGCTTGCGCGATTCGGGAATCGACAGAGTGAGGCCCTGCCCGAAGGCGAAGAAGTCTTTGATGTTGACGACCCCGACGATCATCGCCAAAAGGCCGGCGGTCAGGGTTAGCCACGTCATGGCCCCCAGTAATTGAAACACGTTCAGCCAGGCGGCCATAAAGGCAAAATACATCAATCCCGAGGTCAGGACGAAAATGCCGCCAATCAGGGACATTCGGCGGCGATCCTTCTGATGAGTCAGCAGGCTCAGGAGAAACAGCAGGACGAAGAAGGCGCAGGGGTTGAAGGCATCCAACCCGGCGAGTATGAGAGTGAATGCCGGCAGGGATAGGTGGTCCATCTCTACTTCGCCGAGCAGGGGCACGCGCAGCTTTTTCACTGCCTCCGGCGTCGGCACAGTACCGGTCATCACGCCTTGTTGCGCCTGCGTTCGGCATTGGTCCAGCCGCTGTAACAGCGCAGCACCGGTGCTGGCTGCATCGTTCCATCCGACGTCCATGACCCCGCAGGCGATGAGGGTCGGCACTGCGGTAGCGGTTTGCCCCAGGGACTGAGCCAGAGCGACGAAACGCCGGGCGTTTTCCGGGTGGCGCGCCACTTCGAGCGAATGGACGATGACCCAGGGGCGTTCGGTGGGAATCGTCTCTACAAAGGGCCGCGCCTCCAGACAATGTGGACAGGTTTCGGACCAAAAGAAATAAAGATGCACCTGGATTTCCCCCTCTGCGTTGTTTTTCACCCAGAGCGGTTGCGCAAATGCAGCGGCGATCAGTAGCCAGGCGGCCAAGGCGCCTAGCGATAATGCGGATCGCTTGATCATGTCCTGCTGCCTCCTCGGGTCATCTTGAGTTAGCCAGATTAAATAACGCCTTTGTCACAAGTTAAAGATTTTAAAAAGCTGCCAAACCCCTTTTTAGATTAAAAACTGACGGGAGGCTGAATTACGCCCTATTCCGGGGCAGTACGCCTCCACGCTTGCTCAATGACGGTGCTCACTGGAAAGCATCAAACGACAGTTTTCAAATCAACCCGTTGAAGTTAGATATTTTATCTTTGATGGCACGCATTCTGCTAATGCAAAATCAGGTAAGAGACCTCGCTGGCGATCTTTGGTGACCGCAACCGGGGATTACTCAAAAGACCGCTAGGGTTCCGGTCCGCTGTGTGCGGATGGCTGGTCCGAGAGCAGTCGGCCTTCCCCAAAGAGGGCTACACGGCGGGATAAAAGCCCGGGAGATCGTCCGAGGTCTCCTGCGCCCTGTTTATAACCCGACGACCCTCTGGGAGACTACCTGATGCCCATCCAATGTTCATCCCGCCTGTTCCGGCCGTTCACTGTCCTGCTACTCGCTGCCGTTCTCACCCTGTTCAATCCGGCTTCGGCCGCTGACAAAACGAAATTCCGCGTCGCCTGGACCATCTACGCCGGCTGGATGCCCTGGGATTACGGCGACCAGTCTGGAATCGTCAAGAAATGGGGCAAGAAATACGGCATCGATATCGACGTGGTGCAGATCAATGACTACGTGGAGTCCATCAATCAATACACCGCCGGCGCTTTCGATGGTTGCGTGATGACCAACATGGACGCCCTGACCATCCCAGCCGTCAGCGGCATGGATTCCACGGCTCTGATTATCGGCGACTTCTCCAACGGCAATGATGGCGTGGTGCTCAAGGGCCAAGGCAAGACGCTCAAGGATCTCCAGGGCCAGAAGGTCAATTTGGTCGAGTTGTCGGTGTCGCACTATCTGCTGGCGCGCGGACTGGAGAGCGTTGGCCTGAGCGAGAAGGATATCACCGTAGTCAACACCTCCGACGCCGATCTGGTGGGAGTGTTCACCAGTCCCGACGTCACTGCTGCCGTGACCTGGAACCCATTGCTCAGCGAAATCAAGGCCATGTCCGATACCGTCGAAGTATTCAATTCGAACCAGATTCCCGGTGAGATCATCGACCTGATGGTGGTCAATACCGAAACCCTCAAGAAAAATCCAGCGCTGGGCAAGGCGCTGGTCGGTGCCTGGTACGAGATCATGGGCATTATGTCCAAGGATGACGAGGCCGGGAAAAAGGCCCGCACAGCGATGGGCAAGGCGGCTGGCACGGATCTAGCCGGTTTCGATCAGCAACTCAAAACTACCAAGATGTTCTATCAAGCCAAGGATGCGGTCGAATTTGCCCACAGCCCGGTGCTGGTGGACACCATGCGCAAGGTCACGCAATTTTCCTTTGATCACGGTCTGCTCGGGCAAAACGCCAAGAGCGCCGATGTGGTTGGCATTACCTTTCCCGGCGGACAGACTCTCGGCGATGCCAAGAACGTCAAACTGCGCTTCGACGCCGAATACATGAACTTGGCCGCGACCGGCAAACTGTAAGCATCGGCGATGAAACGGCTGATCAACCTGCACCCGGATCGCGGCGGACGCCTGTGGTTAGGATTGCTGCCCTTTGTCCTGGCGTTGATTGCCTACCTGATCGCTTCGGCGGCGCGGTTGGCGGACAACCCCAGCGATAAGCTGCTGCCCAGTCTGGCCAGCATGGGCGCAGCGATCTACCAGATGGTGTTTATCCCTGATATCCGCAGCGGCAATCTGTTGTGGTGGGCGGACACCGCCGCCAGCCTGATCCGGCTGGGCTGGGGACTGGGCATCAGCGCGGCTCTGGGCCTGATCGTCGGGATTGGCGTTGGGATCACTCCACTGTTCCGCGCCGGGTTGTCGCCGTTCGTTGCCGGGCTGTCGCTGATTCCACCCATGGCGATCCTGCCGATCCTGTTCATCGTGTTCGGGCTGGGCGAACTCTCAAAGGTGGTGCTGATCGTGTTCGGCATCGCCCCGGTGATCATCCGCGACATCCAGCAGCGGGTCGAGGAATTGCCCACCGAGCAAATCGTTCGGGCACAGACCCTGGGCGCTTCTACTCCCTCACTGGTGTTACGGGTAGTATTGCCGCAGGTATTACCCCGGCTGGTGGACGCGCTGCGGCTATCGCTGGGTGCAGCCTGGCTGTTCCTGATCGCCGCCGAAGCCATCGCCGCCACTGAGGGGCTGGGCTATCGTATCTTTCTGGTACGGCGCTATCTGGCGATGGATGTGATTCTGCCTTATGTGCTGTGGATCACGTTGCTGGCTTTTGCTATGGACTGGATATTGCGGATGCTGAGCCGCCGCGCCTTTCCCTGGTTTGGCGCCGGCAGCGCCCGGGGAACGGCATGAGCGAGGTCAGCGTTCGCAATCTGTGGAAAAGTTATGGCGACCAGGTAGTGCTGGAGCGACTGAATCTGGAGGTGAAAACCGGCGAGTTTTGTACCGTCGTCGGCGCTTCCGGCTGCGGCAAGACTACGTTTCTAAAGCTGCTGCTTGGCCAGGAAACGCAAAGTCGGGGGCAACTGTTGCTCGATGGTCAGCCGTTGCCAGCGGAGCCGGGACCGGAGCGCGGCATCGTGTTTCAGCGCTACTCGGTTTATCCCCATCTCACCGTACTGGACAATGTGCTACTGGCGCTGGAACTGCACCGATCACGCTGGCTGGGACGACTGTTCGGTTCGGCCCGCCGGCGCGCCCGGGAACGGGCGATAGCGATGCTGGACGAGGTCGGGCTGAGCGCCAGCCTGGATCGCTACCCGGCGGAGCTGTCCGGTGGAATGCAGCAACGCCTGGCTATTGCCCAATCACTGGTGCGTCCCCCCAAAGTGCTGTTGCTGGACGAACCATTCGGTGCGCTGGACCCCGGAATCCGTGCGGACATGCATGTCCTGATTCGGCGGGTCTGGGCGGAAACCGGAGTCACGGTGTTCATGATCACCCACGATCTGTCTGAGGGCTTCAAACTCGGCACCCGGTTGCTGGTATTCGACAAAGTCCGCCATGATCCGCAAGCGCCGCAAGCTTATGGCGCTACGATTACCTACGATATTCCGCTGCGTAACCGCCGGCCCGACGATTTGCCGCCGGAACTGGCTGCCCGCGTCGCGGCGCATGAACCCCCTTGCGAGGCATCGACTTCATGAGTGAATTTTCTCCTAACCTGATCGTGCTGGAAGATCATCTACGCGGCGGTGAAAGCCTGTCCTTGGTACTCCGGCGCGGCTATAGCCTGCGTTTGACCGACCTGGAAGGCGGGGCCAACGTTGCCGCCCTGTTCTACAACGCCGAGGAAAAACTCGAGCGCTACAATATGGCGGACACCCTCAAGGCCCAGCACATTTTCTATCTGACCCAGGGCTACGTTTGCTATTCCGACATGGGCCGGATTCTGGTCTCGCTGACCGCCGATACCTGCGGTTGGCACGATACGGTGTGCGGCGTGAGCAACGCCGCCCTGGTGCAGGAAAAGTACGGCGAAGGGAGTTATCAGGAATTGCGCAATGACTTTTACCGTAACGGTCGCGACCGTTTTCTGATTGAGCTGGGCAAGTGGGGGCTGGGCAAGCGCGACCTGGTGGCTAACGTCAACTTCTTCAGCAAGGTGGCTGCCGACGCTGAGGGCAACCTCAACTTTCATGCCGGCTTCTCGCCTCCCGGCGCTTACGTGGATTTGCGGGCGGAGATGGACGTGTTGATGGTGTTGCACACCTGCCCGCATCCACTCGATCCCGGTCCCCGCTACGCACCGAAGCCGGCGGCGCTGACCGTCTGGGAGTCCGGTCCCGGCGGCGATCCTGATGATCCCTGCCGGTTGTCACGCCCGGAGAACGCTCGCGGTTTCGTCAATACCACCCGGCACTTTTGCCAGTCGCACCGCCATTGAGGGAGACCGCTATGCTGACTATTAGTCCGTTCGATCCCGCTCACGCCCTCTACGATCAGGTCGTGCCCTCCGGCGAATCTTGGATGTACCCCCTCGATGCCGGCCAGACCTTGCGCATTATCGATCTGGAAGGCAACCAGGCGGTAGACACCCTGTTCTATAACGCGCATGACCCCAGCGAGCGTTACAGCGCCACCGATACGATCCGCGCCCAAAGCCATCTTTACCTCACAACCGGAACCCGGCTGATGTCCAGCGAGGGGCGGGTGATGGGTATCATCACTGCTGACACCTGCGGTCGCCACGATACTCTCGGCGGGGCTTGTGCGGCGGAAAGCAACCAGGTCCGCTACGCCCTGGAAAAGCGCTACATGCACAACTGCCGGGATAGTTTCCTGCTGGCGCTGGCGAGCTGGGGCCATGGCTTCGACAAGCGCGACATTCCCAGCAACATCAACTTCTTCATGAATGTGCCGGTCACCCCGGAAGGGCGGCTGACCTTCGAAGACGGTCTTTCCGAACCGGGCAAGTACATTGAACTCAACGCCGCCATGGACCTGATCGTGCTGGTCTCGAACTGCCCGCAACTGAATAACCCTTGCAACGCCTACAACCCGACGCCGGTGCGGATGCTGATTTGGGATGCGGCCTGACCGCTGCGCCGCCGGGACGACCCGGCAGGACTCCGAACGACGGCGGGACGCCCCGCCCTTTGTATTGCTGACCTCACGCCATGTTCGACACGGTTTTAATCGCCAATCGCGGCGCCATCGCCTGCCGGATTATCCGCACCCTGAAACGGCTTGGAATTCGGGCCGTGGCGGTCTACACACGCGCCGATCACGGCTCCCGCCATGTCCAGGAGGCCGATGAAGCCCTGTGGATCGGCGAGGGCGTTGCCGCCGAATCCTACTTGAATATTGAGCGAATTCTGGATGCGGCTCGCCTCAGCGGCGCTCAGGCGATCCACCCCGGCTATGGCTTTCTCAGCGAGAACGCCGCTTTCGCTCTAGCCTGTGAGCAGGAAGGACTGGCTTTCATCGGGCCGACTCCGGCGCAGATAGAGTGCTTTGGTCTCAAGCACACCGCCCGGGAACTGGCGCGAGCCAACGCCGCGCCGTTGCTGCCGGGCACCGAGCTGCTGGAGACGGTGGCGGCGGCACAGGCGGCGGCCGAGACCATCGGCTATCCGGTCATGCTGAAGAGCACCGCAGGCGGTGGCGGCATCGGCATGCGACTTTGCCATGCGCCCGCTGATTTGGAGTCTTCTTTTGCTTCGGTGCAGCGCCTGGGACACAGCCACTTCAGTCATGCCGGGGTATTTCTGGAAAAGTTCGTCGAGCAGGCCCGGCACATCGAGGTGCAGATCTTCGGCGATGGCCGGGGCGGGGTGATCGCCTTGGGCGAGCGCGACTGTTCCCTGCAACGGCGCAATCAAAAGGTCATTGAGGAAACCCCCGCGCCGAACTTGCCAGAATCGGTGCGTGAAGCATTGCTCGCTACCGCGGTGCGCCTGATGAGTGCGGTGCGCTACCGTTCGGCGGGTACGGTGGAATTCATCGTTGATGCCGCCAGCGACGCCTTCTATTTCCTGGAGGTGAACACCCGCTTGCAGGTGGAACACGGCGTCACCGAACAGGTCACGGGAGTGGATTTGGTGGAGTGGATGGTGCGGCTGGCGGCGGAGGATTTGCCGCCGTTGGACACGCTGTCCGTCACGCGACGCGGCCATTCAATACAAGCCCGGCTGTACGCTGAAGATCCCGCCCGGCAGTTCCAGCCACAGTCTGGTCTGTTGACCGAAGTGGCATTCCCGGAGGGAGTACGCTGCGATACCTGGATCGAGACCGGGGTCGAAGTACCAGCTTACTACGATCCTCTTTTGGCCAAAGTCATCGTCCAGGGCGCGGACCGTGAACAGGCGCTGGCTGCGCTCGATAGCGCATTGCAGGCCACCCGGATTAGTGGCATTGAAAGCAATCTCGATTATCTGCGGGCGGTGGTGAATCAGGATGCGGCGTTCCGCGTCGGGCGACACACCACCCGCACTTTGAGCGAATTCAATTACTGCCCGGCGGTGTTCGAAGTGCTAGCGGCTGGCACCCTGACCACAGTTCAGGATTGGCCGGGACGGTTGGGTTACTGGGATGTAGGCGTGCCGCCATCGGGACCGATGGATGACCTTGCTTTCCGCCTCGGCAATCGGCTGGTGGGCAACCCGCCCGGCGTGGCCGGACTGGAATTTACCCTGAACGGGCCGACTCTGCGCTTCCATGCTCCAGCGGTGATCGCCCTAACCGGCGCGGCCATGCTGGCAACGCTCGATGGCCAGCCAGCACCATTCTGGGCGCCCTTTGCAGTGTCAGCCGGAACGGTGTTGCAACTGGGCCAGGCGCACACCGGGACGCACGCCTATCTGTGCATCCGTCATGGTCTTGAGGTCCCCGACTACCTGGGCAGTTGTTCCACCTTCACCCTAGGCCGCTTTGGTGGTCACGGCGGGCGGGCGATGCGACTGGGCGACGTGTTGCACCTCCAACCCTCCACACTTGACGGTAGCGAGCAACCGCTGGCTCCCGCGCTGATTCCCCGGCATGGCCACGATTGGGCATTGCGCGTTATCTACGGCCCGCACGGCGCGCCGGATTTCTTCACTGAAGACGATATTGCCACCTTTTTCGCCACCGCGTGGGAGGTGCATTACAACTCCAGCCGCACCGGAGTACGGTTGATCGGTCCTCGTCCACGCTGGGCGCGTCCCGACGGCGGCGAGGCTGGCCTGCATCCCTCTAATATTCATGACAACGCCTACGCCATTGGCGCGGTCGATTTCACCGGCGACATGCCGGTGATCCTCGGTCCCGACGGTCCCAGTCTGGGCGGTTTCGTTTGCCCGGCCACGGTGATTCAAGCGGATCTATGGCAACTCGGGCAGTTGCGGCCCGGCGACCGGGTGCGCTTCATCCCGGTGACTCTGGATACAGCGGTGCAGTTGCTGCGAGTGCAACAATATCAGGTTGAGCGCCTGGAGCCAGTGACCGTCGATGCCGCGCCCGTCACACCGGCTAACGCCATCCTCGCCCGGATTCCGCCTGACGAACATCCGGTTGGGGTGGTCTACCGCCCGTCCGGCGATGCTGGCCTGCTGATCGAATATGGCCCGCCGGTACTCGATATCGCTTTGCGATTCCGGGTACAGGTGTTGTTGGACTGGTTCAAGGCCCAGGCGCTGCCCGGTGTACTCGATCTGACGCCTGGCATCCGCTCGTTGCAGGTTCATTACGATCCGCTGGCGTTGCCACTGGCGGAATTGCTGGCGGTGTTGCAACAGGCCGAGCAGGAACTGGGTGATGTCAGCAATACAGTGGTTCCCGCCCGCATTGTCCACTTGCCGCTGGCCTGGGATGATAGCCAGACCCGGCTGGCTATCGAGAAATACATGCAGTCGGTGCGCCGCGATGCGCCATGGTGCCCCAGCAACCTGGAATTCATCCGTCGCATCAACGGCTTGGAAAATATTGAAGCCGTTAGGGACATCGTGTTTTCGGCATCCTATCTGGTGATGGGACTGGGCGATGTCTATCTGGGCGCGCCGGTCGCCACGCCGCTTGACCCGCGTCACCGCTTGGTGACGACTAAATACAATCCGGCGCGCACCTGGACTCCCGAAAATGCGGTGGGCATTGGCGGCTCTTATTTATGCGTTTACGGTATGGAGGGACCCGGCGGTTATCAGTTCGTTGGCCGCACTGTGCAGATGTGGAACCGCTATCATGTCACCGCTGATTTCCCGCAACCCTGGCTGCTGCGTTTCTTCGACCAGATCCGCTTTTATCCGGTCAGCGAGGAGGAGTTGCTGAGTCTGCGCGAAGACTTTCCTCGGGGTCGGTTCCCGTTGCGGATCGAGGAAACCCGTTTCAGCCTGTGCGACTACCAGGCTTTTCTCACTGAACAGGCTGAAAGTATCACGGTGTTCAAGGCCCGTCAGCAGGCGGCTTTTGAAGCTGAGCGCGCTCGCTGGGAGGCTGCCGGTCAGATCGACGACCTCACTCAATTGCCTGATCAACCGACGGAAGGCGCGGAACGGGTATTGGGCGCGGCGGAGGTCGCTGTGGAAAGCCATGTGCCGGGCAATGTCTGGCAGGTGCCCGTCCAAGAAGGTGACCGGATCGAAATCGGTCAGCCCCTGGTGATCGTGGAATCTATGAAGATGGAGATCACCCTGCAAGCGCCCTGCACCGGACGGGTAATTCATGTGCGGTGTTCTCCGGGAATGACCGTGCAACCCGGACAATGTTTGTTGATTATCGATACTGCGGGTTGATGAGCTTCAACGTGATCGTGGTGGAGGACTGCTGCGTCGCAGGCACGGCGGAACTGCATCGCCGCCAACTGGAAATCATCAACAGGATCTACTGCCATGTGGTTTCCAGCCAGGAGTTGCGACAGATCATGGCGCTTTGACCCGAAACCGGGTTCCGCAATGCCGAAAGCAACATCCGGGTATGATTAAGTCAGCACTGACGGCTGCTGGTCAACGACTGGCGAGATAAGCCCGCCAACCGCCGTAAGTGGTGACATCCGTCGCCGTGGCCAGTGCATAGGGTTCGCAGATGAAGCCTTTGACCCAGCGCCCGCTCTCAACCTCGACCGTACCGATGCCGAGTGGCGCTGGAATGCTTGCCATGAAACTGCCCAGCGCCGCCAGTGGCAAGCGCCAGATCTCGACCTCGATGCCAGCGCCATTCGCCTCGTCGCGCACCAGTCCTGGACGGAGCGGTGGACCACCGGCCAGTGCGTAAAGCCGGTAACAGGGCGCTGTCCGCGTCGCCTCGACCAGGGTTGCCCTGCGCTCGGTCAACTGCGAGTTGAGTGGCAGCCCCGAAAGGTGCGCGCCGCAAACCAGCAAATCGATTCCCGGCTCTTCGACCGCACGTTCAAAGGCTTCAGCCCAGGCCAGCAATCGGCGGTCGCAACCCGCGAACGAGAACAGGGTGACGCCAAAAGGTAACCCGTGATTCTGAGTGCCTGCTGGAATCGCTACCGCGCTGTAATCCAGCAGATTCATGAAGTTGGTGTAATAACCCAGATTGGCATTGAGGCGAATGGGATCGGCCTCAACCTCGGCGAGGGTGTAAATCGTCCCGGCGGTAGGTGTGACAATGAATTCCAATCCAGCCAGCAGGGCGTCGGTCTGCCGCTTGAGCGTCTGCAACTGATACTGCGCCTCGAAAGCCTGTATAGCACTCAGTTGCGTCGCTGGCTCGATAATGGCGCGAGTGACCGGGAACAGTGCTTCGGGTTGACGCTGGATGAAATCGGCAATGGCGGCATAGCGCTCCGCAACCCACGGTCCCTCGTAGAGCAATCGGGCGACGGCCAGGAAGGGCGTAAAATCCAGGGTCACCGCCTCGCCGCCCATCCTCTGCACCTGATCGACCGCATCCTGAAAGGCCCGCGCTGCTCCCTGGTTACCAAAAAATTCCAATTGATCACGGTGCGGAATCCCAAACAAAAAGCGGGCGCGACGCTCGGCGGGAGTTTGCAATAACTCACGGGCATAGGGATCAGCAGGATCGAAATGGGCAGCGACCTGAAATACGGCATCGGCGTCGACGGTATTCCGGGCGAAAATGCTGACGCAATCCAGAGTCCGACAAGCGGGCACGACGCCACGGGTGCTGAGCAGACCCCGACTCGGTTTGAGTCCCACCAGTCCATTGAACGCCGCTGGAACCCGCCCGGAACCGGCGGTATCGGTACCCAAGGCAAAGCTGGCTAATCCCTGGGCGACCGCAACGGCCGAGCCACTGCTGGAGCCGCCGGCGATGTAGTCAGGATCAAAGGCATTGCGGGTCACGCCGTAGGGGGAGCGGACCCCGACCAGGCCGGTAGCGAACTGGTCGAGATTGGTCTTGCCCATGGGAATGGCTCCCGCTGCTATCAACCGTTCCACGACCGGAGCTGAGCACGTCGGGCGATAGGCGAAGGCCGGACAGGCAGCGGTCGTCGGTAAGCCTGCCAGATCGATATTGTCCTTAATCGCGAAGGGGATGCCGTACAAAGGCAGGCCCGCCGGATCCTGTGCAGCGAGGCGATCGGCCCGCACCCGTAGTTCAGCATCCGGGACCCGGCTGATCCAGATCGGATTGTCCTGGAACGTCGATAGACGGCTGAGGATTTCTTCAATGACGCCGCGTGGGGTGCGGCGGCGACGTAGATAATCTCGACGCAGAGCGGTCAGGGAAAGGTCGGGAATGAGCATGGAGCAGTTCCTTCAGACAATGGATTCAAGGATCAATAAACGATGCAGCGTTAATCATTGCGAGACTTCACCCTGCAGATTGACGTGACCTACCAGTGCGTAGAATACGCCCGCAAATGCTGGATAAAAAACCGGGGCGTCACTTTTGGCAGCATCGATAGCACCCACGAAATAACGAAAAAATAATATATTTTTCAATATATTATTAACATCGCTTGTGAATAGATCTATATTTCCGCCCGCTTTGAACCGATTGCCGCTGACAGGGAAATCACCAAGTAAGTGGAAAACGCCAGCCCGTCATCCGCGAAACTCGAAGATCAGCTAGTGTTCCGTCAACAGGAATCTGATGGGTAATCCCATGTAAGATATTGTTTTTCATGGTGAAAAAACGCATCAGAACAAAATTGACGAAGCATGAGTAGCGCCTAATTGATTACAAAGGAGACTTCCCATGATCCGAATGAAACAGCCGTCGTTGGTCGTTCACTCCCACGATGTGCCCGGGTACAAGTATCAAATGAAGTGGACGTGGAAAATGTTACCCGGCGCGACCGCTGGAGATATCGTGAACTGGATTCTCCACGCCAACAACGGCCAGTTCGGCGCTCGAAGACAGCGGCTGGAAAACGTCATCATCAACTGCCACGGCACCCCTGGATCTTTGTTGATCGGCGGAACAGGCCGTCCCGCCCTTAACCTCGGAAACGTGAGCGTCTTCTCGACGCTGCAGGGATGTGACATTGGCGCGATCTGGCTGGTGGCCTGTGAGGTGGCTGCCCAACAGGGGGTGGCCACTGGCGGGGTGGGAAAGACGTTCTGTACCGAGCTGGCCAAGACGGCGGGCTGTGACGTGATTGCCTCGGCCGCAACCCAATACGTCAATCTCAGCTTCCACCTGCGCGGCTGCCCGTGGGGCTGCATCGACGATTTCGAGGGCCTCACGTATCGGTTCAAACCCACCGGCGGGCACATGTATTACGTCTCGTAATTCACCGAACCGGTACCGCTCGCTACCGAGGCCACAGCCGTCGAGATCATGGCGAACGTTCTCAAGATGCCGAGCGGAAAGCACCGACTTCCGCCGCCACCCGCCGCCGCGAACCGGTCAGCCACAGAGCCAGCCCGAGGACCGCGACCGGATAGAGGGCTGAAAGCCGGTAGAGGTGTTCCAGGGCTAGCCATTCCCGCAACGGACCAATCACGAACGAACCCAGACCCACGCCTACCATCAGCGCGGCAATCAGCATGGACGACACCCAGGCCACGTACTCGGGAAATCGCGCCGAGGCCAGGGTGATGGTCAGCGGAAAGAAGGCTGAGCAGGCCAGTCCCGCTAGTGCGAATAGCCCCAGACCCAGTATCGGCGTGTTGGCGGCGGGCAGCAGCAGAAAAGCCGCGATCATCAGCATCGGCAGCATCAGCCAGATCATCAGCGGCGCAATCCGTACCACCAGGACTGCGACCAACAGGCGACCGGCCACCATCGCGCCCCAGAACACCGACAGGGCCAGCGCCGCCACTCCCGCCGGTAATACCTTAGCCTCGCGCAGGTAGATCACCGCCCAATTGCTGAAGGTGCCCTCGGCGAAAGCATACAGCACTGCGATGGCGGCAAACACCCAGAATGCGCCAGATTTCAACGGCGGGTTCAGCGTGGCGCGGCGTTCCGTCTCGCTGCCAACATCCCGAGGTAAATGCACGGTCGCGGCCAGCAGCGCCAGCAGCCCGCTCAGGCCCAGCAGGGACAATGGGAACCCGATCCACCCGCCCGCCCGGCCAAACCCATCGGCCAGCAGTGGCCCCACCATCAAGCCGAGTCCCAACAGGGTATGCAAGGCGACTACGGCGGCCGGCGCGCGTTGAGGAAAGAACCGGGGTGGATAGCTGTTCAGCGGCGCGCCGCCCAGCCCGAAACTCCATCCCAGCAACGCCGTGCCCAGCAAAATCGTCGGGAACGCCAGCGCCGGCATGACCCAGAGGCTCGCCGCCAGGGCCAGTTGCGACAAGCCGTTGCCCGCCGCCGCCAGCCACAGCAACGGTTGCAGGCCCAGCCGACGGGCCAGCGTTCCACCGACCACTGCACCCAGTACCGCCAACGCGACTTGCGGCAGAAAGATCGCGCCATACTGGGCATCGGTGAAACCGTGCATCTGCTTCAGCACGGCGCTGCTGGCGGGAAAGCTGACCAGTGTCAGACCTTGCAAGAAGGCGATGAGATAAACCGCGAGTACTGCCGGCCCGTTCGGCGAAGTGTGCTTGACCATGGGGATGCTCCTTACTCGCGACCGCCGGTGATGAGCCGGGTGCCGCGCTGGTAGGTGAGGTAGGCCCAGAACCATTCGATGGCGACTGACAGGCGTTTGCGTGTGTCCACTAGAAAAAACACGTGAGCGACGCCCCACAGCCACCAGGCCAGCGCCCCACTCAAGCGGAATCCGCCGAAATCCACGACCGCCGCCTGCCGGCCAATGGTGGCGAGATTACCCAGATGGTGATAACGGAACGGCGGCAATCCGGCGTGGCCTTCCAGGCGGGTCTTGATGAGCCGGGCGACGTAAGCGCCCTGCTGCTTGGCGGCTGGCGCCAGACCCGGCACCGGCTGACCGTCCCAGGCTTCGCTCAGGGCAGTGTCACCGATGGCGAACACATTGGGCAGGGTCGGCACGGTCAAATCCGGCCCCACCTTGAGGCGGCCGGCGGCGTCGGCTTCGACCTGGAGCCATTGCGCGGCGGGCGAGGCCATCACGCCTGCCGCCCAGAACACGGTGCGGGAACCGATCCGCTGGCCGGATACCCGTACTCCTTCCGCATCGATCTGTTCCACCCGGCTCTTGGTCAGCACCTCCACGCCCAGCGCCCGCAGCGAGTGCGCCGACACTTCCGAGAGCGACTCAGGAAACGCCGGCAGCAGGCGCGGCGCCGACTGCACCAACAGCACCCGCGCCTGGGCCGGGTCGATGTTGCGGAATTCCCCGGTCAGCCCATGCCGGGCCAGTTCGGCAATCGCCCCGGCCAGTTCCACCCCGGTGGGACCGCCGCCGACGATCACGAAGGTCAACAGCCGTTGCCGTTCCTCGGGATCAGCGCAGTTCTCCGCCTGTTCGAAGGCCAGCAGCAAGCGGCGACGGATGGCCGTGGCATCGTCGATGCGCTTCAGTCCCGGCGCGTAAGGCTCCCAGTCGTCACGCCCGAAGTAGCTGTGACGCGCGCCGGTCGCCAGCACCAGATAGTCGTAACCGATATGCGCGCCGTCGCTCAGAGTGACCTGACGTGTGAGGGTATCCACGCCCGCCACTTCGCCCAGCAACACCCGCACGTTGTGTTGATCGCGGAACAGCGCCCGGATCGGGGTAGCGACATCGGCCGGCGACAGGCTGGCGGTGGCCACCTGATAGAGCAGCGGTTGGAACAGATGATAGTTGCGTTTGTCAATGACCGTGACCCGGCAAGCCGCCAGTCGTAGACCGTGCGCCGCCTTCAAGCCACCGAAGCCTGCGCCGACGATGACCACATGCGGTACGTCGGTCAGCGCCGCGTCAGACCAGCTTTCGAGGGGCGGGAACCAACGAGCGAGTTGTTGTTGCAGGACAGTATCAGCGGAGATCGGTCCCGGCCCGCGCAGCGCGATGAGTCCGAGGAGGAAGAATTCATACAGCCGGTTGATCGTCTGGATTTCGTCCGCGCCCATGAAGCCAGAGCCGAGCAGCGCCAGTATCGCGCCGATGGCGGCCAACCGGGTCGCCAGCCCGAGCGCCAGCAGGGGACTGACGAAGCCCAGCACCGCTTCCAGAAACGAACGCCCTACCAGGATGGGTGTGAACCACAGGCTCGCCAGCCAGAGGCGTAGCGCGAGTTGGTAGACCGGACCAAGGTAGCGGGTGAGCGTGGCGTACAATCGACCGAGCGGCTTGACCAGCGGCAGCGCCGAGGCGGCCAGACCGGAAGCCAGCAACCGATCCAGAGAAATCGGTCCCGCCCCCATGACCACGTACCACCCGAACAGCGCGGCCCAGTAAAGATGTTGATCCAGAGCGCGGTATTCGAACTGGATCACCAGCGTCAGAGCCAACAGCGGAATCGCGGCCAGCCGGGTGGCCAGTCCGAACGCCAGCAACATCGAACCGAACACCTCGATGGCGACGCCCAGCGCGGCGGCGGTCACCGGGTCCAGCCAAGGGACTGGATATTCGTAGGTGGCCAGCGTGATGGCGTTATCCCAGTTGGCCAGCTTGAGAACGCCGGACACCCAGAACGCTTGCGCCAGCCACAGCCGGATCGCCAGATCCAGGAAGGGATAGAGCGTGACTTCGGCGACGCGCAGTGCTTCGTCTGCGCGCTTGAGGAACGCTGCGATGACATTGGCCCGGCGGTGCCGAACGGCGGCGACGGTGGCGGTCAACATGGTTCAAGCCTCCTCGGTGCTGAGCGCTGGCGTTGCCCTCATCCCCGCATCCTCTCTCGCTGAGAGAGGGGAGTCGTGCCGGGTGGCCATTTGTCGGCTCCAATAAACCGGGACGTCTCGCCGATAGCGGCGCATCACCAGATTCGCCAGCAGGCCGGTCCAGCCGGTTTGATGGGCGGCGCCCAACCCTTGGCCAGTGTCGCCGTGGAAGTATTCATAGAATTGCAGCAGGTCCCGCCAGTGCGGATCGTGCTGGAAGGGGCTGTCGGCAGGGAACGCGGGCATGAGTCCGTTCGAGTCGCGGCGGTAGATGCCCACCAGCCGCTCGGCGATCAGGGTGGCGATCTCCCGGAGCGTCAGTTCCCGGTTTTCCAGACAGGGCACGGCAATGGTGAAGTTGTCGCCGAGGAAGCGATGGAATTTCTCCAGCGCCTGAACCAGCGTGTAGTTGGTCGGCAGCCAGATCGGGCCGCGCCAGTTGGAATTGCCGCCGAACAGGCCGGAATTGGATTCGCCAGGCACGTATTCGATGATGGCCTCGCCGACGCCGGGCAGCGTTCCCAAGTGTTGGTGGGTGGCGTGGAGGCGGCTGACGCTGCGCACGCCGTGGGGCGACAGGAATTCGTCCTCGCGCAACAGCCTCTTCAGAATACGCGGCAGCATCCGGTGAGTGACCAGCGACAGCAGATGCTCGCCCCGGTCGTTTTCCCAATCCGGGCAGTTGCAGATGATGCTGCCGTCGAACACACCGTGACGGTGCTGGCGCAACACTTCGCGGAAGCGTGGCGTCTTGGCCAGCAGGCGTCGGTCCACCACTTCGCAGGCGAACAGCGGGATCAGCCCGACCCAGGAATACACGTCGATCCGTTGCGTCTGGCCGTCCGGGCAAATCACCAAATCCTTGAAGAAGCCCGCTTCCGGGTCCCACAGCGGAATTTCGTTGCCGCCCTGGCCACCGATAGTATGGGCGATGGCGAGGAACTGCTGGTAAATCTGGATGGCGATGGCTTCGTAATCCGGGTCCTCGGTCGCCAGCTCCAGCGCCATGACTGTCATGTTCAGGGCGAACATCGCCATCCAGCCGGTAGCGTCAGCCTGCTTGAGCGCATAGCCGGCCGGCAACGGGTGGGAGCGGTCGAACACCGAGATGTTGTCCAGGCCGAGAAACCCGCCCTCGAACACGTTGTTGCCCTCGCTGTCCTTGCGGTTGATCCACCAGGCGTAGTTCAGCAGCAGCTTGTGAAACACCCGTTCGAGAAAATGGAGATCGCCCCGTCCGCGCTGAACCCGTTCGGCGCGAAACACTTTCAGGGCGCCCATGGCGTGTACCGGCGGGTTGACGTCGCCGAACGCCCATTCATAGGCGGGAATCTGCCCGTTGGGGTGGAGGTAGTGTTCCTTCAGCACCAGTTCGATCTGGTCCTTGGCGAAATCGACATCCACCAGCGACAGCGCGGCGCAGTGATAAGCCAGATCCCAAGCCGCGAACCAGGGATATTCCCACTTGTCGGGCATGGAGATGACATCAGACGCCTTGAGATGTCGCCAGGTGCGGTTGCGACCCCATTTCCGACTGTCGGGCGGCGGGAAGTGGTCGCCGTCCAGCCAGCGGGCCACGTCGTAATGAAAGAACTGTTTGCTCCAAATCATGCCCGCCGACGCTTGGCGAAAAATGCGCTGATCCTCGGCTGTAGCCTCGGGCAGCAGTTCGCGATAGAACAAATCCGCTTCGGACTGGCGGCTGGCGAATACCGCCGAATCGTGGGCGAAAGGCTGCTCCAGCAGTGCGGCGCTCAGTACCAGTTCCACTTGCGTCTGCTGGCCGCCGGCCACGGTCAGCCTGTGCCAAGCGGCAAACTTGGTGCCTTCCAGACCGGGATTGACCGCGTCCTGTTCGCCGTTGACCACGCGGCGATGGAAACTGTCCTTGACGTAGGGCGTGGCGTTGGTCAGTCCCCACAACCGCTGGGCGTTATGCTCGTTGTCCGTATACAGCGGCTCGGCGGACTGCCGACCGTACAGATAATAGCTGCCCAACGTCGGATGATCGGCGCGCACCGCCCAGTTTGCGCCGTCCGGCGCCGTGAGCGCGCGCAAGGTCGGCTTGACCGGTTTCTGGTCGAACGGTTCGACCGGATCACCCCGCAGTTCCGCTAACGCTCGCTGCTTCTCTTCGTCGCCCCAGGCCCAGGTGTTGCGGAACCAGAGTTGTGGCAACAGGTGCAGGGTCGCTTCCTCGGGTCCACGATTGGCGGCGGAAATGTGGATATGAATCTCGTCGGGACCGGCCTTGGCGTAGTTCACATCCACATCCCAGTAACGGTTGCCCTGGAAAACGCCGGTGTCCAGCAGATTGAACGGCGGGTCCTGCCGGCTCCGACGGCGGTTTTCGTCCACCAGCCCGCCGTAGGGATATTCAGCCTGGGGATACTTGTACCGATAGTGCAGGTAGCTGTGGCTGGGCGTGGCGTCGAGATAGAAGTAGTACTCTTTCACGTCCTCGCCGTGATTGCCCTGATTGCCGGTCAGGCCGAACGCCCGCTCCTTGAGGATCGGGTCACGGCCGTTCCACAGGGCGAGGGCGAAGCACAGCCGTTGCTGCTCGTCGCAAATGCCGCCCAAGCCGTCCTCGTTCCAGCGGTAGGCGCGGGAACGGGACTGGTCGTGGTCGAGGTGTTCCCAAGCTTCGCCGTGGGCGCTGTAATCCTCGCGGACCGTACCCCAGGCTCGTTCCGCCAGATACGGCCCCCACAGCCGCCAGTTTTCCTGACCTTCATGCTGTCGTTCCAGGCGCAGGCGCTCGGGGTTGTCGATGGGAATCGTGGCCTTCATTAGGGTTTCTCCAGAATAGGGGTTGCGAGTGCTGAGAAGTCGTTCGTGACCGACGAGCCATTACCTCATTTCTGAGGAAAATTCCTTGCCAGGGAATGAAATAGCTCTATCGATCAAGTGTTCGTCACTCGAAGCAGCAACGCTTATGCCACTGGAGAAATTTAAAATAACTTATTGATAATTAAAAATATAAATCTGGAATGTTGAACGTTGGCCGAGGATGGAGACTGCGAAATATCGCAGAACCGCTAAATGCAGTGGTTTTGGCAATGATTCCCGAAAAGCGGCCAAACTCTGCTGCTCTACTGGCGAGGAGCTATACTTGTGACAACAATCCAGGTAAAGGCGCAGCCACTGGTGAGAATGCAGACGTTGCCCGGTTAGGATGTTTTGCTGCGCCAACCGCGCCTCGTAGCGCCGGGTCAGCTCCAAGGAGACGGCGAGCAGGGCGGGGGTTCCAGGGTTGGAAGACTGGCGATGAATGTTATGCTGTTGGTAAAAACCAGCATGATCAAGTAGTTCCTATCAACCACGTCCGGTTATGGTAGATAGGCGGAAACTATATAATCACTGGTTGTCGCGGACGCTTCGCGCCCGCGACAACGGGGCGGCGGATGGCATCCGCTGCTTGCGCGGCGCGAAGCGCCGCACAACCACGCGGATCAAGCCGATCTCGGCCGTCAAAGCCTTCGGCTTTTCCGCCCTCGCGGCTTATCCGCCGCCCTGTTAGGCCGTTTGCCTGTAACTACCCCTGTCAAGAGCTAAATTAAATGACCGAAAAAGAAAAATTTACAAGGAAACTTGAAGTGTTTGTCTCTGAACTAAGCGGTCATGTCAGTACCAATGATGGACAATGGACTGTTAAAGGATTCATTGATATTTTCAAGAATGTTTACACAATCTCATCAGATACTAAAATTGTGTCAAAAATTCTTGAAATTCACATCTTCCCAAAGATTCTTGCGTTTGCACAAGCCAACGAATACAAGATTGTTCTTGCTGAACACCAAAATTACTATCCTGATATATCGTTTGTTAAAGCCTGCGACGAGTCCATAAAGTTTGCTGTTGACTTAAAAACTACTTATAGAAACTTAAAAAAACCAAATCTATGCAATGGTTTTACGCTTGGTTCTCATGGTGAGTATTTTGAGAAAAGGACAAGCACCAAAAATATCCAGTTTCCTTATAGTTCTTACTCTGGGCATTTCTGTCTTGGCATTATTTATGATAGGGCTGATGGGATGACTATAGATGAAACGAAAACTTACGATATTAATAAATTACATTCAATTACTTCTGTTGTGAAAAATTTTCAATTTTTTGTTACTGAAAAATGGAAGATTGCAAGTGATAAAGGTGGAAGTGGTAATACAGCTAATATTGGAAGCATTAATAATATTAGTGATATAATCAACGGACAAGGAATTTTTTCAAAACTTGGCGAAAATTGGTTTGATGATTACTGGATGAATTACAAAAAAATTATAATCCCGGATGGAAAAGGAGGAACAAAAAAGATATCCACTCTTCGAGGGTTTGTTGAATACAGAAATGGGGATGTTAGTTTAATTGTAGAGAAAAGGAACTGTGAAGAATGAATAATAACAAGATAAGTATACCTCCCATAAAATCACAAGGCATAAAAACTAAACTTGTGCCTTGGATAAAAAGCATTATCCCAAGTAATTTTACGGGTGCTTGGATTGAGCCATTTATGGGAACTGGTTCTGTTGCATTCAATATTTCATCACAGAAAGCAATTCTTTGTGACACAAATCCGCATTTAATAAATTTTTATTCATGTATTGCTGCAAGCGAAATAACTCCTGAGATTGTTAAAAAATATCTGGTCTATGAAGGCGAAAAATTATTATCAATAGGTGAAAATCATTACTATTTCGTAAGAGATAGATTTAACTCACATGGTTCACCTCTCGATTTTCTATTTTTAAATAGGGCAGGATTTAATGGAATGATTAGATTCAACCGAAAAGGTGAATTAAACATCCCTTTTTGCAGAAAATCACATCGATTTGCTCAAGCATATGTAACAAAGATTGTTAATCAAGTTGATTTTGTTAGCAAGCTACTAAAAGCAAAGCAATTTACTTTCAAATGCCAAGATTTTTCTCAAACAATTCAAGAAGCGACGCTAAATGATATTATTTATTGTGACCCACCTTATATAGACAGACATGTTGACTACTATAATGGATGGAACGAATTTTATGAAAAAAAGCTTTTTGAAAATCTTTTAAGGTTTAATGGAAAGTTTATTTTATCAACATGGCATCATAACGATTATCGTAAAAATGAATATATTGATTTGTTATGGTCAAGGTTTAGCGTTCTTACCCGAGAGCATTTTTATCATGTTGGCGGGAAAGAAGAAAATAGAAACCCAGTTATTGAGGCGCTAGTTACAAACTTTATTGCTGTGGAAGCCGAACATCATAAAAAGAGTTTTATTCAATATACGCTTCTTGAAAAAACTGTGGATTACACAGTGGATAATATGGAATTAAATCGACGAGCCTAACTTATTTGCCTGTGCTACATACTGCAAAGCAAGTGAATAAAATAGCTAGTCATGTGAGTGTAAAGATGCTTACACTTAAAGACACCCTTTTGTCTATGACCGGTAAAACTGGAATGAGGTAAAGTAATGAAGATTTCAAAAATCGAGATTTTTAATTATAGGGGAATTAAAGAAGCTCAAGAAATACCTCTCAGCGATTTTTCATCAATCGTTGGAAAAAATGACTCTGGGAAGTCGATCATTCTAAATGCTATTGCTTCGTTTTTAAATCTGAAAGAATACCCAATCACAAATTCTGATTTTAATAGTCAAGAAAATCCAATAGAAATATCATGCACATTTAGATCAGAAAACTTATCGGAGATTCTTGCATCGAAGATAAAAAGCAAAATCAAGAAAATTGACGGGCTTGATGAATTCCTTACTGATTTAATAATAGATGGGCAAATTACGATTAAAAAAACAATAAATACTCCAAAAAAATCATTTGACTATGAACAAATTTTAATAACAGATTATGATTCTGATGATTTTGCATTTTTGTATGGAAAGGCTGACGAGGAACTGACAAATATTTTGAATAACTTTAAGATTACAATCCCTGTTCAAGGTACTGGAAGAAACTCAAAACTAGAAAAAATAAAGCGAATTAAAGAATACTGTAGCTCCAAAGGAATCAAAAAAAGCGCAAAATTCATTAACGACGATTACAAAATCTGCTCATTATTGCCCGATGTTGAGCTTTTCAAGGCAGACTATGGCTTAGAAGCTGATACTAAATTCAAATCAAATTCGGTCAGTGAAATAATTGAATATTTAGACCAAGAATGCCAAGTTGAGAAGAAGCTTGCTATTGTAGAATATGAAATAGCAAGTGAAATGCAAAAAGAAGCGCAATCTGTTAAGAAATACATGAACGACTATGTATCGAATTTGAAAAAAGTTGAAATTATACCAACGATTGTCTGGAAAGATGCAATAAAAAGTGTTGATGTTTCTTTTCAATTCGATGGGGATTTAAAACCCATACCAATGAGTCACAAGGGCGCAGGATATAGAAGGCTTTTTATGGTTGCCCGTTTTCGATATTTAGCTGAAAAGAATAAGGGATTAAATATTGTCTACCTAATTGAAGAACCTGAAACATTCTTACATCCTTCTGCACAAAACGATTTACTGAATGCTTTTCGAGATCTGTCTGAAGACAAACAGGTAATAATCACAACACATAGCCCCGTTTTTGCAGGTGCTACCAATATTGAATCAGTAATTTTGTGCAAAAAATACTATGGATCAACTTATGAACATTACGGTACGAATGGGCGAGAAGCATTTATAGATAATATCGTAAAAGAATTAGGTATAAAGCCATCTTATAACCTTCGTGATTGCCATGAAAAAATTGTTTTTGTGGAAAGCCATAATGATGCAAGATTCTATAATCTTATTTGTCAGTGTCTAATTGGAAAGAACATCCTGAATAATAAAAAAGTACTAGTACTACCATTTGGTGGAGGTGAAGATATTGACAGTTTTCTAAATATCGATTACTTCGATAATTCTGGACGGGATTTATATCTCATAATAGATAGCGATAAACATCAAGACAAACTTGAGAAACAAACACAACGAGCAACAAATTTCCAGAGTATAAAACCAAAAGGTAAATCATATGTCCTGAAAAAGAGTTGTCTTGAAAATTACTATCATCATCGGGCATTTGAACTTACATATGGCCTTCCAGAAAATAGCTTCCCAATTATTGATGATAAAGAAAACGTAAAAATGATTATAAAAAAATACAAAATTGATAATATTCTGGCTCAGAACATAAAGGAAAAGAATAATTTTGATGTATTCGAAGCAATGACAAAAGAAGAGTGGGAAGAAGTTATTGAGGATAAATTGCTTGAATTTATAAAAGAAATTGTGCAATAGTAGAATAGGTAAAATTCTTATCATTTCCCGATAGTTCTAGCCGCGTAGGTTGGGCTGTTGTCTTTTTGACAACCCAACATTCAATCAACCGGCCTAACAGTCATGTCAGGTCTTGACACCCCCGACGATGACAAGTAGGCCCCCGCCGCAGGACGAACTCAGAATGAACGTTCAACATCGTGCCTAACTGGCTGCTGCACCGGAGACCGCGCCATAGCCCGTTGTGGCACTTGAACGCTCATCAAGTGGCGCGGCCCCGGTGAGCAAAGTCGTTGTCGCGGACGCTTCGCGCCCGCGACAACGGGGCGGCGGATTCCATCCGCTGCTTGCGCGGCGCGAAGCGCCGCACAACCACGCGGATGAAGCCGACCTCGGCCGTCAAAGCCTTCGGCTTTTCCGCCCTCGCGGCTTATCCGCCGCCCCGTTGGGTCGGTGCCGTGGGTTGGGATGAGATTGCGAACTCCAACATTTTCAATGGGACAATCTTTTTTCGAACATAGGAATAATTTCCATGATATTGAATGCCGTTATCGAAAAAGACGAATTTGGCTATTTTGCCCAAATTTCCGAATTAAAAGGCTGCGTAACACAAGGTAATACTTACGAGGAAGTGCTTTTGAATATTCAAGAGGCTGCTGAACTATATTTAGAAAGCCTTAAAACAGAAGAATTACATGCGCTTCAAAAGCGCAAGGTAATCATATCGCCCATAGAAGTCGCTATCCATGCCTGAATATCCAAGGCTTACCGCAAAAGAAGCAGACAAGCTTCTTCTCCTTAGTGGGTTTATTTTAGATCGGCAAAAAGGTAGTCATCGGATTTATATCAAGAAAATTTATCGGATGGTTTTGCCCAGTCATGCTGGAGAAATATTACATCCAAAAATCATCAAACAACTTTTTGAAGTCATTGATGAAGCTGAGGACAAAGCCTAACTGGGCGTTGCACCTGACCGTGCTACGCACGGCAGGTGAACAAAGTTGTTAGGCAAATGATAAAGAGCGAAATTAGATGTCTATTATCAGTAGATTTCTTGGAATAATCATCGCCACGTATTGGGACGATCATTCACCTCCACATTTTCATGCAAAGTACGGTGAATATGAGATCACGGTTAGCATTACTACAGGTGTAGTCGAAGGAAAGTTCCCAAAAAGAGCGCTGCGCCACGTGTTGGAATGGTATGAGCTTCACAAAGAGGAACTCCTGGAAAATTGGAACCTTTGTCAACGAAGTGAAAGTCCCAAACTAATCGAACCACTGGAGTAGAGGTCATGTTTTTACATGTGATTGAAGCCAGATATATTGGAGATTATAAAGTAGAAATTTTGTTTAATGATGGAAAACGCGGTACAGCTGATTTATCAGAGGCACTAGAAGGCTCTGTTTTCAAACCGCTAAGGGAACCTTCAGTATTTGCGCAGCTTCGCGTAGATGATGAATTGGAGACAATAGTATGGCCGAATGGTGCAGATCTAGCTCCTGAATACATTTATTTTCAAGCATTTAAGAGAGATCCGGAGTTGCAAACGCAATTCAGACAATGGGGTTACATCGCCTAACAAGGCGCTGCACCGGACTCCGCTACGCTCCGTCGGTGAGCTATACGTTGTCGCGGACGCTTCGCGCCCTGATCTGGGGCACAATTCGCGAAGATTACAGCGCCTATGGCGAAAGCTTGGAGCGTCTCCATCACGGTTAATCCCGCTCGCGGATCTACGCTGGAACGAGGACGATCTGGGCGGCATTTTCCAATCTCCAAGGAAAAAGTTATTGCCGTTTCAGCCGTTCCAGCCGCTGCCACGCTTCCAGCACGCAGGCCACCGACCAGGCTTGGGCGGGTGCGCCACGCGGAATGTGGGGCGGCGCGCCGTCGAGGATTTCGCTGACCGTGCCCAGGCCGGCGTCCAGCAGGTGATCGCGGATGGGCTGCAAGCGGGCCTGAGCCGCCGCCGTGTCGCCATACACGCGGTACTCGGCCAGCGCGTAGTGGCCCAGCAGCCAGCCCCACACCGGTCCCTGGTGATAGCTGCCGTCGCGTTCCCAAACCCCGCCGAGATAATGAGGACGATAATCGGGATGGCTAGGCGCCAGGGAACGGAGACCGTAGGAGGTCAGCAATTCCCGTCCACAGATCCGCACCACGGTTTGTTGAGTCGCCGTGTCCAGCGGACTGTGGGGCAGACTGACGGCGAAGATTTGATTGGGGCGCGAGGTAGGATCATCGCCGGCGGGACCGTCCAGCACGTCGGACAGGCCCGCGCCGGCGGAACGGACGAAACGCTGGAAGCCGTGCCGGACTTTAGCGACGAGTTCTGTATAGAGCGTGGAGGGTTGTCCCAGTCGCCCGGCGAAATCAACCATGATCGCCAAGGCGTTGTACCAGAGCGCGTTGATCTCGACCGGTTTGCCGATGCGCGGCGTCACCACCCAGTCGCCCACCTTGGCGTCCATCCAGGTGAGTTGTACGCCGGGTTCGCCGGCATATAGCAAGCCGTCAGCCGGGTCCATGCCGATCCGGTAGCGAGTACCCCGGACGTGCCAGTCGATCATGTCGGCCAGCACCGGGAACACTTCAGCCAACGCCGGCCAGTCGCCGCTGGCTTCCAGATAGGCGCGCCACGCCTCGAAGTACCACAGTCCAGCATCGACCGTGTTGTAGTCCGGGGTCTCGCCCGCGCCGGGGAAGACGTTGGGCAACATGCCCTGATCGACGAAACGGGCGAAGGTCAGCAGGATGCGCCGGGCGCTGTCGAGCCGGCCCGTCGCCAGCGTCAGGCCCGGCAGCGCGATCATGGTGTCGCGGCCCCAGTCGCCGAACCAGGGATAGCCCGCGATCACCGATTCGCCGTCGGGTAAATCCGGCAACGGCCGGGCGAACAGGAAACTGTCGGCGGCCAGCGCCAGTTGTTCGATCCAGTCGGGCGGCGAATCGGCAAGGTGTGGACGAGCGCGGTCGAGCAACGCCGCCTCACGATCCAGAAACCGCCGCAGCGCCGCATCCAAGTCGGCGGACGCCGTTTCGTGCAAGCTGGCGGTAATTCCGACCCAGTGGCCCGGACGCAGCGTCAACAGCGCATGACCGATACTGAGATGCGCATCCCGGTCTGGCAGGCCGCGTTCCCGTTCCACGGGCAGATCGAAGTTTTCGATCCAGTCCCACTCGGTCTGAAACTGGCCGCCCGCCGCCTGGAAGCGCAAGGTGAAACGGTCGGGACAGACCACATGCAGTTGATTCTCTACCGTTTCCACCCGTGGTGTGAAGCCGCCGGGCGTCATGCTGACATGATGATCGCGGGCGTTGACCAGCAAGCGGACCCGCAGCATCGTGACCCCCTTTTCCGAATCAGACCACCCCGGCGCGTTGCGCCACCCCTCCTTGTCCAAGGAGGGGATGGGCTGCGTCGTTTGTTCCCTTTCCCCTCTTTAACTAAGGAGGGGTGTCCCGGAGGGACGGGGTGGTTCGATTTCCAACCGCCAGGCGACATAAACGGTATTAGCGCCCGGCTCCAGCCAGATACGCTGCTCGATCACCCGGTCGCCCAAGGCATAGCGCCACACCGGCATCCGGCCGTGCAGATGGAAAGATTCGAGATGAACGTGACCTTCGGGATTCACCGCCCCGCCGCCCCAGCGATTGCTGAACAACGGGATTTCCCGGTCGCCGTCGAGCAGGGTGGCGTCAGCTTTGGAAAGCACCAGCCATCGGCCAAGCGGTGGATCAACCGGCGCGATCAGCAAACCGTGATAACGCCGGGTCAGCGTTTCCGCGACCGTGCCAGCGGCGTAGGCGCCCAAGCTGTTGCTCAGCCACCACTCGCGCCGCTCGGCCTGGCCGAGGTCGCCACAAATCGCTCGTCCGAAGCGGATGAAATCGGGTAGTGTATCGTTCATGCTGGCCGCTCCCCTTGTTGTAACCGCTCCGCCACGCGCAACGCCCAGGCGTAGATGGTCAGCGACGGATTAGCCCGGCTGGAGCGCGGCAAAATGCTGCCGTCCACCACATAGAGATTGTCCAGGTCGTGGATCTTGCCGTCGGCGTCCACCACCGAGGTGCGAGGATCGTGGCCCGCGACCAGGGTGCCGCAAGCGTGCGCGGTGCCGGCCAGCGGAATCGACTGGGCCGCCGCCGGCAACCCGATCTTCAGCAGCGAACGGCTGAAATCGCGCACCAGCCGTTGGTGTTCCTCTCGCGCTGCTGGCAGTCGGGCCGGATCGTAGTCGAGTTGGGGGTATTGAGCGCCGTTGGCTTTAGCGACGACCCGGTTGGCGGGATCGGAACCGTCCTCGGTCTGCAAGAAGAAGCCGTAGGCGCGATGACCGAGCGCACGGGCGAACCAGCGCGGAACCAGTCCCGGAATCAACGTGCTGAGCAATTCGCCGTCGAAGCCTAAAGGCTGGATACTGCTGTGCGGCAGCCGCTCGTTGAGCAGGAGCAGGGTTTTGCGCAGCAGATCGGTCTTGGGGGTGGCGGAAAACGCCAGCATCGCGCTGAGCAGATGGCATTTATAGTTGCGCCCGATCGCCTCGGCGCACGGCAGCCGCTCGGCCAGCCCGGTAGTTTCCAGATAACCCTGCAACAGACGTGGCGAGTGCAGCGCCCCGGCCGCCAGCAACACCGTCTCGGCCCGGAATTCGCCGCCATCCTCGGTGCGGACGCCGGTCAGCCGCTCGGGCCGGTCGGAATCAGCGATGAGGTCGCGCACCGCCTGGCCGGTCCGAATGGTGAGGTTGGGCAACTGTTGGACGCGCTCCAGCAAGGCGTGCTGGGCGTCGGCTTTCAAGTTCTTGACCGAGGCGAAGGCGTCGAAGTGGGCGGCTTCCTCGGGATGTTCGACGATGCTGGAGTCCAGGGCCAGCATCAGGGGTTGTGCGCGCCATCCGGCGCCGTTGCGAGCGAGCTTGCCGACGATGGCCCGCAGATCCGGCTCCGGCTCGAAGGGGTGAACGCCCAGTAATTCTTCCGCTCGCTCGTAATAGGGCTTCAGTTCGCGGTAAGCAATCGGCCAGGGCAGGCATTGGTGCGCCGGCTCGGCCTCAAATTCGTGCGGCTCGAAGCGCACCAGGGCTGCGCCGTACCACTTGGTTTTGCCGCCCAGATTGAAATATTCCTCCGGCTCGAACGTCCGACCGTTCTTGTCGAGCCAGCGCTCCTTGCTCTTGAATATTCCTTGCCGGATCACCTTGTCCACGTCCAGAGTGCTGCCGTCGTGCGGGAGTTCGCGCCCCTTTTCCAACAGCAGGACCCGTCGGCCGGCGTGCGCCAGGGCATAGGCCGCCGCTGACCCGCCTGCGCCGGAACCGATGATAATGTCTTGATAGCGTTCGTTCATGATTGCAGTCAACCTCCCTGTTCGAAACCGGGATAGAGGGTCATGCCACCGTCCACATACAACGTGGCGCCGGTCACGTAATCGGAGGCGTCGGAAGCCAGCCAGACGACGGCGCGGCCGATGTCTTCCGGATCCCCGATCCGCCGGTAGGGAATCAGCTTCAACAATTCCGCCTCGGCCTCGGGGGTCATCCAGGCGGCGGAGTTAATCGGCGTTTTGATCGCGCCGGGCGAGATGGCGTTGACCCGGATGCGGTGCGGCGCCAGTTCCTGGGCCATGGTTTTCATCAGCAGGCTGACCCCGCCCTTGGATGCGGCGTAGTTGGCGTGTCCCGCCCAGGGAATGACATCGTGGACCGAGGACATACAAATGATCTTGCCGGCGGCGCGCGACAGTTCCGGCACGACGCCGCGATGGAAGAATTCGCGGGCGGCGGCGCGGGAGCAGAGAAACTGACCGGTCAGGTTGACGTCGAGCACATGTTGCCAGTCGGCCAGACTCATCTCGACCAGCGGCGCATCTTTCTGCAGGCCGGCGTTGTTGACCAGGATGTCGATGCTGTCCCACGCCTCGAACATTTGGGCGAACATCGCCTCGACCTCGTCTTCCCGATGCACGTTGGCGCGGATCGCCAGCGCCTCGCCGCCAGCGGCCTGAATGTGGTCGACTACGGCTTGCGCCCGATCCGCGCCGCCGGCGTAGTTAACGACCACTTTCGCGCCGGCCGCCGCCAGCATCTTGGCGACGGTCGCGCCAATCCCGGAGCTGGCACCGGTCACCAGGGCGCGCTGGCCTTGCAGAATGGGTTCGCTGGTATGGGTCATCAGCATGGGTATTCTCCTTCATCAAGGATTCAGGGAACGATTCGAGGGGACAGGACGGCCTTGGTCGCTGGAGGGTGCAACGGGAATAACTTGGTCTTGCTCCGGACTGCCAGACCGAGCAAAGCCGGCGATACTTCCAGACTCAGTACGCCCCCTATTCTCCATTTCCTTGAATAACCCTGACTGGTGCTTGGGGAAGCGGGAATGACTTGTGGGTTCATGACATCACCTCGCGTGATCATCACAAGAGCTGGATATGGGAAATGACCCTGGCTACCAGGGCGGCGGTGATCGAGTCGCCGGCGGGATATCCGCCAGGGGTAACGCGGCCGGCGATCTCGAAATACCGGGGCCTTAACTGCGGTCGTTGAATCCACCGCCAACAATGGTGAACATGTCGAAATCCGAGGTCCTGGTATCGGTTCTAGAACCGGCCGTGAACTCCTCGTTTTCCACCGAACTGCGGTTATTGAATCCGCTGGAGGACTGGACATTGGCGCTGAAGCGTACATCACTTTGGCGCTTACGAAACTCCGCCACGGACTGCGGACCTTCGTCGTAGTTCTGGTAGTTGATGTAACCACTGCCGTGCTGGAAAGGCTCCGCCAGTGCGGTAGTACTCAGAGTCAAACCGGAAGCCAGAATCAACAGGGTGGTCGTGACGATCTTGTTCATGGGGTACTCCTTAAATAGGCTGGTTTAGAGATAACGTTGATGGACAATCTCTACTCAGCAACCCTCATGCCACATTAGACTATCTAATAAATAACATTAATTATCAATAAGTTGTAGTTTATGCTGAAATCCAGCACGGAGGAATGAAGGAGTAGACTCCACGATATATCGCAACGCCATTAAATAACGCGGTTTGCAGCTATCGCCTGGATAGGATCGCAACCAGCCATTCAGCTTTATGGCGGTTATTAAACCCACCTTACGGCCGAATGTTAGTGAAGGGGGATACGCGAGAAAACCATCGTCAGAAGTCGATGGCTGAGGGAATAAAGACGGGAAAAGACAGGATCAGACTCAGGCCGGGAATTTGGGTTTGCGAAGGTTCAACTTCTGCATCCGAGAGCGCAGGGTGCTGGGATTGAGGTCCAGAATCGCCGCCGTGCCCGATTCGCCCTCGATCACCCAACCGGTCCGTTCCAGAACCTGGAGAATATAGGCGCGCTCCATCGCTTCGAGTGAACCGGGTGGTTGCGGTGAATGCGTCGTGTCTTGGTCGTCCAGACGCAGTTCGAGCGCATCGTCGATTTCCAACAAAGGACCACGGGCGAGAATGGTCGCGCGCTCGATAACATTTTGCAGTTCCCGGATATTGCCGGGCCACGGATAATGCAACAGGCGCTCGCGCGCTTTTGGCGACAGGTCGCGAACTGCTTTGCCCATCTTCCGCGCGAACTTGTCCAGAAAAAAACGTGCGAGCAGCGGAATGTCAGTGGGACGTTCGGACAGGGACGGCATGCGGATGGGAAATACATTCAGCCGGTAATACAGATCGGCGCGGAACATTCCTTCCTTGACCCTCTTCGCCAGATCACGATTGGTGGCGGCGACCAGCCGGACATCGACTTTCAAGGTCTGCGTGCCGCCCACCCGCTCGAATTCCTGGTCCTGCAACACGCGCAACAGCTTGGCTTGGGCGCCGGCGGTCAGTTCGCCGACTTCGTCCAGGAACAGTGTGCCGCTGTCGGCGAGTTCGAAACGGCCCTTGCGCTGGGCGATTGCTCCGGTGAACGCGCCTTTTTCGTGGCCGAATAGTTCGCTTTCCACCAGTTCGCCGGGCAAGGCGGCGCAGTTGACGTGCACGAAGAGCTTGTCCCGCCGGTCGCTCAGGTCATGAATCGTCCGCGCGATGACGCTTTTGCCGGTGCCGGTTTCGCCCGTCAGCAGCACAGTGGAATCGGTGCCCGCCACTTGTTCAGCGTGGGCGAATACGGTTTGCATGACCGGCGAGTCGCCGACAATGTGACCGGGACTCTGCCGAGTCTTGATCTCTTCCTGGAGATAGAGGTTTTCCAGTTGCAACTGCTTAAGGGTTTCCTCGGAGCGCCAGCGCTCAGTCACATCCCGCAGGATCACGGTGAAAAACCGCCGACCCTCGATCTCCAGCGGCGACAACGTGGCTTCCACCGGGAATTCCTCGCCGTCATGGCGGCGAGCGGTCAGTCCCTCGGGCGCCCACAGTTGCTGGGAATTCACGGTAGCGGGCTGGACCGCCAGGCAATAACCCTTGAGCAGATTGCCGAAGCGCTTGGAGAGAAGAGGTTCGAACGGCTGCCCTACAACCTGTTCCGCCGGGCAGCGAAATACTTTTTCGGCGGCGGGATTGAACAGCGTGATACGTTGCTCAGCATCGATGGTGATGATGGCGTCCATGGCGCTGGCCAATACGCTGGCCAAGCGCTCCTCGCTTTTGCGCAGCGCCTGTTCGGCGCGCTTGCGTTCCAGTTCCGCCCGGGCGCGGGCGGCGAAAATCCGGAGCAGCGCCATGCCCCGGAATTCCTTGACCATCGGCTGGTTGTGCATGACGGCCAGGTGGCCCATCATTTCGTTCCCCGATTCGGACACCAGCGGCACACCGAAGTAGCTTTCGATCCCCATTTCCTTGAGTTCTGGATGCCGGGGGAACATCTCGTAAACCTTGCGGGTGTAATACACCGTCTCGCCGCGCATGACGATTTCGCAGGGCGTACCGTCCAGATCGAATTCGATGTTGTCGATGAGCTTGCCGTCGAACCAGAACGCCAGGGTACGCACCCTGACCCCGCTCTCCAGCAGTTCGCCCACGAAGGCGTGGCGCACGTTCAGTGCCTGGGCGAGTTCCCGCACCAGCGCGTAGAAGAACTCAGTACCCGTGGCGGTAGCGGTCCCCTCGACGATGGCGCGCAAGGCTCGGTGCATGGCGTCTTGCTCGTCGGCGGATAGAAACGCGGGGTCGCTTCGGGGAACGGATCGTTTTTCAGCGGGTGGCGCAACGGTTTCATTCATACAAAACCCTCCCAATGCGGCTTTGTCAGTGAGAACTGCTGAATCATTTATAGCCGTTTTTGGTGTATTGTGCGATTTGATTAAAAAAATTTTTACCGCACCGGGTTTTTCTGAGATTAAGGAACTGGATGAAAAGCGGCAGGGGAATGAGAAATGGGGTGGTTGTTATTCCACCCCATCTGAACCTGTAATTGCTACTCATATAGCAATGAGCATGTACTGATGATCAGCCAGCAGGTTATTTGTCGTTAAAACCGACCTTAATTTCCTGTGCATCCAACACCCCGTCTTTATTGGTGTCCATCTTAGTCCATGCCGCCATATCGTTGCTGTGCTTCATATATTCTTCCTTGGTGATGGTGCCATCTTGATTGGCGTCCATGATCTTCGCCGTTGACATATTGAAACCTTGGGCGAACGCGGTGCTCAGGGCCAGACCGGAAATCAGGGCAAAAGTCAGTTTGGTCGACGTCTTCATTGCAAGCTCCTCATTTAAAAAAGACTGCGGTGGTAGGTGGTTGTACTACTGCTTTTCCTGTCAGCAAAGGTGATGCCAGTTTTTAATCGAGTGGTCATCTAGTTAAAAAAATCATCCTATTTACAATAGATTGCTTGCTTTCTCAGAAAAAAACAGGGCTGGACGAGCGAAACGGATACTCTAAAATATGAGCGGGTCCTTTGATATTTCGTGGAGCCACGAAATATCGAGGCCATCCGGTACTCCTTGCGCGACTCCCGATCATCCGCCACCCGCAAAAAAAAACCAGGCATCCGTGGTCAGCCCGGTTTCTCTGCAGGGTTGCCGTTACCAAAGTCCCTCTTTAACGTAAAGTTTGCTTAATAAGGTCACCTGGAGAAGGATGGCCTTCAGGAGTGCGTACTGCATTCGCTCGATTTCTGGATGAGCGAGTCCGCTGGCGGCTAACAGGGTGCGCGCCGTGGCGACCAGCGGAAAGGACAGAGTGATCAGGTGGCGGTAGCTCGGCAGTAGCGCCAAGAGCGATTGCACCGACCGATCCGGCGGGAGTTCGGCATACAGTTGTTTGAGCCAGGACGGCTCATGAGGGGAAAAACAGGTTTCAAACAGCCATTGCCGAAACCAGAGGCGAACGGTCGCGGAACCGTCTACCGAATCCTCCGGAATTTCGCGGCGTAGCACGGTCAGCGCGGTGGCCAAGGCGGGATAAGCGGCCACCATGCCGAGCACCATGTCCAGATAATCGTCGGTCTGTCCCTTGAGAACTCGCCAGATTTTGCGTAATGCCCGTGCGTCGTCCGGAGAAAAGAGGCCGACTCGCCCCAGCAATTCGATCTCCGCGGAATCCGGAAACCAGGGTGGAGCGGCCACGGCAACCTCATCCTCGCCAGGAAGCTGCGCCAGGTTGTTCATGGGGGCGTTATTCTCTTTGGGTTGCGTGGAAACCGCCGGTTAGCGGCGAACCAGCCGGCCGATCAGGTGATCCAGGGACAGCTTGCCGGGACCGTGGCAGAGGGTGATCAGCAACAGCAGACCCCACACCTGGTGCTCCGCCAGCCCGGCAGCCATCAATTCGGGGTAGGAAACGACGGCCACGATGTTGAACACAAACATCGCCAGCGCGGCGTAGCGCGTCCCCAGACCCAGGAACAGAAACACCGGCAGCAGCAGTTCCGCCGCCGTGCCCAGATAGGCTGCCAGCATGGAGGGCAATAACGGCACGTGATACTCGTACTCGAACAGCGTGAAGGTGCTCTCCGTCGGGAACACGCTCAGCGGATAGTTAAAGGTGTGCCCGAACACGGTGAAACTACCGGTGAGCGTCTTCGTCAGTCCCGAACTGAAGAAAGCGGCGGCGACCCAGTAGCGGGCCAGCAAATCGGCGACGGGCGTCAGAAAATCCGCGGCCTTGTGAAACAGCCCATCGGCTTGCTTTAACAGGGGCGCGATTTTCGCCCAGAACGGGCGTTGGGATGGAGTGGCAAATGCATCGGTAGCGGTCATCATGGGGATTCCTCCTTAGGGTGGTTACCATCAATCAACAATTGGGCAGGAAAAAGTCGACCAAGACGCCTTGTAAAACATGCCGGTGGAAACAGGCCGGCAGGTCAAGGGTCGGTTGCGCGGCCATCGCTTGCTCGCAGGCCGTGGTGAAATCACTATTCCCGGCCAGGGCGTGCAGCAGGCTGAACTCGCCGTCGGCCAGGGCCTGAAATTCGATGTCCAGATTCTCGTGGCGAATGATCAGCAACTGGACACCACCCTCGGCCAAATCCACCGGGGGATCGCCGGTGTCATCGTCCTGATTGACCTGCCAGATTCGCAGGATCGGAAAGGCCGATTCCAACAGGCAAGCGGCGGGGTGCAGTTGGAAATGCAATTCCCCCTGCCGCTCGGCGGGTATCTGCGCCAGCGTCGTCAAGTCGAGCGGCGGATGGCGGGCGGCATGGAACACCTGGTGATACGCCCATTCCAGCCGGGCGACATCGGGCAGATAAACCAACTCGGCGGTCGGCGGGAACGACTGAAGAAACAGTGGGAAGTGCTCGCCGAACTCGTGCAGGTCGCCCGAACGAGATGGATGGCGGGCGATGTATTGCGCCGCCGCGTACCGAAAGAATTCTTCGCCCACCAAGCGGCGTACTACCGGATAAACCGCTTCGAGCGCGCCGGTCAGGCCGAGCAGGGTGTTGTGGCGATAGACCTGCAAGCGACGGGCGCCACTGAGGCCGGACGCGCGGATGTGGCGGTCGAAGCCGCCTGCATCGCCGTCCAGCAGCGCGGCGGCGAAACCCAGTTGGAGTTCACGCAGCCTGGGCATGGCGTTCCTCCAGAATTGCATCCGCTCGTTGAGCTTCGTCCACCAGCACCGTCAACTCGGGCAGGTCGGTATCCCATTCAATGAGCGTGGGAACTGGGCTGAAGCGCTGAATCGCTCGGCGGTAGAGCGCCCAAACTGCTGGCCAGACCGGCTGATTGTGGCTATCGATCAAAATCTCACCATCCTCAAAGCATTTCACCGTAAATCCGGCCAGATGGATTTCCTGGACGACGTGGCGGGGAATCGCCCGTAGGTAGGTGTCGGCATCGAAGCTGTGATTGCGGGCGCTGACATAAATATTGTTGACGTCCAGCAGTACGCCACAACCGGTCCGCTCGGCCAATTCAGTGAGAAATTCCCATTCGGGAATCGTCGATTCCACGTATTGCAGATAGCTGGACGGGTTCTCGATCAGCAGGGGTCGGCCAAGCTGATCCTGGACCTGGGCGACCCGCGCGACCACGTGGTAAAGCGCCTCTTCCGTATAGGGCAGCGGCAACAGGTCGTTGAAGTGGCGCCCGCCGACCGAACCCCAGGACAGGTGTTCGGAAACCAGCGCAGGTTCGAACCGCCGGATCAACGCCTTCAGTTTGCTCAAGTGCCAGCGGTCGAGTGGATCGGTCGAACCGATGGACAGGCCGACGCCGTGCAGGCTCAGGGGATAATGAGCGCGAATTCGCTCCAGGTAGTCCAACGGCTTGCCCCCAGCGCCGAAGTAATTTTCGCTGTGGACTTCCAGCCAGCCCACGGGTGGGCGGCTTTCCAGCACCGCATCGTAGTGTTCGGCCCGCAGGCCGATTCCGGCGCGGGCCGGAATCGAACCGGGGCCAAGCCTGGACAGAGCCGGCTTGGCGATCATCAGGAGTGCCTCAGGCTTTCGGTTGGGCGCTGCCGCCGACGATTTTTTCGCAGGTGCCCTTGGGGACATAAACCCAGGAATCTCCCTGACCGTCCTTGCTAGCCTGACCGGCGCAGGCATGCACGCTGGTTTGACAGTCGTTCTTGCCGGCCTTAACGATGCCGTAGCATTTCTCGGCGCCTTTGCCCTTATCTTCCTCGGCGGCGTTAGCCTGGCTGGCGGCGGTCAACAAGCCCAGCGTGAGGACGCTGGCAAGGGCGGAATGGACGAGAGTTTTGCTGTTCATGAGAGGTGGCTCCTATAGGCTTGATAAGCGTTGACAACATCGAGCGTTTTGCGGACGGCTTCATTCCCGCGATAGCCAAAGCGACTGGGTTCAGGGCGTGACCTTGGCGCGTCTGGATATACCGCCGGACGGGTCCGAACCCGTTGGTATGGGTTGACTCGGGGGGTTCGACCGGCGGCGGTGACCCGCGTGAAGCTGTTTCAAAACCTGTGCCATATTGCAATATGAAATAAATTATTATATTTATCAAATAATTATTTTCATAATGGCAAACTGGGAAAAAAGGAGTCGTTGGGAGGTCTGCGTTATTTCGCGGTTGCCGCGATATCGCACGGCGGACGAAAGCTTACTGGCGAACGGCTCGACCCAGAAGTTCATCGCCCAGCGCTATCACACGACCGAGGCCAATCTGCACCATTGACTCAAGCAGCACGGGCTGAAGGCCGCTAAAGCCGACACGCGGGTGTAAAAATCAACGATAGGATAGTTGGACGCTTCCAGGCCGGATGGGAGACAACCCCATGGTTTGGCTCATCCAGGTAAACGGGCTGATTGTCGATGCCCGGCAGGTATCGCGAGAGATTCAAGAGGAAGCTTTTCGGCGTGGACTGATTCCGTATCTGCCGTGAGGGATGCTTTCTCAGGTGAAGGGGGCTAGATGCTCGAAATCCTGTGAGAGTTTTTATCCGTTTGGGTGTGTTTAAACAAACGACACTAAAGTCCCATAGAATTTTATGAGACTGAGCGCTGTCGTGATGTTTTTAGGCCATGTTTTTTTAGCCAATGGTGCAGGTTAG
>Ga0209507_1000298_pt1 | contig 59988 bp, 46 predicted proteins | sample AD_UKC028_MetaG_FD_184414 | JGI IMG/M metagenome (GOLD analysis project Ga0209507, IMG submission 184414) | Active sludge microbial communities of municipal wastewater-treating anaerobic digesters from USA - AD_UKC028_MetaG (SPAdes) (version 2) | ecosystem: Engineered > Bioreactor > Anaerobic >...
CGCAGACCATCGCGTCGGGCGAACCCTCGGCGGGCAGGGTCCAGTTGCGGTAGAGGCGGATGTAGGTGTCGCCGAAGGCGAGCCAGCCGTTCGAGCAGATCGAGACCCGGTCGTAGGTCTCGCCGTAGTACGTGAACGGGAACGGCAGGTCGAAGCGCTTCGTCGCGTCGCCCCAGTTCACCAGGTCGCTGATGCCCGTGTTGGTGCCGACCCCGACGAGCTCGACCCAGTCGTAGTCCGGTGCGAGCGGATCGGTGTCCGCGTCGTCGAACGCCCAGTAGCCGTAGGCGTCCGGGCCGGTCGGATCGCCGGCCGCCGCCGTGCCGACCGTGATCGGGTACTCGAGCAGCTGGGTGCCGCCCTCGGCGAACGAGAGGGCGACCTGGAGGCTCGTCAGATGCCCGGGATAGCAGTCGCCCGCGATCGAGATCGCGAACGCGTTGGTCTGGACCGCCGATCCGCCGGCGCCGATCGCGCCCCACGCTCCCGCCGCGTCCGTCACCGTGATCCACTGGCTCGCGCAGGACAGCGTGGCCGTGACGCCGGCCGTCGCGAGGTCGCCGACGTTGGTGAGCGTGAAGGTGACGGTCCCGACCTCGCCCGGATCGAAGGTGCCGCCCGGGCCGCCGAAGACGACGCTCGGGAGCGCGCCGCGCGCGGCGCGGATGGGCAGCGCCACGAGGCTGGTCCAGGTGCTCGCGCTGCCGGTCGCATCGAGGCGGAGTTCCGGAGTCGCGCCGCCCGGCGCGTCGGACTCCAGGCGGATGCGGTAGGTCCCGCTCACGGTCGCTCCGGCGGCCACCGTGCCGTAGCTGGCGTCGCCGTCGAGCACCGTCACGTAGGGCAGCGGGGTCGTGATCACGCCGACCGCGCCGACGACCGAGCTCGTCCCGTGGTTCGTCAGGGCCACGGCCAGGTCGAGCGTCTCTCCGGGGTTCGCGACGTTGTCGCCGTTGCCGGAGACTTCCTGGATCGTGAGCGAGGCGAAATCCAGCGAGCGCACGACGGCGCCGACCGCGGTCTGGCCGAGATGCGGCCGCAGGTTGCGGCCCGTCACCGTGACCAGCACGTCGCCGGTCGTCGCCTCGGCGATATCCAGCACCGCCTGGCCGGCCTGGTCGGTGTAGGCGAAGTCCTGGACGCGATTCTGCTGGTAGACGGCGACGCGCGCGTCCGCGAGCGGCGCCCCGTCGCGGGTCACCGTGACCGGCAGGGCATTGGCGCCGAGAGCCACCTGCGCCGGATAGCTCACCGCGATCGCCGCCGGCACGCCCGTGTAGATCTCGGTCGCCGAGTCGCCCATCAGGTTGTTCCACACCGACCAGATCGTGACCTGGCTCGGCTCGTTCGTGTAGTAGTTCCTGTAGAGGTTGAGCTTGCCGCGGGTCAGCGACGGGCCCACGCGGTGCTCGGGGCTGTTCAGCACGCCGTTGGTCGTCCCCAGGAAGATGCAGTTGTTGTAGCGCGTGTGCGTGCCCGAGGTGGCGGTGCCGACCGCCGCGATGCCGCCGCCGCTGGGCGCCCGCAGGAACGCCTCGCTGCGGGCGTTGGCGTCGTCCTGGAAGCTGCCCGTGGAGCAGGTCATGATCACCGCGTACGGCAGCTGCCGGCCGTTGGTCGTCGACATGATGTGCGACGAGGTCATGCCGCTCATGTTGAGCCAGCCGCGGTACGTGAACAGCGTCTCGCCCGAGTTGATCGTCGCGAGCATCTGGGTCGTGAAGTTCCCGCTGAAGATCGTGTCGACGCGCGTGTAGCCCAGCTCGAGCAGCTGCTCCTTCACGAACTGGTTGACCAGTACGCAGCTGTAGCCCGACGAGGAGTTGGGATCGCCGGTCAGGCCGGCCGTCGTGAACCAGTTGGTCTCGCTGAAATCCGGGTCGCTCTCGTAGCCGACGATCTTGTCGACCGCGATCTGCAGCTCGGCCGTGGTCGTCACGGAGATCCGGCCGATGTGGATGTCCGACAGCACGTCGCCGCCCTCGAGCAGCGTGTAGTCGTGATCGCCCTCGCCGCCGTAGCCCGAAAGGGTCTCGTTGAAGGTCGGGATGGCGACCGAGCCGTTCGCGTCGCCGACGAGCGTGACGAACTCCAGCGGCGGCTTGACGGTGTTGTACTGGACCTGCAGCCAGCTCTTGATCGCGGTGTTCGTGGTCCCGGCGGTCGCCGTCGTCGCCACGATCACGTTGTAGCCCTGGCGCCGCCGCCAGGCCGCGAGCTCCTCGATGATGGACAGGACGGTCGAGTTGTTGGGGCAGACGAGGATGTAGGTGCCCGGCCCCACGGCGACGTTCTCGTCGCGCACGAAGCCGACCACCTCCTCCTCGAAGATCGTGGCGAAGGACTCCGGGATCAGCCGCGGCGGGCCGGTCCGGTCGTTCCGCTGGTCGGCGCCGCCGAAGGTGACCTCGACCGTGAGGCTGCTCGCCGCGGTGACCTCGCCGGTCGCGGGGTCGTAACCGACCGGGCAGAAGGTGATCGGGACCACGCGCACGCCGTGCATCAGGGCGGGTTCCCCGACGACCACACCCGGCTCGATCACCGGCGCGCTCGCGTACCAGGCGGCGTCGAAGTCCGGCCCGGCCTTGCCCTGCTCGGTGGTGGGTTCCATCGGCGCCAGGGTCATCGTGCCGAGCGAGCGCTTCTGTTGCGCGACCACGCGGACGTCGACGCCCGAACCGGCGGGCAGGGGGACCAGTCGAGTGAAGGTCGGCACGGTCGGCTGGCCGACCGCTCCCATCGCGCCGCCGTCCTCGAGATCGAGGCTGTCGAATGTGCGGCCGTCGCGGGAGATCGTCTCGTGGGCGAGGCCGCGGACGGTCAGTTCGAAGGTCATCCCGCCGGCGTGCCGGTCCAGGACCCGGACGTCGGCGGTGGCGGCCACGGGGCCCGGCTCGAGCGGCAGGACCTCGCGGGTCGCGCCGGCCGCTACGACGGGCAAGGTGAAGACGAGGGCGATCGCCCACGCGGACAGGACTCGATTGCGAAGACTCATGACGGCCTCCCGGACAGGACACGAAAACAACGACGTCGCCGACGAGGCGATGCCGTCGACAATCATACCACGGATCGACGGAGCAGCGGAGTCTCTTTGATGAAAAGAACGAGAACCCGTAGTTTATCACGGGTTCTCAGACGTTTCCTCAAATGAACAGGCTCTGCCGTCAGGTGAGCGGCGGCTCAGAAGTACACGCCGAAGGTCGCCGTGAACCCGTCCACGTCGCCGAACGTGTACTTGGCCTCGACGAAGGCGCTCATCGGTCGGGTGAGGCCGAAGCCGTAGCCGGCGCCGGCGTTCAATCCCAGCTCGGTGAAGTCGAAGTCCGTCGCGACCTGGAGGCCGATCAGGGGGTAGACGTTCTTCAGGTCCTCGTGCGACAGGCTGAAATGAAGGTCTCCATCGACCGCGAGGTAGCTGCCGTCGACGAAATACGTCGCGCCGGCCGCGATGCGGGAACCCTCGAGCACGAAGTCGTTGGTCAGGCGGCCCTGGAAGCCGACGTCGTCGAAATCGAAGAGCGACACGCCGCCGCTGAAGTCGCCGGCGGTGGCGGCCGCGGGCAGGACGAGGCAGGCAGCGAGAGCGGCCACAGCGAACTTGCGCACGGTGTTCTCCTTTCGGTATGGAATGCGAACCGAGTACGGGATTAATGTGATACATGGCGGTGCCGTTTTCCAGACGAGAGATCGGAGGACCGCGCCATGCTGCGCAATCCGGCCAGGGTCTTCTTCCTGTCGAGCCTGCTGCTCTGCTTCCTGCACCTGAACTGGGCGGCGGGCGAGCTGCCGGACCGGGTCGCCACGCATTTCGGCGCCGGCGGTCGGGCCGACGGCTGGGCCGACCGCAGTTCGTTCCTGCTCATGTACGGGCTGCTCGTGGTCGGGATGTCCGCGATCCTCGGCGGCATCGGCTGGTTCGCCGGCAGGTTGCCGGTGAGCTGGTTGAACCTGCCGAACCGCGACCACTGGTTCGAGCCGCAGCGGCGCGCCGCGACCGAAGCGCGGCTGCGCGACCAGATGCTGGTCATGGCCGGCGCGACGAACCTGTTCTTCCTCGGTCTGATGCACGTGACGGTCCAGGCGAACCGGCAGCCGGAGCCGCAGCTCGGCGGCGGATTCTGGGTGTTGTTCGCGGCGTACCTCGCGTTCGTGGCCGGGTGGTCCGTGCGGTTCACGCGCGGCTACCGGGTGACGTCGCCCCGCTGACGCCGGCCGCCCGGGTCAACGGACGAGCATCAGCTTCGCGCTGCGCACCGCCGACTCGCCCGCGAGGCGCGCCACGTACGCGCCTGACGGCGCGCCGCGTCCGTCCCACGCGACCTCGTGCCGGCCCGCCGGATGCGGACCCGCGGCGAGGCGGGTCACGCGCCGCCCGGCGAGGTCGAACACGTCGAGCGTGATCGTCTCGGCGCGCGGCAGCTCGAAGGTCACCGCGACCCGCGGATTGAAGGGATTCGGGCAGGCGGCGAGCCGGACGTCTCCGGGTCGCGGCACGTCGCCGTCCGGCGCCGGCTCGGGCCCGACCGGCGTCTGGCCGGCGCAGTGCTGCGGCAGGATCGCGAGACCGGCGCCGGTCGCCGCCGCGTGAACGGTCTCGGCGCCCAGCGCCAGGGTGAACGTATTGGCCGGCGCGGAGGTCTCGCCGACGGCCACCATCGCCGCCGGGTCCGCGACGTCGACCACGTGCACGAAACCCGCCTCGCTCGCCACATACGCGTACTCGCCGCCGAGGCGCAGGTCGACGAGGGCGCCGGGCAACGCGAGGAAGCCGACGCGCTCGCCGTCCGGACCGAGGGCGACCAGTCCACCCTGCGTGCCGCCGCGCAGGGCGAGGAAGTCGACCGCTGCGGTCGCGACCACGGCGTACGCGGCGTCCGCGTCGAGCGCCCGCGAGGCGACGAACTGCGGCTGGAGCCGATCGCTCGCGTCGAAGACCTCGAGGGTCGCGCCGCCGAAGGCGCCGGCGGTGACGAGGAGCCGGTCGCCCGCACACGCGAGCGCCAGCGCGAACGGCGGCGTGGGCACCGCGCCGACGACCACCGGATCCGCGGGTTCCGTGAGATCGACCACGGTGAGGCCGCCGAGGAAGAAGTCGGCGAGGTAGAGCGCGGGCGGAGCGACGAGGATCGCGCCGGGGTAGCCCGGCACCGGCAACGACCCGACCAGCGCGGGCGCCGCCGGATCGGCGACGTCGACCACGTGGAGGCGTCCCGCCGTGCCGCCGCCCGACGTGACGTAGGCAAGGTCGCCCGCGACGGCGACGCGGCTCGTGCCGGTGGGCAGCACGACGGTGCCGGCGAGCTTGGGCGCCGCCGGGTCGGCGTGGTCGTAGACCAGCAGCTCGGGACCGGCCGCGACGAACGTGTGGCGGCCGGCGACCGCGACCCCGAGCGCGGGCTGCGCCGTGGACGCGACCGCGAGCGGAGGCGGCGACGTCGGGTCGGCGGCATCGATCAGCTCGAGGCCCACGGAGCCGGTCGCGACGAGCGCGACGTGTCCGGCGACCTGGACCGCGCGCGGCGCGCCGAACGTATCGACCCGTCCGACGAGGCGCGGATCGGCCGGATCGGCGACGTCGACGGTGCAGAGGCCGCTCGCGGCGACGAACGCCAGCGGGCCGGCGGCGCAGACGCGGCGGGCGGCGCCAGGCAGCGCGACCTGGCCGAGCGCAAACGGGCGCGCCGGGTCGCCGACGTCGATCGTCTCGAGGCCGCCGAGCCACCCGGCGACGAGGGCCACCGGGCCCGCGAGCGCGACATCGAAGGCGTCGCCGCTGGTGGCGATCCTGGCGACGACTCGCGGCGCGGCGGGGCCGGCGAGATCGACGATCGCGAGTCCGGCGGCGCCGGCGGCGACGCAGGCGAACGACGCGTCGCCGCCGAGCGCGACGCCGCGCAGGGTCCCGGGCGTGTCGAGGATGTCGGCGATCCGGGGACGCGCGGGGTCGCCCACGTCGACGACCGCGAGGCCGGCCTCGCCCAGGGTCACGAGAAGCCAGCCGCCGTCGATCGCGAGTCCGGCGGCGTCGGCGCCGAGGACGAGGCCAGAGATCGCGGCGGGCCGGGTGGGGTCGCCGACGTCGTAGATCGTCACCCGGCCTCCCGGCCGGGCGACCGCGGCGACTCCGCCGGACACGGCGACGCGCTCGGCGTCCGCACCGCCCGGTTCGACGGCGAGGAGAACGGGGTGGGCGGGATCGCTGACGTCGAAGAGCGCCAGGCCGACGGCGAGGTCGAGGGCCTGGCCGGGGGTGCCGACGGCGGAGAGCCAGCGGAGGTAGGGGCGATAGTCGACGCAGTCCGCGGCGAGGGCGGCGGTCGCGAGGGATGCGGCCGCGAGGAACGTGGCTGGCAGGCAGCGCATGCGTCGTCCTCCGCGGGGCCGGCGTGGGGGCCGTTCCCGAGCTGATAATCTAGTCGATCGGGCCCGGCCCAGCGACGGCGGGCATCGCGCGCGAGCGGGGACCCGGGTTCCCGGGACCGCGCGGTCGCTCGTTACGATTTTATCATTATCGGCAGGCAAGAGGGGGGCGCCGGCAGAGGACCGAGCTTGGCCGCCGGGCCCATCGATCACGTAATGAAAGTCATTTCAGTGAGATATCCGATCCTCCCGCTGGGAAAGACCGTTCGAGCGCCGCTGCTGACCTGTTGATGGATGAACAGCGGATCCTTGACTTCGCCGCCCCGCGACGAATATTTGGGCCAGGGAATCCCGTACGGCCACCCTCCAGGCGCACACGTCCCTCCAGCACGACGAGGGTGGCGGACTACCCAGGAAAGGTGTGCAAGATGCTGAGCCTGACCATCAACGACCGGACCATCGAAGCCGAGGAGGGAGAGACCATCCTGAGCGCCGCCCGGCGCGCCGGGATCGAGATCCCCACCCTCTGCGCGGTGAAGGGCCTGCCGCCCACCGGCGCCTGCCGCATCTGCGTCGTCGAAGTCGCGGGGTTCGGCGGCCTGGTGCCGTCGTGCTCCTATCCGGTGGCCGCGGGCATGAAGGTCCAGACCCACTCGCCCCGCGCTCTCGAGGCCCGCAAGACGATCGTCGAGCTGCTCCTGGCCGACCATCCGGACGACTGCCTGTACTGCGCCCGGAACAATGCCTGCGAGCTGCAGACCCTGGCGCAGGGACTCGGCATCCGCCAGCGCCGGTATCGCGGCACCAGCCTGCCCATCCGGCTCGACGTCTCCAGTCCCGGCATCATCCGCGACCAGGCGAAGTGCGTGCTGTGCGGGCGCTGCGTCGCGGTCTGCACCCAGGTCGTGGTCAACGACGTCCTCGAGTTCGGGAACCGCGGCGCGAAGGCGAAGATCGTGTGCGACGCGGACCGGCCCATGGGGCTCTCGACCTGCGTCCAGTGCGGCGCGTGCGTGGAGGCCTGCCCGGTCGGCGCGCTCGTCTTCAAGGAGCAGATGAACTGCATGCCCGACGGCCGCATGCAGACGACGCGCGTCACCTGCCCGTACTGCGGCGTCGGTTGCCAGATCGACATGCATCACAAGGACGGCAAGTGGATCTACTCGACCGCCACCGCCGCGAACGCCGAGAAGCAGCCCAACCAGGGCCTGCTCTGCGTCAAGGGGCGGTTCGGCCTCGATTTCCAGAACCACGAGGAGCGCCTCACCACGCCGATGATCCGCAAGGATGGGGCGCTCGTCGCCGCGTCCTGGGACGAGGCCCTCGACTTCGCGGCGACCAGGCTCGGCGAGGTCAAGGCCGCCCACGGTCCGGATGCGATCGGCTTCCTCTCCTCGGCCAAGGTCACCAACGAGGAGAATTTCGCGATGATGCGCCTGGCGAGGGGGGTGATCGGCACCAACAACCTCGACCACTGTGCCCGTCTCTGACACAGCTCCACCGTGGCCGGTCTGGCCACGACGCTGGGTTCCGGCGCCATGACGAACAGCCTCAGTGAAGTCGCGAAGTCCGACGTGATCTTCCTGATCGGCTCGAACACGACCTGGTGCCATCCGGTCTTCGGCTACCTGCTCAAGCAGGCCGTGCGCAACCGAGGAGCCAAGCTCATCGTCTGCGACCCCCGGCGCATCGACCTCGTCGAGTTCGCGGACATCTGGCTGCAGCACCGCAACGGCTCCGACGTGGCGCTCCTGTCCGGTCTGCAGCACATCATCATGCGCGAGGGGTGGCACGCGTCCGAGTACATCGCCGAGCGGACGGAGAACTTTGAGGAATACCGCAAGAGCATGGAGTGGTTCACGCCGGAGCGGGTCGAGGAGCTCACGGGCGTGCCGCAGGACGATCTCTACGCTGCCGCCGAGCTGTTCGCCCGGGGTGGCCGCGGCGCGATCTACTACTGCATGGGCGTCACCCAGCACACGCATGGCGTCGACAACGTCAAGGCCGTGTCGAACCTGTCGCTCATCACCGGCAACCTCGGGTTCGAAGGCGGCGGCGTGAATCCGCTGCGCGGCCAGTCCAACGTGCAGGGCGCCTGCGACATGGGCTGCCTGCCCAACGTGTTCACCGGATACCAGCCCGTCACGTCGCCCGAGGTGCAGGACCGGTTCGCGAAGCGCTGGGGCAGCCAGCCGACCGCGCCGAAGCCGGGCCTGACCGCCACGGCCATGATCCCCGCGTCCGGCGACCGGATCAAGGCGCTCTACATCATGGGCGAGAACCCGATCGTCTCCGATCCCAACGCCAATCACGCGGAGGAGTGCCTGAAGAAGCTCGACCTGCTCATCGTGCAGGACATCTTCCTCACGGAGACCGCGAAGCTCGCCGACGTGGTGCTTCCCGCCGCGGCCTTCGCCGAGAAGAAGGGCACGTACACGAATACCGAGCGCCGCGTCCAGCTGTCGCGCAAGGCCTTCGAACCGCCGGCCGGCGCGCGCGAGGACTGCGCGATCATCGCCGACATCGCGACGCGGCTCGGCGCGAAGGATTTCCCGCGGACCATGGCCGGCCTGTGGCAGGAGATCGTCGAGCTGACGCCGCAGTACGCGGGCATGACCTACGAGCGGCTCGAGGATTGCGGGCTGCAGTGGCCGTGTCCGACCGCGGATCACCCGGGCACGCCGTTCCTGCACAAGGGCAAGTTCGCCCGCGGCAAGGCGCTGCTCTCGCCGCTCACGTACCGGGCGCCGGCCGAGGAGCCGGACGCCGAGTTCCCGATCCGGCTCAGCACCGGACGCCTGCTCCAGCACTACCACACGGGCAGCATGACCCGACGGGCCAAGGTCCTCGACAGCCTGGTGCCGACCGGCCAGGTGGAGATCAGCCCGGCCGACGCGCAACGCCTCGGGGTGCGCACGGGCGACCGGGTGCGCGTGAGCACGCGCCGCGGCTCCATCGTGACCTTCGCGCAGGTCGTGGAGCGGGTCGCCGAGGGCGCGGCCTTCGTGCCGTTCCACTTCCAGGAGGCTTCGGCGAACCGACTCACCAACGACGCGCTGGATCCCGTGGCAGCGATACCGGAATACAAGGTCTGCGCCGCTCGCCTCGAGCGGGTGGAGATCTGACGACAAGGAGAGACGCGGACATGAGCGCAACGACCAACGAGCTCGTCGACCAGATCCTCGCCGATTACCGGGGCGCGTCGCGCGACCAGCTGATCCCGGTCCTGCAGAAGGTCCAGACGGCCGAAGGCTACCTCTCGCAGGAGTCCCTCGCCCGGATCGGCCGGGAGATGAACCTGCCGGTCAGCAAGGTGTACGGCGTCGCGACCTTCTACAACCAGTTCCGGTTCGCACCGCAGGGCAAGTACCACTTCATGCTCTGCCGCGGCACGGCCTGCCACGTGAAGGGCAGCAAGAAGCTGCTCGAGTCCGTGATCCGGACCCTCGGCATCGAGCCCGGCCAGACCAGCCGCGACCGCCTGTTCAGCCTCGAGATCGTGGCCTGCATGGGCGCCTGCGGACTGGCGCCCGCCCTGGCGGTCAACGGCGAGGTGTTCGCCAAGGTCACGCCGCTCAAGCTCAACAAGATCATCGAGGACTGCCGCGCGAAGGAGACCGCCCATGTCAACGCCTGAGAGCCGCGCCAGCGGTTGCTGGTCCATCGATACGCCGCCGTCGCCGCAGCTGCTCGGCATCATCGCCGAGGGCCCCTGGGCGAAGGACCTCGCCGGCACCACCCTCGAGAAGCGGGTCGTCCAGCTGCGGCGCGAGGACGTGGATCGACCCACGGTGTTCGTGGGCACCGGGACCTGCGGCCTGGGGGCGGGCGCCGCCAAGACCGTGGCCGCGGTCAAGGAGTACCTGGCGGCCACGGGAACCGCGGCGGACCTGGTCGAGGTCGGCTGCGTCGGGATCTGCTCCGAGGAGCCGATCCTGGACGTGCAGCTGCCGGGCCGGGCCCGCATCAGCTACGCGAAGGCCGACGCCGACAAGGTGCCGGCGATCCTCGGCGCCGCCCTGGCCGGCCGCCCGCTCGCCGAGGGCTGCCTCGGCCAGCTGCGCACCGGCAGGACCGCGGCCTGGGACGACCTGCCCTGGCTCGACCAGCACCCGTTCCTCGCACCCCAGGTGCGCGTGGTGCTCAAGAGTTCGGGCATCATCGACCCCAGCTCCATCGACGAGTACATCGCCTGGGGCGGCTACAGCTCCTACAGCGAGATCCTCCGCAACCGCACGCCGGAGCAGGTCTGCGACGAGGTCCTCGCGAGCGGCCTGCGCGGTCGCGGCGGCGGCGGTTTCCCGACCGGCCGCAAGTGGAAGATGGCCCTCGCCGAGAAGGCGACGCAGAAGTACCTGATCTGCAACGCCGACGAGGGCGACCCCGGCGCGTTCATGGACCGCGCCGTGGGCGAGAGCGACCCGCACCGCCTGATCGAGGGCATCGCCATCGCCGCCTTCGGCATCGGCGCCACCAAGGCGTACATCTACATCCGCGCCGAGTACCCGCTCGCCGTACGCCGCCTCGAGATCGCCATCAGCCAGGCCAAGGCCTACGGCCTGCTCGGCAAGAACATCCTGGGCAGCGGCGTCGACCTCGAGATCATCATCAAGATGGGCGCCGGCGCGTTCGTCTGCGGCGAGGAGACCGCGCTCATGCACTCGATCGAGGGCAAGCGCGGCATGCCGCGGCCGCGGCCGCCGTTCCCGGCGAAGTCGGGGTTGTTCGGCAAGCCGACGATCATCAACAACGTGGAGACCCTCGCCAACCTGCCCGCCGTGTTCGCCATCGGCGCGCCGGCGTTCGCCGCCATGGGCACCGAGGGCTCCAAGGGGACCAAGGTCTTCGCGCTGTCGGGCATGGTGCGGCGCACCGGTCTCGTGGAGATCCCGATGGGCACGACCCTGCGGGAGATCGTGATGCAGATCGGCGGCGGCACGCCCGGCAAGAAGAAGACCAAGGCCGTGCAGATCGGCGGGCCGTCCGGCGGCTGCATCCCCGAGCCGAGCATGGACGTCCGCACCGACTACGAGGAGCTCAAGAAGTACGGCGCGATCATGGGGTCCGGCGGCCTCGTCGTGATGGACGAGGGCACCTGCATGGTCGACCTCGCCAAGTTCTTCATGGAGTTCATCCAGTCCGAATCGTGCGGCAAGTGCATCCCGTGCCGCGAGGGCACGAAGCGCATGCTCGAGATCCTCGACTCGATGACGCACAATCGCCACAGCGAGACCGAGTTCGACGCCCTGCGGCGGTTCCAGGGTGTCATGGAGCTCGAGCGGCTCGCCAACGTGATCCGCGACTCCTCGCTGTGCGGCCTGGGGCAGACCGCGCCCAACCCGGTGCTCGCCACCCTGCGCTGGTACCGCGACGAGTACGAGGCGCACGTCTACGAGCGCCGCTGTCCGGCCGGCGCCTGCAAGGACCTCGTCGGCGCCCCCTGCGAGACCGGCTGCCCGGTGGGCACCGAGGTGTGGCGCTACGTGGCCCACGTGGCCCGCGGCGAGTACGACAACGCCTACCAGATCATCCGCCAGGCCAACCCGTTCCCCTCGGCGTGCGCGCGCGTCTGCAACCATCCCTGCGAGTCGCTGTGCCGCTGCGGCGCCACGGGCGGCGATCCGATCGCGATCCGCACGCTCAAGCGCTTCGTGGTCGACCGGGTCGACCCGGCATCGTTCAAGGTCGACGTCAAGAAGGCCACCGACCGCGCGAAGAAGGTGGCGGTCATCGGCGCCGGGCCGGCCGGACTGACGGCGGCCCACTGCCTGTCGGTCAAGGGCCACCGGGTCACGATCTTCGAGAAGGAGAAGCGGCCAGGCGGCATGCTCGTGTGCGCGATCCCCGAGTACCGGCTGCCCCGTCAGGTCCTCGACCGCGAGATCAAGTCCCTGCTGAACGAGAACACCGACCTGAAGGTCGAGCACGCGCTCGGCCGGGACTTCACGATCGACAGCCTGCTCGCGGGCGGCTTCGACGCGGTGTACCTCGCCATGGGTTCGCACCAGAGCAAGCGGCTCGGCGTGCCGGGCGAGGACGCGCAGGGGATCCTCCCGGGCATCGAGTTCCTCAAGGCCTACAACCTGCACGGCAAGGAGCTGGGCAAGGGCAAGGTCGGCATCGTCGGCGGCGGCAACTCCGCGATCGACGCCGCCCGGGTGGCCCGGCGGCAGAAAGCCGTCAAGCACGTCACCGTGTTCTACCGTCGCACCGAGGCCGAGATGCCGGCGTACCGCGAGGAGATCGAGGCGGCCCGCGAGGAGGGGGTCGAGATCGTCGAGCTGGTGGCGCCGGTGGCGGTCATCGCGAAGGACGGCGTCGTCCGCGGCCTCCGGTTGCAGCGCAACGAGCTCGGTCCGCCGGACGACAGCGGCCGGCGCCGGCCGGTGCCGGTGCCCGGCTCGGAATACGACGTCGAGCTGGACATCGTCGTCGCGGCGATCTCGGAGGAGCCCAGCACGGCCGCCGTCACCGGGCTCACGCTCACGAGCTGGGGTTCGATCCGCACGAACACCGAGTCGCACATCACGAGCCGGCCGGGCGTCTTCGGCGGCGGTGACGTCGTCCGCGGTCCGAACACCGTGGTCGACGCGGTGCACGACGGCAAGGACGCGGCCGAGATGATCGACCGCTACCTGACCGGCAAGAACCTGAAGCGCATCGTCAGGGTCAAGCTGCCGACCGTGTACCTCGAGCCGGCCGCCGTCCCCGAGAGCGACGAGACCCCGGTCCGGGTCAAGTCCCCGCACCTGGCCGTGGCCGAGCGCCGTCAGAACTTCAGCGAGGTCGAGCTCGCGATCAACGAGGCGGCGGCCCGCTGCGAGGCGCAACGGTGCCTGCGCTGCGACCTCGAGTTCACGCAGCCGTGACGAACATTCCACCGGCGGTCGCCGCGCCGCGGCGGCGACCGAGGCGAGGGAACGAGCCATGAGCGATACCAAGAAGATCCTCGTCGTCGACGACGATCCCGACTGCCTGGACCAGACCGCCGCGATGCTGCAGGCGACCGGCCACGAGCTGATCCTGGCGTCCTCCCAGGCCGAGGCCGAGGAGCTGCTGCTGCGCCATCAGCCGAGCCTCGCGGTCCTCGACCTCATGATGGAGGAGATGGACTCGGGATTCGTGCTCTGCCACACGATCAAGAAGCTGTATCCTGACATGCCGGTGATCCTGCTGACCGGCGTGACCGCGGCCACAGGCATGTCCTTCAAGTCGCCGGATCCGCGAGTCAGCCGCTGGGTCGAGGCCGACGTCATGCTCGACAAGCCGGTGCGGCCCGAGTCGTTGCGCAGCACGGTCGCCAAGCTGCTGAAGGAATAGCGTCGGGTGACGCTCGCCATGGGAAACGACGGGAACCTCTGCTTCGTCAGGACGATCCCGGACCGCTGCCGGGTCTGCTTCGCCTGCGTCCGGGAATGCCCGGCCAAGGCGATCCGGATCGAGAGCGGCCAGGCCCAGGTCATGCCGGAGCGGTGCATCGGCTGCGGCAATTGCGTGCAGGTCTGTTCCCAGCACGCCAAGGTCTGCGTGTCGACGACCGACGAGGTCGAACGCCTGCTGGCCTCTGGCCATCCGGTCGCCGCCGCGATCGCGCCGAGCTTCCCGGCGGAATTCCAGGCCGAGTACGACTTCCGCGTCCTCGTGGGCATGATCCGGGCCCTGGGGTTCGAGCTCGTCACCGAGGTCGCGTTCGGCGCCGACCTCGTGGCCGAGCGCTACCGCCAGCTCTTCGTCCAGTCGCGGGGCGGCCGCCACGTGGCGACGACCTGCCCCGCCGTGGTGGGCTTCGTCGAGCGCTACCACCCGAAGATCCTCGGCTCCCTGGCGCCCATCGTCTCTCCCATGGTCGCGATGTCGCGCGCCCTCAAGCACATCCACGGCCCCGACCTGAAGATCGTGTTCATCGGCCCGTGCATCGGCAAGAAGGTCGAGGCCCACGACGACCAGGTCGCCGGCGAGATCGACGGCGTGCTCACCTTCGCGGAGCTGCGGCAGCTCTTCGAGGCTCACGGCGTCGGCCCCCACAACAGCGAGCCGTCGGATTTCGACGGGCCGCAGCCGGGCCTGGGGGCCCTGTTCCCGCTGTCGACCGGCCTGTTGCAGGCCGCGGGCATCGCCGAGGACCTCGTCACCAACGACGTCGTCGCGGCCTACGGGAAGGCGCGCTTCAACGCCGCCTTCGAGGACCTGGCCGAGGACGCCCTCGAGGGCACGCTCCTCGAGATCCTGTTCTGCAACGGCTGCGTCATGGGCCCGGGCATGACGACCAAGGAGCCGCTGTTCAAGCGCCGCACCCGCGTCAGCCACTACGTCCGCTACCGCCTGGCGATGCTGGACCGCACGGCGTGGAACCACAACATGGCGAGCCTTGCCGGGCTCGACCTGTCGCGGCGCTTCACCGACCGCACGCAGCGGCTGCCGTCGCCCTCGACGCCCGAGGTCGACGCCATCCTGGCGCGCATGGGCAAGACGTCGGCCGCGGACGAGCTCAACTGCGGCGCCTGCGGCTACGCGACGTGTCGCGAGCACGCCGCGGCGATCCACGCGGGCATCGCCGAGAGCGAGATGTGCCTGCCGTACACGATCGCCGAGCTGCAGAAGACCGTGGCCGAGCTCTCGCAGAGCCACGATCAGCTCCGCAGCACGCAGGAGCAGCTCATGCACAACGAGCGGCTCGCCAGCATGGGCCAGCTGGCGGCCGGCGTCGCCCACGAGCTGAACAACCCGCTCGGCGTGGTCCTGATGTACGCCCACCTCGTGAAGGACGAGGTCGGCGAGGACAGCGCCCTGCAGAAGGACCTCGCGCTCATCGCCGAGCAAGCCGACCGCTGCAAGCGGATCGTCTCGAGCCTGCTCGACTTCGCGCGCGAGAACAAGGTGCTCCTGCAGTCGGTCCCCATCGACGAGTTCGTGGACAAGGTGATCGCGAGCGTGCCGATCCCGGCGAACGTGACGGTCGAGGTGGCGCGCAACCACGCGCACAGCCATTGCGAGATGGACCCCGAGCAGTTCACGCAGGTGATGACCAACCTCATCGCCAACGCCTGCGCCGCGATGGAGAAAGGCGGCACGCTCACGCTCGAGACCCGCGAGCACGAGGACCACCTGCTGTTCATCGTCAAGGACACCGGCTGCGGCATCAAGCCCGAGCACCGGGCGCGGCTGTTCCAGCCCTTCTTCACGACCAAGCAGCTCGGCAAGGGCACCGGTCTCGGGCTGTCGGTGGCCTACGGCATCGTCAAGATGCACCGCGGCGCGATCACGGTGGAATCCAACAGCGATCCCGCGGCCGGACCCACGGGGACCAAGTTCACGGTCGCGATCCCGCGCGCGCACCGCGCCGAGCGGCTGGGGTAGTGATGGACCAGACCCTGCGGATCCTGGTGACCGACGACGAGGCCGGCATGCGCGACGGCGCGGTCCGCGTGCTCGGCAACTTCAGCTCGCGCTTCGACGAGCTGGACACGAAGGTGAGCTATACCGTCGAGACCGCGGGCAGCGGCGAGGAGGCGCTGGAGATCATCGGGCGGCAGCGGCCGGACCTCCTTCTGCTCGACTACAAGCTCCCCGGCATCAGCGGCCTCGACGTGCTGGCGCAGACCCAGGTCAATCCCCGCGACATGATCACGGTCATGATCACCGCCTACGCCTCCCTGGAGACCGCGATCACCGCCACGAAGCAGGGCGCGTTCGACTTCCTCACCAAGCCGTTCACGCCGCAGGAGCTGCGGGTCGCGGTGCGCAAGGCGACGAGCCAGCTGCTCCTGTTGCGCGAGGCGCAGCGCCTGGCCGACGAGAAGCGGCGCATCCGCTTCGAGTTCATCTCGGTGCTGTCCCACGAGCTGAAGGCGCCGCTCAACGCCGTCGAGAGCCACCTCAACCTGATCCAGGAGAACGTCGCGAGCGGCGGCGACGCCAAGGCGCTCGCGCACTCGGTGGCGCGGTCCCTGGCGCGCATCCAGGGCATGCGCAAGCTCATCTTCGACCTGATCGACATGACCCGCATCGAGTCCGGCACCATGGCGCGGAACCTCGCCGAGAACGACCTCGTCGAGATCGCGCGCGGCTCGCTCGAGACGCAGGCGCCGATCGCGGCCGAGCGGCGGATCAGCCTGGCCCTCGACGCGCCGGCGCCGGTTGCGGCCGTGTGCGACCGCGGCGAGCTCGAGATCGTGCTCAACAACCTGGTCTCGAACGCGGTCAAGTACAACCGGGACGGCGGATCGGTCCGCGTGCGCCTGCGCAGGGACGAGAGCGCGGCTCGCATCGAGGTCGAGGACACCGGCATCGGCCTGAGCGAGGCGGAGGTCGCCCGGCTGTTCGCCGACTTCGTCCGGATCAAGAACGAGAAGACCCGGCACATCGAGGGCTCGGGTCTCGGCCTGTCCACGCTGAAGAAGATCGCCGGCCTCTACGGCGGCGAGATCTCGGTGCGCAGCGAGCCGGACGTGGGCTCGACGTTCACGTTCGTGCTGCCGCAGGCGGCGGCGTCGGGCTGACGACCGCCATCACCCCCGGCACCTCCACCCCCGCGCGCCCCAGCGGCCGCGCCACGACGCGGCACCACACCGGCCGGTCCTTCCCCACCAGCTCCTCCGCGCCGACCTCGCACTCCGCCCGCGCCGCCCGCGCCACCGCCCCGTCGTCCGCGAACGCGAGCCCGCGGTGCAGGAACAGCGGAAAGCCCTCCCCGTGGAACGCCCGCTCCACGCGCCAGCGCGGAGCCTCGCGCCGCAGGTCGACCGTGCGGGTCGTCGGCCGCAGCGCGAACCGCACGAACGCGACCGCGGCTGGCTCGCGCCATCGCTGCACGGCGTTCACCGCGACCGCCTCCCGGCTCACGCCGTAGCACTTCGCGAGCGCTAGGAGCCGGCCGGGCGTCAATCCCGCGTCCTGCAGGTCGGACCCGAACTGCTCGGGCGGCATGAGGAGGCGCGCCGCGCCGCGATCCACCAGCCGCTCGATCGCCGCATCCGGCCGCGCGGTTCAGCAGGATCCGGAAGAGCCCAGTCCCCGCCTCGATCAGCGCGCCGTCGCAGTCGAGGGTCGGGTCGTCCACGGTCACCACGTCCACGCCGAGCGCGGCTGCGCAGGCGTCGAGGTCCACCGGGGGCTCGAGGCCCACGCCCAGCGCCGCGAGCTCGTCGCGCAGGCGATCGACGCGCTGGTCGACCGCCGCCTCAGGCGAGAGGCCGGGATGAGCGGCGCGCAGCGCGGCGATGGGGTCGAACGGCCGGGCGGTCACGGCGTCTCCTGGCTCGGCTCGCGCGTGAAGATCTCCAGCTGGTTCACGAGGATCTCGTACTGCTCCGGCTGCTGCGGGTACTTGCCGCGGAACTGGATGCGCTGCAGGTCGGCGATCGTGCGCGGCCCGAGCGGCCGGCCCTGCTTCTCGCGCAGCGCGACGTACTTCGCAAGTGCAGGTGGGAGCGGCTCGTCGGACCGCGGCGACCAGCTCGACGCCTCCTGATCCAGCAGCTCGTCCAGCCCGAGCCCCAGCGCGTCGGCGATGCGCTTGGCGATGTGCACGCTGGGGTTGCGCTGGTTCTCGTTCTCGAGCTGCGACAGGTAGCCCTTGTTCACCCCTGTGCGCTGCTCGAGATCGTTGAGCGAGAGGCCCAGCCGCTTCCTGATCTCACGGACCCGCTGACCGAAACCCATGGCGCCTGGCTCCTTTCGCTGCCCATGGTACCACACCGGTTTGTTTTTGCAAACTTCCAGTTGCTCGCGGATGACCGTTGGTTTATGATAACAAACCCAATCCCAGGGAACCGCACCGCCTGGAGGTTACAATATGTACTATAACAGCGCGAAAGTACAGATCGACATCGGCAACATGCTCTCATCGGTTTCCGGAGAGGTACCCTCGGGGATGCTCGAAAAGGTTTTCAATCGGCATCTTCCGGACCTCTCTCGGTACTCCGGCGCGGGAGGCGTCCGGATCTTCGACGCAGATTCCGGCCGCTGCCTCACCGGCCTCGTGCCGGCGCTCCAGGACACCCTGGCCGGCCTGGGCATCCCCACCGAGGTCCGCGACGAGCGGCCCCTCCTGCAGCGCTCCTTCGACTGGCGCCTGAGCCCGGACATCGCCCTGCGCGACTACCAGCAGGACGTGGTCGAGACCGCCCTCGCGCACGACCGCGGCATCGTCGCCGCCGGCACCGGCTCGGGCAAGACCCTCATCGGCGCCGCGATCATCGCGCGCCTCGGCGTGCCCGCGATCTGGGTCACGACTTCGCGCGTGCTCCTCGAGCAGACCGTCCGGGACCTGCGCGCCGCCCTGGGCCTCGAGCCCGGCGTCTGCGGCGACGGGCGCTGGGAGGAGGGCGACGTCACCGTGGCCCTGGTCCAGGCCCTCGAGGCGCGGCCCGACGCGTTCCGGCCGGGCCAGTTCCCCCTGCTGATCTTCGACGAGGGCCACCACGCCGCGGCGCGGACCTTCTGCGCCGCCTGCCTGCGCCTCGATCCGCGCCGCAGCTTCTACCTCACCGCCGTGCCGTACCGCGAGACCGAGGACCAGGTCGTGCTCGACGCGCTCACCGGCGGCGTCATCGCCTCGGTGCCCTCGGTCGACCTCATCGAGAAGGGCTGGCTCTGCCCGCTGGACATCCGCTTCCTGCCCCTCGACATCGCGGGCACCATGACGGAGCAGCCGTTCGCCGCCCTGTACCGGCAGTTCATCGTCGAGAACCACGCGCGCAACCGCCGCGTGGCGACGCTGGCCGAACACCACGCGAGAGCGGGCGAGTCGGTGCTGGTCCTGGTCACGCACCTGGACCACGGCCGCCGGCTGCTCGAACTCATGAACGAGAAGAGCGCGTTCGCCCACGGCCAGCTCGGTCGGCGCGCCCTGCAGCAGACGGTCGCCGACTTCAGGGCGCGCGACACGCGCATCCTGGTCGCCACCACGGGACTGTTCGCCGAGGGCGTGAACATCCGCGGCACGTCCTGCATCGTCTACGCCGCGGGCCTGCGCAGCCGCACCCGCGTCCTGCAGGCGGTCGGTCGCGGCATGCGCCTCGCGCCCGGCAAGGACGTCTGCATCTACTGCGACTTCATCGACCGCGACCCGCTCGGCCGCTTCCTCGCCCACAGCCGGCGCCGCCTGCAGGTGCTCGCCGAGGCGGGCTTCGCCGTGCCCGAGGACCCCACGCTCAGCGACCCCGTGCGCGACGAGAACGTCCCCGACGCGACCTGGGTCCCGCGCCCCGGAGGCAACGGGTTCCTCAAGGTCGCCGCCGACGGCGACATCCTCGAGATCCTGAACTGCGCCGCGCAGCCGGAGCGGGTCCCCAAGCACTTCTGCCGCCTGTGTCCCGATACCCGCTGCCCGCAGAAGGAGGAACGCTGATGGTTCGCCCCGCCTATCCGCCGTCGACCCTCGCCGGGGTCCTCGATCTGGTCGAGTCCGCGCGTCGCGACAACACCGACCACTACGTCCACCTGCGCGACCTGCGCTTCGAGGTCGCGAACCCGCAGCCCGTGCCGCTGCACGAGCAGATCGCGCTCGCGTGCGCGGCGAAGGACGCGCCCGCTCGCGTCCGCCTGCGCGAGGACGGGTGGCCGCGCGTCTTCCGCTTCCTCGGCCTGCCGGCGGGATTCGGCGAGACGTTGCCGGCGTCCATGGTCACGAGCAGCCTCAACTACAAGCTCGCCGCGCGCGCCGACGAGCTGGCGCTGATGCGGGTCCGCCACGCGGAAGGGTCGGCGGTCCTGCGCGGCCTGCTGCCGCCGAGCCACGTGCGTCTCGACGACCGCCAGGTCCTGCAGCAGCTTCTGCGCCTGGCCGGAGCGAGCGAGTTGCGGCCGGTCAACGTGGCGATTCGCGAGGATCTGCTCCACGTCCGGCTCGTCGACCACCGCGAGGTCGACGTGGGCCGCGGCCAGGAGCGCGACCTCGTCCACCCGGGCATCGACATCCACAACAGCGAGACCGGCGCCGGCGCGCTGTCGGTGGGACGGTGCCTCTACCGGGTCGTGTGCGCCAACGGCCTCGTGTTCCCCGAGGGCCGCGCGCAGCTGCGCCGGTGGCGCCACGCCGGCAGCGACGCCGCGACCCTGCGCCGGCAGCTCGCCGAGGCGCTCCGCGCCTCGCTCGCGGAGATGCGCGGCCTCACCGACCGCTACCGCGGCCTCCACGGCGTCCCGCTCGTCGAGCCGGGAGAGACCCTCGAGACGTTCATGCGGGCGCACAAGCTCGGCAGTCCCCGCGGCCGCACGGGGGAACGCATCCTCCTGGAGATGGGCCGCACCGGCGACCTGTTCGGACGCTCGCTCTTCGACTTCGTGCAGGCCGTGACCGCCGTCGCGCGCACGCTCGATGTCGACAAGCGGTTGAGATTCGAGGCGGCGGCGGGCAGGCTCGTGGCCGAGGGCGGCGTCGTGGCGCCGCCCCGGATCGCGTGACCCGCCAGCGAGAAGCGTGGCGACCGGCCCTCAGTTGAACGTCACCAGGTGCGTGTGCCCGCCGTCGGAGGTGCTCGTCGCGCTCACCTCGCCGCCGTTGCCGATCGACACGACCTGCGGCGCGGTCAGGTCGACCGTGTGCGTGTGGCCGTTGCCGGTCGTCAACGTGAGGGTCACCCCGCTGGCCGCGTTGATCTGGGCCTCCGTGATGGTCACGGTGTGACCGTGGTTCGCGCTGATCTGGCCGGCGACGTCGCCGGCGTTGCCGCCCGGGTCGGTGGGCCCCTCGTCGTCGTCCCCGCAACCCGAGACGTGCACCGCCACCCACAGCCACGCGGAAGCCACGCCTGCGTTCTTGAGGAAATCCCGGCGATCCATGTCGACCTGCCTCGCGTGAAGGACCTCGGTCCGTTTATCCTACTATATTAATCTACTTTACTGTTCCACTTCCGGGCAATCGCGACGATCGGGATGTCCGGCTCGAGCGCGCGCGGTTAGGATCCCCGGCGTCCCCTGCCGTACATTCACGCCAGGCGCCCAGCCGCGAAAGGACCGCCACCATGCGCGCCGCCGCGATCCTCGCCGCCCTCGCCGGCGCGATCCTGCTCTCCGGCTGCGCGGACGACGACGTCCGCACCTACGAGGTCTACATCTCGGTGGGCAACCTCCTCGGCGACGGCGGGGCCGATGGCGAGCCGAGCCACGCCTTCGTCGCGACCCTGCGGCAGAGCACGGACGGACAGGCCGGCTGGTTCGGCTACCGCGAGCGCGCCTCGACCGGCTGGCGCAACCTGCTCGACGCCCGCGACATCAAGCGGATCTGGCCCGGCATCGGCACCGTCGGCTTCGCCGAGCTGCGGGCCAACGCCGCAGGCGAGTTAGGCTTCTGCGGCTATCCCAACCTCGTGGCGCTCGACCGCGGCGACGGCTTCCTCTTCGCGGACCTCTCCGGCATCCGAAGGACCGCGTTCCACCACGTTGAGCCAATCGCCGGGTCCCGCATCGTCTTCCTGGGCGCCGATGGCCTGTTCGTCGACTGGCGCGAGGACGGCTGGGAGCTGCGCGAGACGCCGATCGACACCGTGCTCGTGAGCGCCTGGACCGACCCGGCGGGCGCGCTCCACGTCGCGGGCGCGGACGGCACGATCCTGCGCGAGGACGGCGAGGGCTGGTTCGAGGTGCTGCGCTGGACGCAGTCGAGCCTCGGCCCGTCGATCGCCGAGCCCGGCGGCGGCCGCTACTTCAGCGGGGGCTCCGCCGGCGGCATCCTCTTCTACCATGACGGAGCGCTGACGGCGCTGCACGTCGTGCCGGTCGCCTCCTGGTGGCGGCCGCGATCCCTCGGCACCGGCCGCTTCGCGATCGCGAGCGCCGGCCTCACCGAGATCATCGGTTTCGACGCGACGACGTGGTGGGTCGAGGCGGAGTTTCCCGGCCTCGAGGTGCGCGACGTGTGGACCCCGGACGGCGAGCGCCTGCTCGTCGCGACCGGCACGCCGGACGACCGCTGGGACCGGCGGCGTGCGCAGATCCACGAGCGCACCGACGGCGTCTGGGAAACGCGCGATCTCCATGGGATGTTCGGCACCGAGCCCGCAAGCGGCGGCGGCAAGATGTGGTCGCCGGTCGCGCCGGTCGCGCAGCAGGGAGGGGAGCGGTGACGATCGCGAGGACCGCGCCCCTGTTGATCGCGATCGCCGGCGCGCTCGCCGCGGCGTCGCCAGCCCTCGCGCAGTCCAAACCTTACCTGGCGATGCTGATGGAATGGCAGCAGTACGCGGCCAGCGACGACCTCGCGCGCTTGCCTCACGGCGAGCCGCGCATCGGGGTCGGGATCGAGGCGGGCGTCTTCCGAGCGCCGCTCGGATCGGTCGGGCTGCACGGCGTCATCGATCTGGGCAATCCGCTCGCCGACCCGTTCACGCCGCTGGAGGACGAGTCCGGATATCGCGTCGGGCTGCGCCTGCGGTCGCCTTGGCTGCCGCCGATCGAGGGCGCTCGACCGCGTTTCGAGCTAGCCGCCGACCGCGTGCGCGCGTCGGCGCGGTACCTGAACGACGACCACACGACGGGCGGCTGGAGCCTGCAGCTCGGCGTCGGCGTGGAGGCGCCGCTCGGCGAGGGGTTCGGGCTGCTGGTCTCGATCGGGTACGGCTGGGAAGACCTCGGCGACCTGAACCGTGCGGACGGCGCGACGGCGACGCTGCCCGGGTCGACCGTGCCGCTGAGCCTGGACCGTTCGGGGTGGTACCTGCGGCTGGGGGCGGGCGCGTGGTGAGTCGCGCCGGCGCGGCCGGTCGATTCCCGCCCGCTAACCGAGCCACCCGAGGATCGCCTCCTGGGCGCGCCGGTCGCCGAAGAACGCGGTGTGGCTGATCCCGTCGCTGCGGGCGAACTCGAGGCGGTCCCGGATCGGGAAGTGGTCCGACCCGTTCGCATCGTACACGCCCACGGTCGGCACGACCAGATCGTTGGCGGACTTGAAGATCGAGTCCATCAACCGGTTCTTCGCCCATTCCTTCCAGCCGGACTGTGCCGGTTCGAAATCGGAGGCGAGGGCGTGGTAGACCGCGGGCGTGGTCGCGGGGGCGTTGAGCCAGGGCAGGAACTCGCCGCGCGGGTCCATGGCGCGCAGGCCGGGCAGCCCCCTGACGGTCCCGGTGGCGAGGATCTTGGCGACGGTGATCACGCCCTCGAGCACGGCGGTGAAGCCGTTGTCCGGCACGAAATTCACGAGGTTCGTGTAGCTGTCGATGAAGCTGCCCATGTGCTTCGAGTCCGCCAGCGCGGTGCCGCCGTTCGGCGCGGCGACGAAGACGACGCGGCCGACCTTGACCGCGCGCCGCGACGCCGCCAGCTCGCCCTGCTTCTCGGCCAGCGTCCGGCTCACCAGGCCGCCGCGGGAATGGCAGAGGATGTCGAGGTCGAGGTCGCGATCGGCGGGCAATCGCTCCAGGAGCCAGTCGATGTTCTCGCGAGGCGTGTGCGAGAGCGTGAAGTGATCGAACGCGAACACGCGCCCCTCGTAGATCGCGTGCAGTTGCTCGACGAATGACCGCGGCATGCCGCCGAACCCGGTGTGGGCGCGCGAGAACGTCCCGTGCACGAGCAGCAGCGCCCGCCCGCCCGCCAGCCTCCGCCACATCGCGTCGTCGATCGCGGCGCCGTCCGGCTGGTCGTAGTCGTCGGGCGTGAAGGTGCGCAGCCGGTAGGGCCGCTTCTTCTGCTCCCATTTCTCCGCGAAGAACTCGCCGACCGCGCCGATCGCCGGGTCGATCAGCTTGAAGGCGACGACGGACAGGAGCTTGCTGCCGATGGCCGTGAAGGCGCCCCGCGTCCCGGTCCCGGGATCCGCCTGGACCACACGGCGGGGCAAGACGTAGGTCCGGCTCGCGCCGCCGCGACGCGTATCGACCTGGCCGCCGTCGTCGCGCGCGAACTCCCAGGAGACGACGCCGGCCTCGTCGCGGTAGAGGACGAACTGTTCCCACGCGTCGTTGGGCGCGGGAACCGTCAGCTCCCAGGCGTCCTCCCCGAAGCTCGTGCTGCGGGTCGGCGCGGCCGCCCGGGGCCTTTCGCTGGCGTTGCCGATCTCGACGAGCCACTGCGACTGAACCCCCTCGTTCCGCAGCGCCTGGTCGAATTCCGCGGTCAGCTTGGCCTCGGCGCGCAGAGTCCGCCGCGTCGGGCGCGATACGGTGACGTCCCCGTCGAGACCGGGGGTCCGCAGCACGAGTCCGTCGATCGAGACGGCGTTGCCGCGCGGATCGAGCCTGGTCGACATCGATCACGGCTCCTTGTTGAGGCGCAGGCGGGGGTGGCCGAAATACTGGTAGGCGACGTAGGTCGACGACTGTCCGGCCTGCCCCGTGTCGCGGAACCCGGCGCGCCGGCGACGAATGGCCTCGCCGACCGCGACCCGCTCCGTGAGCGTGTCCCGATAGAACTCGTTCGCGATCGCGTGCGCGGTCTCGTCGTCGATCTTCCAGAGAGGCGCGACCACGCCGCCGGCGCCCTTCTCGAGGAGCGCCGCCGCCATGCCGGCGTACTGGCCGAGCACCTCGTTCGCGGCGCCGACCTGGCACGCGTTCAGGAACACGAACGGCGAGTCGCGCAGCTCCGGTCCGCCGAGCACGTTCTCGGGGGAGATCCACTCGTCATCGATGAGGGCGAGCCCGTCGGCGGTCCCGGCGGGATCGTAGTTGCCGTGCATGGCGACGTGGATGATCGAGATGCCGGGATCGCTCTCGAGGACCGCGTTCACGTCGTCGTACTTCGCGTCGACGCGCCGGGCCTGCCACGCGGTCGCGAGCTCGGCTTGCTCGGCGATCGCATGCTCGAGGTTCTTCCAGCGCGGGTTGTCGTACGTTCCGGCCACGGCCGCCATCGAGGTCACGGCCAGTTCGTGCGGCGCCGGGAGCTGCGCGTTCTGCAGGAGCCAGCGTCCCAGCGAGACCTGCGCGGCAAGGAACGGCGCGGCCGAGGGGTCGACGGGTGCCTCGAGCAACGCCAGCTCCCACGGGACGTAAGGGTCGTCCGAGAGCAGCATCACGGTCGGATTCGGCCCGACCGTGTCGCGGACAGCCTGCAGCGCCGCCCAGAACGCGTCCGGCAGCGCCTTGGCCAGCCGGTAGCCGAACCCACGCAGATCCCGGTACAGCGATTTCGCGCCCTCCCGCTCGTTCATCGTGTCGATGAGGCGGCGCGCGTAGGCGGCGGGCTCCTCCCCGATCTCGACCGGCAGATCCTCGTCCGGAAGGTCGACCGTCGCGTGAGGCGACTCCATGGCGAGGAGCAGCCGGCCGGGCTCGTTGCCCCGGCAGAGGATGACGGTCAGATCCGGAGGATTCGGGCCGGCGAGGAGGGAGATGTCCCGCCCGCGCGGGGTCACGGATTCGCGCTCGGCGGGAATCGCGCTCTCGTCGGCCGCCACGTTCACGGCCCGGGAGGCCGTCCCGGTGACCTGGCCGTCCACCGAGTAGGTCGCCTGGATGGCGCGGGGCTCGAGGCGTTTCTCCGGCGTGTCGGCCGTCAGGTGGAGGGAGCACGCCGGATACCGCTGCTCCCCGGTCACGGCCAGCGTGACGCGCCATGACTCGCCCGCGCGGAGCGAGAACCCGTCGGCGATCACCCGGACCTTGAGCAGGTAGTCGCAGCGACCCCGGAGCCCCTCGAGATCGGAGCCGACCACGCCCGCGGACGGCAGGTTCGAGATCCCGACGATCAGCTCGAACTCGCGACCGGCGACGACGTACGCGTCGCAGTCGAGGCGCGCGTAGACCTTGTCGGCTGGTTCGCCGCCGGGTGCCGCCGGAGCGGCGGCGGGCTCCCGCTCGGCCGGACCCATGGCCGAGCTGTACGGCAGGTCGATCATCTCCGCCATCGGGACGTGGGCGGCTGCCGGGGCGCCGCCGAACACGGGGCCGGCGTGGTGGGTGCGGTAGCCCGCGACGGTCTCGACGAACGAGGCGGCGGCGATCCGCTCGCCCGGCTCGCCTCGGATCAGAGCATCGGCGACCTCGGCGACGACGTCGCGCAGCGGCGCCCGGGACGCGAACCACGCGGCCTGCTGGCCGAGCGACCAGGAGGACCCGCGCGCGTGAATCGCCATCATCACCCGGGCATCCGGCCGCAGGTCGCGCGCCGTCCCGAACGCGCGGACGATCAGGTTGCCGAGCCCCCAGTCGCGCGGCTCGATCGCCGGCAGCAGCTCGTTGACGAACCGGGCGGCGTCCTGGGGCGACAGGTCGCCAGCGCACTCGAGGAACTCGGCGACGAGCGCGGCCAGGTCCGGCGAGTCGGCCGGTTGCGGCCCGCGCAGATCCGGGCAGTTCAGCAGCCGGTCGGCAGCCTCCCTCGCGCGGGCGCGCCGCTCCGGGGTGACCTCCGTCCCGCGCCCGTCCCCCGGGCGGTCAGGTTCCGGCGCCGCTTGCAGGTCCATCCGCTCCGCCGCCCACCGTTGCGAATCGAGCATCCGTTCCAGGTAGGGGATGCTGTCCCGCTGGAGCTTCTTCTCGACGACCGCGAGCACGTCGCCAGCCAGGGGCGGGAGGCTCACCAGGGGCGTATTGGCAGGATCTCCGTCGGCGTAATGGACCTCCAGGCCGCGACCCGCGGGTTCGATCCTGCCGAGGACCTTTCTCAGCGGACCGAGATCGCCGGTCCGCGCGATGCCGAGGGCGACGAGCAGCTGGACGTGGCCGAGGGGGTCCTTCTCGACTGCGTTCCAGGCCTTCCTGGCGGTCGCCGCGGACCCGAAACCGCAGCGCGCCGCGCTCTCGGCGGCGCGGTGACGGGCCGAGTCGTCGCCGCCCGCCAGTTCCTCGAGCAGGACGGCGGCGCCGGCGTCATCGCCGACGTCCGCCAGCGCGTGAGCGATGGCGGGCCGGAGGTGGTCCGGCGCGGTCGCGAGGAGGTCGTGGATCCGCTCGCGGACCTGCCTCACCGGCACGCGCGCGAGCGGGGCCAGGAAGTCGGGAGCCGGACCGTGGATCCGCAGCACGTCGAGGGCCAGGATCGCGACCTCGCACCGCGCGTCGAGGTCCAGCGGGAGGCGGACGAGAGCCGACAGCGCCGCGGTCCGGACCCCGCCGTCGTCACAGGTGAGACAGATGAACAGCGGCGCGGCGTCGGAAACGCCCAGTGAACCGTCGCCCGGATCCGGTGCGGTCATGGTCGATCCTCTGGCTGGTGATCCCGCGGCGGGAGAGTGGTCTAGCAATGGGAATGGTATACAGGAGCGAGAGAGTCCAGGTCAAGGGAGGGAGATCCGGGGAATCGGGGCCGTCGCGCTGCAGGGGGGCATGTGACCGAACGGCGACCCGATCCCCCGGTGTCTCCCGCCTCCTCCCCCACCGGTTCTTCAGGAGAGGCCGCGATTATCGGCCGGCCGGATTCCAGCGCGCGGAACGGATCGAGCGAAAGTGAGCGCGGCGAGCGCGTGAAGCCGCCCGGGCCGCGGGCCGGGCGGGGGCGAACGCCGGCGGCGTTGACGTCACGCATCATCATGCGGCGATTGACCTTGGGTCGCGATTGAGCCGGCCTGCGCGATGTGGTAGCGTTCCTTCTCACGGAACGATCGTCCGGCATGCTATCCGGTCGAACCGGAAGGGGGACGACATGCCGACCAAGCGCGCCCCGGACACATCCTACGGCCAGAAGCTGGTCGCGCTGTTCGCGCGCCTGCTGTTCACCGGCGCCTGGCACGGCCTCGCGGACCTGGCGCGGGACCTCGGCTGCAGCAAGCAGACGGTGCTGCGCCTGGTGGACGACATCACCCTGAGCTACGAGGCGGCGGTGGAGTCGAAGCTCGAGCGGGGCAAGCGGTTCTACCGGATCGCGCGGTCGGTGCCCGGCGAGCCGGCAGCCATGCTGACGCCGCAGGAGATGGACACGCTGCTGATGTGCCGGGCGTTCACGCGGCACCTCCTGGGGAACCGCGACTTCACCGAGGCGGAGCGGGCGCTGGAGAAGACGTCGCAGCTCCTGGCCGGCGGGAAGGGCGGCGGCGCGGGCGGCGGCGGCGAGCTGGGCGAGGCGCGGTTCGGGGTGTTCCGGCCGGGGTCGATCGACTACACGCCGTTCATGGGGTTCCTGCACACGGTCTCCGAGGCGATCCGCGAACGTCGCGTGTGCGAGGCGGAGTACCGCAAGCCGGGCGAGCGGCGGTCGAAGGTCTTCCGGTTCAAGCCGCTGAAGGTGTTCTCGTGGCGCGAGTCGATCTACGTGCACGGGCGGTACGCGGCCACTCCGGGCAAGCCGTGGAAGGACGTGGGCTACGATCCGATCTGGGCGCTGCAGCGGTTCCGGCGGGTGGAGAAGACCGCGGTGAAGTTCAAGTGGCCGGACGACTACGACTTCGAGAAGGGGCTCAACCGGGAATTCGGGTTGCTGCGGGGCGAGAAGTTCCGGGTCGTGGCGGAGTTCACGGGGTGGGCGGCGGACTACGTGGCGGAACGGGAGTGGTCGCCGGGGCAGAAGGCGGAGTGGACGGCCGACGGCCGGTTGCGGCTGGAGTTCGACGCCGTGAGCCTCGAGGAGGTCGCGACCTGGGTCGTCTCCTTCGGCGCGCAGTGCCGCGCGTTATCGCCGCGATCGCTCCTCGAGGCGATCGCGGACCGCCTGGTGGAGGTCGGCTCGCAGTATCCGGAGCAGCTGGCTGCGGTCAGGCGGCTCGCGCGGCGCGCGACTCGCGCCTGATCGACGCCGCAGATATTACCCAGCTTCGCCGGGCCTGGATCCCGCCGTTCGCGGCGCTCGCCTGGCGAGAACGATCGAAGCCGACTACAATCACGATGAAAATCCACTGTTTTTGTCGATCCCCCCCCAGACCCGTCCTCGCTGGAAGGAGACGCCTGTGCGTACGAATTCGAGTCCGAGCCAAGCCCTGCGCCGCGCCCTCGTTGTCGCGGCCATCCTCACCGTAGGCCTGGCGGCTACTGGCGCCGCCACCGTCACCACCTACGTCGCCGACCTCTCCGGCCCCAGCGAGTCCCCGCCCAACGACTCCCCTGGCACCGGCTTCGCCGAGGTCACCCACAACGACGTGGCGCACACCATGTACGTGGACGTCGTGTTCGAGGGCCTGATCGGCACGGTCACCGCCGCGCACATCCACGCGCCCACGGCGGTCCCCGGCGAGGGCACCGCCGGCGTCGCCACGACCACGCCGACGTTCCCCGGCTTTCCCACCGGAGTGACCGCGGGTACGTACCATGCGACGTTCGACCTGGCCAACGCCTCGACCTACAACCCGTCCTTCCTCAACGCGAACGGAGGCACGGTGGAAGCCGCCGAGGCGGCGCTCTTCGCGAGCATCGCGGCCGGCACGGCTTACTTCAACATCCACACCACCCAGTGGACCGGCGGCGAGATCCGCGGCTTCCTGGCGACCGAGACCGTCCCGGTGACCGAGACGACGTGGGGGGCGCTTAAGGCGCTGTTCGACTAGATGCGCCCGCGACTCGCCAGGACGAGCGCCTCCCCGGGCGGGAGGCGCTCGTTGGTGTCCGCCCGGTCGAATTGACGTCTGGGACGATTTTGCGCCGGCGCAACTGACGATCCATCAAGCGAAGCGGGCCCGGGCGAACGCCGCGCCACACCCCTTGTTGATTCGCCCGCCGGGAGTCGCATACAGTCGCCGCAGGATCGACCCGGCTCCGCGGACCCGCGAGCGGGACCGCGCGGCGCAGACCGGGCGCGCGTTCCAGCAAGGAGGCCCGCATGCCCCCGAACCATCTGCCCACCCGTAAAGCTGCCGGCAAGCTGCGCCCCCTCACCGCCCGCAAGGATCCCCCCGACATCCGCGACCGCATGTACGAGCCGGCGCTCATCCGCCTCAAGTCGTCCCTGCCCCATCCTGCCCGCGCGCCCATCCTCGACCAGGGCCAGGAGGGCGCCTGCACCGGCTTCGGCCTCGCCGCCGTCATCAACCTCCTGACGGCCCAGGCCGGCGACCGCGCGTTCCGCGCCAGCCCGCGCATGCTCTACGAGATGGCCCGCAAGCACGACGAGTGGCCCGGCCGGGACTACGAGGGCTCGAGCTGCCGCGGCGCCATCCGCGGCTGGAAGAACATGGGGGTCTGCAGCGATCGGGACTGGCCCTACGACCCGCGCAAAATCGGCGAGCTGACCGTCGACCGCGCCAAGGCGGCCCGTGCCCACACCCTGGGCGCCTACTACCGCCTGCGTCCCGAGATCAACGACTATCACGCGGCGCTCAACGAGACGGGCGCGGTCTTCGTCTCGGCCGAGGTCCATCCGGGCTGGGACAACCCCCGCGCCGCGAAGAAGTCCGGCCTCGCGATCATCACGCCGCACCGCGAGACCGACGGCGGCCACGCCTTCGCGATCGTCGGCTACGATGACCGGGGCTTCATCGTCCAGAACTCGTGGGGCAAGACGTGGGGCACCGGCGGTTTCGCCCTCTGGCTGTACGAGGACTGGCTCGACAACATCGACGACGGCTGGGTCTTCCGGCTCGCCATCCCGGCGCCGCAGATCTTCGGCCTCACCGCGCGCGCCTGGAGCGGCGTGGACGCCGGAGGCAGTCGCCCCTCGCCGCAGCGCCTCGAGATCGCCGGCCACTTCGTCCACTTCGACGACGGCAAGTTCGAGCCGCGGGGCAAGTACTGGAGCACGCCCGCCGACGTGCAGATCACGGCCGACCGCATCCAGGAGAGCGCCGCCAAGTACGACCACCTCCTGATCTACGCCCACGGCGGCCTCAACAGTCCCGACCAGTCGGCCCGCCGCATCGCCGCCCTGAAGGACGGCTTCAAGCGCAACCGCATCTACCCCTACCACATCATGTACGACACGGGCCTCGGCGAGGAGCTGAAGGATGCGATCCTGCGCGCGCACGCCAGCCTGCCGAGCCAGGGCTTCTTCGGCGACCTCAAGGAGAAGGTCCTCGACGTCATGGACCGCCTCGTCGAGGACCTCCTGCGCAAGCCCGGCACCGCCATCTGGGACGAGATCAAGGCCGACGCGCTGCGCCCCTTCGTCCCGTCCGGCGCGGACCGACCCGGCGACGGCCTCGTCGCGATGTCGACCCTCGCCGGCGGCCTCCAGGGCAAGCGCCTCAAGATCCACCTCGTCGGCCACAGCACCGGCGCGATCCTGCTCGGCCACCTGCTGCGCGCCCTCGACGGGCTCGGCCGGCCCGACCTCATCGCGAGCTGCAGCCTCCTCGCGCCGGCCTGCACGCTCGACTTCTACCGCGAGCACTACGCGCAGCGGCTCGGCAAGCCGGCCGCGAACGTCGCCGTCAAGACCGGCACCAAGGCGCGCGCCAAGGCGGGCGGCGCGGCCGGCCTGGTGCGTCTGCCCGCCTGCGACATCTACAATCTCGACGACGAGCTCGAGCTGGCCGACTCCGTCGCCGGGGTCTACCACAAGTCGCTGCTCTACTTCGTGTCGCGCGCGCTGGAGCGGCAGGACAATCCGCCCAAGCCGCTCCTCGGCATGCAGCTCTACTCGAAGGGCCTGCCGCCGAGGCCCGGACTCAGGCTCGTCTACTCGAACGGCAAGACGGGAGTGACCCGGAGCACGTCGCACGGCGGGTTCGACAACGACACCCACACGCTGAATGCGGTCCTCACGCGCGTGCTGGGGAAGGCGCCGGCGGCGCCGTTCCTCGAGGGGGAGACGCGAGGGTACTGACACGGGCAGGCCGGCGGACGCCCACCGTCCGCCGGCCTCGCCTTGCCACCCTCTCACGGAACCGAGCCTACGCCCTCCCCACTTCGTAAGCCGACAGCGCCGCCATGTTCACGATCTCCTGCACCGGCGAGCGCACGGAGATGATGTTGATCGGGTGCTTCAGCCCGTAGAGCATCGGCCCGATCACCTCGCGGCGCTCGAGGCGCGCGCAGAGCTTGTACGAGATGTTGCCGCTCTGCAGGTCCGGGAAGATGAGCACGTTGGCCTGGCCCTGCACCTTGCAGTCGGGCACGGCCTTCTCGACGAGCGCGCCCGCCACCGCGACGTCGGCGTGCATCTCGCCGTCGGCGCGCAGCTCGGGGTGCTCGCGGTGGAGGATCTTCACGGCCTCGCGGACCTTGCGCGTCTCGGGCGTGTCGTTGTCGCCGTAGTTCGAGTACGACAGCAGCGCGACGACCGGCTCGAGGCCGAAGTGCCGCGCGACCTGTGCGCCCGTGACCGCGATGTCCGCGAGCGCGCGGGCGTCGGGGTTGATGTTGATCGTGGTGTCGGCGAAGATGAAGACACGATCCTTCACGAGCAGCACGTGCAGGCCCACCAGCCGGTGCACGCCCGGCATCATCTCGACGAGCGGCAGGATGACGCGGATCGTGTCGACGTAGCTGCGGTCGGCGCCGCAGACCATGCCGTCGGCCTCGCCGGTCCGCAACATCATCACGCCGTGGTGCACGGGGCGCTCGACCAGGCGCCGCGCCTTCGGCAGGTCGAAGCCCTTGCGCGCGCGCTCGTGGTGCAGGATGCGCGCCATCTGGTCGTTGTGCGCGCAGGTGCGCGGGTCCATGACCACGACCTTGCCGAGGTCGAGGTTGTTGATCTCCGCGCGCTCGGCGATCACCTTGGCGTCGCCGAGCAGGATCGGCTGGCACAGCTCCTCGTCCACCAGGATGCGGCAGGCCTGCAGCACGCGTTCGTGTTCGCCCTCGGCGAAGACGATGCGCCGCGGCTTCGCGCGCGCCGCGCTGCGGATGCGGCGCATGACCTGCCAGCTGTGGTTGACCATGCCCTCGAGCCGCGCGTGGTACTCGTCCCAGTCGACGATGGGCGCCTGCGCGACGCCGGTCTCGCACGCCGCCCTGGCGACGGCCGTGGCCTCGACCGAGAGCACGCGCGTGTCGAACGGCTTGGGGATGATGTAGTCGCGCCCGAACTCGAAGTGCTGGCCGCCGTAGGCCATCGCGACCTCGTCGGTCGTGGGCCGGCGCGCCAGCTCCGCGAGCGCGTGCGAGGCGGCGATCTTCATCTCCTCGTTGATCTGCGTGGCGCGCACGTCGAGCGCGCCGCGGAAGATGAACGGGAAGCCGAGCACGTTGTTGACCTGGTTCGGGAAGTCGCTGCGGCCAGTCGCGATGATCGCGTCCTCGCGGGCCGCGCGGGCGTCCTCGTAGGTGATCTCGGGGTCGGGGTTGGCGAGCGCGAACACGATGGGCTTGTCGGCCATCGAGCGGACCATCTCCTTCGTCACGACTCCCTTGACCGACACGCCCAGGAACACGTCGGCGCCCTTCATCGCGTCGGCGAGCGTGCGCGCCTTGGTGTCCTGCGCGAAGATCTCCTTGTACTTGTTCATGCCCTCCTTGCGACCCTTGTACACGACGCCCTTGCTGTCGCAGAGCGTGATGTTCTTGGTCTGCAAGCCGAGCAGCACCATCATCTTGGCGCAGGCGATGGCCGCGGCGCCGGCGCCCGACACCACGAGCCTCATAGTCTCGAGCTTCTTCCCCTGCAGCAGCGCGCCGTTGATCAGGCCGGCGCCGGCGATGATCGCAGTGCCGTGCTGGTCGTCGTGGAACACGGGGATCTTCATGGTCTGCTTGAGCACTTCCTCGATGTGGAAGCACTCGGGCGCCTTGATGTCCTCGAGGTTGATCCCGCCGACCGTCGGCTCGAGCAGCTGGCAGAACTTGATGACCTCCTCGGGATCCTCGGAGTCCACCTCGATGTCGAACACGTCGATGTGTCCGAACCGCTTGAAGAGGACGCCCTTGCCCTCCATCACGGGCTTGCCCGCGAGCGGCCCGATGTTGCCGAGGCCGAGCACGGCGGTGCCGTTGCTCACGACCGCGACGAGGTTGCCGCGGTTCGTGTACTTGTAGGCGAGGTCGGGGTTCTTCTCGATGACGTTGCAGGGCACGGCCACGCCAGGAGTGTAGGCGAGCGAGAGTTGACGTGCGGTCAAGCACGGTTTGGTCGGTACGACCTCGACCTTGCCGGGGCGTCCTTGGCTGTGATAGTCGAGCGCGTCCTGATCTCTGACGGCCATGGCGGGGTCCTTTCGGGCTGGGTCGCGGGGGGCGGGTGCCTGGTTCCTCAAGATCGAATCTGTATCATCGGCTGGGGGTTGTCCAGTGAGCGCGCGGGATGCGTGAAAGAGTAATATTCTCCCAATTCGCCTGGACGATACTGCGTCTCAGTTCGGCGGAAGACAGCGCGCCCCGTCCACGTTTGGTGCGAAAAACAGACGGGACACGACGACCCGCGAGTGATACGCTCGATATTGGTGTGTATGGGAGGATCCGCGTTCCGTCGACTCGATCGCCGCCCCCGACGGTCATGGTCGCATGCGTTGTCACGGCCGAGTTCGCCCGAGGTGTCGGATGCCGATGCATGAGACGGAGAACCAGGTTCTCGCGCGGCGGTTCGCGGACTACTTCGACGTCGCCGAGCTCCAGCGCCTGCAGGACGCGTTCGCGCGGACCCACGAGGTCACGTCCGTCATCATCGACCCCGCCGGCGTGCCGATCACCCGGCCGAGCGACGCGGCGCGGCTCGGTGGCGACGCGATCGCGCGCTGTCCGACGGGCGGGCTCATCATGGCCGGCGGGGTGCACCTCGCAAGCTGGCTCGTGGGCCGGCCGGCGGAGATGCCGGCCGAGCATTTCGACAGGATCTGCCGGTTCCTCGGCGTCATCGCCGACCACATCTCGCGCGAGGCCGTCGCGAGCGCCGAGTTGCGGCAGACGCTGGCCGCGAAGGAACACGCCGAGGTCGAGCGCGACCGGCTCGAGGCGCACCTGCGGCTGTCGGCGAGCGTGGAGGCCGTCGGCCGGCTGGCGGGGGGCGTCGCCCACGATTTCGGGAACATCCTGACCGCGATCCAGGGGTACGCCGAGCAGATGGTCGCCGACTCGCCGGATCCGGCCGATCCGCACGCGCCCGCCGCGCGCATTCTCGCGGCCAGCGACCGCGCCGCGGATCTCGTGCGACGGCTCCTCGACTTCGCGCGCCACGAGCCGGGGCCGTGCGAGGAGATCGACCTTCCGGAACTCGTCGAGGAGACAGTGGCGCTCCTCGAACACGCGCTGCCGGCGGGCATCACCGTGGTCGGCCGGACGGCGAACGAAGTCTCGCCGGTGTTCGGGGATGTCTCGTGCCTGCAGTCGGCGCTGCTCAATCTGGGGATCAACGGCGGGCGCGCCATGCCCGACGGCGGGACCCTCACCATCGAGGTCGCGGACCGCGCGGGCGACGGCGGCGCGGACGCGTGCGTGGAGATCCGCGTGCGGGACACCGGGATCGGGATGGACGCCGAGACGAAGCGGCGGATCTTCGAGCCGTTCTTCACCACCCGCAACGGCGGCGACGGCACCGGCCTCGGCCTCGCGCGCGTCTACAGCTGCGTCCACGGCCACGGCGGGATGATCGAGGTCGAGAGCGAGCCGGGACGGGGTTCGCTCTTCACGATCCTGCTGCCGGCCGCCGGCGCCGGCACGCGCCCCCGCCGCCGGGAGATCGGCTAGGCGCCCCAGACGGCCTGTTCGCCGAGATGACGGCCGTCGGCCGCGACGATCGCCTCGACCACCGCCAGGTCCCGGCGGCCGCTGCGCTGCGCGGCCTGGACCGTCATCGCAGTCAGACCGCGGCAGCACGGAACCTCCATGCGCACCACCACCGCGCGCGGGATTGACGGTTCGCTCAGGATCGCGGCGAGCTTCTCCACGTAGCCCTCGGTCCGGTCCAGCTTGGGGCAGGCGACCACGACGCCGCGGCCGCGCACGTAGCGCCACTGGGCGTCGGGCATCGCGACGGGCGCGCACGTGCTCAGCACGCACAGCTCGCGGTCCTTGAAGAATGGAGCGTGAGGCGGCACCAGGTGCAACTGCACCGGCCATTGACCGAGGCTCGGTGGAATCACGGTGCCGGGGTCGCCGGCGCTCGCGGAGAGAGAGAGAGCGGGTGTTCCCTGGACAGACGACGGGTTGGGGGAGGAGGGGGAGACGCCGCCGCCTGCCGTCGGGAACACCCGCACTCTCGAGCCTGGACAACCGCCACCAGCGCGGGGCTGGACTGCCGGCGCGGACCGCGGCGCGTGCCGCGCAGCCGCCCGATCGAATTCCGCGAGCCCGTCGGCGCCGCGGGCCCGCGCCACGTGAACGCGGGCCGCTTCCGGATCGAACTCGGGGACTTCCCGCGCCTCGATCGTGAGTGCACCGGTCGGACATGACCCGATGCAGTCACCGAATCCATCGCAGTAATCCTCCCTGACAATACTGGCTTTACCTTCGACGATTTGCAAGGCCCCTTCGGCGCAGCCGACGACGCAATCGCCGCAACCGTTGCAGAGGTCCTTGTCGATCCGTATGATCTTGCGGACAGCCATCCTGGTCTCCTCGGGTCGGTCCAATCCCCTCGCCGAGCGCGACGATACGTCACCTCGGCGTCAGCGACCTTGACCCAAGTCAAGGTCCGGCATCATCTTGCTAGCCATGGAACGATTGCGACGCAGCCCCGAGGCCAAGGCCGATCTGTTGATGCGCTGCGAGCTGTTCTCGGGACTGCAGCCGGGGCTCGTCATGACCCTGGCCGGTCTGGCGTCGCTGCGCCGGTACGATCGCGGCGAGATCGTTTATTATCAAGACACCCCCGCGGCAGGGTTGTTCGTCGTGACTCGCGGTCGTCTCGAGGTCTACCGGGCCGATTCCGAAGGCGCGCGGCGCACGCTGCACACCTTCGGACCCGGCGAGGTCGTCGGCGAGGTGCCGGTGTTCGCGGGCGGGCAGTATCCGGCGACGGCATCGGCCGCGGCGCCGGTCGCGGAGGCGCTCTTCTTGCCGCGCGACGATTTCCTGAAGCTCGGGCGGGAGCGCCCCGAGATCCTCTTGCAGATGCTCGCCACCCTCAGCCTGCGCCTGCGCCGTTTCGTCGGCCGGATCGAGGCGCTGGCCTCGCAGTCGGCGCCGTCACGACTGGCCGGCCGCCTGCTGGAGCTGAGCCGGGAACAGAGCGCGGCGGACCGACCGGCCCGGTCGCTCGTCTTGCCGTCCACCAAGGCAGCCCTCGCGCGGACCCTCGGCATGACCCCGGAGACCTTCAGCCGGCTGTTGCGCCGCTGGCAGGACGACGGTCTGATCCGGCTGGATCGGCGCGAGGTGGAGTTGCTCGATCCGGACGCGCTGCGGGCGATCGCCGGGTGACCGCGCGGAGATCACGGGCCTGTACCGGCTCGCCCCCGGGTACTATCTTTCTGCGGCCGTCGCCTGCGGCCTCACCCAGATCCTCGGAGGACCATGCATGCCCCGCATCGTTCATGGCGCTGTCACCGTCGAGGTCGATGATGACGGTTTCCTGGTCAACCCCGCCGAGTGGGACGACCAGGTCGCGCTCGCGCTGGCGTCGACCGAAGGTGTCGAGACCCTGACCGACGACCACTGGAAGATCATGAACTACATCCGCGAGTACTACGCGCAGTTCGGCGTCGCGCCCATGGTGCGCAAGCTCTGCAAGGAGACGGGCTTCAAGCTCAAGGACATCTACACGCTGTTCCCCAGCGGTCCCGCGAAGGGCGCGTGCAAGGTGGCCGGGCTCGAGAAGCCGACCGGGTGCGTGTAGCCCGCCGTTACGCCAGGCGGGCGGCGATCGGGGGCGGGCGACCGGCCGCCCTCGGCGCTGCGCAGCGGGTTTTGCGAGGCCATGGATTGAAAATCCCCGTTCGCTGTGATCCCGCGGATTCTTGATTAGTCTATAGGCGAACCGATCGAGTGAGTCCCGACCACCATACGGGGGACCGCCATGACGCGCCGAATGATCGCTCGCCACGCGCGCTGCGCGCGTGGGCTGCCGCTCGCCTGCTGCTGCCTGCTCACGGCGGCCGCGAGCTTCGCCGGCCAGTTCTCGGGACCGGTCTGGTATGTTGCGATCGACGGCGACGACTCGGCCGGCAACGGCTCCGCCGAGCTCCCGTTCCGGACCATCGCGCGCGCGGTCCTGGCCGCTGCTCCCTGGGATACGGTGCGGCTCTACGACGGCGTCCACAGCGGTCCGGGCAACCGCACGATCGACCTCGCGCCCAAGCCGCTCCACCTCGCGTCGGTCAGCGGCGATCCGGCGCTGTGCGCCGTCGACTGCGGCGGCCTCGACGGCTTCTACTTCGAAGAGCCGGCGAACGACCTCGACAACCGCGTGTCGCTGCGCGGCCTGACCATCACCAACGCGGCGATCGCGTTCACGCTCGGCTCGGAGGAAGCGCTCTACGGCGCCCCGGTGGCGCACCTGCACGTCGTCGACTGCGTGGTGCGCAAGAGCGTGCGCGGCGTCTTCGCGACCGCGGCCGTCGCCCGCATCGACTCGTCGCGCTTCGTGGCGAACGGGGGCTCTGCGGTCCTGCTCGACGTGAGCGACGGCACGGTCACGCACTCGGTCTTCCGGGACAACACCATCGGGTTCGAGAGCGCCTTCGCCGCCTCCTCGCGCGATACGCTCATCGGCTGCGAGTTCGTGGGCAACGAAATCGGCCTCGACCTCGACCTCGACGGGCACGAAGCCGTGCTCATGGATTGCCGGATCGACTCCAGCCTGACCGTCGGCGTGCGCTTCTACTCGACCGAATTCGGACGGCTGCGGCTCGAGGGCTGCCAGATCGCGGACAACGCCGGCAACGGGGTCCAGATCGAGGTCTGGCCCGACATCACGGCCGTCGACTGCGCGATCGCCAGCAACGGAGGCCACGGCGTCGCCTTCACCGAGCCGACCTGCGCCGGGCCGATCGCGTTCACGCGCGTCGATCTCCTCGACAACGACGGCTGGGGCTTCGGGCTCGACCTGAGCCAAAGCAGCCGGTCGCTGCGGACGATCCGGCGCGCATCGCAGATGTTCCACGACTGCACGGTCAGCGGCAACGGGCTCGGCGGATTGGACTGCCGGCCGGACGCGGGACTCGACCTGCAGGTCGTCGGGTGCCTCGTGGCCGCCAACGGCGGCCCCGGCATCCGCCTGGCGGAGCCGGCGGGAGGCGCGCTCCTCGGCGTGGACTCGACCACGATCGCGGACAACCTCGGAACCGGCCTCGAGATCGCGGCCGGCGTCCCCGAGCTCGCCAGCCTCCTGATCGCCTTCAACCTGGGCGCCGCCATCGTCTACACCGAGCCCGACCGCCCGGCGCCGGTGTGCACGGACCTCTTCGGCAACGCCGGCGGCGACTGGACGGGCTCGCTTGGCGAGATCCAGGACGTCGACGGCAACCTGTCCGCCGATCCGCTCTTCTGCCGCGAGTCGGAGCCCGCGGGCTTCTACACCCTGGCCGAGAATTCGCCGTGCCTCGCCACGGACCCGCCCGGGTGCGGGCTGATCGGCGCGCGCGGCGCCGGCTGCGCCGCCGTCTGGACGGACGTGTCCTTCGCCGACGGCACGCCGCCGCCGATCGCGAGCAGCGACGGCGAGACCGGCGGCGTCGCCCTCGTCGACTACGACGGCGATCGACTGCTCGATATCTACCTGAGCGGCCTGCTCGGCGGTCCCGAGCGGCTGTTCCGCAATCTCGGCGGGGGCGGCTTCGCGCCCGTCGACGCGCCGTTCCTCGCGGCCGCCGCGCACGGCGCCGGCCTGGCCTGGGCGCCGGCCGGCGGTGATACGCTGCCCGACGTCCTGCTGATGTCGACCACGGAGCCGTGCCGGCTGATCGACGTGGGCGGCCCCGGCACCTTCGCGGACCGCACGCCGCCCGAGCTGCTGGCGCTGCCTGCCGGCGGCACGCGCGGCTGCCTGTGGCTCGACGCCGACCTGGACGGTCTGACCGATCTCTACGTGACCCGCGTCGACGGCGCGAATCTGCTGCTGCTGGGCGAGGGCGACTACGAATTCCGCGACGCCTCCGATCAGGGGGCGGGTGTCGGCGGCGCGAACGTCGAGGTCGCGGCGGCCGATTACGACGTCGACGGCGACCAGGATCTCTACGTCGTGCGCGACGGCGAGGCGAACGTCCTGCTGCGCAACGAAGGGTCCGGCGCGTTCGTGTCCCTCACGGCGTGCAGCCTCGGCGATCCCGGCCACGGCCGCGGCGCCGCCTGGATCGACGTCGACAACGATCTGGACCTCGATCTCTACGTCGTCAATGACGGGGAGCCCAACGTCCTGTACGAGAACGCCGGCAGCGGTTTCGCGACGGTCGTTTCCGCCGAGCTGCAGGACCCCGGGCCCGGCCGCAGCGGCGCCTGGGAGGACTTCGACCTCGACGGCGACCTCGATCTGTTCCTCACGAACGCGGGGGCGCCGAACCGGCTCCTGCGCAACGAGGGCGAGCTCGCCTTCACGGACGTGACTCCGGAGGCGCTCGCCGACTCCGCCCTGACCAGCCACGGAGCCGCCTGGGGCGACATCGACCGGGACGGCGACCCGGACCTCGTGGTCGGCAACGTGGACGGTCCAGACCGCGTCTGGCGCAACGACCTGGCCGCGGGCCACCACTGGCTGCAGGTCGCCCTGCGCGGCGACCTCGCGAACACGGCCGGTCTCGGCGCCCGCATCGAGTGCCACGCCGGCGACCTCGTCCAGCTGCGGGAGGTCGGCGCGAACCGCGGTTTCTGGTCGCAGAACTCGAGCTGGATCGTCTTCGGCCTGGGCGAGCGGGACGCCGTCGACTCCCTCGTGGTCCACTGGCCGGGCCGCGACCGGCAGGTCCTCGTGTCCGTGCCGGTCGACAGCCTGATCTTCGTCGCCGAGGACGTGTCCGGGGTCGCGGTGCCGGAGCAGCTGGTCGCGCGGGGGTTCTCGCTGCGACCCGCCCGGCCGAATCCGTTCAACCCGCGGACGATCGTCGGGTTCGACCTGATGCGCGCAAGTCGCGTCGCCTTGCGGATCTACGACGTACGCGGACGGCTGGTGCGCAGCCTGCTCGCGGACCAGGCGCTGCCGGCGGGATCGCACACGGCCGTGTGGCAGGGCACCGACGACGGCGACCGTCCCGTGGCCGCCGGAGTCTACCTCTGCCGGCTGCAGGCCGAGGGGCAGCAGGACATCCAGCGGCTGGCCCTGGTGCGCTGACCGCGGGCGGCGGGGCCGTCCTTGGCAGTCGCGGTCCCGCGGCGTAGATTCTGTCGGTTGCGGCCGCGATCCCAGGCCAGCGGAGGCGTCCTTGTCCCAGCCACGATTCGTCGTCCTCGGCGCCAGCGGCGCCGGGCTCAAGGCTGCGGCCCGCGCCCGTCGCCTGTTGCCGGCCGCCGACATCACGGTCATCGACGAGCGCGAGCTCATCAGCTTCGGTTCCTGTGGACTCCCGTACTATCTGAGCGGCGAGGTCCAGCGGCTCGACGCGCTGCGGGAGACCGGCTGGGGCGCGGTGCGGGACGCGGACTTCTTCCGGACTCTCCAGGGGCTGAACGTGCTCACCGGCCTGCGCATCGTGGCCATCGATCGCGATGCGAAGGCCGTCACGGTCGAGCACGCGAGCGACGGCAGCGAACGGACCATGCTGATGTACGACAAGCTGGTCTACGCGCTGGGCGCCGCGCCGCGCGTGCCGGCGGGGTGCGAGCTCGGACCCTGCATCATGGCGGCCACCAGCCCCGAGGCCGTTCGCGATCTGCGTTACGACCTCGAGCGCCGGGCCGTTTCGAGCTGCATCGTGGTCGGCGGCGGGATCGCGGGCCTGGAGTTCACCGCCGCGCTGACCGATCTCTGGGGCTGCGAGGCGACCCTCGTCGAGGCGACCGATCGCTTGCTGCCGGCCTATCTCGACCCCGACATGAGCCGCCTCGTCGAGTCGGCGCTCGAGCGCCGGGGCGTGCGCGTGCGCACGCGCCTCGCCGTGACCGCTGCGGAGACCGCGAACGGACTGGCCGTCGTCTCGACGCGCGGCGAGCAGTTCGTGGCCGACCGCGCCGCGCTGGCGACCGGCATCCGCCGGCGCACCCGGCTGGCCCAGGCCGCGGGACTCGCGGTCGGCGAGCTGGGCGGGCTCATCGTGGACGCCAACCTCCGCACCAGCGATCCCGACATCCTGGCGGTCGGCGACTGCATCGAGCTCGTCGACCACACGAGCGGCGAGATCTGCTGCCTGGCTCTGGGATCGCTCTCGGCCCGTCAGGGGCGCGTGGCCGGCGACGTGCTCGCCGGCCGCGACACCACGTTCCCGGCGGTGGTCGGCAGCGTCGCGGTGCGGATCCTCGACCAGGACGTGGCCGCGACCGGCCTCAGCGAGACCGCGGCGCTCGCGGCCGGCCTCGATCCGCTCGTGGCCTGGGGCTGCTTCGGCGACCGCACCCAGTTCCACCCCGAACGCCGGCTGATCTACCTCAAGCTGGTATACGAGGCGGAAACCGACCGGCTCCTCGGGTTGCAGGCGATCGGCCCGGGGGAGGTCGTCAAGCGGGTCGACGTCTTCGCGGCGCTGTTGCGGCAGGACGCCGACCTCGCCGACCTGCTCGACACGGAGTTCTGCTACTCGCCGCCGTTCAACGCGCCGAGCGATCCCCTGCAGGACCTCGCCGCGGCCGTCCTCAACGCGCGCGAGACCGGGTTGCGGCAGGTGTCGCCCTTCGGCCAGCTCGATGGGCGCCTGGTCGTGGACGTGCGCGGCCGGGCCGAATTCGCCGCCGGCGCGCCGCCGTCGCTCCCGGGTGCGGTCAACCTGCCGCTCGAGGAGCTTCGCGGCCGCATGGGCGAGCTGCCCGCGGGCCGGCCGCTCCTCCTGGTCTGCGCCAAGGGCCCGCGCAGCTTCGAGGCCGCGAGGATCCTGCAACATCACGGGTTCCACGACCTGGTGTACCTGGCGGGCGGCGTCGAGATGCGAGCCGGGGATCGGCGCTCGTTAACCAATTGACAGGTTATTGCGATCTGGTATCATCAGCGCCAGGCAAGGGGGGCGACACCTGAAGTCACGCATCGCCGTGCGGTCTTGAGGGGGTCGTCATGAATTCGCGTCTCGGCTTGTCGGCCGCCTGCCGCGCCGTCGGTCTCGAGTGTCTGTGCGCGTACAGTCACGGTGAACCGCGGTTCAGAATTCGCATCGACGAGTTCGAGGGGGCGCCGCGGCTGAACGTCTCGCTGCGCAACGACGACTCGATCACGGTCCACGTGCTCGACCACGACCGTGCCGCCACCGGCATCCTGATCGCGATCGAGGAGGAGACCGTCCAGCGAGAGCCCGTCCTGAACCTGTGGTTACCGTTCACGGCCCGGCACCGGTACCTGGTGCTGCGCCAGCGCGGCGAATGGCGCGTCGTCCCGCTTCCCGAGCGCGTGCGGGCCGACACGGTCTCGGCGGCGGCCGCCCAGATCGAGGACTCCTCCTACCGCCGATCAGCGTGACCGGAGATCCGTCGCGATCGCGGCGCTGGGCTGGCACCGCGGGCAGAAGTGCGTCGATCGTCCGGCGACCACGATCCGCTCGATCACGGTGCCGCACCGCCGGCACGGCTCGCCCGCGCGGCCGTACACGCGCAGCCGCCGGCGGAAATTCCCCGGACGGCCGGCGAAGTCGGTGAAATTCAGGATGGTGGTCCCGCCGCAGCGGATCGCGAGCTCGAGCACGGATCGCGCGTCGCGCAGCACCCGGCGCAGGGTCGCAGCCGGCAGGTCGGCGGGCCGGTCCAGCGGGTGGACTCCGGCCTTGAAGAGCGCCTCGTCCGCGTAGATGTTGCCGAGTCCCGCCGCGACCCCCTGGTCCAGGAGCACGGCCTTGAGCGGCGCCCGCCTCTCCGCGACGCGCGCGTACCACTGGGGAAAGCGCACGGCGAGCATGTCCGGCCCGACGTGGCCCAGCTCGCGATCCCGCCAGTGGGGTCCCACCACCGTCCAGCGGCCGAATTTACGGATGTCGCGGTAGTGCACCGGCTGCCCGTCGAAGTCCAGGGTCAGGTGCACGTGCTCGTCCGGCCGGTATCCGTCGAGCACGAAGACCTGGCCGGTCATGCGCAGGTGCAGCATCACGCGGGTGGGGCCCGGGTCGGTGAAGGTCAGGACGAGGTACTTGCCGTGGCGTTCGACCGCCGCGAGCCGCCGTCCGACCATGGCCCGGCGCACGGCCGCCGCCGACGGCTCGAGGACGCCGCCGAACCGGACGCGCAGGCCCGTGCACCGGCGATCCTGGAGGCTCCGGCGCAGCGCGCGCGCCACGCTCTCGACTTCGGGCAGTTCGGGCAAGGCAACCTCCACGCGCGTCGCGGTATTCGCCGATAAAGAAACCCGCCAGGCGGTCGATAAGGTAGGCGCGATTTGCCACGGCGGCCGGACCGAACGGTCGCCGAGTCACCGGTCCCCGCAACCTTGCCCACGAACGAGGAGCACCATGCGAGTTCTGGTCGTCGAGGACGATTTCATCAGCCGCCGGTTGCTCTGCCGGTACCTGCAGTCCCATGGCGAATGCGACGTCGCGGTCAACGGGAACGAGGCCGTCGGCGCGTTCAAGCAGATCCTGCTCGCGCACCAGCGGTACGACCTCGTGTGCCTCGACATCATGATGCCCGGCATGGATGGGCAGGAGACGCTCAAGCGGCTGCGGAAGCTCGAGGCCGAGTACGGCGTGCCCGAGCCGGAGCGGGCCAAGGTCATCATGACCACCGCCCTGGAGGACCACGACAACGTCATGGCCGCGTTCTCGAACGCCTGCGACGGCTACGTCGTCAAGCCGATCGAGAAGAAGAAGTTCCTCGAGACCCTGCAGGAGATCGGGCTGCCGCTCACCGTCTGATCGGCCGCCGGCGGAACCGGCGCGAGGTGGACCTTGACCCAGCTGCTGCCGCCGCCGTCCGCGGATCGCCTGACGATCGAGGAGAACGAGTTCCGGATCCTGCGCAAGCTCGTCTACGAGAACTTCGGCATCGACCTCGGCGAGCACAAGCGGTCCCTGGTCGTCGGACGGCTGCAGAAGGTCCTGCGCCAGCGCGGGCTGCCGGATTTCGCCGCCTACGTCGAGTGGCTGCTCGCCGACCGCACCGGGGCCGGGCTCGAGGAACTGGCCAACCGCATCTCGACCAACCACACCTACTTCTGGCGGGAGAACAGCCACTTCGACTACTTCGTCACGACCGTGCTGCCCGAACTCGCCGAGCGCCACCGCGATCACGGCACCCGTGTCCGCATCTGGTGCGCGGGCTGCTCGTCGGGCGAGGAGCCGTACACGCTGGTGATGCTGATGAAGGAGGTCTTCGGGGCCGACTACGCGGCGCTGAGGCCGATGCTGCTCGCGACGGACATCTCGGCGACCGCGCTATCGACCGCCATGAACGGGGTCTACGCGGGGGAGAGGCTCCAGCGGATGCCGGAGGTCCTGCGGCGCAAGTACTTCCGGAGGACCGGGCGGCCCGGACTCTGGCAGGTGGTCGACGAGGTCCGCAGCGAGATCGTCTTCCGGCGCCACAACCTGATGAGCCCGTCGTACCCGTTCCGGAAGCCCTTCGACGGGATCTTCTGCCGCAACGTGATGATCTACTTCGACAAGCCGACCCGCGAGGCGCTCATCGAGCGCTTCCACAAGCACACCGTCGCCGGGGGCTTCCTCTTCATCGGGCACTCGGAGACGCTGGGCCGCGACACGCGGTACTACGACTACATCATGCCGGCCGCCTATCGCCGCAGGTAGCCTCCCGCCGTTCGCTGATATACCTTTCTCTTTCCCGGACCGAGCCTGAGCGTGTTGAACCCCGGGGAAGGACCCTGCATGCGCTGCTGGACCGATGACACCGACGGCGGCACCGCCGCGCGCGAGCGTCACGAGATCGACGACCGCTACAAGTGGCGGCTCGACCGCATCTTTCCCGACTGGACCGCCTGGGAGAGCGCCTTCGCCGAGGTCGAGTCCGCGCTGCCCCGTCTCGCGGCCCTTCGTGGTACGCTAGCCGAGGGCGGGCCGCAGCTGCTGTCGGCGATCGAGACCATTCACGGCGTGCAGCGCCGGCTCGAGGTCGTGTCGATCTACGCGAGCATGCGCAGCGACGAGGACACGCGCGATTCGGCCAACACCGGCCGCCGGGGCCGCGCCGCCAGCCTGGGGACGAGCCTGGCGGAGGCGGTGAGCTGGTTCGAGCCGGAGCTGCTCGCGCTCGCGGACGAGGTCGTCGATCGCTATCTGCAGGAATGCGAGAGCCTGCGCCCGTACGTGCATTACCTCGACGACCTGCGCCGGCTCCGGCGGCACACGCTCGACGCCGAGCGCGAGGCGCTGCTCGCGGCCGCCGGCAACGTCACCCGGGGCGCGAACCGGATCTTCTCGGCGCTCACCGACGCGGACCTGCGCTTCCCGACCATCCGGGACGAGCAGGGCCGCGAGGTCGAGCTGACTCACTCGCGGTACAGCAAGTATCTTCGCTCACGGGACCGCGCGGTCCGCCGCCAGGCGTTCGAGGGCTACCTCGACACCTACGGCAGGTTCGGCAACACGCTCGCCGCGACGATGGACGCCAACGTCAAGAACCATGTCTTCCGCGCCGAGTGCCGCCGCTACGACGGCTGCCTCCACTCGGCGTTGTTCCCGAACGCGGTGCCGGTCGACGTCTTCCACAACCTGATCGCGGAGGTCCGCGCCAACCTCGGCGTGGTCCATCGCTACGCCGCGCTGAAGAAGCGCGCGCTCGCGGTCGACGAGCTGCGCGAGCACGACCTCTACGTGCCCCTCTTCGCGGAGGCGGAGCTCAAGTTCGGCTACGAGGAGGCCTGCGATCTGCTGCTCGAGGCGCTGGCGCCGCTCGGGCCCGAGTATCTGGCGATCGTCCGCGCGGGCTACCGCGAGGGCTGGATCGACGTGCACGAGAGCCTGGGCAAACGCAGCGGCGCCTACTCCGGCGGGGTCTATGACACGCAGCCCTACATCCTGCTCAACTGGTCGGACCAGCTGTCGGACACCTTCACCCTCGCGCACGAGCTGGGCCACAGCGTGCACACGTACCTGGCGACGCACAATCAGCCCTACGTCTACGGCGACTACCCGATCTTCACGGCGGAGGTGGCGTCGACGTTCAACGAGCTGCTGCTGATCGACCACCTCCTCGCGCGCACCACGGACCGCGACCGGCGGCTCTACCTCCTGGATCACCACCTGAACCAGATGACCGGCACGGTCGTGCGGCAGACCATGTTCGCGGAGTTCGAGCTGCGCCTGCACGAGCTGGGCGAGGCGCGCGAGACGCTGACGGCCGAGAGCCTCGGCGAGGTCTTCCACGGACTGCTGGCCGAGTACTGGGGTCCGGCGGCCACGCTCGACCCCGTCCGCAGCCGGTTGACCTGGAGCCGGATCCCGCATTTCTACTACAACTTCTACGTGTACCAGTACGCGACGGCCTACTCGGCCGCAGCGGCCCTGGAGCGCGCGGTGCTCGGCGGCGGCGAGCGGGAGCGCGAGCGGTACCTGGACATCCTCCGCTCGGGCAGCAGCCGCTATCCGGTCGAGACGCTGGCGGCCGGCGGAGTCGACATGCGGACGCGCGAGCCGTTCCGCGACGTGTTCCGGCTGTACGCCCAGCGGATCGACCAGATCGAGCGGCTGCTCGCGGGGAAGGCGTGACCATGCGCGAGGCGATCCGGCTGCTGGCGGTCGCGGCGCTGTGGTCGTTCGCGGGTTGCGGCGGCGGCCGAGACGCGGTCCCCGGCGCGAGCGACAGCAGCCAGGCGGCGCGGTCCGCGCCGGACACGGCCGCGGTCGCCAGCGCGCGCGCCCTCGCCGACACGGCCCTCGTGCGGATCCACGGGGACGCGGGGTTTCGCGTCTGCTGGCCGCCCGCCTTCGGCGAGGTCCACGAGCAGGTCTCGAACGGCCCGACCCGCCGGGCCGAGCGCGAGTACATCTACACCTGCGACGTCGACGGCATCTTCGGCGCGGGAGCGAGCATCCGCTGCATGAAGCGGGCGCACGACCGGGACGGTCAGGCCGCCCATCCCCTCCTGGTGACCGAGCTCATCAAGGCTCAGCTCGAGAGGTTCAGCGTGGTCGTCGAACGCCAGCGCGCGCTCGACAGCGGCGCCATCCAGGGCGTGGACGTGCAGGCCGGCGATCTGCACGGACCCGGCGAGCTGTGGATCCGCGGTCTGCTCGCGGGCACCGACATCTACCTGCTCATGGCCTGGAAGGCCGGCGGCGGACTGTACGACGACCCCGAGATCGCGAATTTCTTCGCGTCGTTCCGGCTCGAGACCAGGTGAGCGGTCCGGCGTCCGACTCGCGCGCTTCCGGATTTTTTCCGCTGATCCCGTGTGATTCCGCTACCCCCCTCGCGTTCTAATTCTCGTCTGCCGTCCTGGCAGCCCAGCTTCCCAAGCGCGAAGGGTGGACCGATCGGTGCAGCCCCCCTGCCAACCGTCTGCTCTTCGCGCTTCTCTCTACTTCTGTCGCACTCCGTAGCCGATGATCATAAGGCACTGGATATTATTTACCGGCATTTTTATGTCGTGTTAACCGTTGATATTTGATGTATATAACTACTGCCCACGGCATACCGTATACGGAACATCGTTCGCGGCGCTCGGGAACCCCCTCCCAAAAACCATGAAGGCATGCTATCCTCCGTGCGCATGACGCGCCCAATCGCAAGGACCGGTCCGACATGACACGACGCTACCTGCTGGTCGCCACCGCCGCCCTCGCCATCGTGGCGGGGACGGCCGCGGCCCAGATCGCGAACCCGGACACGCTCTACGACGGCGGCAGCCTGAGCTTCGACTACGTGCAGACGCCGATCCCCCTCTACAGCGGTTCCTTCGCCGCCGAGGGCGGCGCGCTCGCGCCGGACGGTACGCTCCCGCCCGGCGCCACGCAGGCGGTCGGCGGAGGCTCGGTCGCGACGGAGCTCGACACGGTCGCGACCGCGGTCTACGCCGTCGTCGGCAACCCGGATTCGACCTTCGACGGCGCGCTCATCGCGCTCAAGACGATCGGTCCGCTCGTGCCCGGCTCCTATCCGGTGGACGCCGCCGGCGGCACCGCGGTCTTCGGCTTCATCGACGACGCGACGGAGCTCGCGCTGCCGGACTCGCTCGACCAGGCGACGATCCGGCGGTGGCTCGAGACCATGACCGCCGCGCACAAGCAGATCAGCATCTCGGGCAGCATCCAGATTCTCGCCGTGAACGCGGATACGCTGCGCGGGACCTTCAGCGGCCTGACGGCCGACTTCGACGGCAGCTTCTTCCTCGTCAACGTCAATCTCGGCCAGTTCGCGCTGTCCGGCGCCGACCCGGCGGTGGGCGTCGCCGGCACGCCCGCCGCGGCGACGCCGCGGCTCAGCGCCTGGCCGAATCCCTTCAACCCCCGCGCCAGCGTCGCCTTCACGCTGCCGCGGGCCGAGACGGTCGTCGCGACCGTCTTCGATCCGGCCGGCCGCCGCGTGCGCACCCTGCACGACGGCCGGCTCGAGCAGGGGGAGCAGCGCCTGCAGTGGGACGGCCGCGACCAGGCCGGAAACCGCGTCCCGGCCGGGGTTTACCTGGTGCGGGCGCGCGGCGAACGCTGGCAGGGCAGTGTCAAGGTGGTGCTCGCGCCCTGAGTCACCGTCCCGGTGACCTCGCAGGCGGCGGCGGTCCGCACGGGCCGCCGCCGCCGTTTGTCGACAACCTTTGGACGCGCAGGTCCGTAGAATCGGGATCTGGAGTTCCCGATCCGCGTGCCCTGGCAAGGAGACCGTGTCATGAAGCGTGTTTTGCTGCTACTCTTGGGGACCGTGTCGCTCGCCGCCCTGACCGTGTCCGGCGGCTGCGGCGGCCAGACGGAGAACGTGGCGCAGGAGGTTGCCCAGTCCATGCCGCCGTTGCTCGACCGCGAACTCTTCTTCGGCGATCCCGAGGTCTCGGGAGCCCAGCTGTCGCCGGACGGCGAGTGGATGACCTTCCTGAAGCCCTACGTGGGCGCCCGCAACATCTGGATCAAGCGGGCCGACGAGCCGTTCGCGAACGCGCGCCCGGTGACCGCCGACAAGCGGCCGGTGCCCGGCTACTTCTGGAGCCGCGACAGCAAGTACATCCTGTACGTGCAGGACAAGAACGGCGACGAGAACTACCACGTCTGGGCCGTCAACCCCGGCGAACCCGTGGTCGCCGAGACCAACGTGCCGCCCGCGCGCGACCTCACGCCCGTCGACGGCGTCCGCGCCAGCATCTACTCGGTGCCCAAGAACGACCCCGACGTGATGATCGTGGGCCTCAACGACCGCGACCCCAGCTACCACGACGTCTACCGGGTGCAGATCTCGACCGGCGAGCGCACCCTCGTGCGCGAGAACACCGACCAGATCGCGGGCTGGGACTTCGACCACGAGGGCAGGCTGCGCCTGGCGATGCGGACCCTGCCCGGCGGCGGCACCGAGCTGTTGCGGGTCGATCTGCAAGGCCTGACGCGGCTCGCGACGTCGACCTACGAGGAGGAGCTGAACACCGTCAACTTCCACCGCGACGGCCGCCACGTCTACGTGGAGACCAACGTGGGCGACGTCGACCTCGCGCAGCTCATGCTCATGGACATCGAGACCGGCGTCATGCAATTCGTCGAGGGAGATCCCAACGGCGAGGTCGACTTCGGAGGCGCGACGTTCCATCCGGACACCGAGGAGCTGCTGGCGACGTTCTACCTCGGCGACCGTGTCCGCGTCTACCCGAAGACCGAGTTCGCCACCAGCCTGTGGGAGAGCCTCGAGAAGGCGCTGCCCGAGGGCGAGATCAGCCTCACCAGCACGACGCGCGACCTGAGCAAGCTGCTCGTCGCCGTGTCGAGCGACGTCGACCCGGGCACGGTCTACCTGTTCGACACCGCGACCGGCCAGGCCACCATGCAGTACCGGTCGCGCCCCGACCTGCCGAGCGAGCACCTGGCGCCGATGAAGCCCGTGCACTACGCGGCCCGCGACGGCATGACGATCCACGGCTACCTGACCTTGCCCAGGGGCAAACCGGACAAGAACCTGCCCGTCGTCATGTACATCCACGGCGGCCCGTGGGCCCGCGACTCCTGGGGCTACGAGCCGTACTGCCAGTTCCTCGCCAATCGCGGCTACGCCGTCATGCAGGTCAACTACCGCAGCTCCACGGGCTACGGGAAGCGGTACCTGAACGCCGGCAACCGCGAGTGGGGCATCGGCGCCATGCAGCACGACGTGACCGACGCCGTGGAATGGCTCAAGCGCGAGGGCGTCGCCGACCCGGCCAAGGTCGCCATCTTCGGCGGCTCGTACGGCGGCTACTGCACGCTCGCGGGCGTGACCTTCACGCCGGACCTCTACGCCTGCGGCATCCCCTACGTGGGTCCCTCGAACCTGATCACCCTGATCGAGAGCTTCCCCGAGTACTGGAAGCCGTTCCTCGAGGGCTCGTGGTACAAGCGCGTCGGCGACCCCGCCGTGGAGGCCGATCGCGAGGACCTGATCGCCCGGTCGCCGCTCTTCAAGTGCGACCAGATCAAGTGTCCGCTGCTCGTCGTGCACGGCGCCAACGACCCGCGCGTCAAGCAGAACGAGAGCGACCAGATCGTGGCGGCGCTGCGCGACAAGGGCAAGGCGGTGTCCTACCTCGTCGCGCCCGACGAGGGCCACGGCTTCCGCGCGCCGAACAACCGCAAGGCGCTCGCGGTCGCCATGGAGAAGTTCCTGAGCGAGCAGCTCGGCGGCCGCTACCAGGAGGACGTGAACCCCGAGACCCAGCAGCGCCTCGACGAGATCACGGTCGACGTGAGCACGGTCGGGGTGAAGGCGCCCGGGGAATCGTAGGCTCCGCGATCCTGGCCGGGCGGGGCCTCGCAGACCGGGGGCCCCGCTCGGCGCCGTCGCAGCGGGCACGGACGATGCGAGCCCGCGCAGGCCGCCCGGCCGTTCGCCGACCCGTCGCGCGTCCCTCCCGGTCAGGACGCCCCGCATGTCCCGCCTCCTCGACCGCGTCCGCCAGGCGATCCGCGTCCGACACTACAGCCCGAAGACGGAGCAGGCGTACGTGAGCTGGGTCCGCCGCTACGTGCGGTTCCACGGGACGCGCCACCCGGACGAGATGGGCGCCGAGGAGGTGAAAATCTACCTCAACCACCTGGCCGACGCGCGCAAGGTCAGCGCCTCGACCCAGAACCAGGCGCTCAGCGCGCTCCTGTTCCTCTACCGCGAGGTGCTGGGCCGCGACCTGCCCTGGCTCGACGACCTCACGCGCGCCAAGCGGCCGGCGCGAGTGCCGGTCGTGCTCACGGTCGCCGAGACTCAGGCGCTGCTCGAACGCCTGCGCGGCGTGCCGTGGCTCGTGGCATCGCTGCTCTACGGCGGCGGGCTGCGGCTGATGGAGGCGCTGCGCCTGCGGATCCAGGACGTGGACCTCGACCGCCGCGAGATCATCGTGCGCCGCGGCAAGGGCCAGAAGGACCGCCGCACGGTGCTGCCGGCCCGCGTGCGGCGGCCGCTCGTCGCGCACCTCGAGCGTGTGCAGGCGCAGCACCAGCGGGACCTCGCGCTCGGCGCCGGCCACGTCGCCCTGCCCGACGCGCTCGCGGAGAAATTCCCGGACGCCTCGCGCGAGTGGCGCTGGCAGTGGGTGTTCCCGGCGAGCAACCGGTACCGCGACCGCGAGACCGGCCAGATCCGCCGCCATCACTTCCACGAGTCGGCGGTGCAGCGGGCCGTCAAAGAGGCTGCGCGCGACGCGGGTCTCGTCAAGCGCGCCACGTGCCACACGCTGCGCCACGCGTTCGCGACCCACCTGCTCGAGGCCGGCTACGACATCCGCACGATCCAGGAGCTGCTCGGCCACAGCGACGTGACGACGACGATGATCTACACGCACGTGCTGAATCGCGGGGGACGGGGGGTGAAGAGCCCGCTGGACGAACTGTGAGTCGACGCCCTGTCGCGCCTCAAGGCGGATCGGGGACGCCATGGTCCGGAAGCTGTGCGCAGTGCCAGACCGCGATGATCCAGACCGTCTCGCCGACGACGCGGTAGAAGAACCGATAGGATCCCACGATCACCTCGCGATGAGGGAGATCGGGGAACTCGGGAACGATCCGTCCCGAGGCCGGAAACGTCTCGAGACGGCGCAGTGCCTCTTCCGCGCGATCGCGGAACCGTCGCGCCGCGTCCGGACGATCGCGACGGATGTGCGCGAGCGCGGCGAGGAACTGCGCGCGGGCCGACGGCGAGAAGACCACCGTCACGACTCGTCGTTCCTCAGGAGCGTATCCGCCTCGCGCAACACGTCGACGAGCGAGGATCCGGCGCCCTCGGCGATCTCCTTCTCGCCGGTCGCGAGGAGATGCAGCAGCTCGCGCTCGCGCTCCGATTGCTCGTAGGCCTCGATGCTCTGGATCACAGCGATCGCACGGCCGCGCTGGGTCACCACCAGGGGATCGTCGGAACCGCGCAGCTTGTTGAGAACGGCGGCCGCGTCCTGCCGCAGGTCCGTGACGGGTATGATCATGGGGATCCTCATGATTCGGCACCTCCAAACGTACGTTCTATTGTACGACTAGAGATGTCGTTAATCAACATGTTCGTTGACGGCGTCCCGGCGATCCAGGGCCAGCGCGACGCCGGGGCCGGAGGGTGGGGCGCAACCGGCCGTCGGCCACGACCCGTGACCGCTGCGCGTCTCGTCGCCAGGCCCATGCCCATCGAGACCGGAACGCAAACGACCATGTGTGGCGTCGTATGATTGCAATCGGGTATTCGGTGGAGGTATACTCCCCAGCGGGAGGATTCTCCGCGCAGCGACGGATCGACGCAGTCTGACTTCATCGAGCGTCACCTGAACCGTTCCGGGTCGCCACCGCCTATCCTCCCATTTGGGCAACCAGAAATGTTGTTAGCAATACGAAAGGTCACGTTTGAAGCCGAGGGATTCCATATTCGGCAGCAGTATAGAGCGCAGGTGTTATGGAAAGCTCCAAGACACCTGGGGCGACAAGTATGCTGTGTATCATAACCAGCCGTTTTTGAGCATCTTTCAGGATCGTGAGGCCGTGACGGCGGACGAGTTCGATTTCTTGAAGAAGACGAGTGTGGACTTCGTCATTTGCAGCAAGGATGGCCGTCCCTTAGTCTGCATCGAGTTTGACGGTATGCAGCATGGGCACAACGTTGGTTCTCTTTACCAACCCGGAATGGGACAGCGCGACCGCGACCGCCGCAGGCGCGGGCTTGAGTTGAAACTGCGAATCGCCCACGAGGCGAATTTTCCATTCTTTGTATTGAGCGGCGAACATTTTAAGGGATTCTCCGACGGGGTTCGGTTGTCGTTAGTCGATGCGATCATTGGAGAGATATTCGCGTCACAGGAGGTAGGGGACAAGTTCAGGAATGGCTTTAATCCAAACGAGTATGGACTAACCGAAGAGGAATTCAACGCGCTGCCATTTCTAGAACAAAGAGACATGATAGAAGATTGGGCTATCGGAGTTGAAGTGGTCGCTGATTTTACACACAATCCGATCTTCAAGAAGGTCGCGGAACTCGAGGAAATTGTCGGGTTGCAGTCGCATTCACAGATGTATACGAGCCATCCAGATTTTCCGTCCGACACATGGTCCCTAGTCGATTGCAGTGCGACTGACAAGCATGGCAGACAGGCTCGCACAAGGGTGTGTATCCCAAACTTCAAAACGCCGGGTTGCGTTTTCACGGTCCATATTGCAAACGAAATCGGGTTGCTTGTGTGTTTGGAGCAGTTGAGGTGTCAGGGCAATACGAATCAGGGACAGTAACGGAATTGAACGTACTGCAAAGGATTGCTAACAGACCGTTGAAGCTGACGGATCGACCCTGTCACGGTCCGTGCAGAGCACGGCCCGCGCCAGGGCCGCCCGCAGCTTAACGCTGACGTTAGACCAACAGGAAGAGAGCCGTTTCACGTGGATCCGGAGATCCTAACCGAGCGTCTGTCGCTCTCCCGATTGACTGCGAGCGATGCGCCCGCGATGTACGGATATCGCTGTGATCCGGAAGTGTGTCGATATCAATCGTTCGAGCCCGGCTCGCTTGAAGACGTTGAGGCTTTTATAGACGGTCTGCAATCTAACGCTTTCGATGCACCGGGTTCATGGTTCCAGTTCGCGATTCGCATCAGAGAATCGGGTCTGTTAGTAGGTGATCTAGGAACCCATTTCATGGCGGACGATCCACGGCAAGTCGAAATCGGGTTCACTCTCGCGCCGGCGTATTGGGGCCAGGGATTGGCGACTGAGGCCGTTTCTGGCATACTCAGTTACCTCTTCGGGCCGGCTCAAAAGCACCGTGTGTTTGCGTCGGTAGACCCGCGCAACGCACCGTCGATTGCTCTGCTTGAGCGCGTCGGAATGCGGAGGGAAGCCCATTTTCGTGAGAGCCTATGGTTCAAGGGGGAGTGGGTTGATGATGTGATATTTGGGGTCTTGAAGTCGGAGTGGAAGGGTGGGTGAAATCGCCGTTGGGCGGTCTAACAAGCCATTCAAGCTGACAGTCGGCCCTGTCACGGTTCGTGCAGAGCCACGAACCGCGCCAGAACCGCCTGCAGCTTAACGCCGGGTCGTTATCCAGCCACGGAATCCCCAATCTGTGATAAGATACCGTAGAGGGGGACCTAGCATGAAGTGCGCAACCATCACGCTGTTGGTCGCCTGCATCGCACTTGGCGCGGTTGCTAGCGATTTAGGCAATAGCGCGACCCAGAAGCCTCGGGTCACTACTCTGACACCCTCTCCGATCGATCCCCAAGTGATCCGTCAAGGCGGCGACACCTTCGACGACGCGATCGCCATTCCCGAGATTCCCTATACGACTACCGGCACGACCAGCGGCTTTACCGACGACTATGACGAGGCCTGCCCGTACTCGGGCAGTACCTCGCCGGACGTCGTTTACAAGCTCATTGCGCGTGCGGACATCGATATCGACGTCGATCTCTGCGGCTCAGCCTACGATACCAAGGTATACCTGTACGATGCCGACATGAACCTCGTGGCCTGCAATGACGACTTCTACTACGACGACGACTGTGGCGACTACGTGTCCCGGCTCCGCTTCGCCCCGATCATCGACGGGACGAGCTACTATCTGGTTGTTGATGGCTACGGAGGAGAATATGGCGAGTACCAGTTGAATATCAGAGAGGACGAGTACTGCGAGCTCGACTGTCCAGCCCAAGCCTATCTCGAGGGTGAACCACCTTTGGTTGACGACTACGAGGACGCGTACAATGGCGGCTGCAACTCGCCACAATACGGTGAACCGTGGCAGGACTTGTATGGCGATGAGAACGGCGAACTCGTGTTCTGCGGTGTTTCTGGTTGGTACGACTACCTGGGTTCTCACTACCGTGACACGGACTGGTTCTACTTGCACGTCGGCGAAAGTGGAGTCGTCGAGTTAGAGGCCGAGGCCGAGTGGGCGACGTACTTCTGGGAGGTGACGACATTCTGCAGCATGGCGGTCCTCCCGAATATTCTGGTCGAGGAATGCGACTCCGGGACGATGACCATCGAAGCCCTGGGCGAGATCATCGGCTTCTGGGTAGGTCCGACGGTTTTCGAGCCTCCAAGCTATGCCGTGGACAACGAGTACGACTACGTCATTCACTTCTCGGGCTTAATGCCCGTGCCGGTTGCAACGGAATCCGTGAGCTGGAGCGCGGTGAAAGCGCTGTTCCGTTGACTTGAACGCGGACCATGCCCGGTGAGCCGTGGAAATGCTAGGAGAATTGGATTCTGTATAACAAGCAGTTCAAGCTGACAGTCGGCTCTGTCACGGCCCGTGCATGCGCACGGTCCGCGCCAGAACCGCCTGCAGCTTAACGCAGTTGTTATGTTCACGAGGTTTACTAGAATTGCCCGTCGCCGAAAGCGGCATTGTGATATAGTCCAATCGGAGGCCAGCACAGAACAACGTCGTATTTAGTCCCATATCCTATTCGTGGTATGGGGTGCGGGGGGGGATAACCCTAGTCGAGGTCTGGAGGAGAGATTATGACGCACGCGCTAAATGCCATCATCGCGATTATCGTCGTCCACGCGGGGATCGGGTTGCTGCAATGGTATGCCCGGCGGGTCGCGGACGTAGGGCGGATGGCGCTCTATGGCATGTATCTCACGCTGTTGCCGATCGGGCTGGCTTGTTTCGGGATCTTAGCGCCCGTCTACCTGATAGCCGGACTCGCTGTGGTCGGTCAAATCTTGGTGGTTATGGGTATTCGTAAGTCGAAGGAACAGGTTGCCTCAGCGTGACGAGGACTCGCCAGAGATCGGCGGCGATCTAGTTGCGCTCTATTCGCTAGCGTGCCGCCCTGCATAGCTAGCGAGCACGCGCACGAGCGCTTCATGAGAGCGGCTCAAAGAGAGGGTGGAGCTTCGGGGAACATAACAGGCCGTTCAAGCTGACAGTCGGCCTTGTCACGTCGCTGGCAAGAGCCAGCGTCGCGCCAAGACCGCCAGCAGCTTAACGCCAGGTTGTTAGATTTACAACCAGAGGAGAGCGCCGGTGAAATACTTCGCTGCAATTTTGGTATTAATTCTGTTGGCCGGCTGCTCTTCTGTTAACCAGCCACCGTTCTGGCGGTATCATTCGGAAGCAGAAATTCCGACGGTCGCGAGTTATACGATGACAGAACTACTATACATCGTTGACGAGACGAGTAATACCGTACCGAAATACTATGGCGTGTTTTATGGGGTAGATAATGAACAATTGCCGTATGTTCTGATTGCGCGATCTCGCCGCGCTAATGATTTCGATATCAGTAGACCGTACGATATGTTCGATATCGACAATAGTGTCGCTCTTAATCTAGACAACGCAAAGGAATTCATTAACGTACTCACTGACTGTGAGCAGCGATGGGACAAGAAGCACGCCAATAGTGAAGCGACGTATTTGGAGTACGATATCACCCCCGAGCAGAACGTTGCCCAGGTTTCTGAGCATGTCGTACATATTCTCACGACACTACATTTCCTTTGCCAAATCAACGCCGATGGGCCCCAGGGAGTGTTGACGATTGGCGAAGGACCGGCACGTACTCGCTTGTATTTTGATGACAAGACGCAGATAGCGCGCTTCAGGAAACTTCTAGCGCTTGCTGTCGCGCAGTACCGTGAACAGGATCCGGGTGGTAAGACAAAAGAAGGAATTTCGAGTTAGCGATGGAATCTAACAAGCCATTCAAGCTGACGGCTATCGTCTCTGTCACGGTCCGTGCATGCGCACGGCCCGCGCCAGAGCCGGCCGCAGCTTAACGCCAGGACGTTATGCGAAACGCAAGGTTATAATGCGCGGATTGCTATACATAAACTGCGTCTGGATTAGTTGCGTCGTAGGATGCGCAGTTGGTCGGAGCGGTGTTGGTGTATATCATCCAAATGTGCACGAACTCGTTGCGAGTACGAGCGATTGTACAGGGATGGCATACAGTGATTTTGACCAACCGCCGACATTTCAAGTGGTCGCCGAGCCTAAATATGCACTTATGGCCGTCTTATCGTGGCTTGAAGGTGTCGTTCCGATAGCAATAAGCGTCGATTCGAATGGTGTCTTCTGCGATGCGATTGTAGATTCCATTTCACATCCACTATTAATTCGAGAAGCGATTAAGGCCGCGCGGCGAAGTAGGTACAATCCTGCGACGCGCGTTGGCGAACGCGTGCCTGGAGTTTTAGAAACCACATATATTTTCGACATGAAGTTTGCATCCGTAAGCGATCCGGATCGACGCCTGCAATCCCTACTCGGGCTGCCACCGTACGTCAGGGAGGTTGGCGCGTTCGTCGACAGCATCGCAATTCGCGACAATGCGACGACAATATGGAAGCACGATGGAGTCCTCTTTTGCGGCGATATTTCGGTGCAATCCTATCGCGATCTGGTGCCGCTGCTGAACGGTAGACTCGCGGATTCTGAGTCAGTATATCGGGTTACGAGTTACTATATGAGTGCAGCGGAAGCGGGTACAGGTACACATTACGTTTTGGTAGCGCTCGTGGAAACCTGCACATACTGGTCACCGGAAGGAAATCCTGGTAGTGGCAATTGCTATGGATTCTCGCGTGACGACAAGGATGAGCCGTTTCGAATCTTTGGAACTGCAAATGTCGACAGATCAGTTCATTGAACGCGACACTTCGGCGCCGCATAACAAGCCGATCAAGCTGACGGATCGGTCTTGTCACGGCCCGTGCTAGCGCACGGCCCGCGCCAAGCCCGCCCCGCAGCTTATCGGCAAGGCGTTATCTACACGAGAAAGTCATGGGGGACGTGAAGGACTACTTGGACCTAGTGCGCGAGCGCCGAGAATGTCGCCGGTGCAGTGGACTCACGAACCCGTCGGAAGTACTGGGCGGTAGCCTGGATTCACAACAGATCGGCCCGTGGTCTACGTGGCAGGGTAATCTCTCCTCCGATCTCCTTGTGGTCGGCCAGGATTGGGGAGACGTATCCTACTTCGAAAATAATGAGGGGCGGGATTCCGCCCGGAACCCGACGAATGATCACTTGATTGCCTTGCTCAGTTCTATCGGAATCTCTATCGGACCGCCCGGCGGAGGTCAAGGCCAGCACGTCGTGTTCTTTACTAATGCCATCCTCTGCTTGAAGTCGGGCGGGCTTCAATCGAGAGTTGAAGATGAGTGGTTTCGGAACTGCGCGGGTTTTCTTCGCCGGCAAATCGAGATCGTTGCGCCGCGCGTGGTCGTCACACTGGGTGCGCGGGCATTCCGTGCGGTCTTGTCCGCCTTCGACCTCCGCCCACAAGAACTTTGGAATTCCCCTGGTTTCGTAGACACTCCTCAGCCTATTGCTGAGGCGCTCTCGAACGCCTCGGGACTGACGTCGCCCAGGTGGCTGTGACGACGCCTCGGATTATAGAACATTTCGATGTAGTCGA
>Ga0209507_1000308_pt1 | contig 59182 bp, 56 predicted proteins | sample AD_UKC028_MetaG_FD_184414 | JGI IMG/M metagenome (GOLD analysis project Ga0209507, IMG submission 184414) | Active sludge microbial communities of municipal wastewater-treating anaerobic digesters from USA - AD_UKC028_MetaG (SPAdes) (version 2) | ecosystem: Engineered > Bioreactor > Anaerobic >...
CTACCGGCGCGCCGGCGGCGCGCAGCCCGGGCGGCCGCGGGGTGCCGGGCCGCGGCGCGCGCGCAGGCCCTGCTGCGGCGCGCAGGGCGCGCTGGTGCAACGCTATTCGGAACCGACGGAGTGAAGCGGCGATGGACCTGATCCTGTGGCGGCATGCGGAGGCCGTGGACGCGGTGGACGACGACCCCGTCTTCGACATGGGCCGCCAGCTGACGCCCAAGGGCCGCCGGCAGGCGGCGCGCATGGCCGCATGGCTGCGCCGGTCGCTGCCCGACTCGACCCGCATCCTGGTCAGCCCGGCGCTGCGCTGCCAGCAGACCGCGCTGGCGCTCGGGCGCAAGTTCCAGACCCGCGAGGGCCTGGGCCCGCAGGGCAGCGCGGCCGAGTTGCTGGCGCTGGCGCGCTGGCCGAAGCGGCGCGCGCCGGTGCTGGTGGTCGGCCACCAGCCGACGCTGGGCATCGTCGCTGCGGCCTTGATGACCGGCGCCGATGCGCAGGCCGCGCCGTCGTGGGCGGTGCGCAAGGGCGCCGTCTGGTGGCTGCGCCACCGCGTGCGCGGCGAGGTCGGCGAAGTGGTGCTGCTGGCGGTGCGCAGCGCCGACACGGGTTGACCGGCCGCAGGCCTTTGCGCTCCCTGATGCCGGTGCGGCGGCTACGGCGGCAGCTGCAGCCGCAGCGCGGCCTGCGAAGCCCAGGCCTGCGCTTCCTCGCGCAGCAGGTGCACGGTGCGCGGCTGCGCTGCGGCCCACGCGGGGTCGAGCAGCAGCCGGGCGTGCGTGCCGCTGCGCTGCAGGCGCAGCACCAGCGGGTCGACCGGGCCGCGCGCGTGGCACTCGATCACCGCCAGCCGCAGGCACAGCACCTGCCACGCGAAGTGCGGCTCGGCGATGTCGGGCTCCAGCTTGCGCAGCCCGCCGCGCTGGCCGAGCACCAGCCGGCTGACGCGCCGCTGCTGGCTCTGCGAGAAGCCGGGCGCGTCGACGTTCGCCGCCAGGTAGGCGCTGTGGCGGTGGGGGTCGTGGTGCGACACCATCAGGCCGATCTCGTGCAGGTCGCAGGCCCAGCCCAGCTCGCGCAGGCTGTCGGTGCTGGCGTCGGGCAGCGCCTGGTCGTGCAGCGCCTGCGCCAGCGTGCGCACGCGCAGCGCCTGCTCGGCGTCGGCGCCGAAGCGCGCCTGCAAGCTGCGCACCGATTCGTCGCGGATGTCCTCCGGCTGCGCGCGGCGCAGCGCATCCAGCCGCTGGCGCAGCTCGATGATCACGCCCTGGCGCAGCGCGCCGCGCGCCGGGCGCAGCCGGTCGATCGCGAAGTGCGTGGCCAGCGTGTACAGGATCGCCAGGCCGCCCGGCAGCACCGCGCGCCGCTCGGGTTGCAGCCCGGGCAGATCGAGCCGGTCGGTGTGGCCGGCGCGGATGCATGCGTCGATGCACCAGCGCAATCCGGCCGGCGTGATGCGGCCGTCGGTCACGCCGGCGGCGGCCAGCAGCCCGGACACCGCGCCGACCGTGCCCGACGAGCCCAGCGCCTCCTGCCAGCGCGACGGCGCGAAGGCCTGGAGCGCCTCCTCGATTTCGGCACCGGCGGCGACCTGCGCGGCGCGGAAGGCCTCGGCGCCGAGCCGGCCGTCGCCGAAGAAGCGCATCGACAGGCTGACCGAGCCGATCGGGAACGATTCGGCCCGCAGCGGTGTCAGGCCCCGGCCGAGGATCAACTCGGTCGAACGCCCGCCGATGTCGATCACCAGCCGATCCGCGTTGCCGCGCTGCAGGTGGGCGACGCCGATGTAGATCAGCCGAGCCTCCTCGTGCCCGGAAATCACCTCGACCGGCACGCCGAGCACCGCCTGCGCGCGCTCGAGAAAGGCGTCGCGGTTGCGCGCTTCGCGCAGCGTCTGCGTGGCCACCGCGCGCACCTGCTGCGGCGCGAAGCCTTCCAGGCGCTGCGCGAAGCGGCGCAGGCACGCGAGGCCGCGCGCGGCCGCGGTGTCGCTCAGCATGCTGTCGGCATCGAGCCCGCCGCCCAGGCGCACCATCTCCTTCAGGTAGTCGATGCGCCGGTAGCGGCCGTGCTGCAGCTGGCCGATCTCGAGCCGGAAGCTGTTCGAGCCGATATCCACCGCCGCGAGCGGGCCTGACAGGAGCTGGGCAGACGGGCGCATCGGGCGATTGTGCGGGCTCGAGGCGGCCGGGGCCGCGCTGGGGCTGCCGCCCGCGCGGCCGTGCGAACGCCGGGCGGCGCGGCGGCCGGTTGACCGCCGGCCGCGCTTGACAGGGCTGCTAAGCTCGGCCGCAGGGCCCCGATCCCGGACGGCCCGCGAGCGGCGGCGCCGGCAAGGGGCCGCGCCAGGCGGAAGCTGCGCACCGCCGCATCGTCCCGCTCCACGCCATGACCCTTGCCTACATCGTTGCCGCGACGCTGCTCGGCGGCGTGCTGTCGGTGCTGATCGCCGCCAGCGTCACGGTGGCCGTGCTCGGCCGGATCGTGCGCCACCTGGTCAGCCTGTCGGCCGGCGTGCTGCTGGGCACCGCGCTGCTGAACGTGCTGCCCGAGGCCTTCGAATCGGGTGCCGACAGCCGCCGGCTGTTCCTGACGCTGCTCGGCGGGCTGCTGTTCTTCTTCCTGCTGGAGAAGGCGGAGCTGTACCGCCACACCCACCACCACGAGGGCGACGGCCACCACCACCATCACCGTTTCGATGCCCAGCAGGCGGGCCGCGGCGGCGCGGCGGTGCTCGTGGGCGACAGCATCCACAACTTCTGCGACGGCGTGATCATCGCCGCGGCCTTCCTGACCGACCCGAAGCTGGGGCTGGCGACCTCGCTGGCGATCGTCGCGCACGAGATCCCGCAGGAGGTGGGCGACTACATCGTGCTGCTCAACGCCGGCCTGTCACGCCGCCGGGCGCTGCTGTACAACGCGCTGTCGGGCCTGGCCGCGGTGCTCGGCGGCGTCTTCGGCTACTGGCTGGTCGGGCCGCACGACCAGCTGTTCCCGTACCTGCTGGTGGTGGCGTCGAGCAGTTTCATCTATGTGGCCGTGGCCGACCTGCTGCCGCAGCTGCAGCGGCGGCTGCCGTGGCACGAGACGGCGCAGCAACTCGCCTGGCTGGCCGGCGGCATCGGGATCGTGCTGGTCATGCTGCAACTGCTGCACGAACACTGATGCGGCGCCGGCCGCGCGCCGCCTGCTCGACCACCCGCTACTTGACCACCCGCTACTTGACCACCAGCACCGGGATCGCGGAGTGCGTCAGCACCTTCTGGGTCTCGCTGCCCAGCAGCAGCGCCGACAGCCCGCGGCGGCCGTGCGAGGCCATCACGATCAGGTCGACATTCTGGTTCTTCGCGTGGTCGAGGATCGCCTCCCACGGATGCAGCGCCTCGACGGTGTGCGCCTGGCAGGCGAGGCCCTCGGCCTTGGCGGTGTCGACCACGCCCTGCACGCGCTGGCGCGCGACCCGCTCCTGCGCGTCGAAGAACTCCTGCGGCGGCACCGGCTGCATCTCGGAGATCGCGCTGTAGGGGAAGGGCTCCTTCACGCTGATCGCCAGCAGCTCGGCGCCCATCGACTTGGCCAGCGCCACGGCGCTGGCCGCTGCCTTGCGGCTGATTTCGGAACCATCGGTCGAGACCAGGATGCGCTTGTACATCGCCTACTCCTTGTGCTGTCGAAGACTGGGACCGGCCATCGGACCCGCGGGGTCCATTATGGGCAGCGGCGGCGGCGGCGCGAAGGTGCAGCGGCGCAAAGTCAGCCGCGTTCGACCGGGCGCGCCGGGTCGGCGCACCATTCGCTCCACGAACCCGGGTACAGCGCCGAGCCGGTCAGCCCGGCCTGCTCCATCGCCAGCAGGTTGTGGCAGGCGGTCACGCCCGAGCCGCACTGGTGCACCCAGTCGGCCGGCGCGCCGCCGAGCGCGGCGAACTCGGCCCGCAGCTGCGCTGCCGGCTTGAAGCGGCCGTCGGGCGTGAGGTTGTCGCGGAAGTTGCGGTTGTGCGCGCCGGGGATGCGCCCGGCCACGGGGTCCAGCGGCTCGACTTCGCCGCGAAAGCGCTCGGGTGCGCGCGCGTCGAGCACCGGCCGGCGCTGCAGCACGGCCAGCAGCCCGGCGGCGTCGATCGTGGGCATCGCCGGCGGCAGCGCCGGATAGGGCGGCAGCGGCGCAGCGTCTGTGGCCGGCGCCCCGGCGACGAGCGCGCCGCCGGCCGCCGCCCAGGCGGCGGGTCCGCCGTCCAGCACTGCCACCTGGGCGTGGCCGAGCCAGCGCAGCAGCCACCAGGCGCGTGCCGCATAGGGGCCGCCCTGCGCGTCGCAGCAGACCACGGGCACCCCCGGCGCGATGCCCCAGCGGCCGGCCGTGGCGGCGAAGGCCGCGCGCGCGGGCAGCGGGTGGCGGCCGTTGCGGCCGGTCTTCGGCCCGGACAGGTCGCGGTCGAGGTGCGCGTACTGTGCGCGCGGCAGGTGCGCGGCGGCGAATGCGCGCTCGCCGGCCTGCGGGTCGGCCAGGTCGAAGCTGCAGTCGAGCACGACCAGCGGCCCGGCGGCTGCCTGCAGCCGCAGCAGCGCCGCCGCATCGATCAGCGGGCCCGGCAGCACGATCGGCACCGGGCTTCCTCAGCGGGCGGCGCCGTCGGCGCCCCAGCCCATCTCGCGCCGGTACCACTCGTGGAAGTGCTGCATGCCGTCTTCCATCGGGCTCTGGTAGGGGCCGAATTCGTCGTCGCCGCGCTGCATCAGCGCGCGCCGGCCGCCGTCCATGCGCTCGGCGATCTCGTCGTCCTCGATGCAGGTCTCCATGTACGCGGCCTGCTGGGCCTCGACGAATTCGCGCTCGAAGGCGACGATCTCTTCCGGGTAGTAGAACTCGACCATGTTCAGCGTGCGCTGCGGGCCCTGCGGGTGCAGCGTCGACACCACCAGCACGTGCGGGTACCACTCGACCATCACGGTCGGGTACAGCGTCAGCCAGATGGCGCCGTGCGCCGGCGGCCGACCCTGCCGCCAGCGCAGCAGCGCCTCGTGCCAGCGCCGGTAGACGGGCGAACCCGGCCGCGCCAGTGCGCCCTGCACGCCCACCGTCTGCACCGAGTGGTGCGCACCGAACTCCCAGCGCAGGTCGTCGCAGGTGACGAAGCCGCCGAGCCCCGGGTGGAAGGGGCCGACGTGGTAGTCCTCGAGATAGACCTCGATGAAGGTCTTCCAGTTGTAGCGGCAGTCGTGCAGTTCGATCCGGTCGAGCACGTGGCCGCTGAAGTCCAGGTCGGCATGGCCGAAGCCGGCCAGCGCCGCGGCGACATCGCGGCCGCGGTCCTCGAACAGCAGCCCGCGCCAGTCGCGCAGCGGCCAGGCGCGCAGGTGCAGGCAGGGGTCTTCGGCGAAGTGCGGCGCACCGACCAGCCGGCCCTCGAGGTCGTAGGTCCAGCGGTGCACCGGGCAGACCACGTGCTGCTGCGCATGCCCCTTGCCGCGCAGCATCAGCGCCTGGCGGTGGCGGCAGACGTTGGACTGCAGCCGCACGCCGTCGCCGGCGCGCAGCAGCATGCGGCCCTCGCCCTCCTGCGGCAGCGTGTGGTAGTCGCCCGCCTCGGGCACCCACAGCGTGTGGCCGACGTAGGCCGGGCTGCGCTCGAAGATGCGCGCGCGCTCGGCGCGGTAGACGTCGTCGTCGAAGTAGCTGCTGACGGGAAGTTGCGAGCGGCTGCGCTCCAGAGCTTCGAGACTGATGCTCAGGTTCGACATGATCCGGGCGGATCTCCATGAGTGGGTATGTCAACCTCCCACCCGGTGGCCCCGCGGATGGGTATCGCCGGCCGATCGCGGGTGTGGCGCGCAGCCCACCGGATCGGCCGGAACCGGCGATTCTACCCACGCGCCTTCCGCGGGCCGGGCGCGGCCGTTTAAAATCCGCCGTTTCGCGCGACCTGGATCCGATGCCCCGCAACCCCGTCCCGGCCGCCCCGAGCTACGAGCAGGCGCTGACCGAGCTCGAGCGCCTGGTACAGGCCATGGAAGCCGGCCAGTTGCCGCTGGACCAGTTGCTCGCCGGCTACCGGCGCGGCGCCGAGTTGCTGCAACTGTGCCGCGAGCGCTTGCAGGCGGTCGAGGAGCAGGTCAAGCTGCTGGACGAAGGGCAGCTCAAACCCTGGACCGCTTCATGAATTTCATTGAGACCGCCATGCTCGTGCCCGACGAATCCGCCGCTTTCGAGCAGTGGATGGACGGCGAGCTGGCCGAGGTCGAGCGCGCGCTCGACGCCTGGGTGCCGGCCGGCGCGCCGGCCGGCCTGGGCGACGCGATGCGCTACGGCGTGCTCGACGGTGGCAAGCGGCTGCGTCCGCTGCTGGTGCTGGCCGCGTGCTGCGCAGTCGGCGGCGCGCGCGAGGCGGCGCTGCGCGCGGCGGTCGCGGTCGAGTTGATCCATGCGTACTCGCTGGTGCACGACGACATGCCCTGCATGGACAACGACGTGCTGCGCCGGGGCAAGCCCACCGTGCACGTGCGCCACGGCGAGGCGCAGGCGATGCTCGCCGGCGACGCGATGCAGGCGCTGGCTTTCGAGGTGCTCACGCCCGAGAAGGGGATCGAGCCGCGGCTGCAGGCCAGGCTGTGCGCGCTGCTGGCCCGCGCCGCGGGCCACGCCGGCATGGCCGGCGGCCAGGCGATCGATCTGGCGAGCATCGGCAAGCCGCTGGGCGAACAGGCGCTGCGCGACATGCACAGCCGCAAGACCGGCGCGCTGCTGCGGGCCAGCGTGCTGATGGGGGCGGCCTGCGGCCGCTGCACCCCGCAGGCCTGGGCCGCACTCGAAGACTACGGCGCCGCCGTCGGCCTGGCTTTCCAGGTGGTCGACGACATCCTCGACGTCACCCAGGAATCGCAGACCCTCGGCAAGACCGCGGGCAAGGACCTGGTCCACAACAAGCCGACCTACGTATCGGTGCTCGGGCTGGCGGCGGCGCGCCGCGAGGCGGCGCAGCTGCGCACCGCGGCGCAGGCCGCGCTGGCCCGCTGCGGCCTGCACGGCACCCGCACCCTGGCCCAGCTGGCCGACATGGTCGTCGATCGCGACAGTTGACATGCACAACCGCTATACCCTCCTCGAATCGGTCCAGTCCCCGGCGGACCTGAAGCGGCTGTCGCGCGCCGAGCTGCAGGTGCTGGCGCAGGAGTTGCGCGCCTGCGTGCTGCACAGCGTCAGCCAGACCGGCGGCCACCTGGGCAGCAACCTCGGCACGATCGAGCTGACGGTGGCGCTGCACCACGTGTACGACACGCCGCACGACCGCATCGTCTGGGACGTGGGCCACCAGACCTACGCGCACAAGGTGCTGACCGGGCGGCGCGAGGCGATGGCCGGGCTGCGCCAGCAGGGCGGCATCGCCGGCTTCCCGCGGCGCGAGGAAAGCGAGTACGACACCTTCGGCACCGGCCACAGCTCCACGTCGATCTCGGCCGCGCTCGGCATGGCGATGGCGGCCAAGCTCAAGGGCGAGGAGCGGCGCGTCGTGGCGGTGATCGGCGACGGCGCGATGACCGGCGGCATGGCCTTCGAGGCGCTGAACAACGCCGGCGTCGCCCACGGCGGGCTGCACGCCGACCTGCTGGTGGTGCTCAACGACAACGACATGTCGATCAGCCCGCCGGTGGGCGCGCTCAACAAGTACCTGGCGCGGCTGCTCAGCGGCAGCCTGTACGCGCAGGCGCGCGAAGGCGCCAAGAGCGTGCTCAAGCACACGCCGCTGTACGAGCTGGCGCGCCGCCTCGAGGAGCACACCAAGGGCCTGGTCGTGCCCGGCACGATCTTCGAGGAGTTCGGCTTCAACTACGTCGGCCCGATCGACGGCCACGACCTCGACGCGCTCGTGCCGACGCTGGAGAACCTGCGCGGCAAGCGCGGCCCGCAGTTCCTGCACATCGTCACGCGCAAGGGGCAGGGCTACAAGCTGGCCGAGGCCGACCCGGTCAAGTACCACGCCGCCTCGGGCCGCTTCGACCCGGCCGAAGGCTTCCCGAAAGCCGCGCCGGGCAAGCCCACCTTCACCCAGGTCTTCGGCCAGTGGCTGTGCGACATGGCCGAGGCCGACCCGCGCCTGGTCGGCATCACGCCGGCGATGCGCGAAGGCTCGGGCATGGTCGAGTTCCACAAGCGCTTCCCGAAGCGCTACTACGACGTCGGCATCGCCGAGCAGCACGCGGTCACCTTTGCCGCCGGCCTGGCCTGCGAGGGGCTCAAGCCGGTGGTGGCGATCTACAGCACCTTCCTGCAGCGCGGCTACGACCAGCTGATCCACGACGTCGCGATCCAGAACCTGCCGGTGGTGTTCGCGCTCGACCGCGCCGGCATCGTCGGTGCCGACGGCGCCACCCACTGCGGCGCCTTCGACATCGCGTACATCCGCTGCGTGCCCAACCTGAGCCTGATCGCGCCCGCCGACGAGGCCGAATGCCGGCGCGCGCTGACCACCGCGTTCCGCCAGGATCATCCGGTGGCGGTGCGCTACCCGCGCGGCACCGGCGTCGGCGCGGCGGTCGAACCGGCGCTCGACGAACTGCCCTGGGGCAAGGCCGAGCAGCGCCGCCGCACCACGCGCACCAGCGCTGCCGGCGGGCCGCGCGTGGCGATCCTCGCCTTCGGCACGCTGCTGTACCCGGCGCTGCAGGCGGCCGACGCGCTCGATGCCAGCGTGTTCAACATGCGCTTCGTCAAGCCGCTCGACGCCGAAGCGGTGCTGCAGGCCGCGCGCAGCCACGAGGCGCTGGTCACGATCGAGGAGGGCGCCGTGATGGGCGGCGCCGGCAGCGCGGTGGCCGAATGCCTGGCCGCCAACGGCATTGTCGTGCCGCTGCTGCAACTGGGGCTGCCCGACCACTTCGTCGAGCACGGCGACCCGGCCCAGCTGCTGGCGCAGTGCGGGCTCGACGCCGAGGGCATCGTGCGCGCGATCCAGCAGCGCTACGGCAGCCGGCTGACCGTGCTGCGGCCGGTGGCCGCGTGTTGAGCGCCCGCGGGGCCGGGTTGCGGCGCGCCTGCCCCGCGCTGGAGCCTGGCGGCCCGGAACGGCCGGCCTGGCGCGCGGGCCCGCGGCGCGGCCGCGCGATGCCCCTACGCCGGCCGACAATGCCTTCGGGTGCCATCCTCGTGCCGCGATGAACCAGCTGACCGAACTGCTGCACATCCCCGATACGCAAGGCGAGCGCGACGAGCGCCGCGTCGCGATCCAGCGCGTGGGCGTGCGCGGCGTGCGCTGGCCGCTGCAGCTGCGCGTGGCCGGCGCGGTGCAGAGCACCGCCGCGGTCTGGGACCTGGACGTGGCGCTGCCGGCCGAGCGCAAGGGCACCCACATGTCGCGCTTCCTCGCCTGGCTCGACGCGCTCGACGCGCCGCTCGACGCCGCCGGGCTGCGCGCGCGCCACGCGCAGATGCTCGAGCGGCTCGACGCCGAGGCCGGGCGGATCGAGGCGCGCTTCGCCTTCTTCCTGCGCAAGCGCGCGCCGGTGTCGGGCGTGGCCAGCCTGCTCGACTACGAAGGCGCGTGGATCGCCGAGACCCACGAGGGCGCGAGCCGCGTGTGGGCCGAGGTCGGCGTGCCGGTGAAGAGCCTGTGCCCGTGCTCGAAGGAGATCTCCGACTACGGTGCGCACAACCAGCGCTCGCTGGTGCGCATCCGGGTCGAGGTGCTGCAGCCGGTGGAGTGGCACGAACTGGTGCGCTTCGCCGAGGACCAGGCGTCGAGCGAGCTGTGGCCGCTGCTCAAGCGCGTCGACGAAAAGTGGGTCACCGAGCGCGCGTACGAGAACCCGAAGTTCGTCGAGGATCTGGTGCGCGACGTCGCGCTCGCGCTGAACCGCGACGCGCGCATCGGCCGCTATCGGGTCGAGGTCGAGAACTTCGAGTCGATCCACAACCACAGCGCCTACGCCTGCATCGAGCGCTGACGCACTGCCGGTGCACGAAGCCGCCGCCGCGATCGACGACCCGCTGCGCATGCGCAGCGCCGGGCCCGACCTGCTGTCGCTGGCGCTGATCGACGCACGCAACTGCACGCTGCGCTGGCTGGCGGCGTTCGAGCCGGTGCTGCCCGCGCTGGGGCCCAGCGCGCTGGCCGATCCGCCGCTGTGGCTGGTGGGCCATGCGGCCTGGTTCCAGGAGTACTGGATCGCGCGCCATGTGCAGCGCGGGCGCGGCGAGGCGGCCGACCGGCGCGGGCCGCACCTGGCATCGATCGAACGCGAGGCCGACGACTGGTTCGACCCCTCGGTGCACGACCGCGTGCAGCGCTGGCGCCTGGCCCTGCCCGAGCCGGCGGCGCTGCGCCAGTACCTGGTCGAGACCCTGGATGCGACGCTGGACCTGCTGGCGGCCGCCGGCGACAGCGACGCCGCGCTGTACGTGTTTCGCCTCGCGCTGCGCCGCGAGGACATCGTCGGCGAGGCGCTGGCGGCTGCGGCGCAGGCGCTGCAGCTGCCGCCGGACCCCGAGGCGCCGGCCCCCTGGCTGCCGCGTCCGGCGCGCGCCGGGCGCGAGCCCATAGGCTTTCCCGCGCAGCGCTTCACGCTCGGCTCGGCGCCGGGCGGGCTGGTGCCGGCCAACGAGCGCTGGGCGCACGAGGTCGCGGTGCCCGAGTTCGAGATCGATGCGCAGGCGGTGAGCTGGGCGCGGTACGCCGAGTTCGTGGTCGACGGCGGCTGCGACGAGCCGCAGTGGTGGAGCGCCGAGGGCTGGGCCTGGGTGCAGGCCGAGGCGCGGCGCGCGCCGCGCTACGTCGAGCAGATGCGCCAGGCGGTGCTGGTGCAGCGCCAGGGGCAGATGCAGCGGGTCGGGCCGGCGCAGGCGGCGGTGCACGTCAGCCGGCACGAGGCCGAGGCCTGGTGCCGCTGGGCCGGCCGCCGGCTGCCGACCGAAGCCGAATGGGAGCTGGCCGCGCTGCAGGGCGCGCCGCGCGGCTTCGTCTGGGGCGAGGTGTTCGAGTGGGTGCTGGGCAGCGCACGGCCCTATCCCGGCGGCGGCGAGGTGCCGCCCGGCTTCTCGCCGTTCCCCGAGCCGGGGCGCTGCGGCGTGCTGCGCGGCGCGTCGTGGATGACGCGGTCGCGCCAGCGCCATCCGCGCGCGCGCCGCTTCGCCGCACCCCATCGGGACGAGCTCTTCTGCGGCTTTCGCAGCTGCGCGCTCTGACGCGCCGGCCGGGCCGTGCGCCGCCGGCACAAAGGGGGCCGCAGTCGAGACTGCCGTCCGACCCGCCGACCTAGGGTTTGGCCGGTGTTGCCGGGGGCTTCGACCGGCTCGGACAATGGGCCGGTTTGCCGCCCGCCGCCGGGCGGCAACTCACTTCGCAGAAGGAGACCCCCCGTGAGCGTCCAACTATCCCTGACGGTCAACGGCCGCGCCGTGACCGCCAGCGTCGACCCGCGCACGTTGCTCGTGCAGCTGATCCGCGAGCAACTGCAGCTGACCGGCACCCACGTCGGCTGCGACACCGCGCAATGCGGCGCCTGCACCATCCAGCTGAACGGGCGCGCGGTCAAGGCCTGCTCGATGCTCGCGGTGCAGGCCCAAGGCGCGACCATCACGACGATCGAAGGCCTGGCCGTCGACGGCCGGCTGCACCCGATGCAGGAAGCCTTCCGCGAGTGCCACGGCCTGCAGTGCGGCTTCTGCACGCCCGGCATGGTGATGGCGGCGGTGCAGCTGCTGGACGACAACCCGCAGGCCAGCGAGGCGCAGATCCGCGAGGGCCTGGACGGCAACATCTGCCGCTGCACCGGCTACCACAACATCGTCAAGGCGATCCAGCACTGCCAGGCTGGCGCCAAGGCCTGACGCGAAGGAGACCGCCATGACCGACATCTCCAGCTCGCCGATCGGCCAATCGCTGCGCCGCCGCGAGGATCTGCGCTTCCTGACCGGCGCCGGCCAGTACACCGACGACGTGGTGCTGCCCGGCCAGACCTACGGCTTCTTCGTGCGCTCGCCGTACGCGAACGCGCGCATCAAGGCCGTCAACCTCGACGCCGCCCGGGCGATGCCCGGCGTGGTGGGCATCGTCACCGGCGCCGACATCGCCGAAGCCAAGGTGGGCGGGCTGCCCTGCGGCTGGCTGATCCACAGCAAGGACGGCACGCCGATGAAGGAGCCGGCGCACCCGGTGCTGGCGCACGGCAAGGTGCGCTACGTCGGCGACGCGCTCGCGCTGGTGGTGGCCGAAACCTACCTGCAGGCGCGCGACGCCGCCGAGGCGGTGGAGGTCGACTACGAAGAACTCGCGCCGGTGATCGACATCACCCAGGCCGCGGGTGCCGCCAGCTCGGTGCACGACGACGTGCCCGACAACGTCTGCTACACCTGGGGCCACGGCGACGCCGCGGCGGTCGATGCCGCCTTCGCCAAGGCGGCCAAGGTCAGCCGGCTCGAGTTCGCCAACAACCGGCTGATCCCCAACGCGATGGAGCCGCGCGCGGCCAACGCGCACTACACCCGCCACGACGACAGCTGGACGCTGTACGTCGCCAACCAGAACCCGCATGTCGAGCGGCTGCTGATGTGCGCCTTCGTGCTCGGCATCCCCGAGTCGAAGATGCGCGTGATCGCGCCCGACGTCGGCGGCGGCTTCGGCTCCAAGATCTTCCTGTATGCGGAGGAGACGGCGCTGGTGTTCGCCAGCAAGCGGCTGAACCGGCCGATCAAGTGGACCGCCGAGCGCAGCGAATCCTTCCTGTCGGACGCGCACGGCCGCGACCACGCGACCACTGCCGAGCTGGCGATGGACGCGCAGGGCAACTTCCTGGCGATGCGCGTGCACACCATCGCCAACATGGGCGCGTACCTGTCGACCTTCGCGTCGAGCGTGCCGACGATCCTGTACGCGACGCTGCTCGCGGGCCAGTACAAGACGCCGGCGATCTATGCCGAGGTCAAGGCGGTGTTCACCAACACCTCGCCGGTGGACGCGTACCGCGGCGCCGGCCGGCCCGAGGCGACCTACGTCGTCGAGCGGCTGGTCGAGACCGCTGCGCGCGACATGCAGATGGACCCGGCCGAGATCCGACGCCGCAACTTCATCACCCAGTTCCCGTACGCGACGCCGGTGGGCCTGACCTACGACACCGGCGACTATGCGGCGCACCTGGACAAGGCGCTGCAGATCGCCGACGTGGCCGGCTTCGCCGCCCGCCGCGCGGCGTCCGAGGCCAAGGGGCTCAAGCGCGGGCTGGGCTACAGCTGCTACATCGAGGCCTGCGGGCTCGCGCCGAGCAACATCGCCGGCGCGCTCGGTGCGCGCGCCGGGTTGTTCGAGGCGGGCGAGGTGCGCGTGCACCCGACCGGCACGGTCACGGTGTTCACCGGCTCGCACAGCCACGGCCAGGGGCACGAGACCAGCTTCGCGCAGGTGGTGGCGGGCAAGCTCGGCATCCCGGTGGAGTCGGTCGAGATCGTGCACGGCGACACCGGCCGCGTGCCCTTCGGCATGGGCACCTACGGCAGCCGTTCGCTGGCGGTGGGCGGCACTGCGATCGTCAAGGCGGTCGACAAGATCATCGCCAAGGGCAAGAAGATCGCCGCGCACCTGCTCGAGGCCGCCGACACCGACATCGACTTCGACGGCGGCGAGTTCCACGTCAAGGGCACCGACAAGAAGATCCCCTTCGGCCAGGTGGCGCTGACCGCCTATGTGCCGCACAACTACCCGCTCGACAAGCTCGAGCCCGGGTTGAACGAGAACGCGTTCTACGACCCGACCAACTTCACCTATCCGTCGGGCAGCTACGTGTGCGAGGTCGAGGTCGACCCCGAGACCGGCAAGACGCGGGTGGACCGCTTCACTGCGGTCGACGACTTCGGCAACCTCGTCAACCCGATGATCGTCGCCGGCCAGGTGCACGGGGGGCTGGCGCAGGGGATCGGGCAGGCGATGCTCGAAGCCTGCGCCTACGACGCCGAATCGGGCCAGCTGCTGACCGGCTCGTACATGGACTACGCGATGCCGCGCGCCGACGATCTGCCGAGCTTCACGATCGACCACACCGTCACGCCGTGCACGCACAACCCGCTGGGCGTCAAGGGCTGCGGCGAAGCCGGCGCGATCGGATCGCCGCCGGCCTTCATCAACGCGCTGACCGACGCGCTCGGCGTGCGCGACATCGCGATGCCGGCCACGCCCGAGCGCGTGTGGCGCGCCGCCCGCGGCAAGGCCTGAGCACGGCGACGGACAAGGAGACCTGCACATGTACAGCTTCGACTACCAGCGCCCGGCCGACCGGGCCGCGGCCGCCGCCGCGATCCAGGGCGATGCCCGCTACCTGGCCGGCGGCCAGACGCTGATCCAGGCGATGAAGCTCCGCCTGTCGTCGGCAGAACGGCTCGTCGACCTGGGCGCCATCGCCGACCTGAAGGGCATCACCGTCGCCGGCAACACCGTGACCATCGGCGCGATGACGCCGCACGCCGAGGTCGCGCGCTCGGCCGCGGTGCGCGGCGCGATCCCCGCGCTGGCCGAGCTGGCCGGCAGCATCGGCGACGCGATGGTGCGCAACCAGGGCACGATCGGCGGCTCGGTGGCCAACGCCGACCCGGCGGCCGACTACCCGGCCGGCCTGCTGGCCTTGGGTGCGACCGTCAACACCGACCGGCGCTCGATCGCGGCCGACGACTTCTTCACCGGCATGTTCGAAACCGCGCTGCAGCCGGGCGAGCTGATCGTGTCGGTCGCCTTCCCCGCGGCGCAGAAGGCGGCCTACGCGAAGTTCAAGCAGCCGGCGTCGCGCTTCGCGCTGGTCGGCGTGTTCGTCGCCCAGACCGCGGGCGGCGTGCGCGTGGCGGCCACCGGCTGCAAGGGCAGCGTGTATCGCGTCGCCGAGCTCGAAGCGGCGCTGGCCAAGAGCTTCACGCCCGAAGCCGCGAAGGCGGTGCAGCTGTCGCCGGCCGGCTTCAACGCCGACCTGCACGCCAGCGCCGAGTACCGCGCCGCGATGCTCGGCGTGATGGCGGCGCGCGCGGTCGCGGCGGCCAACGCGCGCTGAGCACGCCGACCGCGCTGCGCTTGCGCACGCGCCGAGGGCCGCCCCGCGAGGGTCGGCCCTTCGCGCTTCAGGCCTGCTGCGGCAGGCGCAGAATGCCCAGACCGCCAGCCGCCGGATCCACCCCATGAGCTTGAGCCTGCCCGCCGACGTCGACGCGGTGATCGCGCTGCTCGCGGCCGAGAACTACGTGTGCGACCGCCAGCTCGCGACCGCGCTGTTCCTGAGCCTGAAGCTGCAGCGCCCGCTGTTCCTGGAGGGCGCGCCCGGCGTCGGCAAGACCGAGCTGGCCAAGGTGCTGGCGCGCGCGCTCGACACGCGGCTGATTCGCGTGCAGTGCTTCGAAGGCCTGGACATCGCGCAGACCGCCTACGAATGGAACATCGGCCGGCAGATGATCGAGATCCGCCTGGCCGAAGCGGCGCACGAAGTCGACCGCGAGGCGCTGGCGCGCAACCTGTATTCGCGCCGCATGCTGATCGAGCGGCCGCTGCTGCAGGCGCTGACGCAGACGCGCTCGCCGGTGCTGCTGATCGACGAGCTCGACCGCGCCGACGAGCCTTTCGACGCCTTCCTGCTCGAGGTGCTGGCCGAGAACCAGCTGACGATCCCCGAGTTCGGCACCGTGGTCGCGGCCGAGCCGCCGATCACGCTGATCACGAGCAACCGCACGCGCGAGGTGCACGACGCGCTCAAGCGCCGCTGCCTGTACCACTGGGTCGGATTCCCGAGCGTCGAGCGCGAGCTCGAGATCGTGCGGCTGAAGGCGCCGGGCGCTTCCGAGCGGCTGTACCGCCAGGTGGTCGAATTCGTGCAGCGCATGCGCCGGCTCGACCTGTTCAAGTCGCCGGGCGTGGCCGAGACGATCGACTGGACCAACGCGCTGGTCGCGCTGAACACGATGCAGCTCGACCCGGCGAGCGTGCAGGACACGCTGGGCGTGCTGCTCAAGCACCAGGACGACCTGTCGAAGATGCAGGGCGGCGACACCGCCAAGCTGCTCGACGAGCTGCGCGCCAAGGCGCTGATGGACTGAGAGGCTGAGAGGCTTTCGCCCATGCCCGCTGTGTTTCGCTGCGTTTCGGGGCCGCTGAGGCAAAGCCGACAAGGGGGTGGCCGACTACGCTCAGCCAAATTCTTATTCGCTCCGTCGGCCACCCCCTTGTCGGCTTTGCCGGCACCGCCGGAGCGCTTCTTAGGCAAACCCCCACTGCGTCGAGCAGCGCGCGAACAGCGGTCTCGGCATACCACCGTCCGGGCCGACGGCGGGGTGGCCAACGGAGTGAATAAGAATTTGGCTGAACGGAGTTGGCCACCCCGCCGGCGGCCCCGTGCAGCACGTTTTCGCGTGGGAGCGACCGCATGCGGTGAAACGATGAACGGCCGCAACGGGCCGATACCGGCTTCCGGCAGTCCGGGGTTTCATGCGTCGCGAGTGCGCTTCGGCGCCATGGAAAGCTGCGACGAAATGCTGCCCTGCGAAGGAGTGGTGCTGCGCAGAGCTTCGCCGGGGGCGGCATTCAGGCCTTTCCCTGCGTCAACCGCACGCCCTCCGTCGCTGCGCGGCGGCTGAGCCCGCACCATGATCGCCGCCAACATCGTCCACTTCGCGCGCGTGCTGCGCGGCGCCGGCATGGCCATCGGGCCCGACCGGGTGCTCGCCGCGCTCGCCGCGGTGGAACTGGTGGGCCTGGACCGGCGCGACGACGTGCGCGCCGCGCTGAGCGCGGTGATGCTCGAGCGCCACGAGCAGCAGGCGCTGTTCGACGCCGCCTTCGACACCTTCTGGCGCGACCCGAAGCTGCTCGAGCAGATGCTGTACCTGCTGCTGCCCAAGATCACCGGGCGCGGCGACAAGCTGCGGCCGCCGCGCGTCAACCGGCTGGCCGAGGCGCTGGCCGCGCCGCGCCGCGACGAGCCGCCGCCGCCGGGCGCGCCCGGCGAGGACGAGATCCAGTTCGAGACCCAGTTCACCTTCTCCGACCGCGAGCGCCTGAGCCAGGCCGACTTCGAGACGATGACCACTGCCGAGTTCGAGCTGGCCAAGAAACTCGCCGAGGAGCTGCCGCTGCCGATCGACCCGGTGCGCCGCCGCCGCCACGAGGCGGCGCCGCGCTTCGCGCAGGGCGCGCGCATCGACCTGCGCGCGACGATGCAGCGCATGGCGCGCCAGCCGCACACGCTCGAACCCTGCTTCACGCGGCCGCGCGAGGAACCGCCGGCGATCGTGGTGCTGCTCGACATCTCCGGCTCGATGGACCGCTACTCGCGGCTGATGCTGCACTACGTGCACGGCCTCGCGCGGCGCGCGCTGCGCGTGCACCTGCTGACCTTCGGCACGCGGCTGACCAACATCAGCCGCTGCCTGCGCGAGCGCGACCCCGACATCGCGCTGCGCCTGGCCGACGAGCAGGTGCACGACTGGAAGGGCGGCACCCGCATCGCGACGGCGCTGCACGAGTTCAACCGCGTCTGGGCCAAGCGGCTGCTGGGCTCGAACGCGGCGGTGCTGCTGGTCAGCGACGGGCTCGACCGCGACGACCACGGCGGCCTGGGCGCCGCCGCCGCGCAGCTGCAGCGCATGGCGCACCAGCTGGTGTGGCTGAACCCGCTGCTGCGCTACGAAGGCTTCGAGCCGCGCGCCGCCGGCGTGCGCGCGATCCTGCCGCACGTGGACCGCTTCCTGCCGGTGCACAACCTCGCGAGCCTCGCCGACCTGGCGCGCGCGCTGCGCGCACCGGCCGCGCCGATCCCGCTGCATTGACCTGGAAGAAGACCCGCCATGAACCTGCAAGGCGAACGCCTGATCCCCACCGGCCTCGACGCCACCTGGGCCGCGCTCAACGACCCCGAAGTGCTGAAGGCCTGCATCACCGGCTGCGAATCGCTCGAGCGCACGGCCGACGACGCCTTCGCCGCGCTGCTGGCGGTCAAGGTCGGCCCGGTGAGCGCGCGCTTCAAGGGCAACCTGAAGCTCAGCAACGTGGTGCCGCCGACGAGCTACACGATCCACTTCGACGGCCAGGGCGGCGTGGCCGGCTTCGGCAAGGGCTCGGCCGACGTCACGCTGGCGCCCGAAGGCGAGGGCACCCGGCTGAAGTACCAGGCGCACGCGCAGGTGGGCGGCAAGCTCGCGCAGGTCGGCTCGCGGCTGGTCGATGCGGCAGCGGCCAAGGTGGCCGAGGACTTCTTCAGCGCTTTCGAGGCCCGCCTGGCGCCGCCGGTGCCGGCGGCCGTCGAGAGCGGCCAGGTGCCGTTGCCGGCCGACATGCCCAAGGGCAACCGCGCGCTGTGGTGGGGCATCGCGGCATTGGTGCTCGTCTTGCTGTGGTGGTGGCTGCGGCGCTAGCCGGCGCAACGGCAGCCGGGGACAATCGGCCCGTGGCGGCCAAGAAGGGAGATCCGATGCTGCGATCCGCGTTCACCGGCCTGGCGCTGGCGCTCGGCGCGGCGCTGGCCCTGGCACAGACGGTGCCCAAGCCCTTCCTGGGCAACTGGAAGGTCGAGTGGCAGACCGAGCGGCAGAGCTACAGCGCGGTGATGGAGGTCACCGAGACCGGCGGCAGCTGGCAGACGGCGGCGACGAGCCGCGCCAATCCGTGCTGGGGGCGCAAGGTGCCGATGCGGCACGACAGCGTCACCCCGGGCAGCCTGGACATCACGCTGATGTTCTCCGACGTGATTGCGGACTGCAAGAACGCCACCGTCAAGCTGCGGCTCGACGACCAGGGCAATGTCAGCGGCAAGCGCAGCGGCTTCGACTTGCAGATGAAGCGCGACTAGCGGCGCCGCCTCCAACGAGGAATCGGTCATGGACAGTCTGGACCTGCAGGTGTTGAGCCAGGCGCGCGCCTGGTTCGGCGAAGGCCACAAGGTGTGGCTGGTCACGGTGCTCGAAACCTGGGGCAGCGCGCCGCGCCCGCCGGGTGCGCTGCTGGCGCTGCGCGACGACGGCGCGGTGGTCGGCTCGGTGTCGGGCGGCTGCGTCGAGGACGACCTGATCGAGCGCGTGCGCCACGGCGAGCGCGTGGGCAAGCCGTCGCTGGTGACCTACGGCGTCACCAAGGAAGAGGCGGCGCGCTTCGGCCTGCCCTGCGGCGGCACGCTGCGGCTGGTGCAGGAGCCGCTGCAAGGCGGCGACTGGATCGACCAGATCCTGGCGCGCACCGCGCGGCACGAACTGGTCGCGCGCACGCTCGACCTGGACAGCGGCGCGGTCGCCGTCGGCGCCGCGGCGCGCGGCGAGGCCTTCAGCTTCGACGGCCGCACCCTGCGCGCGCTGTTCGGCCCGCGCTGGCGGCTGCTGATCGTCGGCGCCGGCCAGTTGTCGCGCGTGCTCGCGCCGATCGCGCAGGCGCTCGATTTCGAGGTGATCTGCTGCGATCCGCGCGAGGAATACAACATCGGCTGGGACATCCCGAACACGATCTTCAGCCGCACGATGCCCGACGACCTGGCGCAGGAGCTCAAGCTCGACGCGCACAGCGCCGTGGTCGCGCTCACCCACGACCCCAAGCTCGACGACCTGGTGCTGCTCGAGGCGCTGAAGTCGCCGGCCTTCTACATCGGCGCGCTCGGCTCGCGCGGCAACACCGCCCGGCGCAAGCAGCGGCTCGCCGAGTTCGACCTGACGCCTGCCGAGATCGGCCGGCTGCACGGCCCGATCGGCCTGCACCTGGGCGCGAAGACGCCGGCCGAGATCGCGGTGTCGATCGCCGCCGAGATGGTGGCGGTGCGCAACGGCGTCGCGCTGGTGCAGAAGAAGGAAGGCTCGGCGCAGCCGCCATCGCACGAAGCCCCGGCCGGCGCCGTCTGCGGCGTCTGGACTGCGGCGTTTGAATCGCGGCGCCTGAACCGCGGCGCCTGATTCACGGCGCCTGACGCGGCGCCCGGCGGGGCTGCCCGAGCCGGCACGGGGCAACGGCGCGTTGCCGCTTCAGCGCCGCGGCGTGCGAAATCGCCACCACGGCAGCGCGCGCGTCAGCGACAGCACCTGGCCGGCGGCCGGCGCCGGCGCGTAGCCGGCGCGGCCGCTGGTGGCCTGCTGCCACGCCGGCGACGCGAGCACTTCGCGCAGCGCGCGCAGACCCGGCTGCTCGAGCGTGTCGGCCAGGCACACGAGGAAATACTCCTCCTCGACCAGCGGCACGAAGCCCAGGCCCTCGGCTCGGGCGGCCGCCTCCAGCCCCAGCGCCGCGTCTGCCCGCCCCGACGCGACCGCGGTGGCCACCGCCACGTGGCTGTTCTCGACCGCCGTGACCCGCAACGAGGCTGCCGCGTCCAGCCCCGCCGCCAGCGCCAGGTGCTCGGCCAGCAGGTGGGTGCCCGAGCCGGGCTCGCGGCTGGCCAGCCGCAGCCGCCGCGCCGCGACGTCGGCCAGGCTGGTGATGCGCAGCGGGTTGCCCGGCGCGACCATCAGCCCCTGGGTGCGGCGCATGCAGCCGATCAATTTGTGCCGGCCCGGCACCAGCAGCGGCTTGAGCGCCTGCGCATAGTGGTCGCTGCGGTCCAGCAGCAGCGGTGCGTGGAAACCGGCAACCACGCAGCGCCCCTGCGCCAGCAGGCGCAGCGCTTCCAGGCTGCCGGCGAACTGCAGCGCCAGGTGCAGCCGCTGCTGCTGCGCGGCCAGCACCTGCAGCGTCGGCAGCAGCAGGTCGTGGCTGGCGGCGACGCGCAGCACCTGGCAGGAGCCGTCGAGCGCCTCGTCGAGCACGCGCTGCAGCTCGTGGCGCAAGGCCTCGATGTGCGGCGCCATGCGCACCCGCGCCTGGCGCTCGGCCCACAGCAAGCGCTCGGCAAAGGGCGTCAGCCGCGCCGGCTGGCCGCGCGCCCAGACCACCAGCGGCTCACCGAGCCGGTCTTCCCACGCCTTCAGCTGCCCCCACAGGTGGCGGTACGACAGGCCGAGCGCGACGGCCGCCTGCTGGATCGAGCCGGCCGCGGCCAGTGCCGACAGCAGGTCGAACAGCGGGTTGTCGACCTCCGCGCCCTGCTGGCCGGCACCGCCGTAGCGGTATTCGAGCTGGATGCCGCGGTTCTTCATCTCGGGGCGCGAGCTTACCCGGCGCCGCAGCCGCGCGCGGCGCACGGGCGGCTATCGCCCGGCGTTCGGGAAGAACAGCTGCTCGCCGCCGATCTTGTAGGCGGCGATCGCCTGCTGCCCGGCCGGCGACACCACCCAGTCGGCGAACTGCTGCGCCAGCGCCGCCTTCGCGTGCGGATGCTTGGCCGGGTTGACCACCATCACGCCGTACTGGTTGAACAGCGCCTGGTCGCCTTCGACCAGGATCGTCAGGTCGCCGCGGTTCTTGAAACTCAGCCAGGTGCCGCGGTCGGACAGCACGTAGGCGTTGGTGGCCGCCGCCATGTTCAGCGCCGGGCCCATGCCGCAGCCGCAGTCCTTGTAGCCGGCCGGCCGCGCCGCGGCGATGTCGATGCCGGCGCGCTTCCACTGGCGCAGCTCGGCGCTGTGGGTGCCGCTCTTGTCGCCGCGCGACACGAAGGGCTGGCCGGTTGCGGCGATTCTCTTCAGCGCGGCGGCGATGTCGTGGCCCTTGACGCCGGCCGGGTCGGCCTTCGGCCCGATCAGCACGAAGTCGTTGTACATCACGTTGCGCCGCTCGGTCGCGAAGCCTTCGGCGACGAACTTCTGCTCGGCGGCGGTGTCGTGCACGAACACGATGTCGGCGTCGCCGCGGCGCGCCTGGTCCAGCGCTTGGCCGGTGCCCACTGCGACCACGCGCACGTCGATGCCCGTGGCCTGCTTGAAGGCCGGCAGCAGGTGCGCGAACAGCCCCGACTGCTCGGTCGAGGTGGTCGAGGCCATCACGATGAAGCGCGCGTCCTGGGCGCGTGCGGGGGGCGCCTGGAGGGCCAGCCCGATGCCGGCGATGGCGAGCAGCGCGCCGATCAGGCGGCGGCGCAGGTTCAATGGGACCATGTCAGTTCTCCTTTCAGGAATCGGGTGGCCGCCTCGGGCAGCGCGGCCCCTTCGAAGAAGCGCCCGACCTCGAGGTCGGCCAGCAGCCGGCCTTCGTCGAGGAAGATGACGCGAGATGCCAGGCGGCGCGCCTGGCGCAGGTCGTGGGTGCTCATCACCAGCGTGAGCTCGGGGCCCGCAGTGGCGGTGATCAGCGCCTCGATCTCGCGCTTGGCGCCGGGGTCGAGGCTGGCGGTCGGCTCGTCGAGGAACAGGATGTCGGGTTGCAGCGCGAAGGCGCGCGCCAATGCCAGCCGCTGCTGCTGGCCGCCGGACAGCTCGCGCGCGCGGCGCCGCGCCAGGCCCCCGAGGCCGACGCGCTCGAGCGCGTCGGCGCTGCGCGCGGCATGCTCGCGCCGCGGCACGCCTTGCAGCCACAGCCCGACGCGCACGTTCCACTGCACCGACAGGTGCAGCAGGAACGGCCGCTGGAACAGCATCGCGCAAACCGGCTCGCGGCCTTCAGGCTGCAGCGGGTGCACGCGGCGCTCGCCCTCGTGCGCGAGCAGGCCGTGCATCAGCCGCAGCAGCGTCGTCTTGCCCGAGCCGTTGGGGCCGACCATCACCAGCCGCTCGCCGCGGTGCAGCGCCAGGTCGATGCCCTGCAGCGCGCGCGTCGCGCCGAAGCTCACGCCGGCGCGGCGCAGCGTGATCAGCGGCGCCGTGCCGCCCGGCGCCGTCATCCGAAGGCCTGCAACGGCGTGCGCGTGCCGCGCCATTGCAGCAGGCCGATCGCCACGTTGACCACGCCGGTCACGCTCAGCAGGATCAGGCCCAGCGCCAGCGCCAGCGGCAGGTCGCCCTTGCTGGTCTCGAGCGCGATCGTCGTCGTCATCACCCTTGTGACGCCGTCGATGTTGCCGCCGACGATCATCACCGCGCCGACTTCGGCGATCGCGCGCCCGAAGGCGGTGAGCAGCACCGTCAGCAGCCCGAAGCGCTCGTGCACCAGCAGCAGCAGCGCGGTGGCCGGCGCGCCGGCGCCGAGCGATTGCAGCTGGTCGCCGCCTTCGGCCAGCGACGCCAGCAGCTGGCGCCGCGTCAGCGCGGCGATCAGCGGCACCACCAGCACGCTCTGCGCGACCACCATCGCCGCCGGCGTGAACAGGATGCCGTACTGGCCCAGCGGCCCCTGGCGCGACAGCAGCAGGTACACCAGCAGGCCGACCACCACCGACGGCATGCCCAGCAGCGTGTTGACGATCACGATCAGCGCGTGCTGCCCCGGGAAGCGGCTGACCGCCAGCGCCGCGCCGAGCGTGATGCCGAAGCCGGCGCCGATCAGGCAGGCCGTGCCGCTGACCTGCAGCGACAGCAGCGCCGTGCGCCACAGCGTCGGGTCGCCGCCGGCGGCCAGCGCGACCGCGGTGCGCAGGCTGTCGATCACGGTCGACATGGGCGGCGGCTGCGGGCTGCGGCAGCGGACAAGGGAGCGGACAAGGGACGGGGCAAGGGACTGGGCAAGGGATCGGGCCAGGGATCAGACCAGGGATCGGGCAAGGGATCGGGCAAGGGATCGGACGGAGACGCACACGGCCGATCGGGCCCGGGCGGCAGCGGCACGCAGCCGCATTGTTCCGGCGCGGCCGCGGTTGCGCGATATGTCGGCGCCTGCATAGCCGCGCGCGCTACAGTGCAACGCCCCGATTCCCCGGGCCAGTCCCGCCGCCGCAATGCCCGCACCTGCCCGCCGCAGCGCCGACGCCGAGCGCCTGTTCGCGGTGGCGGTGCGCACCGTGCACCTGGCGGCGGTGGTCGCGCTCGGCGCGGCGCTGCTGGGCGCGCCGCTGGCGCTCGCCGGGCCGGCCGCAGCGGCAGTCGGCAGCGGCGTGCTGCTGCTGGCGATGGACCTGCGCGCCCGGCGCATCCGGCTGGGCGAGCTCGCCGGCTGGGTGGTGCTGGCGAAGCTGGCGGCAGTCGGCTGGATCGGCTTCAGCGCCGCCGGCGCAGCGGTCGCGCTGCCGGTGTTCTGGGGCCTGCTCGTGGCCTCGTCGCTGAGCGCGCACCTGCCCAAGGGCGTGCGTCACTGGCGGCCGGGAGTCTCCAGCGCGCGTGCCAGCAAGGCCGGCAGGCCCGGATAGTCGCCGGCGGCGAGCGCGAACTTGCGCGCATTGCGGCCGCGCCGCTCGCCGCAGCGCAGCGCCTGCGCGAAGCCCGGGCCGTTGACCACCCAGCTGCCGCCGACGTCGGTCACGCCGGCCGCGAACAGCGCATCGGGCAGCAGCCCCGCGCTCGGGCCGATCAGCGCGAAGCGCGTGGCCTGCGCCGCCGCCGCGCGCATCCGCGCCAGCGTGCCGTTGAGCAGCAGCGTGCCGGTGGCGATGACCTTGTCGCAGCCGGCGAGCGCGCCCGCATCGGTGGTCACGGTGTAGCCGTCGCGCTCGCCCGCCAGGTCCTCGCGCAACTCGACCACGACCAGCTCCGCGCCGGTCGCGACGATCGCGTCCAGCAGCGGCCCGAAGTGGCCGATCATGCCGATGCGCTCGCCGGCGCGCGGCGCGATCGAGCCGATCGAGTCGCCCGCGGCGGGCGGCTCGTAGCCCACGCGCGCGAACAGCCACGCAGTCAGCGCGTTGGCCGTGGCCAGGCCGAGCGTGCGCGCCAGGCCGCCGTCGGCCGCGGGCGGCGCCGCCAGGCCCGCGGCCAGCGCCAGCGCGTCGGCCCCGGCCAGATCGCGCGCGTCGCGGTGCAGTCGCGGCAGCTCGTCGCCGAGCAGCACGTAGGACAGCCCGATCGAGCCGTCGTCGAGCTCGATCGCGCACGACTCGCCGGTGTGCGCGCCGCCTGCGGCCGCCTGCGGCGGCAGGATCAGCGCACGCACGCGCGGCGCGCCGCCGAGCCGCTGCGCGGCATCGGCGAGCAGGGCCAGCGTGGCGGCTTCGGGGTTCGGTTCGCGGCGGGTCGGCTCGGCGTGCATGCCGGCGATTGTCCGCCGCACGGCGGGGCGCGCTGCGCGCGTCAGCCGTTGCTGGTGGCGCGCACTTCCTCGATCGTCGTCACGCCGGCCCAGACCTTGTCGATGCCGTCCTGGCGCAGCGTGCGCAGCCCTTCGCCGAAGGCGCTGCGCAGCATCTCGTCGGGGCGCGCGCCGGTCTGGATCTGCTGGCGCAGCCCGCGACTGACCACCAGCAGCTCGTGCAGCCCGGCGCGGCCGCGCAGGCCGCTGCCGTCGCAGTGCGCGCAGCCGGGCGCGCGGTGGTGCAGCAGCCGCCCGCCCTGGCCGAAGCGTTCGAGCCAGCCCTGCAGCACCGCGTCGCGGCCCGGGCAGCCGGGCGCGTCGCCGAAGGCGTGCAGGTAGTCGGCCAGCAGCTCGTCGACCTGCGCGGGCGTGGCCGCTGCCGATTGCACGCACTTGCCGCACAGCCGCCGCACCAGCCGCTGCGCCAGCACCGCGAGCAGCGAATCGGCAAAGTTGAACGGGTCCATGCCCATGTCGAGCAGCCGGGTAACCGTCTCGACCGCGCTGTTGGTGTGCAGCGTGCTCATCACCAGGTGGCCGGTCAGCGACGCCTCGACCGCCATCTGCGCGGTCTCGCGGTCGCGGATCTCGCCGACCATGATCACGTCCGGGTCGGCGCGCAGGAAGGCGCGCAGCGCCTTGGCGAAGGTCCAGTCGATCTTCGGGTTGACCTGCACCTGGCGCATGCCGGCCTGGGTGATCTCCACCGGGTCTTCGGCGGTCCAGATCTTGCGGTCGGGCCGGTTGATGTGGCCGAGCACCGAGTGCAGCGTCGTCGTCTTGCCCGAGCCGGTGGGGCCCACGCACAACAGCATGCCGTAGGGCCGCTGCGATGCCGCCTTGACCGCGCGCAGGTTGTCCGGGCTCAACCCCAGGCTGTCCAGCGGTATCGGCTTGGCCGAGGCCAGCAGGCGCAGTACCGCGTCTTCCAGCCCGTTGGCGGTGGGGATCGTCGCCACCCGCAGCTCGAGCCGCGAGCCCGGCATGAAGCGGCCGAAGTTGATCTTGCCGTCCTGCGGCTTGCGGCGCTCGCTGATGTCCAGGTCGCACATGATCTTGATGCGGGCGATCAGCGCGCTGCGGTAGGTGTGCGGCAGCTCCAGGTAGGGCTTGAGCGCGCCGTCGCGGCGAAAGCGGATGCGCACCTTGTCGCGCCCCGGCTGGCACTCGATGTGGATGTCGGACACGCCCTGCGCCTGCGCCTCGGCGATCATCGAGTTGATCAGCCGCACCAGCGAGTTGTCCGACTGCTCGATCGGCGACTCGTCGCGGTCGGCGGCGTCGCTGCCTTGCTGCTGCTCGAGCGTGGCGAGCAGCTTGCCGGCTTCCTCCATCTCCAGCTCGGCGCCGGCGGCGTCGCCGCGCGTGCCGCTGCCGGCGCCGATGCGCTCGTAGGCGCGCGGCACCGCTTCGTGCAGCAGGTTCGCGCGCGCCAGCACCGGCACGATCTTGGCCTGCGCGGCGAACTCCAGCTCGTCGCGCACGTCGGGCCGCGACGGGTCCTCGACGGCGACGATCAGCCGCCCGCCGCGCAGCAGCAGCGGCAGCGCCGGCACGCGCTGCGCCACCGCGAAGGGCAGCCGCGCGAGCGCGTCGGCCTCCACCGGGAACTGGGCGACGTCGACCAGCGGGTAGCCCATCTTGCGTGCCAGCGCCGTCTGCAAGTCCTGGCGCGACACCAGCCCGCGGCGCACCAGCAGCTCGCCCAGCGGCACGCTGCGGTCTTCGCGCTGCTGCGACAGTGCCGCGTCGAGCTGCGCCTCGTCGATGAAGCCCAGCGCGATCAGCGCTTCGCCGATGCGCACCATCGGCATGCGCGCCTGCTCGACGATCGCCTGCTCCAGCTCCTCGGGGCTGACCACCTGGCGGGTCAGCAGCAGTTCGCCCAGCTTGCGGCTGCGCAGCGCCTGCTGCTCGGCCAGCGCCTGCTCGATCTGCTGCGGCGTGGCCGCGCGCTGCTCGACCAGCACCTCGCCCAGGCGCGGGCCGATCTCGAAACCCTCGAGGGCCGGCCGCGGCACGAAGCAGCGCTGCACCTGGCCGCGCGCGTCCAGCGGCGCGAACAGGAACAGCCCCGCTTCGGTCTCGACGTGGCCGAGGCTCGGCATCTCGAAGGGCTCGGCGTCCTTGAGCCGCACCTTCGCCGGCGCGGCGGGGTGCCGCTGCGCCAGCGCCTGCGCACCGGCGTCGTCCAGCGGCAGCAGCGGCCGCACCAGCGTGATCCGGCGGAACTGGCTGAAGCGCAGCGGGATCGGGATGCGCGCCGGCGGGATCTTCACCTGCGCGATGCCGGCCGCCGGGTCGAACGCGAGCAGCGTGCCGTTCATCAGCCGGCCCTTCAGGCCTTCGATCCTGCAGGGCTCGGGTTCGGTGAAGGGCTGCGGCGCCGCGTAGCAGGGCAGCGGCGGCGTCGGCCATGCGAAGGCCGGGCCCTCGGCGGCGCCGCCCGGTGCGGGTTCGAGGGGCGCCAGCGACAGCGGCGGGGTTGACAGGTCGGTCATGGCGGCAGCCTTTGCTCGGCGCGTGGCGATGCGTGGCGCCGCGGCCGGCGCACTTCCACCCGCACGATCCTAGGCGTCGCCCGGCGCCGGCGAAGCCGCGAATAGGCGCTGCAGCGCGGCGGAATTCGGCGCGCGCCGGCTCCGGCATCCCCGTTGCACCGGCGCGCCGCGGCCCGCCCGGCGCGTGCGCGTCAAGGAAACACCGGGCCGCCCCGAGCTTTCTGGGCCGTGGGGGGTGGGCTGGGCGCAGCCCGACCCTCGGGGCGCTCGCAGTCCTTCACGGCCGCTGATCCGGCGGCGCCGACTCGCCCGCCCTGCTGCCGATGCCGCCGCGCTGCATCGCCGCGCGCAGCAGCAGCATCAGCGTGACCGGCGTGGTCAGCGTCATGAACACGCCGATCGCGATCTCGTGCAGCACCGGGCGCGATTCGAGCGCGCTGAACAGCAGGATCGACGCGATCAGCACGCAGCCGGCGCCCAGCGTGGTGCCCATCGTCGGCGCGTGCACGCGCGCGTAGAAGCTGCGCAGCCGCAGCAGGCCGAGGGTGCCGATCAGCGTCAGCACCGCGCCGGCGAGCACGAGCAGCGCGGCCAGCACGGCCACCGCGGGCGGGATCTCGGCGGCAGGGTTCATCGCGCGTCCTTCGCGTGCGGCGTCATTCGATCACCTCGCCGCGCAGCAGGAACTTGGACAGCGCCGCGGTGGCGACGAAGCCGAGCATCGCGATCGCCAGCGCCGCGTCGAAGTAGTGGATGCTGCCGCCGCGCATGCCGATCGTCAGCATCAGCAGCATCGCGCTGACGTACAGCGCGTCCAGCGCCAGCACGCGGTCCTGCACGTAGGGCCCGCGCAGCAGCCGCAGCGCGGCGCAGGCCATCGCCAGCACCAGCAGCACCTGCGCGGCGATCAGGCTCCAGTGAAGCAGCAGTGCGCTCATTCGAAGATCTCCTGCAGCCGGCGCTCGTAGCGGCCCTTGATGATCGCGATCATCTGGGCCTCGTCGATCAGGTCGAGGATGTGCATCGTCAACACGCCGCGCCCGGCGTCGAAGCGCGCCCACGCGGTGCCGGGCGTGGCCGTGATGATGCAGGCCAGCACCGCCAGGCCGGCCGGATCGCGCAGCTCCAGCGGCACCTCGAGGAAGCCGGCGGTCTGGCCGGGCGTGCGCGGGTTCAGCACGATGCGGGCGACGGCGATGTTGGAGCGCACGATGTCCGCCGCCACTTCGGCCAGCAGCCGCAGCGCGGTGGTGCAGCGCCGCCACGCGCCGCCCTTCGCGGTGCGCGGCACCTCGAGCTGCCGGTAGGCCAGGCACGCGCCCCACGCGAGCACGGCGCCCAGCAGCAGGTCGCCGATCCACAGCGACTGGTTCAGCAGCAGCCACAGCGCAGTCAGCGCGAGCCACAGCAGCGGGAACGGCAGCGCGCGCTTCATCGCAGCACCCCCTCGATGTAGCCGGCCGGCGCATGCAGCGCCTGCGCGGCCTCGTCCAGGTAGCGCAGCGCCGGGCCGGCCAGCACCGTCAGCGCCAGGCCGATGCCCAGCAGCAGCACGATCGGCAGCATCTCGATCACGCGCACGCGTGCGGCCAGCTGCTGCTCGGGCATCCAGAAGATGCGCACGCCGGTGCGGCTGGCCGCCACCACCGTCGCCAGCCCCGACAGCATCAGCAGCGCCAGCAGCACCCAGGCCGAAGGCGCGACCGCGTCGGGCGCCAGCAAGGCGCTGAGCAGCGCCGCCTTGGCGACGAAGCCCGGCAGCGGCGGCAGCCCGGCCAGCATCAGCACGCAGGCGACGAAGGCCAGGCCGAGCACGGCCCAGACGGCGGGGATCACGACGCCGACGTCCTCGCGTTCCTCGGCTTCGAAGCCGCCGAAGGCCTCTTCGGTGATCGCCAGCAGGTCGGCGCCGGGCGCGCGGCCGCGCTCGACCAGTTCGATCAACAGGAACAGCGCGCTGACGCCCAGCGTGGAGGCGATCAGGTAGTACAGCGCCGCACCGCTGACCGCCGCGCTGCCGGCGCCCACCGCGGCCAGCAGCGTGCCGCAGGACGCGATCAGGCTGAAGCCGGCCAGCCGCGGCAGCTCCTGCGCGCCCAGCACGCCGATCGCGCCGAAGGCCAGCGTGACCAGGCCGCCGATCGTCAGCCAGTCCTGGCCGAAGCCGGCCGATGCGCCGGCTGCCGGGCCGAAGAACAGCAGCCAGATCCGCAGCACCGCGTAGATGCCCACCTTGGTCAGGATCGCGAACAGCGCCGCGGCCGGTGCGCAGGCGGCGCCGTAGGCGCGCGGCAGCCAGAAGCACAGCGGCCACATGCCGGCCTTGATCAGGAACGCGATGCCGAGCACCGCGGCGCCGGCTTCGAGCAACGCGCGGTTCTGCGCGGCCGCCGCCGGGATGCGCTGCGCCAGATCGGCCAGGTTCAGCGTGCCGGTCACGCCGTAGATCAGCGCCGCGCCCACCAGGAACAGCAGCGAGGCCGTCAGGTTGATGACGATGTAGTGCAGGCTCGCCTGCACCCGCGCCGCGCCGGAGCCGTGCAGCGCCAGGCCGTAGGAGGCCGCCAGGAAGACCTCGAAGAACACGAACAGGTTGAACAGGTCGCCGGTCAGGAAGGCGCCGTTCACGCCCATCAGCAGCACCTGCAGCAGCGCGTGGAAGCGCGGGCCGGCGCGGTCCCAGCGCGCCACCGCGAACAGCAGTGCCGCGAATCCCAGCACCGCCGCGAGCAGCACCATCAGCGCCGACAAGCGGTCGGCCACCAGCACGATGCCGAAGGGCGCGGGCCAGTTGCCCAGCCGGTACACGATCGGCACGCCTTGGCCGGCCCACTGGTCGGCTGCCCGCACCAGCGCGGCGCCGACGAGCAGCAGCAGCAGCGAGCTGGCCATGGCCACGCCCTGCTTCCAGGCGCGGCGCTGCTCGTCGATCAGCATCAGCACCGCCGCCGTCGCCAGCGGCAGCACCACCGGCACGATCGGCAGATGCTGCTGCCAGCCGCTCACGGGACGGCCCTCCACGCTGCGCGCTGCGCAACCGGCATGCGGCCGCGGCGCGGCGCACTCATCCCTCGCCCTCCTGGCCGTCGACGTGGTCGGTGCCGGTGAAGCCGCGCGCGGCCAGCAGCACCACCAGCAGCAGCGCCGTCATCGCGAACCCGATCACGATCGCGGTCAGCACCAGCGCCTGCGGCAGCGGGTCGGCCAGCAGCGCGGGGTCGGGCGGCGCGCCCGCCCGCACGAACGGCGCGGCCAGGCTGCGCAGCCCGCCCGTGCTGAAGATGAACAGGTTGACCGCGTACGACAGCAGCGACAGCCCGATCACCACCTGGAAGGTGCGCGGCCGCAGCAGCAGCCAGGTGCCGGAGCCGGCGAGCAGCCCGATCGCGAGGGCGATGACGAGTTCGTTCATGGTGAATGGCGCCCGACCCGTCAAAGCCTGCGCGGCCGGCGGTCGCCGCGCAGCGATTGGTGTGCCAGCGCGATCAGCATCAGCAGCGTGGCGCCGAGCACCAGCGAGAACACGCCCAGGTCGAACACGAAGGCGCTCGGCAGGTGGATCGCGCCGAGCACGGGCAGCTGCAGGTGCAGCACGTGCGAGCTCAGGAACGGGTGCGCGAAGGCCCAGGCGCCGGCGCCGGTGAGCACGGCCAGCAGCAGGCCGATCGCCATCCAGCGCACCGGCTGCACCGTCAGGCTCGACTCGAGCCAGCGCGCGCCGCCGGCCATGTACTGGATGATGAAGGCGACCGCCATCGTCAGCCCGGCGACGAAGCCGCCGCCGGGCTGGTTGTGGCCGCGCAGCAGCAGGTACGCCGCCAGCATCAGCGCCACCGGGAACATCAGCCGCATGATCACGCCCGGCACCTGCAGGTCCTGCGCGGCGTCGGCGTCGGAATGGTCGTGCTGCTGCGCCGGCGGCAGCGCGCTTTCGGGCGCCGGGCGGAAGCGGCGCAGCAGCGAATACACCGCCACGCCCGCAACCGCGAGCACCGTGATCTCGCCCAGCGTGTCGAAGCCGCGGAAGTCGACCAGGATCACGTTGACGACGTTGGTGCCGCCGCCTTCGCTGTAGGCGCGCTCGACGAAGAAGCGCGACACGCTCTCGGGCAGCGGCCGCGTCATCGCGCCGTAGGCCAGCAGCGCCAGCCCGCTGCCGGCGCCGGCGGCGAGCGTGAAATCCAGCGCCCGCCGCAGCCGGGCGACCGGCGCCACCGGGGCGTCCAGGTCGGGCCTGCGGCGCGGCAGCCAGCGCAGCCCGATCAGCAGCAGCACGGTGGTCACGATCTCCACCAGCAGCTGGGTCAGTGCCAGGTCCGGCGCCGAGAACCACACGAAGGTGACGCACACCGCCAGCCCCGCGCCGCCGGCCAGGATGACCGCGGCCAGCCGATGGAACTTCGCCTGGACCGCGGCCGCCACCGCGCAGGCGCCGCCGATCAGCCAGACCAGCGCCAGCAGCCAGACGGCGCCGCCCGCAGCCGCCGGCGCTTCGCCCGTGCCGAACCCGCGCTGCACGATCGGCAGCGCCGCGGCGGCGATCGCCACGCCGACGATCCAGCGCAGCTGCGGCTGCAGCCGGCGCGTGGCGAGCCGGCGCTCGAGCCGGCGCGCGCCGCGCCGCGTGAGGTCGAGCGTGCGCTCGAACAGTGCGCGCCCGTCGATCGGCGGCAGCAGCGGCACGCCTTCGCCGGCCAGCCGCGTGCGCAGCAGCCGGTACAGCAGCACGCCGCCGGCCATCGCCACCGTGCTCATCAGCAGCGGCATGTTGAAGCCGTGCCACAGCCGCAGCTCGTACGGCGGCGCCTGCGTTCCCAGCACCGCCGGCACGGCCACGTCGAGCAGCGGCCGCACCGTCAGGTTGGGCAGCACGCCGACGACCACGCACACCAGCACCAGCAGCTCGATCGGCAGCCGCATCAGCCGCGGCGGCTCGTGCGGCGTGTGCGGCAGGTCGGTCGCCGGCGGCCCGAAGAACGCGCCGAGGATGAAGCGCAGCGAATAGACCACGCCGAACATTCCGGCGGCAGTGGCCACGTAGGGCAACAGGCGGTCGAGCAGCGGCAGCGGGCCGCTGGCGTCCAGCGATTCGGCGAAGAACATCTCCTTCGACAGGAAACCGTTGAGCAGCGGCACGCCGGCCATCGCGGCGGCCGCCACCATCGCCGCGGTGGCGGTGATCGGCATGTAGTGCACCAGCCCGGACAGCCGCCGGATGTCGCGCGTGCCGCTCTCGTGGTCGATCGCGCCGGCGGCCATGAACAGCGAGGCCTTGAAGGTCGCATGGTTCATCAGGTGGAAGATCGCCGCCACCAGCGCCAGCGGGCTGTTCAGCCCCAGCAGCACGGTGATCAGCCCGAGGTGGCTGATCGTCGAGTACGCGAGCAGGCCCTTCAGGTCGTACTGGAACATCGCCGCGTAGGCGCCGAGCACGAAGGTGACCAGCCCCGCCAGGCCCACGCTGAACATCCAGGCGTCGGTGCCCGACAGCACCGGCCACAGCCGCATCAGCAGGATCACGCCGAGCTTGACCATCGCCGCCGAATGCAGGTAGGCCGACACCGGCGTCGGCGCCGCCATCGCATGCGGCAGCCAGAAGTGGAACGGGAACTGCGCGCTCTTGGTCAGCGCGCCCAGCACCACCAGCAGCAGCGCCGGCAGGTACAGCGGGTGCGAGCGGATCAGGTCGCCTGCGGCGAGCACGCGGTCCAGCTCCCAGCTGCCGACGATGCGGCCGATCAGCAGCACCCCGGCGAACAGCGCCAGCCCGCCGGCGGAAGTGACGATCAGCGCCATGCGCGCGCCTTCGCGCGCCGACGGGTTGTGGTGCCAGTAGCCGATCAGCAGGAACGAGAACAGGCTGGTCAGCTCCCAGAACAGGACCAGCTGGATCAGGTTGCCCGCCAGCACCACGCCCAGCATGCTCGCCATGAAGGCCAGGAAGAAGGCGAAGAAGCGCGGCATCGGGTCGGCGGCCGACAGGTAGTAGCGCGCATACAGCACCACCAGGAAGCCGATGCCGGTGACGATCAGCGCCAGCATCCATGCGAAGCCGTCCAGGCGCAGCGAGAGCTGCAGCCCCAGCGCCGGCAGCCAGTCGGCCGCCAGGCGCAGCGTCTGTCCGGCCGACACCTGCGGCCAGCAGCCCGCGACGATCACGAAGGCCGCCAGCGTGCAGCCACCCGCCAGCCAGGCCTCGGCGTTGCGCGCGTTCGGGCGCAGCATCAGCGCCGCCAGCGCGCCGCCGAATGGCAGCACCAGGATCAGCGGCAGCATCGCAGCGCTCATGTCCACCTCAATCGCGCGGCTGGCGCACGACCAGCGTGTCGCAGGGCAGCCAGCCCAGCAGCCGCGCGGCCGAGCTGCCCAGCAGCAGGTTCATCAGCCCGCTGCGGCCCTGCGTGCCCAGCACCACGAGGTCGATGTCGTGGTCGCGCACGTAGCGGCCCAGCGCCATCTCGAGCCCCTTGCCTTCCAGCACCAGCCGCAGCCGCGACTGCAGCTCGCCCGGCAGCGCGCAGCCGGCCAGGAAGGCGGCGCATTCGCCGTCCTCGATCAGCTGGCGCATCGAATCGCGGCCGATCGGCAGGTCGGTCACGCGGCCGTAGGGCGCGGTGTAGGCGTGGTACAGCGTCAGGTCGCAGTCGGCGAACAGGCCGGCCGCGGTGCGCAGCGCGTGGCGCGCGGCCGGCGAGAAATCGGTGGCCACGAGCACGCGCCGGTAGTCGCCGTGCACGCGGCTGCGCACCACCAGCACCGGCTGCGGCAGGCTGCGCGCGAGCTGCTCGATCGTCGAGCCCAGCAGGAAGCGGCCGAAGCTTTCGTTGCGCCCGACGCCGACGACGATCAGGCCGCAATCCAGCTCGGCCGCGGTGCGGCCGATGGCCGCCGCCGCCGGGCCGTAGGCGACGTGCAGCCGGGCCGGCAGCACCAGGCCGCGGGTGTCGCGCTGGAGCTGGCGCCGCGCCTGGTGCAGCCGGGTGGCCTTGTCGTCTGCCGGCGGCCAGCTCAGCACCGCCAGCGGATCGGGCCGGTCGGCCGTCTCGACCACGGTCATGATGTCCAGCTCGGCCGACCAGTCGCCGGCCAGTTGCACGGCCCGGTCGATGGCGCGGTCGCAGCGCATGCTCAGGTCGGTGGCCAGCAGCAGGCGTGCCGGCAGCGGCGGCAGCAGCGCCTCAGCCATGCGCGCGTGCCCGGCGGGCGGTGCGGCCGCCCGTGCGGGTTTGCTGGGGGCCATCGGTTGTCGTCGCCATCGCGCAAGGGCTGGTTCCCGCGGCCGGTTGCGGCCTGTGGTCGGGCGCGCGCCGGACGGGCGGCCCGGGCCGATTCTGCACGCAAGCCGCGCGCACCCGCGCTTGCGCCGCCGCCGCGGCGCGCAGCAGGCGCATGGCCGGCGGCCGTGCTCAAGGCGTGAAGGTGATGATCACCACCGGCGGCACGCGGCCGTCGGTGTCGCGCGGCAGCTCGGCGGTGCGGTCGATCGCGCGCAGCACCGCGTCGTCCCAGACCTGGCTGCCGCTGCTCTTGACCAGCCGGCGGCTGATGATGGCGCCGCTGGGCGCGGCGCGCACCTCGACTTCGGCGGCGGGCTGGCCGGGCACCGGCTCGGTCAGCACGATGTTGGGCTTGACGCGCGCGATCAGCTTGCCGGCATAGCCGGCCGAAGGCCCGGCGTCGCGTTGCGCGCTGCCGGTGGCGCCGGCGGCGCCGGTGGCCCCGGCGACGCCGGCCTGGCCGAGCATGCGTTTCAGGTTCTGCTCGCGCTGCTGCTCGAGCCTGGTCTGCTGCGCCTGCTGTTCGCGCTTTTGCGCTTCGGCCTTGGCCTTCGCGTCGCGCTCGGCCTTGTCGCGCTCGGCCTGCGCGCGCTCGGCTTTCTCCCTCTCGGCCTTCGTGCGCTCGGCACGTTCGCGTTCGTCCTTCTGGCGTTCGGCCTTCGCGCGTTCAGCCTTGGCGCGTTCGGCCTTGTCCCGCTCGGCCTGTGCCGCCTTTTCGCGCTGCTGCCGTTCGCGCTCGGCCTGTTCGCGCTGCTCCTTTTCGCGCGCGCGCGCCTTGTCGATCGCGATCTGCGCGTCGCGCTGCGCCTGCGCCTGCGCCTGCGCCGGCTCCGCGCGGGCGGGCGGCGGCGCTTCTTTAGTGGCGGGCGGTGCCGGCGGCGGGGCAGGCGGCGGCGCCTGCGGTACCGCGCGCGGCGCCGCGGCTTGCGGCACGGCCGACCACAGCTCGGCACTCACGGCCTGCGGCGCGCTGCTGCGCCAGTTGACGGCAAAGGCCAGCGCCGCCAGCAGCAGGCCGTGGGCCAGCAGCGACAGCAGCGCGCCGCGTCCCAGCCCCGGCGGCGGCGGCGGCCGCAGGTTGCCGGCCGAATCTGCTGCGGCAGCGGCAGCGGCCATCAACCGCCCTGGCGCACCGCCAGCCCGACGCGCTGCACGCCTTCGCGCTGCAGCAGGTCCATCACCCGCACCACCGCTTCGTACTTGACGTTGCGGTCGGCGCTGATCACCACCGGCACCTCGGCGTTGCCGGCCTGCGCCTGCTTCACGCGCGCAGCCAGTTGCGCCAGCGCCACCGGCCGGGCTTCGCCCTGGTCGAGCCGCAGCTTGATGCGTTCGTCGGCGCCGATCACCAGCTCGACCACGTGCGGCGGGCGCTGCTGCGCGCGCCCGACGGTGGGCACGTCGACCACGCCGGTGGTGATCAGCGGCGCGGTGACCATGAAGATGATCAGCAGCACCAGCATCACGTCGATGAACGGCACCATGTTGATGTCGTTCATCGCGCGCCGGTGGCGCGAACCCGTGCGTGCGGCTACGCCGGGCATGTCAGCGGCTCCACTGCGCGTCGTGCGGCTTGCGGCGCCGGGCGTTCGGCGGGCGCTGTCGGTCCGTTGCGGTCCTTCGGGAAGTCCGCTGTTCTTCGTTGCGTTCTTGGGCCGTTGAGGCAAAGCCGCCGAGGGGGTAGCCGGCTGCGTTCAGCCAAATTCTTATTCACTCCGCCGACTACCCCCTCGTCGGCTTTGCCGGCACCGCCAGCGCGCTTCTTCGGCAAACACCCACCGCATCGACCAGCGCGCGAACAGCGGTCTGGGCGTACCGCCGCCCGGGCCGACGGCGGGGTGGCCAACGGAGTGAATAAGAATTTGGCTGAACGGAGTTGGCCACCCCGTCGGCGGCCCCGTGCAGCACGTTTTCGCACCCGAACGAGGCCTGCTTTCGGCGCAGCGGCGAAGGACCGCAACGGACCGCAAGCCGACAGCGAAGGAAGGCGTTCCATCTTCAGGATGCCGCCGGCTGGCCGGCGGTGCTGCGCTGCAGGATGTTGGAGAACTCCTCGATGAAGGTCTCGAGCTGGATCGCGATGCGGTCGATGTCGCGCGCCAGCCGGTTGTAGGCCACCACCGCCGGGATCGCCGCGAACAGGCCGATCGCCGTGGCCACCAGCGCCTCGGCGATGCCCGGCGCCACCGTGGCCAGCGTCACCTGCTGCAGGTTCGACAGGCCGACGAAGGCGTGCATGATCCCCCACACCGTGCCGAACAGCCCGACATAGGGGCTGACCGAGCCCACCGACGCCAGGAAGCTCAGGTTGCTCTCGATCACGTCGAGCTCGCGCTGCAGGCTCGCGCGCATCGCGCGGCGCGCGCCGTCGAGCTGCGCGGCGGCGTCGAGCCGGCGCTCGCGCAGCTTCATGAACTCGCGCATGCCGGCGCCGAAGATGCGCTCCAGCGGCGCGTCGGCCGGCTTCGCGCCGCTGGCCTGCAGCAGCTCGGTCAGGCTGCGGCCCGACCAGAACTCGCGCTCGAAGCCGTCGTTGCCCTGGCGCACCCGCTTCAGGCCGAACAGCTTGCCGAAGATCACCGCCCAGCTCGCGAGCGACGTCAGCAACAGCCCGGCCATCACCAGCTGCACCACCAGGCTGGCATGCGCCACCAGGCTGAAGATCGACAGGTCCTGACTCATCGCAAACGGCTCAACACGGTCTCGGGGATGCGGCAGGGCCGCAGCTCGGCGCCGGGGCCGGCCGCGCGCGCGCAGCCGATGCGCACCTCGGCTTCGGCCAGCAGCAGCTCGCCGCGCCAGGCCTGCTGCGCGATGCGCAGCGACGCGCGCCCGGCGTCGCGCAGTTGCGCCGTCACCGCCAGCAGGTCGTCCAGCCGCGCGGCGCGCACGAAGCGCAGCGTCGCCTCGCTGACCACGAAGTGCAGCCCCTCGGCATCGAGCAGCTGCTGCTGGCCGCAGCCCAGCGCACGCAGCCACTCGGTGCGCGCGCGCTCGAAGAACTTCAGGTAGTTGGCGTAGTACACGACGCCGCCGGCATCGGTGTCTTCCCAGTACACCCGCACCGGGTGATGGAAGGCGGCCGGTGCGGCAGCGGTACCGCGGGTCTCGGTCGGGGGCGGGGCAGGCATCGGCGCGGACGATTATGCGCGACGCACCTTGCCGCCCTCGCCGCGCCGGGCCGCAAGCGCGCAGCGCCCGACCGGCGCGGCCGATCAAGCTGCCGCGGCGCTCTGCTTCAGCCGGCCCGGCCGCCGCGCCGGCCGGTGCCGCCGCGGCGCTGCCCGGCCGGCGCCCGGGCAGCGCCGGCCGGCCCGGGCGCCGGTGCCGCGGACGGCTGCGCGGTGGGTTCGCCGCTGGCGCGCCGCGCCAGCCAGGCCGCGGCTGCCAGCAGCGCCGGCATCAGCGGCGCGAGCACCCCGCGGCGCCGGCCGGTGCGCCCGGGCCCGGGCGCGTGCGCGTCGGCCGACGCCGACGCCGACGCCGACGCCGACGCCGACGTCTGCGCGGACGCCTGCGCCGGCGCGTCGGGCGCCTCGGCGCCGGCCAGCCAGCGGCGCAGCGCCCGCGCCATCTCGGCCGCGCCGGCAAAGCGATCGGCCGGGTCGCGCGCCATCGCACGCTGCGCGATCGTCGACAGCGCCCGGGGCACCTGCGCGCAGCGCTCGTGCGCCGGCTGCGGCGTGCCGCGCAGCACCGCCTGCGTGATCTGTTCGAGCGACTCGCCGTCGAAGGCGTGCGCGCCGGTCAGCAGCTCGTACAGCACGGTGCCCAGCGCGTACAGGTCGGCGCGCGCATCGACCGCGCCGCCCGCCAGCTGCTCGGGCGCCAGGTGATGCGGCGATCCGGCCACCAGGCCTTCGAGCGCCGGCAGCGCCGCGCGGTGCGCGACGCGCGCGATGCCGAAGTCCAGCACCTTCGGCCGGCCGCGCCGGGTGACGAAGATGTTGGCCGGCTTGATGTCGCAGTGCACGACGCCGCGCGCATGCGCATAGGCCAGCGCGTCGGCCACGCGCCGCACCAGCAGCGCCGCTTCGGCCGGCGTGGGCTGCCAGCCGTCGCGCAGCGCCTGGCGCAGGTCGCGGCCGCGCACCCGCTCCATCGCGATGTACACGCCCTGCGGCGACATTCCGGCGTCGAACACGGTCACGATGTGCGCGTGGCTCAGGCCCGCGGCGGCGCGCGCCTCGTTCAGGAACAGCGGGTCGAGCATCGCGCGTGCTTCGGCGCCGGCGTCGACGTGCAGCGTCTTGACCGCGACCATGCGCGACAGCAGCGGGTCCCAGGCCTCGTAGACGGCGCCGAAGCCGCCCTTGCCGAGCGCGCGCTTGAGCGCGTAGCGGCCGATGGCCAGCAGCGTGGGCGCGGCGGGCGCGCCGGGGCCGGGATCTGCCGCCGGCCCGGCGGGCGCCGGAGCGTCGGAGCCGGCCGCCGCCGCGCGCGCGCGGGCGCCGGGCCCGGACGGCTCGGCGACGGCAGGCAGCGTGGCCCAGTACGTGCGCGGCGCGGCGCCGCCTGCCGGCACGTTCGCTGCCGTACCCGCCGCCACACTCGCGGGCGAACCTGTAGCCGAATCTGCCGCTGCAATCGCCGCCGCCGCAGTCGCCGCAGTCGCCGCAGTCGCCGCAGTCGCCGCAGTCGCCGCAGTCGCCGCAGCCGTCGCAGCCGTCGCAGCCGGCGGCTGCACGATCAGCGTCGCCTCGAACGGTTGCGTGCCGTCGTCGACGTCGCGCAGGAGCAGGTTGAATTCCACGGCTGCCGAGCTTAGGCGCAGCCGCAGTGCGCCGCGGGCGCATTTGCGTGGCTTTCGCCCGGGGCCTAACGGCTTGTCACCAAATACCGCAGCGCGGCTTCGGTCGGGTGCGAACGCAGACCCTGTGCGGCGTGCTCGGGCGGGCTGCGCCGCCCGGCCTGTACGATGCGCAACCAACCCGGCCATGCCAGCGGGCCGATGCCGCAGCAGGGCCCGGCGACGCGGCCACGCCGATCCGTGGTCTCACCGCAGGGCACGCGCAGCCGATGTGCCGGCGTGCCGCCGTACGGCGGCTGCTGGCCCGGCGGTCGTCTCGTCCCGGGTCTGCTCATGCGTCCACACCCCAACCCCGCTCACCCCGCCGGCAGGCGTGCCGCCGGCCCCCGCCGGTGCGGGTGGCGGGCCGCAGCCGTCGCCCTGGGCCTGGTGCTGGCCGCCCACCTCGCCCATGCCCAGCGCGGCGCGGCCGCGGCGCCCACCGCGCCGGCGAGCGCGCCCGCACCGATCGTGCTGGTCGACCTGCCCGCGCGTGCGGAGGAAGACCATCGCCTCGCCGAACTCGCCTCGGCCCGCACCAGCGACCCCGAGGCCGTCGTGCAGCTCGAGCAGCGGCTCGCCGCGCTCGGGCGGCTGGTCGACGAGCGGCTGCGTGCACAGCGCAGCCAGAACCTGCGCCGGCTGCCGGTGATCCGCCTGGAGAGCCTGGCGCGCCGATGGGCCTTCGAGGCGCGCCGCTTCGACGCCTGGCAGGCGGACATGCAGGCCGCGTTCGCGCCCTACCTCGAGGATGCGGCCCGGCTGGCCGCCCGCCGCCGCGATTGGGAAGCCACGCGCGCCGCGACCGGCGGCGCGGCGCTGCCGGCAGCACTCGCCGGCCGCGCCGAGGCCATGTTGGCCGAACTGAAGGCCGCCGAGCAGGCGCTGGCGCCGATGCTGGCCCGTCAGATCAAGCTCGGCCAGCGAGCGAGCGTGGTCGAGTCGCGCATCCAGGCCGGCAGCGCCGACGTGACCGCGACGATCGCCGAGATCGACCGCCGCCTGCTGCACATCGACGCGCCGCCGCTGTGGTCGGCGCAGGCGGCCGGCGCCGGCAGGGAGTTCGAGTCCGCCTGGCTGGGCCTGGGCGACGAGTTGCGCTTCGCGCGGGAGTACGGCGAGCACGGCCCGGCCGAGCATCTGGCGCTCGGCCTGGTCCAAGGGCTGCTGCTCGTGCTGCTGGCCTGGCTGGTGGTGCGCAACCGCGTCGTGCCGGCATCGCAGCGGATCGCGGGCGGCGACGATGCCTCCGCGCGCGTGCTGGCGCGCCCCGTATCGGCCTGGCTGCTGCTGTCGATGCTGGCGGCGCTGGCCTTCGGCACCGGCGCGCCGCTGATCGCGCGCGAAATCGCGATGCTCGTCGCGCTGGTGCCGATGCTGCGGCTGCTGCCGCCGAGCAGCCTGCTGCGCCATGGCCGCGCGCCCTTCGTCGCGATCGTCGCGCTGTACCTGCTGCAACGCCTGGGCCTCGGCCTGATGGGCAGCAGCTACCTGTACCGGCTGTACCAGCTCGGCCTCGCCGCGCTGATGCTGGCGCTGGGCGTGTGGCTGCTGCGGCGGCAGCGGCGTCGCGGCGCCGCGCCGGACGCGCCGCCGGCGTCGCCCGCTGCGGGGGCGTTTGCCGCGGTCGCGGCCGTGCTGGCGCTCGTGGCCGCGGTCGCCAACCTGCTCGGCAACGTCTCGCTCGCCGAGATGCTGGTCGCGGGCGTGATCGACAGCAGCTACTTCGCACTGCTGATGCACGCCGGCGTCGTGATCGCGGTTGCGCTGCTGAAGCTGGTGCAGCAGTTGCCGGCCGTCGCGCGCCACGCCTGGCAGCGCGACCACGGCGCGGAACTGACACGTCTGGCGGCACGCACGCTGGCCGTGGCCGCGTTCATCGGCTGGGCCGTCTACACGCTGGACGTGTTCCGCGTGCTGCGGCCGGTGCGCGCCGCCGCCGAGGATCTGTTCTCGCACGCGTTCCGTTTCGGCGCGATCTCGATCAGCCTGGGCCACGTGTTCGTCTTCGCGCTGTCGGTGCTGGTGGCGATCGGCGTCGCGCGCGTCACGCGGCTGCTGCTGCGCGACTACCTGCTCGACCGCGAAACGCTGCCGCGCGGCGTCGGCAACAGCGTCGCGTCGCTTGCCTACTACGGCATCCTGCTGCTGGGCTTCCTGGTGGCGTTGTCGGCCACGGGCTTCGAGGTCGGCCAGCTGGCGATCGTGTTCGGCGCGCTCGGCGTGGGCATTGGCCTGGGCCTGCAGAACATCGTCACCAACTTCGTCGCCGGGCTGGTGCTGATGTTCGAGCGGCCGATCCGCCCCGGCGATGCCGTCGACCTGGCGGGCGTGTCGGGCGAGGTGCGCGAGATTGGCATGCGCGCGACCATCATCCGCACCTTCGACGGCGCCGACGTCGTCGTGCCCAACGGCACGCTGACGGCGGCCAACATCACCAACTGGACGCTGCTGGACCGCCGCCGCCGCATCGAAGTGGCCGTCGGGGTGGCCTACGGGTCGGATCCGCCGCGCATCCTGGCGCTGCTGGTCGAGACGGCGCGCCAGACGCCGGGGGTGATGCATGAGCCGCAGCCGATCGCGCTGTTCGTCGGCTACGGCAACAGTTCGCTGGACTTCGTGCTGCGCGCGTGGACGCGCGACTTCGACCGCTCGGTGATCGTCGGCAGCGAGCTGCGCACGCGCGTGCTGCAGGCGTTGAACGAGGCCGGGGTCGAGATCCCGTTCAACCGGATCGACCTCAACCTGCGCAGCGTGTCTGCGGCGGCCGGCAGCGCGCTGCGCTCGGCCACACCGGCCGCGCCGGGCCCGCAACCGCCGCGCGATGGTGCGCCGACATGACGCCCGGCGCGCAGCGCGCCGCCGCCGGCACGGATCGGCCCGTGCCGCGGTGGCCGCCGGCGGCGCTGCCGGCGCCGCGCCGCGGCCCTGCCCGGGCGAACCGCAGGCGCGGCGCGATCAGCGCGTGGCCGCGCGTGCGGCCCGCGCCGCGGCCACTTCGGCCGGGCGCAGCGCGGCGGCGGTGCGGTCGAGCACGCCGTTGACGAAGCGGTGGCCGTCGGTGCCGCCGAAGCTCTTGGCCAGTTCCACGCCTTCGTTGATGACCACGCGGTACGGGATCTCGACGCAGTGGCGCAATTCGTACGCGCCGATCCACAGCACCGCGTGCTCCACCGGCGACAGCAGCGCCAGCGCGCGGTCCAGCGCCGGCGCCAGCAGCGCGTCGAGCGCGTCGGCCTCGGCAATGCAGCCGTGCAGCAGCGCGTCGAAGTGTTCGCGGTCGATCTGCGCGAAGTCGTCCATCTCCTGCAGGTGCGCCTCGATCTGCGCCGGCTCGGCACGCGCCAGCAGCCACTGGTACAGGCCCTTGAGCGCGACTTCGCGCGCGCGCCGCCGCGCGCTGCGCGGGTTGGGGCGCTTGCGTGCCGGCCCGGCCGCGGGCGCGTCGCCGTGCTCCGCGGTGGTCACAGCGCGTCCAGCAGTTGCGCCATCTCGATCGCCACGCGCGCCGCGTCGCGGCCCTTGTCGGCGGCGCGGGCCCAGGCCTGGGCCTCGTTCTCGACGGTCAGGATGGCGTTGGCCACCGGCAGGCGGTGGTCGAGCGCGACCCGGCTGACGCCGGCGCCGCTTTCGTTGGCCACCAGCTCGAAGTGGTAGGTTTCGCCGCGCACGATGCAGCCCAGCGCGATGAGCGCGTCGAAGTCGTCGCCGTCGGCCAGCGCCTGCAGCGCCAGCGGGATCTCGAGCGCGCCCGGCACCTGCACGCGGCGGATGTCGGCCTCGGCCACGCCCAGCGCCGCCAGCTCGGCCAGGCAGGCGCGCAGCAGCTCGGCGGTGACGGCCTCGTTGAAGCGTGCCTGCACGATGCCCACGCGCCGCCCGGTGCCGTCGAGGCCCTGCGCGCTGCCCTGGTCGGCGTGCTGCATGCTCAATCCCCCGCGCCGACGAAGCCGGTGACTTCGAGGCCGTAGCCGGTCATGCTGGGCATGCGCCGCGGGCTGCCCAGCAGCTTCATGCGCGCCACGCCCAGCTCGCGCAGGATCTGCGCGCCGATGCCGTAGGTGCGCAGATCGAGCATCGCCGCGGGCGCCGCCGCCGGCACGTCGGGCGCGCCCAGCAGCCGCGCCTCGAACGCGACGCTGTCCTGCTGGGTGCAGTTCAGCAGCACCGCGATGCCGCGGCTCGCGGCGTGCAGCGCCGTCAGCGCGCGCGGCAGCGGCCAGCTGTGGCCGCTGTCGCCGGCATCGAGCAGGTCGAGCGCGGTGAAGGGCTCGTGCACCCGCACCAGCACCTCGTCGGCCGGGCCCCAGCTGCCGTGCGCCAGCGCCAGGTGCACGCCGCCGGCGCGGTCGCCGAACACGTGGCAGTCGAAGAGCCCCTGCGCGGTGTGCAGCCGGCGCTGGCCGCGGTGCTTGATCAGCGTCTCGTGGCGGCTGCGGTGGCCGATCAGGTCGGCGATCGTGCCGATCTTGAGCCCGTGCTCGCGCGCGAAGACCTGCAAGTCCGGCAGCCGCGCCATCGTGCCGTCGTCCTTCATGATCTCGCAGATCACCGCGGCCGGCTCGAGCCCCGCCATGCGCGCCAGGTCGCAGCCGGCTTCGGTATGGCCGGCGCGCATCAGCACGCCGCCGTCCTGCGCCTGCAGCGGGAAGATGTGGCCGGGCTGCACCAGGTCGCTGGCCTTGGCGTCGCGCGCCACCGCCGCCTGCACGGTGCGCGCGCGGTCGGCGGCCGAGATGCCGGTGGTCACCCCGGTGGCCGCCTCGATCGACACCGTGAACGCGGTGCCGTGCTGCGCCATGTTGTGGCGCGTCATCGGCGGCAGGTTCAGCCGCTCGCAGCGCTCGCGCGTCAGCGTCAGGCAGATCAGCCCGCGCGCGTGGCGCGCCATGAAGTTGATCGCCGCCGGCGTCACGTGCTCGGCGGCGAGGATCAGGTCGCCCTCGTTTTCGCGGTCTTCCTCGTCGACGAGGATCACCATGCGGCCGGCGGCAAGCTCGGCCACCAGCTCGGGTACGGGTGCGATCGGCATCGGCGGATTGTAGGCGGCGCCCCTCGCGGGCCCCGGCCGGCGCCGCGCCCGGGACGGCACGCCGGTTTGCCCGCGGCTGGCCGCGCGTGCTGCCCGGGCGCGTGCGGCGCGGCCGCCGTCAGCCGGGCGCCGGCGCGCTGCCGAGCATGCGCTCGACGTAGCGCGCGATCAGGTCCACCTCGAGGTTCACGCGCATCCCCGGCGCCAGGGTGCCGAGCGTGGTCTGCTGCAGCGTGTGCGGGATCAGGTTGATGCTGAACAGGCAGCCGTCGGCCGCGTCTTCGACCCGGTTGACGGTCAGGCTGACGCCGTTGACGGTGATCGAGCCCTTGTACGCGAGGAAGCGGGCCAGCTCGTGCGGTGCGCGCACGCACAACTCGTGGTGGCCGCCCAGGTCGGCGAAGCGGGTGACGGTGCCGATGCCGTCCACATGGCCGCTGACCAGGTGGCCGCCGAGGCGGTCATTGGCGCGCAGCGCCTTCTCGAGGTTGACCGGCCCGGGCGCGTCGAGCCCGGCGGTCTTGTCCAGGCTCTCGGCCGAGATGTCGAGCTCGAAACGCGCGGCTGCGGCGTCGAAGGCGGTGACCGTCATGCACGCGCCGTTCAGCGCGATGCTGTCGCCGCCCTGCACGTCGCCGAGGTAGCCGGCGGGCGCCTGCACCACCAGGTGCAGCCCGCCCGGCGCCGGCCGGGCTTCGGTGATCCGGCCGATGCCGGTGATGATGCCGGTGAACATGCGGCGATTGTCGGCCATCGCCGCGCCGCGCCCGGCGAACGACGCGTGCCGCCCGGGCAACCCCGGGCGCCCGCCAAGGCGGCCCGGGCGCCTGCCCGGGCCATGGGGCGCGCTCAGCCGGCCCGGCGCGCGTGCAGCCGCAGGGTGCGGCTTGCCGGGTGATGCCCGCATCTGCAAGCCGGGCCGGCGTGCGATGCAGTGCGCGCTCAGCGTTCGCCGGGCCGGCGCGCGCGCAGCCGCAGGTCTTCGCCGACGCACGCCACGTCCACGAAGCGCCAGCGCAGCGCGTCGGCGAGCGTGTCGAACGGCCCCAGTGCCGCCAGATCGCGCCCGGCGCCGATCAGCAGCGGCGCCACGTACACCAGCAGCTCGTCCACCAGTCCCGCACGCAGCAGCGCGCCGTTGAGCGTGCGGCCGGCCTCGACGTGCAGCTCGTTGACTTCGCGCCGCGCCAGCTCGTCCACCAGCGCCGCCAGGTCCACCAGCCCGCCGGGCGCGGGCAGCCGGCACAGCGCGGCGCCGCGCGCCTGCAGCGCGGCGGCGCGCGCTGCAACGGCAGCGTCGGCTGCGCTGGCTGCGTCGGCTGCGCCGGCCGAAAAGGCTGCGGTGGCGGCAATGGCTGCGCTGGCCGCAACGGCCGCATCTGTCGCGTCGGCCGCTGCGGCCGTTGCAGCCTTTGCAGCCGTTGCAGCTGTTGCAGCCGTTGCAGTCGTTGCGGTCGTTGCAGCCGTTGCGGTCGTAGCAGCCACGCCGCCTGCGTCGGCCGCATGCACGACCAGCACCGCGCCCGGCGGCGCCAGGATGCGTGCCGCCGGCGGCGTGCGCAGCCGCGAATCGGCCACCACGCGCAGCGGCTGGCGCGCGCTGGGGACCAGCCGCACGTCCAGCCGCGGGTCGTCGTCGCGCACCGTGCCCACGCCGGTGAGCACCGCGCCGGCGCGGCGGCGCCATGCGTGGCCGTCGGCGCGCGCCGCCTCGCCGGTGATCCATTGGCTGGCGCCGTTGGCGAGCGCCGTGCGGCCGTCGAGCGACGCCGCGATCTTCAGGCGCACCCACGGCCGGCCGCGGGTCATGCGCGCGAAGAAGCCGATGTTCAGCTCGCGCGCCGCCACGGCGGCGTCGCTGTCGGGCGGTGCCACTTCCACCGCGATGCCGGCCGCGCGCAGCCGCGCGAAGCCCTGGCCGGCCACGCGCGGGTTCGGGTCGCCCACAGCGGCCACCACGCGTGCAATGCCGGCGGCGGCCAGCGCTTCGCAGCACGGCGGCGTGCGGCCGTGGTGCGCGCAGGGCTCGAGGCTGACCCAGGCGGTGGCGCCGCGCAATTCGTGCCCGGCCGCGCGCGCCGCCTGCAGCGCCACCACCTCGGCGTGCGGCCCGCCCGCCTGCTGCGTGAAGCCGCTGCCGAGCACGCGGCCGTCGGCGGCACCGATCACGCAGCCCACGCGCGGGTTCGGGTCGCTCAGGCCCACCGCCTGTTGGGCCAGCGCGAGCGTGTCGCGCAGGCGGGCGAGGTCGAGGTCGGCGAGCGGCATGCGCGCGAGTCTAGGGCGGCGGCGCAGCCGGCAGCGGGGGCGCGAAAACGACGACGCCCGTCGGCGACGGGCGTCGGTGGGCGAAGGCGCCTCGAGCCCTCAGCGCTTGCGGCGGCGTGCGGCCCAGCCCATCGACGCCAGGCCCAGGGCCAGCAGCGCGGCGGTCGAGGGTTCGGGCAGCGGCGGCGGCTGATCGCGCTGCTTGGTCGTCAGCGTGATGTCGTCGAAGACGACCTTGTTTGGCGTGCCGGAGAAGGCGATCTTGGTGATCTGCAGGCCGTCGAAGAACTTGGTGGAGACAGCCGCCTCGATCAATTGCCAGCCGCAGAAGCCATCGGTTCCAGGCGTGCTGCAGACGGCGAGCGTCGGCAATGGGATGAGTTCGCCGGTGTCCGTGACCAGCGAAACTGCCGGCGCCGATCCTGTGCCGCCGGCGTTGTACCAGAAGCTCAGGCTGGTCAGCAGCCAACCGTTCGTCACGCTCAGTGAAAACCCGGCGGCCGTCGAACCGACCGCCCACCAGCCCGAATGAGCCGTGGCGAAGTTGCCCTGACCACTCGGGTCTTGCAATGACCCGATAGCGAAGGCGTTGTCGTCAAAGACGATGTTCCAGGGCTTGTTGCCATTGCGGCTGAACCCGCCCGGTTGATCGGAGTTGTAGTACCCAAGAATGGCCGAGCCCGCAGTTTGCTCCGGTACTCCGGTTCCCTTGGCCGGCGCAATGCCGGTATTGCTCGGGCCATCGAAGTCCAATGTGACTAGATCAGCCCATGCCGGGGATGCGCTGTAGACCAACGCGGCGATGGCGGCTGCCGCTGCAACACGAAATGGTTTCATGGGGTTTCTAAGTTTTGGTTGTCGCGATGCCGGCTCGCAAAAGCGTGCATTTGTGCACGTTCGGCGCCGCGACTGTAGCCCCAAGCCCGGCCCTCGCGAAGCCGCAGGGGCCCCCTCATCCTCGGGGGCGGCGACAAGCGCGGCGTGGCCGCGGGTGCGTCAGGGCAACGTGACCGGAGGCTGGTGCGCCGCCGTGCCGGTGGGGCAGGCGGCGGTCTTGTCGATCACCAGGTAGTTCTGGTCGGGCAGCGATGTCTTCAGCGCCGTGTATTCCTGCGGGTGGCCAGGATTGCCGGGCAGCGCGTTGACGTAACGGCACACCGACTGCGTGGACAGGTCCAGCGGCGGGACGAGCTTGACGGTTCCAGTCCAGCCGACGGTGCCGGTGGGGACGACGCAGACATAGGCGGTGAAGGTGGCAGGCGGACCCAGGTTGAACGCGAAGCACTGGCCGTCCGTGAAACCGCTGCTCCCCTTCGCCCGCACGGCCAGTGTCAGTGCCGTGTCCGCCGGCGCGGCGGCATCCGGGCTCGGGCCGAAGGAGAAGCGCACGAAGCCGCTGATCATCACCGACGGTTTGGGCATGCACTGGCTGGCCGGCATCAGCTGCGACAGATTGGTGCCGGGGAAGGTGCACTCGCTGGTGATTACGCCGGTGCTGTTGTCGAACAGCCAGACCGTGGTTCCCATGCCTCCCGGCTGGTAGGCAGTGCGGCCGTCGCCCAGATCGCGCGTGTTCTGGCCCTGCGGCACCAGCGGGTTGCGGCCCTGCGGCAGCCGCTCGGGGATGCCGGCCGGTTGCGCGGCGAGCAGCAGCGCGACGCGCGGATCGAAGGCTCCGATGATGGTGTCGAGCGTGATCGTTTGCGTCTCGCCGCTGCGGTCGGGCCAGGTGACGGCGAGCCGGAGATCCTTGCGCCCTGCGCCGGCCGGCTCGGCCACGGTGCGCGTGATGGTGTAGGTGGTGTTGGTGATGAAGGAGGACGGCACCGTCTCGGTGCCGTTTGCGATCGTCGCGAAACTCGTCTGTCCGGTCTCGGGCGTGCCGAGCACGCTGAAGGCGCGGTCCGATTCGATCGCCTCCTGGCCCAGGCGCACCGCCTCGCTGCGCTGCCTGGCGATGTCGGCGTTGTAGCGCAGCGTGGCCTGCACGCCGACCACCGCAAGCATGCCGAAGGCCATCACCGCCAGCGCGACCACCGCCTCGACCAGCGTGGTGCCGCGCGCGCGCGGCAGACGGGAGCGGTGCGTGTTCATGAGCCGAAGTCGCGCCAGCTGCCGGGCACGCGGGCAAAGGAGCCGAAGTCGAGCACTTGGCGCGCCACGATTTCCCGCGCGCGGCTGACCAGATCGGCGTCGTAGAAAAGCTGCGGCGCGCCGATGATTTCGAAGTGGCCTGCGGGCGTGCTCGTGGTGTCGCCCTCGGCGATCGCGGCGCCGTGCAGCGTGACGCCAGTGGCGCCGGTGGCGTCGAGCCGGGTGCCGCGGCTGTAGACCAGCCCATAGATGGTGGCCGTGCTGCCCGAGGCGAAGTTCAGGTTGCCGTTGACCACCAGGATCACCGGTGCACCGGCGCTGCCCAGCGTGAGCGGCGCATCGGCGCCGACGTTGAGATCGCCGTCGATCCACAGGATGCGGCCCGGGTGGGCGTCTGCCGCCTGCTGCAAGGCCAGGCGGCACTCGGCGCCGCAGCTCAGCCGGTGCACGGCCGGCTGCAGCCGCAGCGCGTCGGGCGGCACGCCGAAGGTTGCGAGGAAGAAGCGCTCGCCGGCGCTGAGCCCGGCGTTGGCCGCGATGGACAGCGTGGAGTCGACCACCACCAGCCGGTCGATCACCGCCTGCACCAGCGGTGTGCCGGGCGGGCCGCCGAGGTTGGCGTCAGTGATCGCCGGCGTGACCGCGCCCCCGCTGTAGATGGCGACGGCGCCGGGTACGTCGGCGACGAAGCGTGCATCGCCGCGGGCCAGACCGCCGCGCACCATCAGCGCCGCCGCAGGCACCTGGGTCAGCGCCGGGGTCAGTGCCACCTGCGCGGTGATCTCGGCATAGGCATCCGCGCCGGCGGAAACACTTGCGTCGCACGCGTTGCCCAGGCTGCTGCAGCCGCGCGACACGACTTTCACCAGATCGGGTTGGCCGGCAACCGTCTCAAAGGCGACCCTGAAGGCCGGAGCCGGCCCGGCGCCACCCGGTGCGCTCAACGTGGGACTGCCTGAATTGGGGCAGCTGCAGACCCAGCCGGAAGCGCTGCGTACGCACGCGGCACGAATTCGCAGCGAGACTGTGTCCGTGGGCCAGGGACGAACCTGAATCTCGCCGTTGCCCAACGGCTGCAGGTAGCGCTCGCGGAAGGGCGTCGATACCCCGTCGTCGGTCGGCTGGCACGCGGCATCGATCCGGCCGCCATTGAGCATCGCGACCGCCCATTCGAGCCCCGCCTCGGCTGCTTCCAGCGCCTGGGTCGATCGGTAGTTGTTGGCCGAGGTGCGCTGCTCGAAGATCAGGTTGCGGCTGGCGTAGGCAGCCACCAGCGACATGATGAAGAACAGCACCATCACCACCACCAGCGCGGCGGCGCCGCGTGCGGCGGCGGTGGGTCGGAAGGCGGCTGCGGGCTTCATCGGCGCTCAGGCCGGGCAGGCGCCGCTGGGCAGGTCGTTGCGCAGGCGCACGCTCTCGCGCACGCTGCGCACGACATTCGAGTCGGAAACGGCGTGGCCGGTGATCTCGATGTCGTAGCGACGGATCTCCAGCGTCGGCCAGCAGGCCTTGCCGCCGCCAAGGCATTCCTTGAAGCAGGCCTGTTGCACCGATTGCGACTGCGGCGTGACAGTGAACCCGGTGACCTGGAGCACGGTGGGATCGGTCAACTGCTGCCAGGTGCCGCCGATCAGCATCTTGATCGCGCCGCCGTCGAGCTTGAAGCCGAACTCCTCGCTATTGGCGTCGACGAGATTGTCGGCATCGCGCGCGTAGCTGAAGTCGATCTGCCCGGCAGCGGCGCCGGCGTCGGCGTAGGGGTTCGATGCGGCAGCAGGGTTCGAGCCTTGCCACAGCCCCTGCTGCGAATTGCCCCAGTAGCCGGCGCGGCGAAGGTCGCGCGCGATCAGGTCAGCCGCTGCGCGCAGGTCCTGCTGCACCTGGGTTTCGAGCGTCAGCCTGCGGTTGTCGCCAATCTGGTTGACGGCGACGAAGCTGGCGCCGGCCACGACAATCAGGCCGACCGCGATGCCGACCATCAATTCGACCAGCGACAGGCCGCGCGCCGGCCGGCTCGCCGTATGGCGTTGCCGACGATTGATCAGTCGCATGCCGCTGCTCCGCGGATCGAAGCATCGGGTGAGCACACTGTCGGCCGGCCGCTCATGTGGACCGAGGTGCGCAGCTTGCCACTGATCGAGCTTTGCACGCCGACCACGAAGTCGGCCCAGCCGGCCACGGCTTCGGGCGCGTGCCCCGGCCACTCGGCCAGCCCTCGATGCGCAGTGAACATCACGTAGATCTGCGGCAGCGATGGTGGGCTCAGCGTGACGTTGGTCGAACGCAGCACTTGCACCGTCCTGATTTCCTCGACTTCCGGGATGGCGGGACAGGCGGTCCCGATCGGATTGCGGCAGTCGCAACGGCCGCTCGCACCACGTGTGTGGACGGTGTAGCAGGTCATCGGCGGCTGCCCGGGCAGATCCTCCGTCTGGAAGGTGACGTAGACCTCGCGATTGCGCGCCACCGCCTCCGACCGCGCCAACTGCAGCGACGTGACCAGCTCGGCATTCACCGCCGCCACCCGCTGACGCGCGATGAAGTCGCGAAACGACGGCACGGCCAGCGCCAGGATCACGGCAGCCACCATCACCACCACCATCATCTCGATCACGGTGAAGCCGGCGACGATGCCGCGAGGCCGCCGCGCGGGCGCTGCTACTTGGCCCAGCATCGCTTGCCTTCGGTGTCGGTGACGTTGCCGGCGTCGACCGAGCTGTATTTCAGGTTGCCGCCGGTCAGCGTCAGCACCAGCTTCTGGCAGGCGCTGTCGCCGGCCTGCGTGGTGCCGCTGCGCGCGCTGGCGGTCACGGTGTAGCCGGCGGCGCCGACATCGCTGAGCGCAATCGTGTAGTAGTCGGTCGTGGCGTTCAGGCCCAGGCCGTCGGGCGGCGCCGTGCTGAGCTGGTCGGCATAGCTGGCGTTGTTGGCGCGAAAGCGCTCCTGCGCCTGCTGCACCTGCGAGATCGCGGCGAAGGCGTCGGAGCGCCGGCCCTTGCGGATCGAATCCATGAAGCTCGGCAGCGCCACCGCCGCCAGGATCGCCACCACCGCCACCACGATCATCGCCTCGATCAGCGTGAAGCCGCGCCGCGGGCGGCGGCGCAGCAAGGTGGGGCAGGGGGCCGGCATGCGCACGATTATCCGGGCGTGAAGTGCGTCACGAAGCCCGGGCCGCGGCCGTCCGTCGCCGCCGCGGCGCCGTTCGTCCGCGGGTGCGGTTGCACGGACTGGCGCACGGCTTGCGGCCATCAGCAGCGCCGGTAGCCGGGCAGCGCGGCGTCGGGCGTGCAGGCGCGCACGCGGCCCATGATGTTGACCACCTGGTGCAGCGCCGCGCCGCTGCGAGCGGTGAAGCGCACCGTGGCGGTGGGGGTGGCGGTGCCCAACACCGGGTCGAACACCATCGAGCGCACGTTGGCCTGCAGGCCCACGCGCTCGCCGGCGGCGAAGCGCACGCTGCGCTGCGCCTCGGCGCCGCCGGTGCACACCGGCGGCTGGCCGTCGTCGCTGCCGCAGCCGCAGGCGCCGGCGGCGCCGGTGTGCAGCACGTAGCAGCTGCCGGCCGCGCTGCTGGCAAAGCTGATGCGCAGCGGCTGGTTGCGCGCCACGGCCAGGCTGCGCGCGTGGTGCACGTCAGTTTCGAACTGCGCGGCGGCGCCTTCCAGGTGGCGGCGCTGGATCGCCTGCTCGAAGCCGGGCGCGACGATGCCGGTGGCCACTGCCGCCAGCGCAGTGGCGACGCTGCTCTCCACCAGCGATACGCCGCGCTGGCGGCGGCGGGACGGCAGGCGCAGCGGCAGGGCAGGCAGGCGGCGGGCGGTGCGGTTCATCGGGGGCCTCCAGGCGGTGATCGGTGCGATCACTGTAGGAAGCCGCGCCGCGCCGCGCGTCGCCTGCGCGGGGGTGCGCGCCGGTCTCTTCGGAGGGCCCCCGGATCGGCACCCCCATCGGGGGGATGCGGCGCGCAGCCCGGCCGCGCGAGGCCGGGGGGCGGCGATCAGATGTCGCGGATCAGCCGGCGGAACTCGTCCACGTCCTCGAAGCTGCGGTACACGGAGGCGAAGCGCACGTAGGCCACCTTATCGATGCGCTTGAGCTCGCGCATCAGCAGCTCGCCCAGGCGCGCGCTGGCGACTTCGCGCGCGCCGCTGGTGAGCAGCCGCTCCCGGATGCGCTCGAGCGCCGCGTCCACCTGCTCGGTGCTGACGGGGCGCTTGCGCAGCGCCAGCATCATCGACGCGCGCAGCTTGGCGGCGTCGAACTCGACGCGCGAGCCGTCCTTCTTGACCACCGACGGCAGCGCGATCTCGGCGCGCTCGTAGGTGGTGAAGCGCTTGTCGCACTTCTGGCAGCGGCGGCGGCGGCGGATCGCGCCGCCGTCGTCGGATTCGCGGGTCTCGACGACCTGCGTGTCGTCGTGGCCGCAGTAGGGGCAGCGCATCGGGTGCGGGCGGCGCGCCTGGCCGTTGCCGGCCCGGCCTTCAGCCGTAGACCGGGAAGCGCTGCGTCAGCGCCGCCACCTTGGCGCGCACCTCGGCGATGCGGGCCTCGTCGTCCGGCTTGTCGAGCACGTCGGCGATCAGGTTCGCGGTGGCGCGCGCCTCGGCTTCGCCGAAGCCGCGCGTGGTCATCGCCGGCGTGCCCAGGCGGATGCCGCTGGTGACCATCGGCTTTTGCGGGTCGTTGGGGATGCCGTTCTTGTTGCAGGTCATGTGCGCGCGGCCGAGCAGGTCTTCGGCCTGCTTGCCGGTCAGGCCCTTGGGCCGCAGGTCGACCAGCATCAGGTGGCTCTGGGTGCCGCCGCTGACGATGCGCAGCCCGCGCTCGATCAGCGTGCGCGCCAGCACGTCGGCGTTCTTCACGACCTGCGCCTGGTAGGTCTTGAATTCCGGCGCCAGCGCCTCCTTGAAGGCCACCGCCTTGGCGGCGATCACGTGCATCAGCGGCCCGCCCTGGATGCCGGGGAAGATGGCGCTGTTGATCTTCTTGGCGACGGCCTCGTCGTTCATCAGCACGATGCCGCCGCGCGGGCCGCGCAGGCTCTTGTGGGTGGTGCTGGTGACCACGTCGGCGTGCGGCACCGGGTTGGGGTACACGCCCGCGGCGATCAGCCCGGCGTAGTGCGCCATGTCCACCATGAACACCGCGCCCACCGCCTTGGCCACCCGGGCGAAGCGCTCGAAGTCGATGTGCAGGCTGTAGGCGCTGGCGCCGGCGATGATCAGCTTGGGCCGGGCTTCGTGCGCCAGGCGCTCCATCGCGTCGTAGTCGATGGCTTCGTTGGCGTCCAGCCCGTAGCTGACCACCTTGAACCACTTGCCGCTCATGTTGAGCGCCATGCCGTGCGTCAGGTGGCCGCCTTCGGCCAGGCTCATGCCCATGATCGTGTCGCCGGGCTGCAGCAGCCCGAAGAACACCGATTGGTTGGCCTGGCTGCCCGAGTTGGCCTGCACGTTGGCGTAGGCCGCGCCGTAGAGCTGCTTGATGCGCTCGATCGCCAGCGTCTCGACCACGTCGACGTTCTCGCAGCCGCCGTAGTAGCGCCGGCCGGGGTAGCCCTCGGCGTACTTGTTGGTCATCTGGCAGCCCTGGGCCGCCATGACCGCGGGCGACGCGTAGTTCTCGCTCGCGATCAGCTCGATGTGCTCTTCCTGGCGGCGGTTCTCGGCTTCGATCGCGGCCCAGACTTCGGGGTCGGTGCTGGCGATGGTGGAGCGTTGGCGGTCGAACATGGCAGTCCTCGTCGGGTGGGGTGCGGACCCGTCGCGCCGCGACGCCAGCCTGCGCGGCGTGGCGGGCGGGGGCTGCCCAGGCGAGCGGCTAGGTCACGCGGGCCGAAGGGCACCGCATGCCGCGCTCCCCGGTGGTCGGTCCACCTCGGCCTGCCGGCCTGATCGCCAGTCGCGCGGAAAAGGCCGCAGTGTAGCGGCCTGCAATCGGCGGCGCGGGCTGCTCAGCGCAGCAGCGCCACCTGCTCTGCGGCGTCCGCCGGCGCGGGCGCTTCCGGCGCCGCGGCCGGAGCCGGCGCCGGCGCGACCGTGCGCACCGTCTGCGCGGTGGTCGGCACCTTCCTGCCGGCGGCCACCTGGGCCATGCGGCCATGCTCGGCCATCACCTTGTCCTTGTAGCCGCCGTCGTTGCCGGTGTTGGCGGCGCCGACGTACCAGCGCAGGCCGGCTTCGATGCCGCCGGCGCGCGCGATGCATTCGCGCAACACCTGCACGCCGACGCGCAGGTTGCTGATCGGGTCGAAGGCGGCGTGGCTGCCGCCGAAGGGCTCGTACTTCTCCACGTGCACGCGCGTCATCACCTGCATCAGCCCCTGCGCGCCCATCGGGCTCTGGGCGAAGGGGTTGAAGCGCGATTCGATCGCCACCACCGCCAGGATCAGCGTCGGATCCAGGCCGACCTTCTGGCCGATCACCCAGGCTTCCTGCACCAGCCGGCCCACCGGCTCGGGCGCCACCGCATAGCGCCGCGAGATCCACTGCGCCACCGCGGCCTGCGGGCGCGAGAGTTCGGCGGTGTGCACCGCGGTGGCGCGGTTCACGGCATCGGCGTCGGCTTCGATCGCGGCTGGCGCCGGATCGTCGGCTTCGTCGGCGCGCACGCCGTGCCGCTCTTGCAGCCAGCCCAGCGCCAGGGTTTCGGTACGGGTGCGCAATTCGGTGTTGCCGGCCACATAGGCCATCGACAGCAGCACCGCCAGGCCGACCAGGGCCAGGCTGTTGTGGCTGAGTTCGAGGGCACCGTTGCCGATGTCGCGCAGCATTACTGCCGTGCCGCGGCGCAAAGCCTGCCACCTCGACTTCAAAGTCGTTCGTCGATCCATCTCCATCCTCGCTTGGCCGGGCGGCCGGTCGGGCCGTTCCCGGGTGTCGAGCCGGCTCTTGCCGGCACCATCGTCACCCCGGCGTGTGGCCGAGGCGACCGCGATAATCGAACGCGGCGGGCATGCTGATGCCCGCATCGACAGCACGGCGGGGCATGCTCACCCGCTCCGCGCCATCCACCACCAGACTCGAACCCTAGGGATAACCCTGGCGGCTGTGAAGTTGTGGCGGATTCTAAAAACCTCGATATATCGAGTCAAGCATAAGACACGGCTCTCTAATATCAGCGAACAGATGAAATACGCCGACCTGCGGGACTTCATCGGGCAGCTCGAGCAGGCGAAGAAGCTGGTCCGCGTGGCCGATCGGGTGTCAACCCGGCTCGAAATGACGGCAATCTGCGATCGCGTGCTGCGTGCGGGCGGCCCGGCGCTGCTGTTCGAACGCCCCGACGGTTACACGATTCCGTGCCTCGCCAACCTGTTCGGCACCCCGGAACGGGTGGCGCTGGGCATGGGCGCGGCCGGGCCGGGCGAGCTGCGCGAGGTCGGCCGGATGCTGGCCAGCCTGAAAGAGCCGGAGCCGCCGCGCGGCGTGCAGGATGCCGGCCGCCTGCTGCACATGGCCAAGGCGCTGTGGGACATGAAGCCGCAGAAGCTGCGGCGTGCGCCCTGCCGCGAAGTGGTGTTCGAGGACAGCGACATCGACCTCGGCCGGCTGCCGGTGCAGACCTGCTGGCCCGACGATGCCGGCCCGCTGATCACCTGGGCGCTGGTGGTCACGCGCGGCCCGCAGGCGGTGCCCTCGCCGCGGCTGCGGCAGAACCTGGGCATCTACCGCCAGCAGGTGATCGGCCCACGGCGCGTGATCATGCGCTGGCTGGCGCACCGCGGCGGCGCGCTCGACTTCCGCGACTTCGCGCAGGTCAACCCGGGCAAGCCGTTCCCGGTGGCGGTGGCGCTGGGCGCCGACCCGGCGACGATGCTCGGCGCGGTCACGCCGGTGCCCGACACGCTGTCGGAATACCAGTTCGCCGGGCTGCTGCGCGGCCGCCGCACCGAGGTGGTCGACACCGGCGTCGGCGAAGGAGATCTGAAGCTGCAGGTGCCCGCGGGCGCCGAGTTCGTGCTCGAGGGCCATGTGCCGCCGGCACCGCCCGGCTACCGCGGCATGAGCGAGACCGGCGTGGCGCTGCGCGAGCAGGGCGGCTACTTGCACGCGCTGGAAGGCCCGTTCGGCGACCACACCGGCTACTACAACGAGCAGGACTGGTTCCCGGTGTTCGAGGTCTCGCGCCTGACCCATCGGCGCGACCCGATCTACCACACCACCCACACCGGCAAGCCGCCCGACGAGCCGGCGGTGCTGGGCGTGGCGCTGAACGAGGTGTTCGTGCCGATCCTGCAGAAGCAGTTTCCCGAGATCGCCGACTTCTACCTGCCGCCCGAAGGCTGCAGCTACCGCCTGGCGGTGGTGTCGATCCGCAAGGCCTACGCCGGCCACGCCAAGCGCGTGATGTTCGGCATCTGGAGCTTCCTGCGCCAGTTCATGTACACCAAGTTCGTGGTCGTCACCGACGACGACGTGGACGTGCGCGACTGGAAGGAGGTGGTCTGGGCGATCACCACGCGCATGGATCCGGTGCGCGACACCGTGCTGGTGCCGCACACGCCGATCGACTACCTCGACTTCGCGTCGCCGGTCAGCGGGCTGGGGGGCAAGCTCGGCTTCGACGCCACCAACAAGTGGCCGGGCGAGACCGCGCGCGAATGGGGCCGGCCGATCGCGATGGAGCGCGCGGTGCTCGACCGCGTCGATGCGCTGGTGCAGCGGCTGCTGCCGGGCTGAGGGCGGCCGGCCTGCGCCGGGCCGCTTGCCCCTTGGGTCTGCCCTGGATCAAGACTCGGCCGGAACCCGACTTCGGGGGGTGGTCGAAGGCTTGCCTGCCGCCGCCGATTGGCTTAGATTGGCAGCGCCTGCTTGCAGGCAACACCGATGGCGCAGTCCCTGCGCCTAAAGGGGCCCCGGACCTGATTCCTCTGGAGCCCCGGCGGCGGTCTCACCGCCAGCCCCTTCCGGCCGCAAGGCCGGAAGGGGTTTCGCATTTCTGGGGCGGCTGTCGTGCCGGTTGGGCGCGCCCGAATGTGAACTTTCCCGGTGGATCCTGTCGGCGCGTGCCGCTGGTGCGTCCCACTGGTGCGTCGCACTCGTGCTGCCGCCGGCGCGTGCCGCCGCATCAGGCGCCGGCCAGCAGCCCCAGGTATTCGTGCAGCGCCAGGTTGGTCTTGCGCATGCCGGCGGCGCTCGGCAGCCAGCGCAGCACGCCGCGCACGTCGTCGTCGGCCAGCCCCATCGGCGCGGGCACCAGCGCGATGCCGGCGCCGCGGCGCTGCACCGCCTGCTCGAAGGCGCGCAGGCTGCGGCGCATGTGGAAGCCGTGGGTCACGAGCACGATGCGCTTCACGCCGGCCGCCTGCAGCAGCGCCACGCTGCGTTCGGCGTTCTCGCGCGTGTCGCGCGATTCGCCCTCGGCCCAGCGCAGCGGCCGGCCGAAATCGCGCGTCGCGGCCAGCGCCGCCGCGTCGGCTTCGGTCGGGCCGTCGGTGCCGGCGTGGCCGATGCCGCCGCTGTAGGCCACCGGCCAGCCGGTCTCGCGCCCGAGCCAGATCCCGTAGCGCAAGCGCTCGGCGGCCATGGGGCCCGGGTTCGGCCCGCCGTATTCCGGTGCGTAGGCTTCGCGGCCCGAGCCGAGCACGACGATCGCGCCGGGCCCGCTGCGGCGCAGCGCCTGGATGTCCTGCGCGCTCAGCGCCTGGTGCGGCGCCGTCAGCCGGCGCTGCAGCATCTGGCCGACACCGGTGGTGCTGCACAGCCAGATGCCGGCGGCGCCGAGCAGCAGGCAGCTCCACTGCCAGGCCGGCCGGCGGCGCAAGACCCAGCCGCCGCCGAGCATCAGCGCCAGCCACGGCACCGGCGGCAGCAGCAGCGCGGTCGCGACCGGTTTGAGCGCGAGCAGGTCGAAGTGGGTCAGCCAGTCGTTCAGCACGGGTCAGCGAGGGTGCCGTCACGCGCGTGCGCCGCGCATGCGGGCCGGATGGCGGCGCGCTAGTGCAGTGTTCCACTCTGTGCAGCACTCAAGAAAACCGATGGATTTGTCGTCCTGGCTAGGCGCAAGTCGCAGCGATGCCCAGTGGCATCGCGAGGATTGGCAACGACGCCAGGGCGGCAAAGGCGCGGTTTCATGTGCTGCATAGCGTGGAACACTGCACTAGCATTGTGCCGCCCGGCTGCTGCGGAGCCTCCCGCGCCTGCAGCGGCCGCCGCACCAACCCCCGGCAACCTGCGACCGTCCGATCATGACATCCGACCCCGTTGCCGGTACCGCCCCTGCACCCACGCGCCGGCGCTGGCTGCGCTGGGTGGCGGTGCTGC